>Ga0070709_10000016_pt1 | contig 145008 bp, 107 predicted proteins | sample LARL51metaG_FD_65449 | JGI IMG/M metagenome (GOLD analysis project Ga0070709, IMG submission 65449) | Corn, switchgrass and miscanthus rhizosphere microbial communities from Kellogg Biological Station, Michigan, USA - LAR L5-1 metaG | ecosystem: Host-associated > Plants > Roots > Rhizosphere ... | reverse complement strand
CCGTCAGGGGGAGGGAAGCCTGGACTCCCGCGCGCTCGACCCGCCCGCGGCGGCGAATCATACACCAGCCCCCGCGCCTCTTCGCCCTCGTCTCCACCGCCGCAGGGGTGTGCCTCGCCCCCCCTCCAAGGCGGACCCCTCCCACGCCCCCTACCCCGAGGGGGGTTAGAGGCCGCGAGGGGACAGGGGGGAAAGGGGGAGACAGGCAGAGGAAACGCCCCGCCGGCCCCCCTGTGCTACCATACGCTCCCAGCAGTCGATTCACAGTCAGCCGGGGTCCTCGCAGTGACCCCACGCGAAGAGATGGAGCGAGACCACCCTTCCGATCCTCCCTCGGCTGTACGTGCGCGGCACCCCGCGCGGGTGCCCCTTCCCGGCGACGACTCCTGGATGGACCCGGCACCGCGGTACCGCGGGCGCCCGCTCCCCTCCGCGCGAGCCCATCTCGTCCTCGCCGGCCTGCTGGCCTCGGCGGCGCTGGTGTCGGCGGCCTGCTCCGGGAACCGCCACCCGGTCACCACGCCGTCTCCGGCCGGTCCCGTCACCCACGGCATGGCATCCTGGTACGGCACGAAGTTCGAGGGCCGCCGCACCGCGAGCGGCGAACGCTACGACATGCGCAAGCTGACGGCGGCCCATCCGACCCTTCCCTTCGGCACCCTGGTGCAGGTGACCAACGTGGAGAATGGCCGCCAGGTCGTCGTGCGCATCAACGATCGCGGCCCCTTCGGCCGCCGGCGCGTCATCGACCTCTCCTACGCGGCGGCGCGCGAGCTGCGGATGGTGGGTCCCGGCACCGCCCAGGTCGAGCTCGCCGTCGTCGGCCGCTACGATCCCACGGCTCCCCCATCGCCGTCGCCGCCCATCCTGCTGGCCGCCGCCGCTCCCGCTTCGCCGGATGCCGCGGCCCCGGGAGCCTCTGCCGCCCCCGCGGCTCCCGCGGCCCCCGCGACCGATGCCGCGGACGTCGCCCTCCCTGACGCCCCGAGCGCCGTTTTGGCCCATCCCGCCGCCGTCGCCGACACCGCCGATCCCGCCCGCGCCGCCGAGCCTGCCGGCACGGGCAATGCAAGCGCCATCGCGGCCGCGCCATCCACCGCCGGTCTCGGCCGGGCCGCTCGCCTCCACTACACCGTGCAGGTGGGCGCCTTCGGCGAGGTGGAGCGGGCCGAGGCGCTGCAGCGGGACCTCGCCGGCCGCTACCCGGCAGCCTCCGTCTCGTCCGACGGCACCTGGAGCCGCGTGCAGGTCGGCCGCTTCGGCGACCGCGAGGAGGCCGAGGCCCTGCGCGACGAGCTGGCGGCCAGCGGCCTCGCGGCCATCGTGGTCACCGCGCGCTGAACGCCATCGCTGCCGCCATCGCAGCCGTCGCGCAGGCGCGCGAAGCTCTCTTCCCTGGATCGCCGACGAATGGATCGCCAACGAAGACGAGGAGGCCAGCGTCATGAACGGTAGTCACGACATTCGATCGCGGTCCGTCACCGCCGCGGCGCGAAGGATCGATCAAGTATCGTCGCCGGCCGCGCCGCCGAGAAATGTGATCGTCGCGGCCTGCTGGCTGCTCGCGACCGCGGCCGCGCTGCTCCCCGCGACGCTGGCGGCGGCGCCGAAGCCCGCGGCGGCGGCGAGCTCCGCGGCGGCCCCGAAGAACGCCGCCGCGCCGACTCTCCAGGAGGTGCTCGCGCGCTCGCTCGCGGCGCGCGGCGGCGACCAGAAGGTGCATGCCGTCACGACCCGCCGCGAGATCGGCATGCTGATGCTCGGGGCCGGCAACGAGTGGCCGTTCGTCGTCGAGCACCGGCGTCCGAACCGTTACCGCATGGAGATCGAGCTGCAGGGCGCGCAGCTGGTCCGCACCTACGACGGCATTCACGGCTGGCAGAAGCAACCGCAGGTGGCGGCCCCGGAGCCCATGTCCGGCGACGACCTGCACAACATCGCCAATGAATCGGATTTCGACAACGCACTGATCGACACCGCCGCCAAGGGCAAGGCCGAGCTGCTCGCCAAGGAAGCGATCGGCGGCCATGACGCCTACAGGGTGCGGATCACGCTGCAGAGCGGCGACGTCTACGACTACTTCGTCGACGCCGCGTCCTACCTGCCGATCCGCTGGGAAGGCAGCCGCATGATCAATGGCAAGGCGGTGGTGTTCGAATCCGATTTCAGCGATTTCCGCGACGCCGGCGGCGTGAAATATCCCTTCCTGATCGTATCGTCGATCAAGGGCAGCGCGCAGAAGCAGAAGGTCACCTTCACCAAGATCGAGATCAACCCGCAGATCGACGACGCCCGCTTCACCCCCGCCTCCATCGCCCAGCAGCCGCCAGCCGCGCCACCGGCCGCCACCCCGCCGGCCGCAGCACCGCCGGCCGCCGTGCCACCGGCCACCACTCCGCCGCCGAGCCCGAAGCCGGCCCCGCCGCCAGCCGCGCCGCCGCCGGCGGCCCCACCGCCGCCAGCCACCCCACCGCCGCCGCCACCCACACCCCCGCCAGGCCGCTGAGGAACGATCCGGCAAGGCGCACGCCTACAGGCCGGGTCGAGGCACCTCGCGACGAGCCTGCCTGGGCAATGCGGAGGGCTATTCTCGGCTTGCGGGCGTCGGGAACCTCGCTCGCGTGCGCTCGCTCGGCCCCGCCGCCTCTCGTGCCCGGGATGACGGCAACAAGGATGGCCCGTTCGACTGCGAGGCTTGCGGGCCTGGCGTGCCGGGCTACTCGCGCTCGACGACCATCGCGAAGCCGACGCCGCCGGCGGCGCAGATGGTGAGCAGGCCGAGGTTCTGGCCGCGCCGCTGCAGCTCGTAGAGCAGCTGCATGACGACGCGTGCGCCGGTGGCGCCGAACGGATGGCCGATGGCGATCGAGCCGCCGGTGACGTTCAGGCGGTCGAGATCGATCTCGCCCATCGGCGCGTCGCGGCCCAGCTCCTCGCGCGCGAACCGCGGCGAGGCGAAAGCCTTCAGGTTCGACATGATCTGCGCCGCGAACGCCTCGTGCATCTCGACCAGGTCGACGTCCGAGAGCTTCACGCCGGCGGCGTCGAGGGCCGCCGGCGCGGCGTAGGCCGGTCCCTGCAGCAGCTGCTCGCGCGGGTCGACCGCGGCGTAGGCGTAGGCGCGCAGGTAGCCGAGCGGCTGGTAGCCGAGCGCCTTCGCCCGCTCCTCGGTCATCATCAACACCGCCGAGCCGCCGTCGGTCAACGGGCTCGAGTTGCCGGCGGTGAGCGAGCCGTAGCGGCGGTCGAAGACCGGCTTCAGCTTGGCCAGCGCCTCGAGCGTGCTGTCGGTGCGGATGCCGTTGTCCCGGGTGACCGCCTGGTCGTAGCGCGGCGGCGGGAAGACCGGCGCGATCTGCGCCCCGAGCCGCCCGTCGGCGGTGGCGGCGGCGGCGCGCTGGTGCGACATCAGCGCGATCTCGTCCTGCGAGCGGCGCGAGACGTCGTTCTCCTTGGCCATCTTCTCGGCCGAGTCGCCCATGCTCATGCCGGTCGTGTACTCGGCGATCGCCGGCGCCACCGGCGCCAGGTCCCTCGGCCGCAGCTTCCCGAGGATCGACAGCCGCTGTCCCATGGTGCGGGCCTTGCTCAGCTCGAGGAAGGCGTGCGACGCGCGGCGCGAGAACTGGATGGGGACGTTGGTCAGCGACTCGGCGCCGCCGGCGAGCGCCACCTCGCACTCGCCGGCGAGCATGGCCTCGGCGGCGAAGGTGATGGCCCGCGTCGAGGAGGCGCAGGCGAGGTTCACGGTCACTCCCGGCAGGCTCATCGGCAGCGAGGTCCGGAACACCACCTCGCGGCCGAGGTTCGGCGCGTGCAGCGCCGGCACCACGACGCCGTAGACCGCCATCCCGATCGCCGCCGGATCGATCGCCGTGCGCTCGATCAGCTCGGCGGTGGCGGCGCTCGCCAGGTCCACCACGTCCATGTCCTTGAAGACCGTCCCGGCCTTGCTGAACGGCGTGCGGCAGCCGTCGACGACGGCCACCCGGCCGTGCCTGCCCTTGAGATCCTCGCGGCCGCTGACGGTGAGGGCGCCGAAGCGGGCGTGCCCGTTGCCGTTCCCGCCGCCGGCGGTATCGGTGCCAAGGGCGCCAGGGGCGCCACGGGCGCGGCCGGCGCGCGAGCCGCCGCCGGCGCCGTGGGTCCAGACGGTGTCGGCCCGCTGCCGGATCTCCTCGAGCGCCGACGCCCGGTTCTCGGGACGCAACGGCGCCGGCGGCGCGGGCGTGCCCGGCGGCTCCGGCAAGACCTGCGGGTCCGGTGGCACCGAAGGGCCAGGCGCTGCGGACTGGGCGTCGTCGACGGCCATGACTTCCTCCTCTCGCGCCTGGTTCTTATACCACGCCCGCGACGGCCGAGACGGCCGCGGCCCCAGCCGTCACGGCGACGCTTTGTCGAGACCGGGCAGCCGCAGCAGCTGGGCGCCACGCTCGCGCCAGAACGCCGCGTCGTCCGCTGCCGGCGGCTCGCTCTGGAAGAGAGTGCGCAGCCGCCCGAGCGGCGGGGACGGCCGCCGGCGCCGGCGGCGGGAGAGCCGCGCCGCCTCCACCCGCAGCCGCAGCGCCGCCAGCTCCTCCGCGGTGCCATGGAACACCGTCGGCCGCGCCCACAGCACCGCTCCCAGTCGCAACGCCGGATCGGCCTCGAGCACCAGCGCCGCCCCGGCCGCCACCGCCCAGGCCGCCAGCAGCCTGCCCGCCCACTCCTGCAGCGGCCAGCCGGCGACCAGGATCTCCCGCTCCCGCGAGCCCGCGTGGCGGCCGGACGGCGAGCCGACCGCTCCTTCAACCTCGGCCGCCGCCGCCAGCAGCTCGGGCTGCGACAGCCGGCGCCAATCCCCGGCGTCGCTGGTCACCAGCACTTCGGGATCGCCGGCAGGCACCGCCGCCGAGCCGAGCACCGGCGCCGCCAGGCCGTGCCCCGCGGCCGCCGCGGCGGTGCCCGGGAGCGCGGCGGCCGCCGAGCCGGCAGGCGGTGCGTCCAGCCGCGTCACCCGCGCCTCCCCGCCGGCCACCTCGAGCCAGGCCACGCAACCGGCCCGCTCGGCAGCCTCCCGCGCCGGCCCCGCCCCCGGCCCCGCCGCCTGCGCCACTTGCCCATGGCCAACCGCGCCGCCGCCACGCCAGCGCAGGCCGAGCGGCACCGGCGTCAGGCCGGCCGACAGCACGGCGAGGTCGAGAGCGATCGCCGAGGGGTAGGCATCGCCCGCGAAGGCCACGCCGCGGGCGGGCGGCAGGCCGGCCAGCGGCGCCGACCACCGCTCCGCCAGCGCCGCGGTCTCGCGCCACGACCACCAGCGCCAGTTCCAGCCGTCGGGCCAGAAAAGAAAGGGAGATTCGGGGTCGGCCGCCGCCTGGCGCCGAAGGGCGGCGGGCAGGCTCTGCATCTCGGACATCGGCAAGAGCGACCAGGCCGCGGTCATCCGGCACTGCGCGGCCGTTTCCCGGGCCGGCAGCCTCGCGCTAGGCCACGACCTTCAGCATCACGCTGCGGATCTTCTGCTCGATGATCGGCCGCATCATGCTGGCCGGCGGTCCGAGGTGGGCGCGGCCGACGAGCCGGCCGTCCTCGAGCACCACCGTGCCCTTGGCGCCGGGGCCGGACAGGTGCAGCACCTCGCCCTCCCAGCGCCACTTGAGCATGCCGCCCGGGAAGGCTTCCTTGAGGCCGGCGTCGATCGCCGGGCGGATCTCGTCCATCGATGACCTGGTGGTCACCACCTCGATGGTCAGGTCGCTCATGGGTCCCGAACCCTACCACAGCCGCGCCGCGGCGCGCCGCGGCCTGGCGGGAACTTTCCCCGGCCGGCCGCGGTTGTTCGTGGTGAGAGTGTCCCCGCTGCCGCCGTCCCACCCTTTGGCGAACCGCACCGAAAGCTCTACTATCTAGCATCATGATGACTCGCGCGATCGCTCCCCTCCTGGCCCTGCTCCTACTGATCGCTCCCCTGCCAGCCGCCTCGGCCGCGGCCGCCACCGGCGTGCCGCCCGCCACTCTTCCGGCCTACGAGACTCCCGCCGCTCCGCCGGCGGCGCACCAGGCGGCCCCCGCGGGACCGCCGATCGTCATCTCCGACGAGAAGATGATGACCGAGGTCCTGCAGGAGCTCAGCGAGGCCAGGCGCGAGTACGGCGACTACGACGATCCCGGCGCCCTCGCCCGCATCAACCGCATCGGCTACGAGCTGGCGCAGCACGCGGACTTCTACAAGTCCCCGTTCAACTTCTCGCTGCTGAACACGCCCGAACCGAACTCCATGGCCCTGCCCACCGGGAGCATCCTGGTCACCCGCGGCATGCTCGACCTGATCGGACCCGACGACGACATGCTGGCCTGCGTGCTCGGCCACGAGATCGGGCACGTCATCCGGGAGCACTACCTGCACCGGTCGCGGCGCGCGACGCTTCTGAGCGTGCTCAGCAACCTGCTGGTGGCGGGCGTCCTCATCAGCTCCGCCAAGAACCCGCCGCGAACCGGCGTCGAAGGCCCCTACGACCCGCGCTACGGCTACGATCCGGGCGGCGGCAACCGCATCGAGGGCGCGGCGGCCGCCAGCCTGATCTTCAGCGAGCTGATGCTGCGCAGCTTCAGCCGCGACCAGGAGGACGAGGCCGACGAGGTCGGCCAGCGCCTCGCCGCCTATGCCGGCTACAACCCGGACGGCGCCGAGCGGCTGTGGAAGCTGATGCAGGCGCGGGCGCCGCAGATCCGCGAGTACGGCTACCTGCAGACCCACCCCTTCGCGGAGGAACGGACCCGCGCCGCCGAGGCGCGCAAGGGCAGCTGGACCATCCAGCGGCCGATGGCCGCGGACCTCTTCCGCCAGCGCACCCAGCAGGTCCTGGTCGCCTACGCGCAGCGCCAGCGGTACAAGGAACTGACCGCGCCGAAGAAGCGCCCGCAGCGGCAGCCGGACGGCTCGGGCCGGGGCGTGGTCCAGCTCGAGCCGCCGAAGCCCCCGCTGCGCGTCAGCGAGCTGGCGAGCGAGATGGCGCTCGCCACCTGGCCCCTGGGCAAGACCGCCGACACGATCCGCCTGGCGCGCCTCCACCAGTTCCGCGACTCCAAGCTCGCCGAGTGCCCGCCCCGCCCCGGCGCCGCCGCGGAAGGGCCCGCCGCCGGCGAGCAGCAGGGGCCCGGCGGCCGCCAGCGCGGCGGCGGCGGCGGGCGCGGCGGCCCCGGGCGCGGTGGCTCCGGGGGGGGCGGCAACGGCGGCGGCGGCATGCAGATCGCCCGCATCCCCGGCATGGAGGCCGGCCCCTGCGCGCCCGAGCTGCACGACTACGGCGCAGTCGTGCGCGCCTACCGCAAGGAGCTCGCCGAGATCCAGTCGCTCGACCCGATGGGCCCGATGCCGCCCCTCGCGCCGACGCTCAACGGCGAGATCGCCGACATCGAGGCGCAGCGCAAGGCCCTCTACCCGCACGCCCTGGAGGTCTGGAACGGCGGCGTCTACGAGACCGCCTTCCTGGTCGCTTTCGTCAGCAACTTCCCCGATTCCCCCGAGGTGCCGAAGGTGGCCCTCGCCCTGGGCGACGCCTACAGCCGCACCGGCAGCGAGGCCGAGGCCGTCAGCCAGTACCTCATCGCCTGGAAGGCGGCGCCAGACAGCAGCTTCGGCCAGCGCGCCCGCACCGGCCTGCGCAACCTGACCCCGAACTTGAAGGAGCTCGCCGCCCTGCAGGAGCTCGCCTACCAGGACCGCGATCCTGAGATGAAGCGGATGGCCGGCGAGCGCCTCGCCACCATGTCCCACGCCTACGACGATCTCGCCAACGGCGCCGAGTACCTGCGCCGCTATCCCGACGGCGAGTACGTCGTGCCGGTCCTCGACCGCCTGAACGTCCTGGCCGACAACCTCTACGGCGAGGTCGTCCTCTACCAGGGATTCGGCGACCCCACCAAGGCCATCGACCGCATCAACAAGATCCTCACCAACGCCCCCCTCTCCCCCGCCGCCGAGAAGCTCCGCGACCGGGCCGTCCTGATCGCCGAGAAGTCCGGCTAGCGATCCTCCTCGAAGGGACTGCGATGCCGTGAGCCGTTGCCCGCTGGCCGACCTGCCGCACCAGAGCCGCCAGGTCCTCTTCGCGGCGCCCGGCGTCCGGGTCGAGGACTTCCGCTGCACGGCTCACGTGGAGCCGGAAGGCCCCGAAGAGCCGAACCCCACCCACAGCATCGCCCTCGTCCGCAGAGGGGTGTTCAGCCGGAGGCGGCACAGCGAGACTCTTGTCGCCGACGCCGGCCATGTGCTCTTCTTCAACGCGGCCGAGCCCTACCGGTTCGCTCATCCCGTGCCGGGTGGAGACGACTGCACGATCCTCGCGGTGGAGACGTCGCGGGCGATCGAGCTCGTGTCTCGCCACGCACCCAGGGACGCCGAGAATCCCGAGGCGCCCTTCCGCCTGGGCCATGGTCTCGGCACTCTCCGCCTGGTCCGTCTTCAATACGAGCTGCTCGCCCGCGCCAGGCGGCCCGGCGACGCCCTGGGCCTCGAAGATGCGACCTGGGAGCTGGCGGACGAGGCCTTGCGGGCCGCCTACCGCGCGCACCCCGAGCGGGCGGACCGCGAGGTTCCGTCGACCGCGGCTCAGCGCCGGAGGCGCGACCTCGTCGAAGCGGCGAAGCTCGCCGTCAACGTGCGCCTCGGTTCTCCCCTCCGCCTGGGCGAGCTCGCCCGCGATCTCGGCTGCTCGCCTTTTCATCTGTCGAGGACTTTCCGGAAGATGGTGGGCGTGAGCCTGCGTCGCTACGTCCAACTCCTCCGTGCCCGCGTGGCGGCCGATCGCCTCGCTCAGGGAGCCAGGGATCTGACCGGCCTGGCCCTGGATCTCGGCTTCTCGGACCACAGCCACTTCACGAACACCTTTCGCGGCGAGTGGGGCACACCCCCGTCGAGCTTTCGCACTCGCTTCGGCCGCTCCTACTGACAACTAACGCTGGCGGGTGAAATGAAAGGTGTTCTTTCCGGTCTGCCCATCGGACAAGTAGGTCCAGTCCTGGGTCAGGTGATCCCGATCCTCCATGGTCATCACCAGGCCGGTATTGTGAAAAGCGCCTGGTGAGCTCAGCCCGGTCACCCGCACCAGCGAGAAGGCGACGCTCTTGGCGTGAGGATCCGCGATCGGTTCCGACGCCATCTGCGGCTGATTCTTCGCGCTGCAGTAATGCGTGGCGAGGAGACGATCGCCATCCACCGAGAACATGGTCACCATCATCGGCCCGCTCTTGGGCCGAAACTCCTCCATCAGTGCACTGCCGTTGGCCGTCAGCGTGTAGGTCAGCTGGATCTCGGTGCCGTCCTGGACTCCCTTCCATTCACCGGCGAGAGAGGCCAGGTGCTCGAAGGCAAGCGCGGACGTCAATGGTTCTGGTTCCGCGGCGCGAGTCGCTGCTTCCTGGCCGAAAGGCCGGCGCTTCATGTGATGCTCCTCCTCGAGCTTCCAGGTCCTTCCCCCGTCCCGGGACTTCTCGCCGCGCCAGGTGAAGGAGTCGTTCTCGATCTCATTGAACGACCAGCGTAGCTGGGCGCCGTCGGCGTCCTTGCCTCTGAGCACGATCCGGTCCCCTTCGACTCCTCCTTGTACGGTGAGCACGGCGCCGTGCCGGGGGCTCACGAAGACCACGCGCCACATCTTGGACTTGTCATCGAAGAAGCGAATCGAAGTGCCAATGCCGCGCTCCTTCTCGCCCTGCTTGGGGTACGTGATCCACAGGTCCTGGATGGCGCGGCCGTCGAGCACCCAGCCGAACTCGAGCTCACCCGGCAGGTGGCTCACGCTGCCGTCCTCGCCGTAGAAGCCGAAGTCGCAATCCCACGTGCCCACGAAGCGGTCCCACGTCCGCGCCTGATCGCCGAGCGAGGCGTGAGGGCCCGGCGCCGAGAGCACCGCGACCATCTGCTGCTTGGCGTCGGCTGGCTGCGCCGCGCCGGCCGTCGCCCCGAACGAATGAGCCGTGACGTTGAAGGCGGCGGTCACCGCCCACGCCATGGCGATCCAACGAATTCCGGCTGGCCTCGCAGTCATCGTGTCCTCCCCGTCGTGAGCGCGGGCCCCGCCTCGGGGAGGCGCGCCCGGTTCGCTGCGAGCAGAGTAGGAGAAGCGCCAGGCGGCCGCTTGTAAGATGTTGCCCGGTTCTCACTCCGTGGATCGGCGATCGATCGGCGAATCGATCGGCGATCGCCAGGCGGCGATCGCCGGCGGACTCCCTTGCCGGCCGGCCAGGAATCTCCCCCGCCGCCGAGAAGCTCCGCGACCAGGCTGTCCCTGATCGCGGAGAAGTCCGGCTAGAGCACGCGGTCCATTTCACGCTGCCGAGTGAGGTGGCGAGCTCACGGGCCGACGCAGATCGTCACGTTGGTGGCGGGTGTCTGGTGATTGGGCTCGCGCTCCGCACACACCAGCACGGAGCCGGACCCGAGCGCATTCCCGCTGTCGAAGTCGGTGCGGACGTCGACGACGAGGGAATTGTTGAGGCTGACCGTGAAGTGGACGAACCCCGTCGAGTTCAGCGACCAGGAATAGGTCCCGTTGGCGGTGAACAGCGGCAGGCAGAAGTTCACGCCGGGATTCAGCACGCCCTTCGTGCTGCAGGTCTGGTCTGCGCGTAGCGGCATGGCAGCCAGGGCGAGGAGGGCCACGAGCGGCAGGATGCGGAAGCGATGCATGCGAATCCCCTTTCGGATGGTCGGTACTGCGTCCATTCCGTGACTAACGGAGATTCACCGCGATCTGGCGGCTCTGGAGGGCGCGGCGTCCTGCCGCCGGGAAGTTACCCGACGTCGATCTCGTCCGGCGCTTCGCCCGTATCCGTCGCCGCGTCGTAGGGGAGGCTCGGGGCGAGCTCGCGGCCGACGGTCTCGATGCCATGGAGGAGGCCGCCGGTGAAGTCGCCGGCGCGGAAGCGGTCGGCCATGGCGGCGGTGACGTCGTCCCAGAAGTCCTGGCCCACCCGGCCGTGGACGTCCTCGTCGCCCAGGACGACGAACTTCCGCCGCGACGGCACCACGAAGATCAGGACGCCGTGGCGGCCGAGGCGGGTGAAGGCCCGCTCGGCGGCGCGGCGCACGTCGCCCCAGAAGAACGGCGCGAGGGAGACCCGCACCCGCACCGAGGTCTGGTGCTCGGCGGCGGCGATCGCCTGGCGCACCCGCTCTCCGTCGATTCGCTTCAGCAGCCGGGCACGCGCCAGGAACATGGTTCGACCTCCTCGCCGGTCACCCGCGCCTCACCACGACCCCGAGGCGCCGCCGCCCCCCGAGCGTCCGCCGCCCCCCGAGAAGCCGCCGCCTCCTCCCCCGCCGCCGCCTCCGCCGCCTCCCGAGAAGGTCAGCAGCAGCCAGAACGCCAGGCTGGGATGGGTGATGAGGAAGAGCAGGACCGCCGCGATCAGGATCCACTTGAGGATGAGGAACGGCAGGCCGTGATGGACCTGCGGCCGCGCCGCGCCGCGGGCCGCCGGCGCCGCCTCCTCCGGCGCGCCACTCGGCTCCAGGCCCGGCGCCGCGCCGAGATCGGTGCCGGTCGCGGCCTGCGCCTCGATCGCGCTCCACGGCTGGCCGTCGACGACCGCCAGGGCGGCCTCCACCCCGTGGGTGACGGCGCCGTCGTGGTCGCCGGCCTTGAGGCGCGGCACCATGACCTCGGCGATGATGCGCGAGGTGATGGCGTCCGGGACCTGCCCCTCGAGGCCGTAACCGACCTCGAAGCGCACCTTGCGGTCGAGGGCGAAGAGGAAGATCGCCAAGCCATCGTCGAGGCCCTTGCGGCCGATCTTCCAGGCGGCGAAGGCCCGCACGGTGAAGTCCTCGAGCGGCACGCCGCCGGTCGAGCCGCCGATCCACACCACCACCTGGTGACCGGTGCGGGCCTGGTGGTCCTTCAGGCGCGCGTCGAGCGCCGCGCGCACCCCGGGCGACAGGTAGCCGGCGTCGTCGGTGACCCAGTGGGTGGGAGCCGGCGGCAGGGCCGGCTCGCTGGCAGCAGCCGGGGCGATCGGGGCGATCGCGCCGACCGCGAGCAGCAGGGTGCCCGCGAGCACGACCGCCGGCGCGAGCCGCTGCCGCCGGCGGATGGGCGCCGCGCCGGTGCCGGCCACTAGAACTTCACTTTCGGCGCGGTCTCGGCGCCCTCCTGCGCCTTGAAGTAGGGCTTGACGTCGAAGCGGGAGCCGAAGAACCCGGCGATCAGAACCGTCGGGAAGCTCTGGCGCTTGGTGTTGAAGGCCTGCTCCGCCTCGTTGTAGCGCATCCGCTCGACGGCGATGCGGTTCTCGGTGCCCTCGAGCTGCGCCTGCAGGTCGCGGAAGTTCTGGGTGGCCTTGAGCTCCGGGTACTTCTCGACCACCACCAGCAGGCGCGACAGGGCGTTGCCCAGGCCGGCCTGCGCCTGCTGGAACTGGTCCAGCTGCGCCTGCGACTTCGGCGGACCGCCGGCCACCTGGCTCGACACCTGCCCGACCTTGGCGCGCGCCTCGGTCACCTGGGTGAAGGTGTCCTTCTCGAAGTTGGCGGCGCCCTTCACCGTCTCCACCAGGTTCGGCACCAGGTCGGCCCGCCGCTGATAGACGTTCTGCACCTGCCCCCACGCCTGCTGCGCCGATTGGTCGAGCGCCACCAGCGAGTTGTAGGCGCCCACCGCCGAGCCGCCCACGATGAGCACCCCGAGCACCAGCAGCACCAGGCATCCGATTCCCGCGTATTTCATGAGTGTCCCTTCCCCGGCCCGGTCACGGACGGGTTGAATGGTCGCCGGCGACTATCGCCGGGGTCTCCGGGGGTCCCGAGGCGCCGAGGTCGCCGGGGTCGCAACGGCCGGAGCCGCCGCGGCCGCCGCCGCCTCGTCTCGGAAGCGCCGGAAGGCGAAGAGGTTCTGGCGCAGCCAGCTCTTCGGGAAGTCGACGTAGGTAAGGCCGTAGCCGGTCGGCCGGCGCTCGCGCGGCAGGTAGAAGGTGCCGAAGAGGTGGTCCCAGACCGCCAGCTTGGTGCTGAAGTTCATTCCCGGCGGCTCGAGGTCCACGGCGTGATGCCAGCGGTGCGCCTCGGGACCGTTGATCACCAGCTGCAGCGGCCCGCTCCGCACGTCGACGTTGGAATGGATGTACATCCCCCAGACCGCGCTGATCATGCCCTTGATCACCGGCACCACCGGCGCGGCGCCGAGCAGCACCATCGGCGCGGCCTCGATGGTCTGATTGATCAGGATCTCGAACATGTGCGACCGCGTCCCGGCCAGCCAGTCGACGTGCTTGGTCGAGTGATGGGCCTCGTGCAGCCGCCAGAGGAAAAGGTTGTGATGCTGCCAGCGGTGGAACCAGTAGATGTACAGGTCGTGGGTGACCACGAAGAAGCCGACCTGCACCCAGAGCGGCCACCCCGAGATCAGGTGCAGCCGCGACAGGTGGGTGGTGCCGTCGAGCCACTGGATGAGCTTGCCGATCACCACCGCCAGGATCAGGTTCTGCAGGATCGTGTAGAACAGCAGGTCGGTCCAGAACCCCTCGCGGAAGAACCGCTCCCCGCGGTCGTAAGGCCGCACCCGCTCGAGCAGGATGAGCACGCCGACCGACGCCAGGATGACCGCCGTCGACAGGATCGTCCAGCTGTTGAAGTTCATGCGCTCGGGCTCCTTCTCATCTCAGCCGTTCCATTCTATTCCCCTCGTTCCCTTTCCCCCGAGGCTGGGCGGCGGATCTCCCCCCGGCCGCCGTTTGGGCGGGGGCCGAAGTCCTCCGTCCCCTTACCTCAGCCCCCCGCCCAAACGGCAGCCGGGGGGAGATCCGTCGCCCTCGGGGGAAGGGACCTCTCAGCCCGCAACCTCCAGCCCGCTCTTCACCCGGCGCAGCTTGGCGATCGCCGCCAGCTCTCCCTCGTAGACCCGCTTGATGCCGTCGCCCAGCGCCTTCTCGATGTCGCGGATGTTCGACACCAGGCGCAGGAAGCCGCCGATCTCGACCGACGCCGCCTGGTCGCTGCCCCACAACGCCCGGTCGAGCGTGATGTGGCGCTCGACGAACGCGGCGCCCAGCGCCACCGCCGCCCAGGTCGGCGCCAGGCCGGTCTCGTGGCCGGAGTAGCCGACCGGGCACTCCGGGTAGAGCCGCCGCAAGGTCTCGATCATGCGCAGGTTGAGGTCGGACGGCGGGCACGGATAGGTCGAGGTCGAGTGGGCGATGAGCAGGTCGTGGCGCCCCAGCAGGTTGACCGCCTCGTCGATCTCCGCCGCCGTCGACATGCCGGTCGACAGCACCACCGGGCGGCCGGTGGACCGCACCTTGCGCAGCAGGTCGTGGTCGGTCAGCGAGGCGGAGGCGATCTTGTAGCACGGCGGCTCGTAGCGCTCGACGAAGTCCACCGCCTGCTCGTCCCAGCAGGAGGCGAACCAGAGGATGCCGCGCTCGCGGCAGTGGCGGTCGATGGCGGCGAACTCGGCCTCGCCGAACTCCATGCGCCGCCGGTACTCGATGTAGGGGATCCGCCCCCAGGGCGTGTCGCGCTCGAGGTGCCATTGCTCCTTCGGCACGCACCGCTCCGGCGTGCGCTTCTGGAACTTGACCGCCTCGGCGCCCGCCAGGTAGGCGCCGTCGATCAGCTTCCTGGCCATGTCGAGCGAGCCGTTGTGATTGATGCCGATCTCGGCGATCACCAGCACCGGCTCGGCGCCGCCCACGCGCCGCCCGCCGAGTTCGACCGTCGCCGCCCCTCTCGCGCCCGCTGTGCTCATCGGTCCTTCCTTTCCGGCGTCGGAGCTCATCGCTCGTCCTTTCCCGGCGTCGGAGCTAACCGCTCCTTCTCCTTCTTCTTCTGGCGACCATCGCCGGCATGGCCGCCCGCCGCGCCCGCGGGCTCGGCGCGCAGGCCCAGGATCCACTCGGCGAAGTCGCGGAAGGCGCCGTGCCCGCCGCGCGCCGCGCAGCGGTGGTGGCAGGCGACCAGCAGCTCGGGCATGGCGTCGGCGGGCGCCGCCGTCAGGCCGCGCTCGCCGATCGCCGCCATGATCCCGAGGTCGTTCACGTCGTCGCCGATGTAGGCCAGGGCGTCGACCTCGAGACCGGTCTCGGCGAGCACCGCCGGCAGCCGCGCCGCCTTGTCCTGGACGCCCAGGAACAGGTGCGGCAGGCGCAGCTTGGCCGCGCGCCGCTCGACGCAGCCGCTCTGCTCGCGGGTGATGATCGCCGTCGCGATGCCGGCGATGCGCAGCCGCTCGACCCCCATGCCGTCGCGCACCGAGAAGCGCCGCAGCGCCTCGCCGCGGTCGGAGTAGTAGACCCCGCCGTCGGTCAGCACGCCGTCGCTGTCGGTCAGCACCAGCCGCAGGCGCCGGGCGCGCGCGCGCAGCTCGGCGGCCGGCAGCGCGGCGGCCTTGTCCAAGCCTAGCGGCTCACCGGCAGTCCTGTCAGGGGCGAGCGCCTGATCGGCGCTCTGGGGCGGATCGAGCATCGTGGCTGGCATCCCGGCCGTCCTCACCATGCCGTCCAGCCGCCGTCGACGATCAGGTTGGCGCCGGTCATGTAGCGCGACGCCGCGCTCGCCAGAAAGATCAGCGCGCCCTCGTAGTCCCCGGGGTCGGCCATCCGCCCGAGCGGCGTGCGCGCCGCGTAGCGGGCGACGAAGCCCGGGTCCTGGCCGTTCTCGACGCCGCCCGGCGAGAGCGCGTTGACCCGCACACCCGAGCGCCCCCAGTAGGCGGCGAGGAAACGGGTCAGGGCGAGCACCGCCCCCTTGGTCGTCGGGTAGGCCGCGGACTTGAAGAAGGTCTGGGTGCCGTCGGGCTGGCGGTAGAGCGCCTGGTCGGGGGCCACGACGGCGTAGGTCGAGGCGATGTTGACGATGCTGCCGGCGCCGCGGCGCGCCATCTCGCCTCCCAGCAGCTGGCAGCAGAGGAAGGTGCCGGTGACGTTCACCCGCAGCGAGTCCTCCCAGAGGGCGAGCGGGAAGTTCTCGAAGCGCAGCACCTCGCCCGCCGCCAGCGGGCTCTCCACTTTCTCGTTGAGCGCCGCGTTGTTGACCAGCACGTCGATGGCGCCGCAGCGCTCGAGCACGGCGTCGCGCAGCGCCTGGACCGACTCGGGACGGGTGATGTCCGCCGCCCAGGCCATCGGCACGGCGGGCTCGGCAGAGGCCGCTGCCGGGGCCGCCGTCGGGGCCGCCGCCGTGGCCAGCTCCCGCACCACCGCCTCGCAGGCGGCCGGGTCGAGGTCGGTCGCCACCACCCGCGCCCCGGCGGCCGCCAGCGCCCGGCAGTGGCGCCGACCCAGCAGGCCGGCGGCGCCGGTGACCACCGCCACCTTGCCGGCCAGGGAGAAGTCCGCCATCGCGCCCGCTCCGTCCATGGCCGCCGCCGCCGCGGTCTCGGAGGTGACCGTGGACATCAGCTCCTACCGCCGTGGGCCGCGACGCGCGGCTTGACGTTGAAGCCGGTGGTGCGCCGGAAGACCGGCTCGACCGGCTCGCCGCGCAGCCGCCCCCGCACGTCGCCCGCGGCGACCGCGTCGCGCAGCACCGCCAGCGTCTCGCGCCAGGCGCCGAGCGTGTGCTCGACGTCGGCGTCGGCGTGCGAGAACGAGAGGTTGTGGAAGCCGCCCCACAGCACCCCGCGGCGGATCAGCTCCTGCTGCGCCAGCGACTTCATCTCCAGCGGGTCGCCCGCCTTGGCGTCGAAGGTGACCAGCGAGCGGCAGCCGTAGCCGACGCAGCGGGTGTAGTCGAGGCCGAGCTCGGCGGCCAGGGCGTTGTAGCCGGCCTTGAGCTTCTCGCCCTGGCGCTCGAGCTGCTCCGGGACGCGGTGGGCGCGCAGCTCGCCGATCGTCGCCTTGGCGGCGGCCAGCGACAGCGCCTCGCCGCCGAAGGTGGTGAAGAAGAAGACCTGCTTGTCGAACAGCGCCATGACGTCGCGGCGGCCGGTCACCACCGAGAGCGGCATGCCGTTGGCGATCGCCTTCGAGAAGCAGGCGAGGTCGGCGCGCACCGTGAAGCGCTCCTGGGCGCCGCCCAGCGCCAGCCGGAAGCCGGTCCACATCTCGTCGAAGATCAGCAGCGCCCCGACCCGGTCGCAGAGCCGCCGCAGCTCGGAGAGGAAGCCGTCGCGCGGCTCCTCGAAGGTCACCGGCTCGAGGATGACGCAGGCGGTCTGGTCGTCGATCGCGTCCACCACCGACGCCAGGTCGTTGTAGCCGAAGGTGGCGGTCAGCTCTGCCACCTCCCGCGGGATGCCGGCGTTGCGGTCGGTGACGCCGATGTACCAGTCGTGCCAGCCGTGGTAGCCGCAGCACAGCACGCGATCGCGGCCGGTCCAGGCGCGCGCCACGCGCACCGCCGCGGTGGTCGCGTCGCAGCCGGTCTTGCTGTAGCGCACCGACTCGGCCCCCGGCACCAGCTCGCGCACCAGCTCGGCGACCTCCACCTCCAGCGGATGCATCAGCGAGAAGGTGATGCCGTCGGCGAGCTGCGCCCGGATGGCGGCGTCGACCGGCTCGTACGCGTAGCCGAGCGACAGCGGCCCGATGCCCATCTGGAAGTCGATGTACTCGTTGCCGTCGACGTCCCAGACGTGGCAGCCCTTGCCGCGCGCCAGGTACTTCGGGGCGACGCCGCGCACGTACTGGCCGGGCCCCTTGGCCAGGGTCTGGGTGCCGGCCGGGATCAGCCCCTCAGCGCGGGCGTACAAGGCGTCCGAGCGGGCTATGTCAGGGAAAGACTCGTCGTCGCGGACCGCCTTCGGCATCGCCGTCACCTCCCGGCCAGATGGGAGCCCCCACCCGGAATGTCGACCAACGTCTCATCGAGGACCGACAGCGCGCCCATCTCGCTGATCTCCGCCAGCACCTTGCCGGCGATGGCCGGTCCGGTGAAGCCCTCGTGCGCGAGCACGTCGGCGAGCAGCGCCGGCTTGAACCAGCGCTCGCCGAGCGAGATCGACTGCAATCGGCAGAGCACGCCGTGGCGCACCATCGTCTCGGCCACGATCGAGTAGAGGCCGCCGGTCTGGAAGTGGTCCTCGACCGCCACCAGCAGGCGGGAGCGGCGCGCCGCCTGGAGCACCGCCGCCTCGTCGATCGGTTTCAGGCTGCGCATGTTGAGCACCGCCGCCGGCACGCCGCACTCCTCGAGCACCTGGCGGGCGGCCATCACCTCGCGCAGCAGGAAGCCGTAAGTGAGCAACGTCACCCCGCCCTCGGCGCCCGGCGCCACCAGCTCCGCGCGACCGATCTCGAACGGCGCGGTGTGGGTCACCGCCGCCGGCATGGCGTTGAAGCGCACGTAGGTGGGCGCGCGGCTGTCGAGGATCGCCGGCAGCGCCGCGATCAGCTCCTCCCCGTCCGCCGGGCAGATCACCTGCATGTGCGGGATGCCGCGCATCAGGGCCACGTCCTCGAGCGCCTGGTGGGTGGGACCGTTGCCGTCCGAGAGGAAGCCGGGGACCGCGCCGACCAGCGTCACCGGCAGGTTGGCGATGCCGACGTCGGTGCGGATGAACTCGAAGGCGCGCATCACCAGGAAGGTGGCGAGGGCGTGCACCACCGGCGTGCGGCCGCGCAACGCCAGGCCCGCCGCGGCGCCGATCATGGTCTGCTCGCAGATGCCGACGTCGACGAAGCGCGCGCCCAGCAGCGGCGGCAGGTTGCGGATCGCCGCCCGGTTCTCGGCGGTCATCACCACCACCTCGGGCCGCGCCTCGGCGAGCTCCAGGAGGGCGGCCTCGTAGGTGGCTGGGCTCATCGCACCACCAGCCCTTCCGAGGTCAGGGCGCGGGACTCGCCGCCGTGCAGCTCTTCGAGCAGACCTGCGATCTCCTCGGCGGTGAAGTTCGCGAACCAGCGGTCGGCGCGCGCCTCGATCGACGGCAGCCCCTTGCCGCGCACCGTCCGCGCCACCACCACGCTCGGCTTCCCCGCAACGTACGGGGCCTCGCTCAGCGGCCCGAGCGCCGCTTCCAGGTCGGCGAAGCTGTGGCCGTCGGCGGTGCGGCAGCTCCAGCCGAACGCCTCGAACTTGGCCGGGATCGGCTCGAGCGGCACCAGCTCCTCGGTGCGGACGTTGGCCTGGAACTCGTTGCGGTCGACGATCGCCGCCAGGTTGTCGAGGCGGAGGGCGCTGGCCACCAGGCAGGCCTCCCAGACCGACCCCTCGTCGAGCTCGCCATCGCCCAGGATGACCCAGACGCGGTTGGCGCCGCCGCGCAGGCGGATGTCGAGCGCCACGCCGATCGCGACCGACAGCAGGTGCCCGAGCGAGCCGGAGTGGAACTCGACGCCCGGCACGGCGCGGTTCGGGTGCCAGTAGATCGAGTCCGTGGTCCGCAGGTGCTGGGCGAGGCGCTCGCGCGGGATGTAGCCGAGCTCCGCCAGCGTGCCGTAGAGCGCCGGCACGTCATGCCCCTTGGACAGGAACAGGTAGTCGCGCCCGGGGTCGGCCAGCGTCGCCGGCGACACCCGCAGCACCCGCGTGTAGAGATACACGAGCAGGTCGGCGCACGACAGCGACGCGCCGATGAAGCAGCCGCCGCCGGTCGCCATGCGCACGATGTGCTCGCGCACCGCCAAAGCCAAGACTGGAAGGTCATCGAGAGGAGCCGGAGCCGCCGGCGGCGGCGAGGGTGCCGGAGCAGAAGCGGGTGCCGCGGAAGCCGCAACCGAAGCCGCAACCGGCGGAGCCACCGCCTCCGCCGCCGGAGCCGCCGCAATGGCCCCCGAAGCAACGGCATCACTTTCGTTCGTCGATCTCACCGTCCTCGCGCCTCCTCCAGCTCCTCCTCCGGATTCCGCGTCTGCTCCGCCCCCACCGTCGCCAGTTCCCCCAGATGCTCCCGGTACCAGTTGACCCCCGCGAACCGCCGGTTGAGCTCGAAGATCTCCGGCCGCGCCGCCAGCAGCTCGAGGATCTCCGCCACTCCGAAAGGCCTCCCGCTCCCACACCCGCGCCCACCCGCACCCCCGCCCGCGCTCCACAGCGCCTCGTACACCGCGCACACGAACGCGTAGTCCTCCGGGTAGTCGATCGTGAAGCGATGCGACATCGACAGATCTCTTCCCGTCTCCCAGCGCACGTTCCCGAGCCGGAAGCGCTCCGGCCGGTCCCAGACGAAGGGGGTCGTGTGCTCGCGCTCGTGCGGCCGCTCGGCCTCGCGCCAGGCGGTCGCCAGCACTGCCAGCGGCACCACCTCGACGTCGTTGCCGTCGGGCCAGGTGGCGGGGTGGAGGTTGCTCACGAAGTCGTACCGCTGCGGCTGCTCGAGCCAGCAGCCGATCACCCGGTCGATGGCCGCCGGGTCGATCAGCGGGCAGTCGGACGGGATCTTGACCACCACGTCCTCCGCCGGCGACAGGCCGCAGTCGAGGGCCGCCCGGTAGTGGCGGTCCAGCAGGTCGGTCGGGTGGCCGCTGAAGCAGCGCACCCCGGCCTGCCGCGCCAGCTCGCGCACCGGCTCGTCGGCCGCGGCGGTCGTGGTGGCGACCACCACCTCGCCGGGGGTGCTGGCGGCGAGCACCCGCTCCAGCATGCGCACCAGCAACGGCGCGCCCGCCACCGGCAGCAACACCTTCCCCGGCAGGCGGGTCGAGCCCGTCCGGGCCTGGACGACGACCAGGACCTTCACCGCAGCCTCGTGCGCCCGAAGAGCGACGCCTTGAACCGGCGCGCCGGCCGGCGCGGGCGGCGGCGGTCGGCGGGGACGCGGGGGGCACCCGCGGCATTGGCGCCGCCGGCCGGCCGTGCGAATCCCGCCAGGCGCGACTGCGCGGCGAGCCGGTGCAGCGCGGCGGCCCAGCGCTCGCCAGCCGCATGGCCCGCGCCGACCGCCGGCGCCGCCTGCGCCGCCGGCGCGCCCCGCGCCGTCCCCTCCGCTCCCACCGCCGGCAGCGCCGCTGCCGCCGCCAGCGCCGACTCCCGCAGCAGCTCGCGGCAGACCGCGGCGATGTTCCGCGCCGCGCTGCCGTTCTGCTGCGGCAGCAGGCGGCGCACCTCGGCCAGGTCGTTGTAGGAGTGGACCTCCTTGCCGAGCGCCACCCCCACGAACACGGTCGAGGAGTACTGGGTGATCAGCACGTCGCAGTTGGCGATCATCTCCTCGGCGCAGCCGGTCGCGTAGACCAGCGCCTGCGGGGCGAGCGCCGCGATCTCGCGCCGCGCGCGCTCGGCGTTCTCGTTCGGGTGCAGCTTGAAGATCAGCTGCCGGCCGGCGGCGATCTCGAGGCAGCGGCCGATGAACTTCCGCCGGTTGTCGAGCTTGAACGTCTCGCGGGCGTCCGAGGAGCAGACCAGGACGAAGTGGCGGTGGGGGAAGTCGTTGCGCTCGTATCTCCGGCAGTCGTCGAAGTTCGGGATGCCGGTGACCACGATGCGCTCGGCCGGCGCGCCATTGGCGACGAACAGGTCGCGGTAACCCTCGCTCGCCACGCAGAAGCGCCGGTAGCGGCACGAGAGGCCGGTGGTCGACGTGCCGGCCAGCCACAGCGGCAGCACCTTCAGCGTGCGGCAGAGGTGGAACGGCAGGCCCGCCGGATCGAGGATGCCCTCCTGCACCAGCACCACCGGCAGCCGGCGGATGTTGCGCGGCACGATGAGGTCCGAGCAGGTGAGCACCAGGTCGTAGCCGCCGGCGGCGCCGTGCGGGTCGACCGGCAGGCCGTGGCGCTCCAGGTAGTCGAGGCAGCGGCGCCGCAGCTTGTAGCCGAGGACGGTGAACTCGAGGCAGCGCGCCCGCCGCAACGCCTCGATGTAGCCGTGGCCGTAGTAGGGCGTGTAGACGTGGTCCGCCTCCGGCAGCTCCCGGGCGACCTGGTGCATCTGCGTCGTCTGGTTGAGCGACCCGCAGATCAGCAGGACCTTCGGGCGGCGCTGGACGGCTGTCGCTGGGGCGGTCTGGGTCATGCGGTCCCCGCCGGACCCGGGGCAGCGCCCGCGCCCGGAGACGGGCGCCAGGCGTGCCGGGCGAGCAGCAGGTAGCCAATGATAATCCAGAAGATCTCCTTCCCGCGTTTCACCAGCACGAAAGCACCCCAGACGTTGATCGCTTGCTCGACTCCAAGTCCTTTGAGGAAAGCGAGATAGCCCAGGTCCTGCACCCCCAGGCCGGAGGGGGTGAAGAAGGCCAGGCCGCGGGCCAGGGTGAGCAGCCCCTCGAAGGAGAAGACGGCGCGGAAGCCGAGGCCGGCGTCGAGCAGGCTGAGGATGAAGAAGGTCTCGCAGACCTCGCACAGCCAGATCCCCAGGAAGCAGAGGGTGGTCACGGCCGTCTCTCCGGGGCGGCCGGCGAGCGCCTCCTCGATCTGGCGGTCCACTGCCGAGAACGAGTCCGCGCGCCGCGCCAGCCAGCGCCGCAAGCCGGCGTTCGGCAGCGCCCCCAGGCCGCTGAGCACCCGGCCGCCGAGGTCGCCGCCGAGCAGGGCGGCGCGCAGCCCGAAGGCGGCGGCGAGCACGAAGACCGCCGCCGCCGGCACCACCCACCCGAGGCCGGCGCGGCCGAAGACGCGCGGCGAGATCGCGGCCAGCAGCGAATGGCCGGCCGCCGCGCTCGCCGCCAGGGCCAGCCCGAAGGAGAAGAAGATGAAGAAGCGCCGCGCCGCGAGGCTGGCCACCGCCAGGCCCGTAGGGATGCCGCAGATCTTGCGCAATAAGTAGACCGCCATCCCCTCGGCGAAGACGCCCCCCGAGGGCAGCGAGAGGCCCAGGCCCTCGGCCGCCGTGCGGACCTCGAGCAGGCGCGCCCACGACGGCGGCCTTCCGGTGCCCTTCACCAGGCGCCGCCAGCCGAGCGCGTCGCAGCTCAGCACGCCGAAGTAGAAGACCGGCGTGGCGAGCAGCCAGGGCGCGGCCACCAGCAGCTCCCGGATGCGCCCCAGGTCGGCGCGGCGGAAGAGGTACGCCAGCAGGCCGACCGCGGCGAGCGACCCCGCCGCCCGCGCCGCGACCCGCAGCCATGCCCGGCGCCGGCTGCCGGCAGGCCGCGTCGGGCGGGCCGGGCCGGGGGCCTCCTCCGCTAGGTCCATCCGAGGTCCCGGCCGGCGTTCAGAAGGCGAGCTTGTTCGCCGCGTCGAGCGCCGCGACCTTGTAGCACTCGGCGAGCGTCGGGTAGTTGAAGATGGCGTCCAGGAAGTAGTCGAGACCGCCGCCCAGGGCGAGCACCGCCTGGCCGATGTGGATCAGCTCGGTGGCGCCGGTGCCGATGACGTGCACGCCGAGCAGCGTGCGGTCGTCGCGGTGGAAGAGCATCTTGAAGAAGCCGCTGTCGTCGCCGAGGATCTGGCCGCGGGCGATCTCGCGGTAGCGCGCCTGGCCGACCTCGTACGGCACCTTGGCCTCGGTGAGGTGCTGCTCGGTCGCGCCCACCATCGAGAGCTCGGGGATCGCGTAGATGCCGAACGGGAAGTGCTTGGCGAGCGGCTTGGCCGGCAGGCCGAGCGCGTGGCTGGCGGCGAGCCGCCCCTGCTCGCTCGAGGTGGCGGCGAGGCTGGGATAGCCGATCACGTCGCCGGCCGCGAACAGGTGCGGCACCGCAGTGCAGAAGCACTCGTCGACCGCGAGGCGCCCGCGCTCGTCGGCGCCGAGGCCGGCCGCGGGCAGGTTCAGCGCCGCGGTGGCGCCGATCCGGCCGACCGCGTACAGCACCAGGTCGGTCGCGATGCGCTTGCCGGACTCGAGGCGGAGCACGGCGCGGCGCGGCGGCCCGGCCTCGACGTCGAGATGCTCGACCGCCTCCTCGCCGCGGAACGTCACGTTGCGGCCGCGCATCTGGTGGATCAGCTCGTCGACGATCTCGGCGTCGAGGAACTCGAGCGGCCGGCGCTCGCGTTCGATCACCGTCACCTCGGTGCCGAGCGCCGCGAACATCGACGCGTACTCGATGCCGATGACGCCGGCGCCCACCACCACCATCTGCCTCGGGATGCGCTCGAGCTTCGTGACCTCGTCGCTGGTGATGACGGTCTCGCCGTCGACCGGCACCCCGGGAGGCGGCGCCGGGGTGGTGCCGCAGGCGATCACCATCTTGTCGGCGCTCACCTGCCGGGTGCCGAGCTCCGAGGCGACCGCGAGGGTGTGCGGGTCGATGAAGCGGGCCTCGCCGCGCAGCAGCTCGACGTCGTTGCGGTTGAGCTGGTTCTCCACCAGCGCCGACTCGCGTCCCACCACCTCCGCCACGCGGCTCAGCAGCTCGCGGGCGCTCGGGCGGCCGCCGTTGCCCGCGCCGCCGCCGCCGCCGAAGCCGGCGCCCGCCGCGGCACGGCTCGAGCGGCCGGCGAACGACAGCACCGCCTCGCGGAACGTCTTGCTGGGGATCGTGCCGGTGTCGCAGCAGACGCCGCCGACCACGCGCCGGCGCTCGACCAGCGCCACCCGCCGACCCAGCTTCGCCGCGCGCACCGCCGCCCGCTGGCCGGCCGGACCGCTGCCGATGCACACCAGGTCGTAGTCGTACCGGCTCTCCAAGGCAGCAGCTCTCCCCGCTCGATCGAGGCTCCGAAGTCGTTGCAGACCGGCGGTAGTCTATGCCACCTCCCTCCCCAGCCGCACGGCGTCTGCTAGCTCGCGACCTTGGCCGGCTTGTAGGCGCCGGGCACGATGCGGGCGGCGATCGACAGGCGGTTCCAGGCGTTGATGGCGGCCACGGCCAGCGTCAGATCGGACAGCTCCTTCTCGCTGAAGTGCGGCCGCACCTGGTCGTAGACCGCATCGGGCACGTGGCCGTCGGCGACCAGGGTCACGGCTTCCGTCCATGCGAGAGCGGCGCGTTCCCGATCGGTGTAGTACGGGCACTCGCGCCAGGCGTCCAGCGAGTAGAGGCGCTGCTCCCCTTCGCCGATGGCGCGCAGATCCTTCCAGTGCATGTCCAGGCAGTAGGCGCAGCCGTTCATCTGCGATGCCCGCAGCTGGGTCAGCAGCAGGAGCGACCTCTCCAGCCCGCATTGCTGGAGATATCCGTCCAGGGCGTCCATGGCGTCGAAGACGCCGGCGGCGGCTTTGGCGTAGTTGAGGCGTGCTGTCATGAAGGGTCCTCCTGGAATGCGATTCGGCGATCTGGCGTCCGGTCGGATGTCCTTGTCCGCCGATCGCGACCACGATGGTAGCGAGAATTGGACTTGTCCGTAAGGTCCATTTACAGTACTTCGACTGGACCATTTCGATGGCCAAGCAGACCACGCACCTCCCCCTGATGCTGCCGCCGCGGGCACCGGGCGCGCCCGCCGCTCGCTGGCTCGTGGCCGGCGTGCGCGCCGCCATCCTGGAGGGGCGGCTGCGTCCAGGGGCGCGGCTGCCTTCCTCGCGCGACCTCGCCCGGCACCATGGCCTGTCGCGCGGAACGGTCGTCAGCGCCTTCGAGCAGCTTGCCGCGGAGGGCTACCTGGAGGCCCGGGTGGGCTCGGGCACCCGCGTCACCGCCGTCCTGCCCGACAGCCTGCTCGAGGTCGACTATCCTTCGCCGGCGGCGACCGGGCCGACCGCGGTAACGGCCGCGACGGCGGTAACGGCTGCGACAGCGACGGCGGCCGAGGCCGCGACGGCGCACCCGCCCGCGCAGCGGCGGCCGCCGCGCCGCCTCTCGCACTACGGCCGCCGGGTGCGTCCCTTCCCGGAGATCCGGATCGTCCCCGCCCGCGCCTTCCGCACCGACCTGCCGGCGCTGGACCTCTTCCCGACGACGCTCTGGGCGCAGGTCGCGGCGCGCCGCCTGCGGCGGGCGTCGACCAACCTCCTGCTGGGCTGCGGCCCGATGGGCTACCGGCCGTTGCAGGAGGCGGTGACGGGCTACCTGACCGCCTCGCGCGGCGTCCACTGCGTCCCCGAGCAGGTCGCCATCGTCTCCGGCGTTCAGGAGGCGCTCGACCTCGCGGCGCGGCTGCTGCTGAACCCCGGCGACCGGGTGGCGATCGAGGACCCGGGATACGTCGGCGCGGATCTCGTCTTCGCGGCGCTGGGCGCGGCGGTCGCCCCGATCCCTCTGGACGACGAGGGGATGACCGTCGGCGACTCGTCCCTCGCGGGCGCGCGGCTCGTCTACGTGACCCCGGCGCACCAGTTCCCTACCGGCGTCGCCATGAGCCTGCCCCGGCGCCTGGCGTTGCTGGAATGGGCGCGGAGCTCGGGCGCCCTGATCTTCGAGGACGATTACGACAGCGAGTATCGCTACCGCGGTCGGCCGCTGCCGGCGCTCCAGGGCCTGGATCGCCATGGGCAGGTGCTGTTCGCCGGCAGCTTCAGCAAGGTGCTCTTCCCCTCTCTGCGGCTGGGATACCTGGTGGTGCCGGCCGACCTGGTGGACGCCGTCGCGGCCACGCTATCCGTCACCAGCCGGCACGCCCCGCTTCTCGAGCAGGCGGTCCTCGCGGACTTCATCGCCGGCGGCCACTTCTCCCGGCACGTCCGCCGCATGCGCCAGGTCTACGCGGACCGGCTCGCGGTGCTCCTCGAGTGCGCGGCCGAGCGGCTGGCCGGGCTGCTCGAGATCTCCGGCGTGGAGGCGGGGCTCCAGACCGTCGGGTGGCTGCGCGGCGGCATCGATGGGGAGGCGGCGGCGAGGGCGGCCGCGCGGCGCCGCGTGGAGGTCACGCCGCTGAGCCGCTACAGCCGCGGAGCGGCGCCCCGGGAAGGCTTGCAGCTCGGGTTCGCCGCCGTCGACCCGCCCGAGATCCGGCGCGGCGTCGGGGACCTCGCCGCCGCGCTGGCGGAGGAGAGCATCACGCCCCCGCCGTGACCGCGCGCAGCTTGCGGAGCGCGGCCACCGCCATCTCTCGGAGCTGGTCCTCGTCCAGATCGCCCTGGTCGCGCAGCTGCGGGTCGGCGACGAAGCGGTCGGCCGCCGCGAACAGGTTGTCGAGCACGCCGAAGACTGCTTCCGGACGCATCGCCGGGTCCTTCTTGAAGGTCGCGAAGTACTCGCACTGGAACGCCCGCCCGTCGATCGCGCCCTCCACGAAGCGGCCGATCAGGGCGACGTACTCCGCGAGATCCACGGGCGTGTCGCCGGCCGGGTCCTGGCGGTAGAAAGCGCGCAGCACCTCGTAGAGCTCCGGGTGCCGGCGCTTGAGCCGCGCGCCCATCTCGAAGAAGGCCTCGGTCACCACCGCGAAGAACTCGGCCGGGCTGACCGCCCCATAGGCGTCGATGTCGCCGGGCCGGTGCGCGGCGACCCGCTCGAGCAGCTCCTGGTACTCGGCGCCGAGCGCCCGCGCCCAGGCGGCATACGAGGAGCGCCTGCCGAGGTCGGGAGCGCCGTTCATCGCGCCGTCCTCGGCGTCGAGCTGGTGCGCGAACTCGTGCAGCACGACGTTGCGGCCGTCGTTGCAGTTCGAGGCGCCGCGCTGGACCGCGTCCCAGGCGAGCACGACGGCGCCGCGGACCCACGACTCGCCGAGGCGCACCTGGTCGCCCTCCAAGACGAGGTCGCCGAGCTTCTGGCGCGTCCTCTTTACGACGTAGGCGCTCGGGTAGACGAGGATCGATCCGAGCCCGGAGTAGTAGTCGGTCTCGCGGTGCAGGAGCAGCACGCAGGCTTGCGCGGCGATGGTGAGCTTGATCTCCTCCGTCATCGCAAGCCCGCCGCAACCCTCGAATCGCTTCTCCGCGAGGAAGACCTGCATGTGCCCTTCGAGCTCGCGCTGGTCCGCGTCGGACAGCGTGGAGACGTAGGGGACGTTGCGCCGCACGGTCGCGCGCTGCTCGGCGGAGAGGGGCGTTCCGCGCAGCCGTTCGCGGCGCTTGCCCTTCCACAGGAAATCCAGGAAATTGAGCACGCGCGGAGGCTACCACCTCGCCCGCGGGGAAGGCGGTCGCCGGGCGCCGCCCGCCCCTCCTACTTCGCCCCCACCGTCACCGCCAGGTCGCGCGGCTCGCCGCCGCGCAGGATGCGCAGGGTGGCCGGCTTGCCGATCCGCTCCTCCGACAGCAGCGCGTGTAGCTGGGTGAGGTCCGAGAGCGGCTGCCCGTCGAAGCCCAGCAGCACGTCTCCCAGCACCAGGCCGGCCGCGGCCGCCGGGCTCTCCGGCTGCACGCCGACCACGATCAGGCCGACCGACTGGCCGAGCCGCTCCTCGAGGTCCGCCTGCAGCCGCACCGGGTAGGCCCCGATGCCGAGGAAGCCGCGCCGCACCCTGCCGTGGGCCAGCAGGGCCTCGACCACCCGCTGCAGGGTCGCTCCCGGCAGCACCAGCCCGCGGCGGCGCAGCAGCCCGGAGCTGGCGATGCCCAGCGGCCGGCCCGCCGCGTCGACCACCACGCTGCCCGAGAAGCCGCGCTCGCGCGCCGCGTCCAGCTCGACGTAGCGCTCGAGCTTGGCACCGGCCGGGCTGCGCCAGGAGTCGCGGACGTCGCTGATCATCGCCAGCGCCGCCCGCACCTGCCGCCCGGGCCGCCCGACCAGGACCGCGAGCTGGCCGACCGCCAGGTCCGCGAGGTCCGACCACCGCGGCGCGGCCAGGCCGGACGCCTCGACCCGGAGGACCGCGAGGTCGGTCGAGCCGTCGCGGCCGACCAGCGTCGCCGGCAGCCGCTTGCCGCCCTCGAGGCCGACGACGACGTCCTCGTCGCGGTCGACGTTGTGGCTGGCCGCGACGATCACGCCGTCGGCGGCGAACACCGTGCCGCTGGCCGACAGCCGCCGCCCGCCGTCGATCTGTGCCGCATAGGGGCTCGCCGCCGCCACGATCGCGGCTACGTCGCGGGAGAGCTGAAGGAACGAGGAAGGATGGGAGCTCGCGGCCGCGCCGGAGGCCGGATCAGGGGCCGGGCCCGAGGCCGAGCTGCCGCCGGAGATGGAGTTGGGGTTGGAGTTGGTCTTCGAGTCAGGAGTCTCAGTCGTCATGACGGCAGGTTACCTGCGCCGTCGCGGCCGCACATCCGCCGTTCAGGCAGGCCCCCACCTGGCCGATCGGCCAGGGCAAGCTGGATCCGTGCCCCGGCCTCCATGCGCCGCCAACGAGCCGGGCCTCACGGCCGGCGGAGGCGGACGCCGACCACCGCGATCTCCAGGAACTCGAGCCCCGGGGTGCGCACCAGGCGGCCGGTGACGGCGCGCGCTCTCAGGTCGGCGATGGCCGCGGGCGACAGGCGGCCGTAGCCCCGCGAGAGGACGACCGTGGCCTCGCTCTCGCCGCTGCGGGCGAGGAGGTCGAGGGCGTCGCGATAGGCGGCGTCGGAGTCGACCTCGAGGAAGTCGCGCTGGAAGTAGAGCGCGGCGAGCTCCTCGGTGAGCCAGTAGGCGTCGGTGACGACGGCATGGCCGGGGGCGGCGCGGACGGCGTCGAGCATCCGCTCGGACCCGGCTTTCTTGAGCGCCAGCAGCCGGAGGCCCTGGCCCTCGACGGCGACGCCGAGCAGGGCGAGCGCGGCGGCGAGGACCGCGAGCGTGCGGCGATGGGCCGGCTTCTCGGCGCCGCGCAGGAGGTCGCGCAGCGCGAGCAGCGAGAGGGTCAGGAGCAGCGGGTAGAGGGCGAGGAAGTGCCGCGGCCCCCAGAGGATGCCGACGTCGGCGCGGTTGAGAGGCAGCACGACGAGCAGGGTGAAGAGCGTGCACGCGGCGGCAAGGAAGCGGCCCGGACGCTCCGGGCTGGCCAGCTGGGCCCTCAGGCCGAGCAGGGCGAGCAGCAGCAAGGGAGTGTGCGGCAGGAGCCCCTGCGTGAAGAGGGTGTCGTAGACCCCCCGCGGGTCGCCGGCGAGCAGGACGACGAACGCCGCCGCCGCCGCCGTGGCCAGCCCGAGCAGGCAGAGGTCGAGGACGCCGGTCCGCCGCCGCCGCCGCAGGCCGGCAACGCACACCAGGGCGAACGGCACCGCGAGCCAGCCGCTGACGCGAGGATCGGGATGGAACCGCAGCAGGAAGAAGGCGAAGTCGCCGAGCTTGACGGCGAGCTTGGCGCCGAGCTGACCGCCCAGCTCGCCGAGGCCGCCAGCGCCGCCGCCCCCCGCCGGCGCGGCGAGCGCGCCGTAGGCCGCGGCGTGGATGCCGAGCGCCGCACCGAACCACCGATGCTGCAGCCACCAGACAGGCGCCATGGCGGCGAGCCAGGCGCCGGCCATGGCGGCGCCGAGCCGCGGCGCGCGGTAGGTCCAGAGGAAGGCGGCGAGCAGCGCCAGGGTGAGCACGTATCCCTCCTCGCGCAGCACGGTCGACAGGGCGAGCAGGAGGCCGGCCCAGAGCGCCTCCCGTGTCCGCTCGAGACGCCCCGCGCGGAGCAGGAGGATCGCCGCGCCGAGCGCCGGCAGGATCGCCAGCGAGTGCTCCCAGAAGGTCATGCCGTAGAACAGCAGCGGCGTGGCGAGGCCGAGGACCAGGGTGGCGGGAGCGCGCGCCGCCGCCAGCCCCGCTTCCTCGAGCAGCAGCGGGAACAGCAGGAGCGTGGCGATGGCGGCGGCCAGCGGCAGGAGGTAGAGGCCCGCGGCGCCGGCCAGCCGGTAGCCGGGCAGCGAGAGCAGCGCGAACCAGGGCAGGTAGTAGGAGACGACGCGGCCGCCGATCGCCTGGAAGTGGTGGCCGCTCCAGGGGAAGAAGCGCAGCCCGGGGTCGAGACGACGCGCCGGGTAGGCGATCTCCGGCGGGCCCTGGCGGGCGAAGCTCTGGACCTGGATGTAGCGGTTGCCGCCGTCGGTAATCCAGAAGACCTGCGGGGGGAGCAGCCGGACGAAGCCGCACATCAGCGCCGCCGGCACCAGCACCGACGACCACCGCGCGGCCGTCCGCAGGCCGCCGCCGAGCCAGGAAGAACGCGGGGCCGCGGGCCGAAGCTCCACGCCCGGATTCTGTCACGGCGCCGGCCCCGCCGGCGCCTCACCCGTTCAGATCCCGGCGCCGAGAATGACGCTCATGAGGACCGTCCTCACGAGCGCCGGCTCACAGCAGCACCAGCCCCAGCCTGGCGGCGCGGACCGCGGCGTCGGTGCGGGTCTGGGCGCCGAGCTTGCCGACGATCGAGTTGACGTGGAACTTGGCGGTGTGCTCGCTGATGCCGAGGCGCTCGGCGATACGGCGGTTCGAGAGGCCCTGCGCCAGGAGCTGCAGGACCTCGAGCTCGCGCGGGGTGAGCGGCTCGGGCGGGGTCTGCGGGGCGGGGCGCGGGCGCAGCAGCGGCGGCAGCAGGGCCTCGTCGAACACCAGCAAGCCGCCCGCCAGGGCACGCAAGGCCGCGGCGAGGCGGCGGCCCTCGACGTCGCGGAAGAGCAGGCCGCGGGCGCCGGCGGCGAGGGCCGCGGCGGCCGCTTCCTCGTCGAGGAGCAGGGCGAGAGCCGGCGGCCCGCTCTCGCCGAGGTCGCCCAGGCGCTCGAGCCAGCCGAGCGGTTCGGCGCCGGGGTCCCAGACCGCGACCTCGGGATCGTCGCGCTCCACGGCCGCCGCCGCGCCCAGCGCGTCGGCCTGCGCCACCACCGCGAGACCTTGCTCGCCGCTCAGCAGGTAGGCCAGCCCGCCGCGGGCAAGCGGGTCGTCGCCCACCAGCAGCACGCGGAGGACGGGCGGCGAGCGCTCAGGCGACGGGGGCGCCGGCCTGGAGGTCGTCCCCCATGACGTCGTTGACATAGAGCATCTTGACCGCGGTGAGGACGGCGGCGACCAGCGGCACCGCGACCAGCAGCCCGAGGAAGCCGAAGACCACGCCCATCACCGCCTGGCTCAGGATGGTGATCAGCGGCGGCAGGTTCATCCCTCGCTTCATCAGCATCGGGATGAGCACGTGGCCCTCGACCAACTCCACCAGGGTGAAGGCGATCGCCACCGCCAGCGCCTTCTCGGGCGAGACCAGGAAGCCCATGGCGATCGCCGGCAGGGCCGAGAGGATCGGGCCGATGGTGGGGATGAACTCCAGCACTCCGGCGATGATGCCGAGCGACAGCGACGCCTCGACGCCGAGCGCCGCCAGGGTGATCGACACCATCGAGCCGATGATCACCATGGCGCTGAGCTGGGTGGTGAGCCAGCGCCGCAAAGTGACCCCGATGGCGGTGATCACCTCGTCCGCGCGCTGGCGGCTGGGGTGCGGCACCAGGTGCAGCAGGCCGCGGCGATAGAGCTCGGGGTCGACGCTGAAGTAGATGGCGACGAAGGTGATCAGCAGCAGGCCCACCAGCACCTCGAGCGTCGACGACAGGAACGGGAAGAGATACCGCGTCGCTGCGCCCAGCTGCCGGACCAGCCGCAGGCGCAGCGGCGAAGGAGCTCCGGGGGCGCCCAGGGGTGCATTCCCCTGCATGCCACCGGCCGCGGCGCTCGCGCCGGCCGTGCCACGGGCACTGAGGGGCGCATTCCCCTGCGTGCCACCAGCAGCGGCGCTCGCGCCGGCCGCGCCATGGGCACCCGAGGTCCCCGGTGCTGGGGCACCGGCCGCCCCATGGGCACCGGCGGGCCCAGGCGCCGAGGGGGTCCCCCCCACCGGCCCAGGCGCCGGGGGGCCCCCGCCGCCGCGCGCCCGGCCAGAACGCAAGGCCGGCGTCGGCGCCGGCAGCGGCGCCTGGGGAGCGGCCTGGGCGGGCGCGCCTTCTCCCGCTCCCGTCGAGGAGCCTTCGATGAGCTGCCCCCAGAAGCTGCCGCGATTGGCGGCAACCCACTGATCGACCCGGTCCAGCGCCTCGGGCAGCCGCCGGCGCAGCTCGCCGAACTGCTTCTCGAGCGTCGGCGCCGCGATCGCCATCACCCCGAACAGGGCGCCGTAGGTCGCCAGCACGATGAGCCCCGCCGCGATGCCCCGCGGCACCCGGAAGCGCTCGAGGTAGTCCGCCCCTCGCGCCACGCCGAGCCCGAAGAGCAGGCCGACGAAGCCGGTGAGGATGAGCGGATGCACCTCCCACAGCAGCTGCAGCCCGAGGTAGAGCGCGAAGACCAGCAGCGCCGCGCGCAGCACGTCCTTGCTCGTCCACGCCGCCGCTCGCCGGGGCCGCCGCCGCTCGATCTGCCGCCGGTTCGGCTGCCGCGGCGGGGCGGCGCCGGGTGTCGCGGCGGGCGCATTCGCGTCCACCGCCGCCGGCGCGGCGGGCGCGACCGGCGCGGCCGGAGCGACCGGCGCGGCCGGATGGCGATGGATCGGTTCGTCCAAGTGGAGCCTCGAGTGTGGGCCGGTCCGCTACCGGCGGCGCCCGCGAGACGCGCCACCGACGTGCCTGCCGCCGGCCGGGACCTCGCCGCGAAGGATGACCGAAAAGCCGCTCAGCGGCAAGGCCCGCGAGCCGCGCAGCCGAGAGTCCGCGCAGCCGAGAGGGTGCGACGTCAACCGTAGGGCGGCAGGCGAAGAGCCGCGGAGGAGGGCGTCCCCTCCCCGCGGCGCGCGGGGAGGGGGAGCAGGGCAGGATCAGTTGGCGGCGAAGTAGCGCGCCATGATGCCGAGAGTGGTCTGGTTCTGGAAGCCCTCGTAGGAGCTCAGGTAGTGGCCCGCGCCGTCCGTGGCGAGGGAGGTGCGGTACTGCGACCCGATCTGCAGGTCGTTGATCCAGAACTGGCTGCCAAGCGGCACGCCGGTGCGGTCCACCTGCACGCCCGCCAGGCCGACCGGGAACCAGGTGTTGTACTCCATCCAGACCAGCATGAAGGTGCCGCCAGGGGCCACGGCCGCCGAGGGAGCGAGGTCGGCCCAGTTCTTGCCGCCGCCGGTGCTGATCGTCTGCCGCTTGCCGAGCAGACCGCCGGCCTTGCTGACGATCTGGCCGTCGACGCGGGTGTGCCAGAAGTCGTTGAAGTAGCTCTGCCAGGCCACCAGGTAGCTGCCCTGGCCGTCATTGGCCACCGTCGGCCGCCCCTGCGGCCCGACCGTGTTCGAGGTGATCGCGAACGGCGCGGCGAGCGGCGCGCCCGAGGCCGCGAAGACCCGGCCGTAGATCGACGTGTTGAAGGCATCCGTCCCGTTCTGGCTCGTCCAGGCGATCAGGTAGCTGCCGTCCGGATCGACCGCCAGCGCCGGCGTGAGACCGACGGCCCCGCTCTTGGTGTCGACCTGGGTCTGGCCGCCGGCCGGCCGGCCGTGGCCGTCCAGCTGGCGGGTGAAGACGCCGAGCTCGGAGGCCGGCGTGGAGGTCGCCCCGTACGAGCTCATCCAGGCCGCCACCGCGCCGCCCCCCGGCAGCGTGGCGATCCGCGGCTGGCTCTTGAGGCCGACGCCGCCCGAGCTGATCGTGCGCGGCGGCCCGGCCGGCTGGCCAGCGGTGTTGAATTCCTGGACGATGATCTCGCGGCTCTGGACCTGCAGGTTCTCGAAGAAGACCATCCACTCGAGGACGCCGCGCTCCTCGGCCCAGGCCAGGAGGAAGTTGCCGGACGGGAGGAAGACGGCCGCCGGGTTGTGATGGAAGACCACCGGCGCGGTGCCGGGAAGGACGGACCAGGCGACGTTGGAGACCAGCGACAGCTCGCTGCCGAGAGCATGGCCCGCGGCATCGTAGAGGCGGCCGCGTACCCCGAGGAGATCGTTCTCCCACACGACCAGCGAGTGACCCGCTCCGTCGAAAGCCGCCGCCGGGTTGTGCATCTGGGCTAGATCGTTGGTGTTGACCTGGACCTCCGAACCGACGGGCTGTGGATTCGCGGCGCTACCCGCCAGCGGCAGTCCCAACAGGCACACGAGTACGGCAAAGGCGCAGACCCAACGCGACTTCCGTGTCATAGGCACTCCTTCTCGATGGAAAGATCCGACGTTCAGCACGGCCAATTACCAATACCCTATGGGAACAAAGCATAACTGTCAAGGCCCCCGCTGCCATGCCGTAGGACCGTCTGGGGGGTCCGTCCCCCTCCGGCCCCTTTGGGCGAGGCGCCGCAGTCCCACCACCCCCATCCACCACAGACGCCTCGCCCAAAGGGGCCGGAGGGGGACGGACCCCCCAGACGGTCCTGCGCGCGTATTTGACAGCCCCTGACGCAGCAGGTACCCTCGCGCCGTCATCCGCTGTTGGCAATTCCACGAGGTTCTCCCCGTGATCCCGACACCCGAGCAGCTCGAGGCGATCTCGCGGCTCCACGCGGGCGCGCTGGGCTCCCCGGGGGCGCCGGGATCGCGGGAGACGGTGCCTTTCGCCGCCCTGCTGCTGGCCTTCTCGGCCCACCGGCGGACGCTGGCGGTCGAGCTGCGGCGCAAGCAGATCTCAAAGCGGATCGTCTTCGAGCACGGCGTGCCGGTCGACTGCCGCTCGAACCTGGTGCACGAGACCCTCGGCCGCTACATGGTGGCCCAGGGCAAGGTCGCCGCCGAGGACCTCCACGCCTACCTCGGCCAGTCCGCCTCGCTCGGCCTGCCGCTCGGGGAGGTGCTCCTCGACCACGACGTGGTCACCGCCGAGGAGCTCTTCCGGCTGCTGCAGGAGAACCTGGCCAAGAAGCTGCTGGACGTCTTCACCTGGCGCGACGGCGACTTCCGCACCCACGCCGACGTGCCGCACCCGCAGTCGCCGCTCAAGATCCGCGTGCCGCAGCTCATCGTCACCGGCATCACCAAGTTCACCCCCCAGGAGGAAGTCGACGCCGGCATCGTGCCGCTGGTGGGCAGGAAGCTCTGCCTGAACCCCAGCCCGCCTTGCGCGCTCGACGAGGTCCGGCTCAGCCAGCGCCAGTCCCAGGTCGCCGTCGCCCTGCGCTCGGGCTGGCGCATCGACGAGCTGGCGACCGGCACCGGGCTGCCCTTCGAGGAGATCACTCGCCTGCTCTACGCGCTCGCCATGCTCGGCCTGGTGATCACCGCCGATCGGCTCGCCGCCGCGCCGGCGCCGCGCGCCGCACCGGCCGCCGGTCCCCCCGGTCCGCGGGACCTCGCCGCCGCCGCGGGCGCAGCCGCCGCCGCGGGCGCGCCGGTCTCCGCCGCCACGGCAGCTCCCCAGGGCGTGCCCGGCCCCGCCACGGCGGCACCTCCTCCGGGCGCGCCGGATCTCGCCGCCGCCGCCGCCGCATCGCCCTCGGGCGCAGCCTCGCCGCCGAGCGCAGCGTCGCCGTCGACCACCGCCTATCGCAACGAGATCATGCAGGCCTATCTCTCCTACCGGCGCCTCGACGCCTTCGACCTGCTCGGCGCCGACGAGGACGCCTCGCCCGCCGCCGTCGAGAGCAAGTATCTCGAGTTCGCCAGGCGCTTCGCCCCCTGGACGCTCGACGGGCCCGAGCTCGGCGGCATGGAGGAGAAGGCGCGCGACCTCTTCCTGGCCGGCGCCCGCGCCTATGCCGAGCTGCTCGATCTCGAGCAGCGCAACACGCTGCTCTTCCGGCGCAAGGCGCGGCGCGAGGAGCGCGACCGCCGCGCCCCCGCCGAGCAGCCGGCGATCAAGACCGATCTGCTCGATCCGGAGGTCCAGTACCGCAAGGGACGCGCCTTGCTCGACGCCGGCAAGCTCCAGGAAGCCGCCCTGCTGATCGAGTTCGCATCCGACTGCGATCCGCAGAACGGCCTCTACAGTGCCGAGCTCGCCTACTGCCGCTTCCGCCTGGCGCCCGGCCAGGGAGCGCGGGCCTTGAAGGAGCTGCAGGAGACCCTGCGCCGCGATCCCGATTGCGGCCTGGCGGTCTACTACACCGGCGAGGTCCACCGCCAGATGGGAGACCGCGAGGACGCCGAGAAGATGCTGCGGCGGGCGATCAAGATGATGGCCCCCGACCGGCGGCCGATCGAGGCGCTCAAGCTGCTCTCCGCCGAGAAGCGGCGATAGACTTTGTCCCAGATGGCGCCGGCGCGGGCACTGTAAGCTGCGGGCCGTGACCCGGTCCGGACGGTCCGTTGGACGGCGACTCGATCCACGATAAGGAGGCCCCCGTGAAACTCGGAGACGTGCTGAAGAAGGAACGCGAGCGCAAGCAGCTGTCGGTCGAGGAGACCGCCACCCAGCTGGGCATCCCCGAAGACCGCTACCGCGAGCTCGAGGCCGGCACCACGCCGGCCGAGCAGTGGGGTCCGCTGCTGGCCCTCGTCGCGATCAAGCTCGAGACCCCCACCTCGCGGCTGCTCGCCGACAGCGGCAGGTCCGCCGACACCCACCAGGGCCAGGCGGGGGAGCTGATCCGCAAGCACCGCGAGCGGCGCCAGAAGACCGTCGACCAGCTGGCCGAGGAGCTCGAGATTCCCCGGCAGGAGTACGAATCCATCGAGGCCGGCCAGTCGGGCATCGAGGAGTACGGCCCGCTGCTGCTGCATTTTGCCGAGATCATCGAGCAGCCGGTCTTCAACCTGTTCTACCCCTGCGGCCTGCCGCTCGACAAGCTCGAGGTCAACGACTATCCCTGAGCGCGGCTGACCGCCGCCACGCCCCGCTGTCACCCTGGCGAGCCTCGCCCAACGGCGGCAGCTCCAGCTTGTCGATAAGTCCGCAGCTGCGTGTATACTGTTGAACCGCAATGAGCGGGGTGAGCCTCGGCACCCCGCGACGCGGGACTCCATGCAGCTCTTCAAGGACGAACGCCGGCCCCCCCTCCCCCCCGCCGAGGCGGAGAGCGCCCTGCGGGCGACCGAGGAGCGCTACCGCACCATCGTGACCACCGCCGCCGAGGGGATCTGGACCCTCGACGCGGAGGCGCGGACGACCTTCGTGAACGATCGCCTGGCGTCGATGCTGGGCTATCGCGCCGAGGAGATGCTCGGCAGGAAGCTGTACGACTTCATGGACCGGGAGGCGCGCGACCGGGCGGCGCGGACCTTCATGCGGCGCGAGCGCCGGAGCGGCGGGGAGGGCGACTTCCGCTTCCGGCGCCAGGACGGGTCGGTGGTCTGGCTGCGGCCGGCCACCAGCCCCTTGCTGGGGTCGCGCGGCGAGTTCGTGGGCGCCCTCGCGATGGTGTCGGACGTCACCGAGCGCCGGAGAGCCGAGGAGAACCTGGCGCGGCTCGCCGCCATCGTGGAGAGCTCCGAGGACGCGATCTTCACCACCGGGCTGAACGGCACCATCCTCACCTGGAACGCGGGTGCGGAGCGCCTCTTCGGCTACCGGCCCTCGGAGGCGATCGGCTGCCACGTCGCGATCGTCGTGCCGCCGTCGCAGGCCGCCGAGACGGGGCGGATCTCGAGGCTGATCCGCGACGGGCAGGCCGTCCGCGACCTCGAGACTGTCCGCCGGCGGAAGGATGGCAGCGAGGTCGTCGTCAGCCTGTCGCTCTCGCCGCTGCGCGACAGCGACGGCAGGCTCACCGGGGCCTCGGCGATCGCTCGCGACATCACCGAGATCAGCAAGGCCGAGGACGAGCGGCGCCAGCTGGAGGACCAGCTCCGCCAGGCCCAGAAGATGGAGGCGGTGGGCCGCCTGGCGGGCGGCGTCGCCCACGACTTCAACAACTACCTCACCGCCATCCTGGGCTACAGCGAGATCCTGGCGCACGAGCTCGGGCTCCGCCACCCGGCGCTCGACCGGGTCGAGCAGATCCACCAGGCGGGCGAGCGCGCCGCCGCGCTGACCCGCCAGCTCCTGGCGCTCAGCCGCCGGCAGAACCTCGAGCCCGAGGTGCTGGACCTGGCCGAGCTCGTCCGCGGCCTGCTCGCGATGATCGGCCGTCTCCTCGGCGAGCACATCCGCCTGACGTTGGTCGCCGCTCCCGGCCTCGGCCGCGTCGAAGCCGACCGCGGCCAGCTCGAGCAGGTGATCCTCAACCTGGCGGTCAACGCGCGCGACGCGATGCCGGAGGGAGGAAGCCTGACCTTCGAGCTGTGCGACGTCGAGCTCGACCGGGCGCAGGCCAGCGCGCGCGTCGGCCTGCGGCCCGGTCCGCACGTGGTGTTGAAGGTCTCCGACACCGGCCTCGGCATGGATGCGAAGCTCCTGGACCGCATCTTCGAGCCCTTCTTCACCACCAAGGCCCGCGGCAAGGGCACCGGCCTCGGCCTCTCGACGGTCCACGGCATCGTCCTCCAGAGCAACGGCGCGATCTCGGTGACCAGCGCGCCGGGGCGCGGCACGACCTTCGAGATCCACCTGCCGCGCGCCGCCGCCGCCACCGCCGCCACCGCTGCCGCCGCGCCCGCCGCCCCGCTCGGCGGCCCGCGTCCCGCACCCCTTCGCGGCAGCGAGACGATCCTGCTGGTCGAAGACGAGACGAGCGTGCGGGACCTGGTGAGGGAGACCCTGAGAGCGAACGGCTACACCGTCCTCGCCGCCGCGGACCCCGGCGACGCGGAGCGCCTCGCGAAGAGCCATCGCGGCCCCATCCACCTGCTCTTGACCGACGTCGTCATGCCCGGCAGGAACGGCCGAGCCCTCGCCGAGGAGCTGCGGCGCTTGCGCCCCTCCCTCCGCGTCCTCTTCATGTCCGGCCACGAGGAGCAGCCCGTCCCCCCCACCGCCCCGTCCCCCGGCGGCACCGCCTTCCTCGCCAAGCCCTTCCTCCCCCAAGACCTCGCCCGCAAGCTCCGCGAAGTCCTCGCCCCGCCGAGCGCGCCGACCCGGTAGACGCAGCCCACACACAGCGCGGCCTGAGACAGGGCGCGAGCAGGCGCCGCACTGGCGTGATGTATATGACTATCGTATACTCAGGTCCGGGGGCAGCATGGGTGAGAGCGACGCCACCGATTTCGATTGGGACGCCGGGAATGCCGAGAAGAACTGGCTTCTTCATCGAGTCTCCCAGCAGGAGAGCGAGCAGGTCTTCTTCAATCAACCCCTGGTCGTTACGGAAGACGATCTCCACTCTCAGGGCGAGCTCAGGCACTATGCCCTGGGGCGAACCGACGCCGGCCGACCCCTGTTCGTCGTCTTCACCCTGCGTGGAGAGAGGGTGCGGATCATCTCGGCTCGCGACATGACCCGCCGCGAGCGGAAGGAGTACGAGAATGCCCAAGCGCAAGAGCCTCCAGCCGATCCCGAGCTTTGATTCCGAGGACAAGGAGCGGGAGTTCTGGGCCACCCACGACTCGACGGATCATCTCGACTGGAGCCGCGCCGAACCGACGGTCTTCCCGCGTCTCAAGCCCTCGACGGTCACCATCTCGCTGCGCCTCCCGGAGTCGATCGTCGATCACCTCAAGGCTCTGGCCAACAAGCGCGACGTCCCCTATCAATCGCTGTTGAAGATCTTCCTTGCCGAGCGAATCGAGGAAGAGCTGCGCAAGCTGCACTGAGGGGGCGCCGCCGGCAAGCCGGGCCCAGGCACCCTGTTGTCCGCCGGTCATCCGTGGCCGCTCGGACTGTTCTAGACTCTCGCCGCGACAGCACCGGACCGGGCCCCGGGCCCACCTTTCGCGGAGAGAGTCGAACATGCCCTCACGGTTGCCCTTGCCTTGCCGTCGCCGGTTCGATCGGCCGGCCGCCATGATCCTGCTGTCCCTGTCGCTGCTCCTGGTTCCGCCGGCTCTCACCGCCGCCGCGGCTGCGACGGCCTCGAGCCATGGCGACGGTCACGGCGATCGGCGCGCCCGCCGGGCCGCCGCCGCCCACTCCGCGTCCGGCTTCGAGCCCGAGCGCTGGAAGGCGCTGCGCTGGCGCGAGATCGGGCCCTATCGCGGCGGCCGCTCGGCGGCGGTGGCCGGGGTGCCGGGCGACCGCGCCACGTACTACTTCGGGAGCGCCGGCGGCGGGGTGTGGAAGTCGACCGACGCCGGGCGCAGCTGGCACAGCGCCTCGGACGGCAGCTTCGGGGGCTCGATCGGCGCCGTCGCCGTCGCCGCGTGGGACCCGAATGTGGTCTACGCCGGCACCGGCGAGGAGACGGTGCGCGGCAACGTCTCCGAGGGCGACGGCATGTGGAAGTCGACCGACGCCGGCAAGACCTGGAAGCGTGCCGGCCTCGCCGACTCCCGGCACGTCACCCGCATCCGCGTGCACCCGCGCAACCCCGACCTCGTCTACGCCGCCGTGCTCGGCCATCTCTTCGGGCCGAGCTCCGAGCGCGGCGTCTACCGCTCGACCGACGGCGGCGGCAGCTGGAAGCGCGTGCTGTACGTCGACGACCGCACCGGCGCCGTAGACCTGGCGATGGACCCGGCCAACCCGCGGGTGCTCTATGCCGGCATGTGGCGCGTGCGCCGCACCCCCTACAGCCTGGAGAGCGGCGGCCCCGGCTCCGGGCTCTGGAAGTCGACCGACGGCGGCGACAGCTGGACCGACCTGTCGCGGAGCCCCGGCCTGCCGAAAGGGACGCTGGGCATCGTCGGCGTCGCCGTCTCGCCCGCCGACCACGACAGCGTCTACGCTTTCGTCGAGGCCGCGGACGGCGGCGTCTTCCGCTCCAAGGACGGCGGCAAGACCTGGAAGCGCACCAGCGCCGACCACGAGCTGACCCAGCGCGCCTGGTACTACGGCCGGATCTTCGCCGATCCGGCGGACGCCGAGTCGGTCTACGCGGTCAACGTGTTCTTCCTCCGCTCGAAGGACGGCGGCAAGACCTGGCAGCGCATCAAGGTGCCGCACGGCGACAACCACGACCTGTGGATCGATCCCGCCGACCCGCGACGCATGATCGAGTCCAACGACGGCGGCGCCAACGTCAGCGAGGACGGCGGCCTCACCTGGACGCCGCAGGACAACCAGCCGACCGCCCAGATCTACCGCGTCTCGACCGACAACCATTTCCCCTACCGCATCTACGGCGCGCAGCAGGACAACTCGGCGCTGCGGATCTCCAGCCGCTCCGAGGGCGGCTTCGATTCCCGCTGGCGCGAATACCAGCCGACGGCGGGCGGCGAGAGCGGCTACATCCTGGCCGATCCGCGCAACTCCGAGGTCGTCTACGGCGGCTCGTACGGCGGCTTCCTCATGCGCGTGAACCACGCGACCGGCGAGCTCCGCGACGTCAACGCCTGGCCCGACAACCCGATGGGTGCCGCCGCCGCCGACCTGAAGTACCGATTCCAGTGGAACTTCCCGATCGCGCTGTCGCCGCACGATCCGCGGGTGCTGTACGCCGGCGCCAACGTGCTGTTCAAGTCCGTCGACGAGGGCCAGAGCTGGACCGCCATTTCTCCCGACCTGACGCGCGACGACAAGTCGAAGCAGGGCCCCTCCGGCGGTCCGGTCACCAAGGACAACACCAGCGTCGAGTACTACGACACCATCTTCACCGTCGCCGAATCGCCGCTGGCGGCGGGGCTGCTGTGGGTCGGCTCCGACGACGGCCTGGTGCATGTCTCCCAGGACGGCGGCGCCCACTGGCAGGACGTGACGCCGGCCGGGCTGCCGCCCTGGTCGCAGATCAACAGCATCGAGGCCAGCCCGCTGGACGCCGGCGCCGCCTACCTCGCCGCGACGCTGTACAAGACCGACGACGATCGCCCGTACCTCTTCAAGACCGCGGACTACGGGCGCCACTGGACGCGCATCGACGACGGCATCGACCGTGCCCACTTCACCCGGGTGGTCCGCGCCGACCCGGCCCGCCGCGGCCTGCTCTACGCCGGCACCCAGGGCGGCGTCTACGTCTCCTTCGACGACGGCGGCCGCTGGCAGCCGCTGCAGCTCAACCTGCCGCGGGTGCCGGTCACCGACCTGACCGTCAAGGAAGGCGACCTGGTCGCGGCCACCGAGGGGCGCGGATTCTGGGTGCTCGACGATCTGGAGCCGCTGCGTGAGCTGGCGGCCGATCCCGGGCTGAGTGGTGCGCCCGCCCACCTGTTCACGCCGCGCCCTGCATTCCGCGTGAGCCTCTTCGGCGGCGGCGGCGACGACGACGGCGACTCCGACGAGAAGCAGGACCCTTCGCACGGCGCGGTCATCGACTACTACCTGCGCGACGAGCCCGCCGCCGGGCAGCCGCCGCTCGAGATCGAGATCCTGGACCGCGAGGGCAAGGTGGTCCATCGCTTCACCGCCGCCAAGCCCGGCGCCGGCAAGTCGGGTGGGGCGGGCAAGGCGGGCGGGGCGGGCGAGCCGGGCGGGGCGGGCAAGGCGAGTGGGGCGGGCGAGCCGGGCGGGGCGGGCGCTGAGCCGGGCGGCAAGGCCGAACCCGCCGCCGCTGGCCAGGCCGAACCCGCCGCCGCCGGCAAGGCCGAGCCCGCCGCCGCCGGCCAGGCCAAAGCCGAGCCCGAGGCCGCAGCCGAGCCCGCCGGCGAGGCCGAGGCGGAAGGTGGCGAGGCCGGTGGCGAGGCCGGCGAGCAGAAACCGTCGGTCGCGGGGCTCGAGCGCCCGAAAGAGCCGCAGCCGCCCGCCGCCCGGGGCTTCAACCGCTTCGTCTGGGACATGAAGTACTGGCGCGCCAAGGACTTCCCGGGCATGGTGCTGTGGAACCGCGGCCTGGTCTCGCCGCTCGCCGCCCCCGGCCCCTACCAGGTGCGGCTGAAGGTGGGCGGCCATCCCCGGACCGTCGTCACCGCGGCGCTCACCATCGTCAAGGACCCCCGTTCGACGTCGAGCCAGGCGGACCTCGAGGCGCAGCACCAGTTCCTGGTCGGCATCCGCGACCAGCTCGACGTCACCCATGACGCCCTGCGCCGCATCCGCGCCGTCCGCGCCCAGATCGCCGATCTCGGCAAGCGGCTGCGCGCCGCGGCCCCCGGCGAGGATGAGGCCGGCGACCACGGCGCGGCCGCCGCGACGCCCCCACCACTGCCTGCCGCCGACCCCTACGCCGCCGTGCGCGGGGCGACCAAGGAGCTGGATCGCAAGCTCGAGGCGGTCGAGGAGGCGCTCTACCAGACCAGGAACCACAGCGTCGAGGACGCGCTCAACCACCCGATCCGCCTGGACGACAAGCTCAACGGCGTGGCCGCGGAAGCGGGGATCGGCGACTATCGGCCGACCGCCCAGGCGATCACGGTCCGCGATCGGCTGGTGGCGGCGATCGACGCGCAGCTGGCCAAGCTCGACGACCTCCTCGCCCACGACCTGGCGAGCTTCAACCAGCTTGCCGCGGGCGCCGGGGTGCAGACCATCATGCCGCCGCGCCCTCGGCTAAAATAGCTTCCAGAGGAACCCGCGACGACCGCGACCCGACCGCGACCCGACCGCGACACCCCTGACCCAAGACACCCTACCCGAGACACTCCGACCCGAGATGACGACCATCACCGCCCCTTCGACGTCCACCTACCGGCTGCGCGGGTGGGACCTCTCCGAGCTGTTGCCGGCGCCGACCGAGGAGGTGATCGCGCGGCGCCTCGCCGAGCTCGAATCGGCCCTGCGCGAGTTCGAGGCCACCCGGGAGGCCCTGGCCGCGGGAGGGAGGGTCCGCTCGCGCATGACGCCGCAGCAGCTGCTCGCCATCCTGCGCCGCTACGAGGCGATCTCCGAGCAGACCAGCCTGCTGGCGAACTACGGCTCGCTGTGGTTCAACTCCGACACCGGCAACCAGGAAGCGCTCACCTTCCGTAACCGCGTGCGCCAGGCGGTCACCGCGGCCACCAACCGCATCCTGTTCTTCAGCCTCTGGTGGAAGGGCCTGCCGGACGACGAGGCGCAGGCGCTCCTCCCCGCGGCGACCGCGCTGCCCGCGCCGGAGATCGCCGTCGCCGCCGGAGCCGCCGCCGGCGCCGGCCCCGCTTCTTCCCTCTCCCCCATCCCCGCCTCCACCTCCGCCCCCGTCCTCGCGCCGGTCCGGCAGGCCGACTACCGGCACTTCCTGCTCGAGCTGCGCCGCCTGTCGCCCTACACCCTCGACGAGAAGTCCGAGCAGATCATCAACATCAAGGACGACAACGGCATCGGCGCGGTGATGACGCTCTACTCCATGCTCACCAACCGCCTGGAGTTCACCCTCGAGGTGGACGGCGAGACCAGGCGCCTGACCCGCGACGCCCTCGCCGGCTACGCCTTCTCGCCCCAGCCCGAGCTGCGCGCCGCCGCCTACCGCGAGCTCTACCGGGTCTTCGCCGAGGAGGCGACCATCCTCGGCCAGATCTACGTCAACGTCGTGCGCGACTGGCACGAGGAGGCGGTGGGGCTGCGCGGCTACCCGTCGGCGATCGCGGTGCGCAACACCGACAACGACATCCCCGACCGCGCCGTCGACGTGCTGCTCGAGGTCGCGCGCGCCAACGCTCCCATCTTCCAGCGTTACTTCCGCCTGAAGGCCGGCTGGCTCGGCCTCGACCGCCTGCGCCGGTACGACATCTACGCGCCGCTCGCCACCTCGGAGCGCAAGATCCCTTACGAGGAGGCGGTGCGCTCGGTGCTCGAGACCTTCGGCGAGTTCGACTCGCGCTTCGCCGGCCTCGCCGAGCGGGTCCTGGCCGAGAACCACCTGGACGGCGAGATCCGCAAGGGCAAGCGCGCCGGGGCTTTCTGCTCCACGGTGCTGCCTCGCCTCACTCCCTGGGTGCTGGTCAATTACACCGGCCGGGTGCGCGACGTGGCGACGCTGGCGCACGAGCTCGGCCACGCCGTCCACAGCATGCTCGCCGAGCATCACTCGATCCTCACCCAGCACGCCTCACTGCCGCTCGCCGAGACCGCCTCGGTGTTCGCCGAGATGCTGATCACCGACCGCCTGCTGCGCGAGGAGTCCGACCCGCTGGCGCGCCGCGAGCTGCTGGCCTCGGCGGTCGACGATGTCTACGCCACGGTGCTGCGCCAGAGCTACTTCGTGCTCTTCGAGCTCGAAGCGCACCAGGCCATCCTCGCCGGGCGCTCGCTCGAGGACCTCAACGAGATCTACCTCGCCAACCTGGCCGAGCAGTTCGGCGACAGCGTCCTGGTCGCGCCCGAGCTCCGCTACGAGTGGCTGAGCATCCCGCACATCTACCAGACGCCCTTCTACTGCTACGCCTACAGCTTCGGCCAGCTGCTGGTGCTGGCGCTCTACCGCCGCTACCAGGAGCAGGGCGCCGCCTTCAAGCCGGGCTACCTCGAGCTGCTCGCCTACGGCGGCTCGGCCCGCCCGGAGGCCATCCTCGCCGAGGTCGGCATCGACATGACCGACCGCAGCTTCTGGCAGGGAGGCTTCGACCTGGTGCGCCAGCGCATCGACGAGCTCGAGGCGATCCGGATTTAGTGTCTCGGCGCGAGCGCCTGGCGGTGGCGGCGCTGGCCGCGGGCGCGGCGGGCATGGCGCTGCTCATCTCCTGGTCGGTGCTGGAGCTGGTGCCCCACGTCACCGACAGCATCTCGTACCTCTTCCAGGGGCGCATCCTGGCGTCGGGCCGCCTCTACGAGCCGCCGCCGCCGGTGCCGGCGTTGTTCGGGCAGGAGAACGTCATCCTCGACGCGGCCCGTTGGTGCTCCCTCTATCCGCCCGGCTGGCCGCTGCTGCTGGCGCTCGGCTGGCGCCTGCACGCTCCTTGGCTGATGAGCCCGCTGCTGCTGGCGCTGGCGGTCGCCGGCGTGTGGCTCGCGGGCCGGCGCCTCTACGACCCGGCGACCGGGCTGCTGGCGGCGGCGGCCCTCGCCTGCTCGCCGTTCGCGCTGCTGATGGCCGCCGACGCGATGGCGCACGTGCCGGCTCTCTGCGCCGCCGCCTGGTGCCTGGCGATGCTCGCCGGGGCCGTGGAGGACCGCCCGGAACCGGCAAGCGCCGCGCCCTCCCCGGACGCCGCGACCGTCGCGACCGCCGAAGCCGTCGCGACCGCCGAAGCCGCCGCCACCGCCGAGGACGGCACGGCCGCCGCCAGGATCCGCCGCCGCAGGCTGCTGGCCGCGGGCCTGCTGGGAGGGTTCGCCCTGCTCATCCGGCCGCTCACCGCGGCCGCCTTGCTCGGCCCGGCGGTGGCATGGTGCGCGATCCGGCTGGCCCGCCGGCGGCGGCTCTCGGCGCTGGGCTGGCTGGCCCTCGGGGCCGCGCCCTGCGTCGCGGCGATGGCGGCCTACGACGCGGCGGTCTTCGGCGGGCCGCTGGTCACCGGCTACGCGGTCTACCAGCCGGCGCTCTTCGCCCGCGGCGGCGCGCTCGCGCCGCTGTCGACGGCGCTCCTGCGCCGGCTCCCCTGGTACCTGCGGACCCTGAACCGGTCCTTGTGGGGGCTTCCCTGGGGGGACCTGCCGCTCCTCGCGCCGCTGCTCCTGGCGCGCCCGCGCCGCGCCGCCGACGCCATGCTCGCGGCCTGCGCCGCCAGCCTGGTGCTCGCTCACTGCTTCTACTTCTACGGCGACGTCGTCTACTCGGGCCCGCGCTTCGCCTTCGAGAGCCTGGGGCCGCTCTCGCTGCTCGCGGCCCGCTCGCTGCGCACCCTGGGCGCCTGGCTCGACGCGGCCCTGCGGCGGCCGGGCCGCCGGGAGCGCCCGCGGGCGCTGCGCCTGGCCGCCGCCGCCGCCGGCTGCCTGCTGCTCTACTTTCCCCTCGGGCGCCGCCTGCCGCGGCAGATGGTGCACCATGCGGGATGGTACATGACGGTGTCGGCGGAGCCGCTGCGCGCCGCCGTCCGGGCGGCCCTGGGACCCGAGGCCCTGGTGTTCGTCGCCGGCAACCCCTGGTGCTACAGCGACTTCTTCCTCGCCAACGACCTGCGCCCCGAGGCCGGCCGGCGGGTGTTCGTCCGCGACATCCCGCCGCTGCGCGCGGCCGCCCTCGCCGCCTACCCTCGCCGCGAGGTCTGGCTGGTCCGGGTCGACGCGGTCATCCCCGATCCGGTCTCCGACCCCAACGTGGCCAGGCCGGCAGGGCTCTCCTGGCGGCGGCTGCGCTGACGCGCACGGAGCGGCCGAGCATGCTCGCCGCTCGCCGCTTGCCTCCCGGCGCGCCCTTCGAGTAGCATTGCGGTATTCAAGGGAGATTAGCGATGAAGATCGTCCTCGCGTGCGTGTGCGCGCTGCTCGCCCCCGGGCTTGCCTCGGCCGATGCTTTCGTTCCCGGCTGCGACGTGCCGTTCAAGGCGATCGCGACGCCCAACCTCGGCATCGACCAGCAGTGCAGCATCGACGGCGGCTCGCCCGAGGCCGCCAAGAAGGCCGAGAGCAACGCGAAGAACAACTTCTGCGTCAAGGGGTCGGCCACCCCGATCCAGTACGCGACCTTCACCCAGCTGGAGGCCGCCGTCATGGAGCCGCAGCGCAAGGCGGCCAAGACGGACCGGAGCGTGCTGAAGAACGTCGCGGGCAACCTCGGCGAGGGGACGCTGGTCCAGTTCGCCGGCTTCCTCCTCGACGCGCACGTCTCCAACATCGGCAAGGGGGAGCTGGTCAATTGCAAGATCGGGGGCCAGCTGTTCAACGACATCCACATCGAGCTGGTCAACGCGCCCGACGAGGACGATGCCTGCCAGGGCGTCACCGCCGAGATGAGCCCCCATCTGCGGCCCGAGACCTGGACCGCGCTGCCCAGCATGACGATCAAGCGCCAGGTCCGCGTCACCGGGCCGCTGTTCTTCGACGGCAGCCACCGCGCCTGCCACGGCACCGTCCGCCCGAGCCCGAACCGGATCTCGGTCTGGGAGATCCACCCGGTCTACCAGTTCGACGTCTGCAAGAACAAGCCGCCCGCGACCTGCAAGGTCGACGACGACGCCTCCTGGATCCCCCTCGACCAGTGGCAGAGCCGCGACGACCCCGAGACCGACGCCGAGAAATGAGGCGCGGCTGGACGGCGGCGGCGAGCGGAGGTCCGGCCGCGCGCCCGCCGCGGCGGATCAGAGACTGAACGAGTAGCTGATCGTGCCGCCGGTCGCCAGGGTGGCGGTCTGGGTGTTCAGCTGGATGGTCTTGAGCAGCGTGCCGGCGACGTCGAAGACCCGGACGATCGGAGTCGCCACGGTGTAGCTGTTGGGCGAGGTGGTCTGGCTGACGATCTGGAGCTGGAAGGTGTGCGGGCCGGAGGTGGTGAAGCCGGTCGGAGCGAAGAGGATGGAGGCGAGCGGGCTCGCCTCCGTCCCGGGGTCGTCCACGACCACGCCGTCGAACAGCAGCTGGGCCTCGACGATGGTGGGAACCTGCGCGGTGTTCGCCAGGTCGGCGAGGATCACGATCTGGAATCCGGACGACGAGGTCGGGCCGCTGCTGCCGTGACAGCCCAGGGCCCAGAGTCCCGCCAGGAGCGCCGCGAGTGAAGCCTGCCCGAGCTTCATTGCTACCCCCCGCCGGAGCTTATCCCACTTCCGCCCGCGAGACGTCCGCCCCACTGCCGAGACGCCGAGAGGGCAGTGGGGTCAGTTCCCCAACGGAGTCAGGAGGGGACGGACCCACTGCCGCAGAGAGGGCGGCGAGGGCTCAGAGGGAGAAGGTGTAGCTGATGCTGCCGCCCGTCGCGAGCACGGCGGTCTGGGTGGGCAGCATGATCGTCTTGAGCAGGGTCCGGTTCAGGTCGAAGACCTGGATCGTGGCCGCCGCCACGGTGTAGCTGGTGGGCGAAGCGGTCTGGCCGGTGATCACGACCGCCAGCGTATGCGGCCCGGCGCCGGCCTGTCCCGAGGTGCTGAAGGTCGTGGACGCCGCGGCCGTCGTCTGCGAGAAGAGCAACTCGGTGGCGCCGTCGACGACCAGCTGGGCGTCGGTGATCGTTGCCACCTTGGCGGTGTTGGCCACCGGCACGTTGATGACCAGCGAGAACGCGTCCCCCGACGTCGGGCTCTTGTAGCCACAACCGAGCGCCCACATCCCTGCCAGCATCACCGCGATCGAAGCCTGCTTCAGACTCATCTCTTGCCTCCAGGAAACCGGCGACGTCGACCGAGATCGAGCTGCCCGCGACCCGCGGGCGCCAGGGCTCGAGACGCGGAGCCGTCTCGCGAGGCCATCCTACCATCCCTCGAGGATGGGCCTCCCCTACAGAAGGACGGCAGATCCAGGCCCCTGGTTACGTCGCGGCGGTCCGCGGATCTCATGCCGGGAGCCTTGCTACTTGCTAGCAGGCGACCGCGACCGGCTCCTCGATCTCCTCGAAGGAGGCGCTGAAGTGACGCAGCACCCGCGGGTCGTTGGTCATCCGCAGGCCCTTGATCTCGCGGCTGCGCTCGCGGATGCGGCCCAGGACCAGCGCCACGTACTCGAGATGGGAGGCGGTGTAGACCCGCCGCGGCACCGCCAGCCGCACCAGCTCGAGCGGCGCCGCCCGCAGCTCGCCGCTGCGCGGATCGGTGCGGCCGAACATCACGCTGCCCATCTCCACGCCGCGCACGCCGCCCTCGCGGTAGAGGGCCACCGACAGCGCTTGCGCCGGGAACTGCCGTGGCGGGATCGCCGGCAGCAGGCGGCGCGCGTCGATGTAGACGGCGTGGCCGCCGGTGGGCTGCACGATCGGCACGCCGAGCGCGGTCAGCCGGGCGCCGAAGCTCCGCACCTGGCCGACGCGGAACCGCAGGTAGCTCTCGTCGAGCACCTCGCGCAGCCCGCGCGCCACCGCCTCGAGATCGCGCCCGGCGAGGCCGCCGTAGGTCGGGAAGCCCTCGATCAGCACCAGGTGCTCCTTCAGACCCTCGATCAGCGCCGCGTGACGGCTGGCGATGAAGCCGCCGATGTTGGCGAGGCCGTCCTTCTTGGCGCTCATCAAGCAGCCGTCGGCGAGGCGGAAGATCTCGCGCACGATCTCGGCCACCGACCGCCCGCGCTGGCCCGGCTCGCGCTGCTGGATGAACCAGGCGTTCTCCGCGAAGCGGCAGGCGTCGACGAAGAAGGGCACGGCGTGCTCGCGGCACAGCTCCGCCATGGCGCGGATGTTGGCGAGCGCCACCGGCTGGCCGCCGCCCGTGTTGTTGGTCAACGTCAGCAGGGCGACCGGCACCTCGCCGCGCGGCGTCTCCTCGAACAGCCGGCGCAGGCGCTCGAGGTCGATGTTGCCCTTGAACGGATGCTCGGCCGTCGGCTGGTGCGCCTCGGGAATGACCAGGTCGAGGGCGATGCCGCCGTGGGCCTCGACGTTGGCGCGCGTGGTGTCGAAATGCGAGTTGTTCGGCACGATCATGCCCGGCCGCGTGAGCAGCGACGAGAACAGCAGGTTCTCCGCCACCCGGCCCTGGTGCACGGGCAGGAAATGCTCGTAGCCGAAGACGTCGGCGACCGCCTCGGCGAGGTGGTAGAAGTTCCGCGAGCCGGCGTAGGCCTCGTCGCCCATCATCATCCCGGCCCACTGCCCGTCCGACATCGCGGCGGTCCCGGAGTCGGTGAACAGGTCGATGAACACCGACTCCGAGGGAATCCGGAAGAGGCTGAACCCGGCCGCCGCCAGCAGCAGCTCGCGCTCGGCGCGCGGCAGCAGGCGGATGGGCTCGACCACCTTGACCCGCCACGGCTCCGGCAGTGGCAGGTCCGCGAACACGTCGTCGTCCATGGCACGCTCTCTCCCAGGGGCACCCTCTATATCTTCCCGGTGCCGCCCGAAGACCGCGGCGAGCCTGAGTGGATGTACCATGCCGGGGACGATGACCGCCGCCGCGCCCCCGGAGACCAGGCCGCTCGTCGAGATCCGCGACCTCAGCCGCAGCTACGTCGAAGGCGGAAGCGAGCACCCGGTGCTGCGTTCCGCCGCGGCGACGATCCGGCGGGGCGAGCTGGTGGTGCTGCTGGGACGTAGCGGCTCGGGCAAGTCGACACTGCTGAACCTGCTCGCCGGCATCGACCTGCCCAGCTCCGGCGAGGTGGTGATCGACGGCGTGCCGCTGTCGCGCCTTGGCGAGCGGCAGCGCACCCTGTTCCGGCGCGATCACATCGGCTTCGTCTTCCAGTTCTTCAACCTGATTCCCACCCTCACCGTCGAGGAGAACCTGCTGCTGCCGCTCGAGCTCAAGGGGACTCTGGGGCCGGCCGGCCGGCGGGCGGCGCTGGCGCTGCTGGGCGAGGTCGGCCTCGCCGACCGCGCCGGCAGCTTTCCCGATCGCCTCTCGGGCGGCGAGCAGCAGCGCCTGGCGGTGGCGCGGGCGCTGGTGCACGACCCCTTGCTGGTGCTCGCCGACGAGCCGACCGGCAATCTCGACCTCGAGACCGGGCTGCAGGTGCTCGAGCTCCTCGACCGCCTCACCCGCCGCGCCGGCAAGACCATGGTGATGGTCACCCACAGCCGCGAGGTGATCGGCCTGGCCGACCGCGTGTTCCGCATCGAGAGCTGCCGGCTGACCGAGGTGATGGGCCAAGCCGCCGGCGGCGGCGATGGTGGACATGCCACGGCCGGTGCCGGTGCCGGTGGCGGCGGCACCGCGGCCGCGGCAGGCGCCGCTGGCGGCGGAGCACCGCCATGACGCCTCCGCTCCCGCTGCCGCTGCTGTGGCGCGCCTCGCTGCGGCAGATGCTGCGGCGGCCGGGGCAGATGACCCTGGCGATCGTGGGCGTGGCGCTCGGGGTCGCGGTGGTGGTCGCGGTCGACCTCGCGAGCCGCAGCGCCGGGCGCGCCTTCGAGCTCTCCACCGATGCGGTGACGGGCCGCGCCACCCACGAGGTCGTGGGCGGCCCCGAGGGGCTGCCAGAGTCGCTGTTCCCGCGCCTGGTGCTGGCAACCGGCGCCGCCGCCGCGCCGGTCGTCGAGGACTACGTGACGCTGCCGGCGCAACCCGGCCGGCCGGCGCGCCCGCTCCACCTGCTCGGGATCGACCCGTTCTCGGAAGGTCCGCTGCGGCCCTACCTCTCGGTGGGACGCGCCGGCGGCGCGGAGGGCGCAGGTGGCACGGGCCGTGCGCGCGGCACAAACGGCACAGGCGGCACGGGCGGCCTGGGCGGCGGCGACGGCGTGGCAAGCGCGAACGACATCTCGCCCCTTCTCCTGCGCCCCGGCACCTGCCTGCTCGCGGCCGCCACCGCGGCCGAGCTCGGCCTGCGCGCGGGCGACCGCTTCGAGGTCCGGGTCGGCGGCCGAGCGCGGGAGCTCGAGCTCGCCGGCGTCATCCAATCCGCCGCTGCCGCCGCCGCCGGTGCCGCTGCCGGCTCTCGAGGCACCGGCGGCGAGGCCGACGCGCTGGCCGATCTCCTGGTCATGGACATCGCGGCCGCCCAGGAGCTCCTCGCCCGCCCCGGCAGGCTCGACCGCATCGACCTGCGCCTGGAGCCGGCGGATCGGGCCGGCACCGCCGCCGTCTCGGCCCTCCTGCCGCCCGGCGCCCAGCTCCTGCCGGCGCCGCGTCATGGTAGCGACCTGCTCGCGATGACCCGCGCCTTCCGCGTCAACCTCACCGCGCTGTCGCTCCTCGCCCTGCTCTGCGGCGCCTTCCTGATCTACAACACCATGACCTTCGCGGTGGTCCAGCGCCGCCCGCTGCTCGGCATGCTGCGCGCCCTGGGCGTCACCCGCGGCCAGGTGATGGCGCTGGTGATGGGCGAGGCCGCGGCGGTGGCGGCCGTCGGCACCGGCGCCGGGCTGCTCGCCGGCGTGCTCCTGGGGCGGGGACTGCTGCGCCTGGTCACCCAGACGATCAACGACCTCTACTTCGCGGTCTCGGTGCGCGGCCTCGACCTCTCCCCGGCCAGCTTCCTCGCGGGCGCGGCGATCGGCATCGGCGCCACCCTCGCCGCCGCCCTGGCTCCCGCGCTCGAGGCGACGCTGACGCCGCCGCGCGCCGTGCTCAGCCGCTCGCTGCTCGAGGCGCGCCTGCGGCAGGCGCTGCCGCGCGCCACCGCCCTCGGCGGCCTCCTGCTGCTCGCGGGCGGCGTCCTGCTGGCGCTGCCGGCGCCGCCGCCGGTCCGGGGAGCGCCGCCGACCGGTGGCGGCCTGGCGCTGGGCTTCGCGGGCCTGGCGGCGGTGATCGTCGGTTGCGCCCTGCTCGCGCCGGCGGCCACCGCCGGCCTGATGCGCCTGCTGCGGCCGCCGCTCGGCAGGCTGCTCGGGGTGCGCGGACGGCTGGCCGCCGGCGGCGTCACCGCCTCCCTGTCGCGCACCGCGGTGGCGGTCGCGGCGCTGATGGTCGCGGTCTCGGTCACCGTCGGCATCGGGGTGATGATCGACAGCTTCCGCCGCACCCTCGTCGCCTGGCTCGAGCGCTCGCTGCAGGCCGACCTCTACGTCTCCGCGCCGGCCGGCTACGGCGGCTTCGTCGGCGCGCCGATCGCCCCCGAGCTCGCCGCCCGCGCCGCCGCCGTGCCCGGCGTGGCCGCGGTGCACCCGATCCGCCGCGTCGAGCTCCACACCGCCTCCGGCCCGCTCCGGCTGCTCGCCGCCGACGCCGACCGCCGGCGCTTCGCCGCCTTCGAGCTCCGCGAGGGCAATGCCGGCGACGTCTGGCGCCGGGTCGCCGAGGGAGGCGAGGCGATGGTGTCGGAGCCCTTCTCGCGCCGCTGGGGCGTGCACCTCGGCGCCCTGCTGCGCCTCCCCACCGCCGCCGGCGAGCGCGCCTTCCGCGTCGCCGGCGTCTTCGACGACTACACCTCCGACCTCGGCCTGGTGCTGATCAGCCGCCGCACCTACCTGCGCTGCTGGCACGACCCGCGGCTGTCCGGCTTCTCGATCGACCTCGAGCGGCCACCGCCGTCAGGAGGTGCCGCGGGCGACCGGGCCGCCGCACGCACGATCCGGCTCTTGCGCCAGGCGCTCGACGTGCAAGGAGAGCCGCCGGCGACGACCGGCGGGGCCCCGTCCGGACCGCTGATCATCCGCTCCAACCGCGACCTGAAGCGACTGTCGCTCGAGATCTTCGACCGCACCTTCCTGATCACCGGCGTGCTGCGCCTGCTCGCCGGCCTGGTCGCCGCCATCGGCGTGCTCTCGGCGCTCACCGCCCTGCAGCTCGAGCGCACCCGCGAGATCGGCGTCCTGCGCGCGACCGGCCTGACTCCCGGCCAGGTCTGGCAGCTGGTCACCGCCCAGACCGGCCTGATGGGCCTCGCCGCCGGCCTGCTGTCCCTGCCGGTCGGCCTCGTCGTCTCCGCCATCATGGTCTACGTCGTCAACCGGCGCTCCTTCGGCTGGACCATCCACCTCGAGGTCGCCCCCGTCCTGCTCCTCGAAGCGCTGCTCCTGGCCGTCGGCGCCGCCCTCGCCGCCGGCCTGGTCCCCGCCTGGCGCATGGCACGCATCTCGCCGGCCCTCGCCCTGCGCGAGGAGTGAGCAAATGGTGAAAGCCAGCCGTTCCGCCGCGCGCCGATGCTGCAGGTTGTCCCAGGCCCATTGCTTCCCCCGGGCTTCCGGGGAGCGGGATGAAGTCGGATGAAGGAGGAGACACCATGAGAAGCCTTTGGACGGCGATGCGGGCTCTCGTCTACATGAGCCTCTTCGTGTGGCTGTGGGGGTGGGTGGCGCTGAGCCTCCGGCCTTGGGACGGCCGGCTGGGCGGCGCCCTGGGACCGTGGGCGGTGCCGCTCGGGTGGGCGGCGATCGCGGTGGGCGCCGCCCTGGCGGCGAGCTGCGCCTGGGTGTTCATCCTGCGCGGGCAGGGAACGCCGGCGCCGTTCGACGCGCCGCGGAGGGTGGTTGCCGCCGGCCCTTACAGGTTCGTGCGCAATCCCATGTACCTGGGCGGCTTCCTGGTGCTGACCGGCTTCGGCCTGGTCGAGCGGTCCGGGGCCATCGTGATCTTCTCCGCCCTATGGCTGCTCGTCGTTCATCTCGCCGTGGTCTTCCTCGAAGAGCCCGACCTCCGGCGCAAGTTCGGCTCGAGCTACGAGGACTACCGGCGGGCGGTCCCCAGGTGGCTGCCGCGCAGGCCAGCCCGGGAGGCCACTACTCCCACCGCTCCATGACCACCCGCGTCTCGGTGTAGAAGCGCACCGCGTCCTTGCCGGTGGCGTGGAGGTCGCCGAAGAAGGAGCCCTTCCAGCCGGCAAAGGGGAAGAAGGCCATCGGCGCGGCGACGCCGACATTGATGCCGACCATTCCCGCCTCGACCCGCGTCCGGAAGTACCAGGCGTCGCGGCCGCTCCTGGTGAAGATGCTGGCCGCGTTGCCGTACTTGGAGCGGTTCACCAGCGCGACCGCCTCCTCGACGGTGGGGACGCGGATCACCGACAGCACCGGCCCGAAGATCTCCTCGCGCGCCACCGCCATCTCCGGGTCGATGCGGTCGAGGATCGTCGGCGCGACGAAGAAGCCGCTCTCGGGGACCCGGCTGCGGCCGTCGACCAGGAGCCTCGCGCCCTCCCGCAGCCCGCGTTCCACATAGTCCAGGATGCGGTCCTTCGATTCCTGCCGGATGACCGGGCCGATGCCCGTCGCCTCGTCGAGCGGGTCGCCCACGACGACCGCCTCCGCCGCCCGCGCCAGCCGCTCGAGGAACGGCTCGGCCGCGGCCCCCACCGGCAGCGCGACGCTGCCGGCGAGGCAGCGCTGGCCGGCGGAGCCGAAGGCCGAGCTCATCACCGCCTCGATCGCGAGGTCCCAGTCGGCGGCGTCCGGCAGGACGACCAGGTGGTTCTTGGCTCCCGCCAGGGCCTGGACCCGCTTGCCCGCCGCCGCCGCCCGCGCGTAGACGTGGCGCGCCACCGGCTCCGAGCCGACGAAGGAGACCGCCTGCACGCCGGGATGGTCGAGCAGGGCGTCGACCGCCTCGCGGCCGCCGTGCACGAGGTTGAGGACGCCGGCCGGCACACCGGCCGCCAGCAGCAGCTCGGCCAGGCGCACCGCCGTCATCGGCGTGCGGTCCGAGGGCTTGAGGACGAAGGTGTTGCCGGCCGTGATGGCCAGCGGGAACATCCACAGCGGGATCATCGCCGGGAAGTTGAAGGGAGTGATGCCGGCGACGACGCCGAGCGGCACCCGCACCGAGTGGCTGTCGATCTTGCGCGCCACCCCCTCCACCGCCTCGCCCATCGCGAGGGTCGGCATGCCGGCGGCGAAGTCCACCACCTCGATGCCGCGGCGCACCTCGCCGCGCGCCTCGGCGATCAGTTTGCCGTTCTCCCGGCTCACCATGCGCGCCAGCTCCTCGAGATGCTCCTCGAGCAGCCGCTTGTAGCGGAACATCACCAGCGCCCGCTCGGGCACCGGCACCTCGCGCCAGGCCGGAAAGGCGCGGCGCGCGGCGTCGACGGCGGCGTCGATCTCGGCGGCGGTGGCGAACGGCACGCGCGCCAGCTCGCTGCCGTGCGCGGGGTCGAGCACCGGCGCGCTGCGCTCGGCCGCCGAGGCCCGCCAATCGCCGCCGATCAGCAGCGGCAGCGGCCGCGGCCCGCCCGGCGGGGCCGGCTGGGCTGCATGGGCCGGCTGCGCTGCATGGGCCGCCTGGGCCGATGGGGCCGGCTGGGCGATGGGCGGCTGGAACTCCGGCATGACGGCACCTCGCTGCTTCGCTTCGGGGTTACTTGACCGCCCCCACCGTGAAGCCGGCGATGAAGCGGTCCAGGAAGAGGTTGTACAGCACCGCCACCGGCAGGCTGGCGATCAGGCAGGCCGCCATCAGCGAGCCCCAGTAGTAGACGTCGCCGCGCACCAGATAGATCGGCACGCCGACGCTCACCGTCTGGTGCGCGGCGCTCGAGATGAAGGTGAGCGCGTAGACGAACTCCTGGGTGACCAGCGTGAAGCTGAAGATCACCACGGTGAGGATCCCCGACAGCGAGATCGGGATGACCAGCTGCAGGAACGCCTGGAAGCGCGTCAGCCCGTCCACCATCGCGGCGTCCTCGAGCTCGCGCGGCACCGACTTGAAGAAGGCCATCAGCAGCCAGATCGAGAACGGCAGGGTGAAGGTCGGATAGACCAGGATGATCGACCACAGCGAGTCCTGCAGCCCGAGCAGCGCCACCACCCGCGACATGGGAATGAACAGCAGCGTCGGCGGGATGAGGTAGGTCAGGAAGATCCCGATGCCGAGCCGCTCTCCCCAGCGCCCCGTCAGGCGGGCCAGCGCGTAGGCCGCCGGCAGCCCCAGCAGCAGGGTGATCGTCACCACCACGGTCCCGGCGAAGGCGGTGTTGAGCAGCCAGCGCAAGAAGAGCGTCTCGTTGAACAGCAGCTTGAGATGCTCGAGCGTCGGCGGCAGGTTGAACAGGAAGGGATTGTTCTTGGTGTTGTACAGGTCGGTCGTCTGCTTGAAGCTGGTGATCCCCATCCACAGGAAGGGGAAGGCGAGCGCCGCCGCGAACCCCAGCACGATCACCCCGCGCAGGACCGCCGGCGGCACCGGCACCCGCCACCCGCGCGCCGGCCGCGCCGGCCCCGCCGGGTCCGCAGGTCCCACCGGCGCCGCGGGTCCCGTCGCCCGCGGCCCCACCGCCCCCTGGCCCGCCGGCCGCGGCCCGCCGAGCCCGCCGCTCATACGACCTCCGTGCGGTGCGCGACGCGCAGCATCGCCCAGGCGACCAGCACCAGGATCGGCACCAGGAAGACCGAGACCGCCGCGCCCTCGGCGAGGCTGCCGCCGAGGATGCCGGCGAAGAAGGCGTAGGACGGCAGCACGTGCGTCGTGTCGTACGGTCCGCCGCGGGTCAGGATGTAGACCACCGTCATGTCGGTGAAGGTGAAGATGATGCCGAACAGCAGCGCCACCGCGATGACCGGCTTCATCATCGGCAGCGTGATCTCGAAGTGCGTCCGCCAGAAGCTGGCGCCGTCCACCGCCGCCGCCTCCGGGATGTCGCGCGGGATGGCGGTCAGGCCCGCCAGCAGGATCACGGTCGAGAACGGCAGCATGCGCCAGGCGTGCACCAGGATGACCGAGATCATCGCCAGCGTCGGCTCGCCCAGCCACATCGGCGTGTCGAACGGCTTCACCAGGTGCAGGCGCACCAGGCCCCAGTTGACCACGCTGTAGATCGAGTCGAGGATCCACTTCCAGCCGATGGCGCCGAGCGAGATCGGCGCCACCCAGGGCAGCAGGCAGAGGAAGCGCACCAGGCCGCGGCCGCGGAACGGGTTGCGCAGCGCCACCGCCAGGACGTTGGCGCCGACGATCACGATCAGCTGCGCGCTGACGGTGAAGATGAACGAGTGCAGGAGCGCGCCGCGGAACGCCGGGTTCTGCAGCACGCTGCGGAAGTTCGCGAGGCCGACGAAGTGGTAGCCGACGCTGCCCACCGTGACGTCGCCGACGCTGTAGAGGAAGGCGAGGATCAGCGGCACGCCGACCAGGCCCGCGATGTACAGCAGGGCGGGGGTGAACATCGCCGCGCCCAGCCAGCGGTCGCCGTGCCTCACTGCCATGCCAGGCTCCGCGGCTCGACCCGCCGGCCGTCGTCCTTGCCGAAGAAGCGGAGGTGGCGCTCCGGGATCGCCAGCGGCACCACCTCGCCGTCGGCGATCTCGACGTGGTAGACCGAGGGCAGCCTGCCGATCAGCCGCTGCCCGTCGAAGCGCCCGCCCTGGATCTGCGCGTAGAGAACCCGCTCGTTGCCCAGGTACTCGACGTTGGTGACGCGGGCGGTGATCGCCACCGACGGACCCGTCGCGAGGGCCGCGGGCAGCAGGTGCTCGGGGCGGAAACCGGCCAGCACCTCGCCGTGATCGACCAGGTTCATCGGCGGCGAGCCCAGGAAGGTGGCGACGAAAGTGTCCGCCGGATCGTCGTAGACCTCGCGCGGCGAGCCCACCTGGCGCACCAGCCCCTTGTCGAGCACCACGATGCGGTCGCCCATCGCCATCGCCTCGACCTGGTCGTGGGTGACGTAGATGGTGGTCGTGCCGATGCGCTTGTGGAACTGGGTCAGCTCGTCGCGCGCCGAGGCCCGCAGCTTGGCGTCGAGGTTCGACAGCGGTTCGTCGAGCAGGAAGACGCTCGGCTCGCGCACGATGGCGCGGGCCAGCGCCACCCGCTGGCGCTCGCCGCCCGACAGCTCGCGCGGCTTGCGGTCGAGCAGGTCGCCGATCCCCAGCAGCCCCGCGGCCCACTCGACCTTCGGCCGGCGCTCCTCCTTCGGCACCTTCTGCGCCCGCAGGGGAAAGACGATGTTCTTGTACACCGAGAGGTGGGGATAGAGCGCGTAGCTCTGGAACACCATGGCGATCCGCCGCTCGCGCGGCGGCAGCCGCGTCACCACGCGGCCGCCGATCAGCACGTCGCCGCGCGTCGGCTCCTCGAGCCCGGCGATCATCCGCAGCAGGGTGGTCTTCCCCGAGCCCGAGGGCCCGAGGAAGACCATGAACTCGCCCTCCCGCGTCAGGAGGTTGACATCGTTGACGGCACCGAGCTGTCCCTGCTTGAAGACCTTGGTGAGGTCCCGCGTCTCGACGATCGCCATCGCGCGCCCGGGGAGCTCTCGCCTACTTCCACTTGTCGAAGATGCGCTTGATTTCCTTCTCGGCGGCGGCCACCGCCTCCTCCGGCTTCATCTCGTCGCGCGCCGCCTTGGCGAACATGGTGGGCAGCACGAAGGTGTTGAACACCTCGTCGATCGCGGCGGTGGCGTAGCCCGGGTAGCCGACGTTGGTGGCGGTCTGCAGCGAGCCGCCGAGGATCTTGTACTTGTCGGGCGGCACTGCCTTCGGGTCGTTGGCGATGAGCTGCTCGAGGTTCTTCACCGTGCCGGGGAAGCACGGGAAGTTGTAGAACTCGCTCGCCTTGAAGGCGTCGGCGAAGCTGTCCATGTAGTCCGCCAGGAACTGCTTGGCGCCGGCGATGTTCTCGGCGAACTGCCAGATCACGTAGCAGTCCATGACGTGCTCGCAGGCGATGCGGCGGACCGGGCCCTTGAGCGCCGGGGTCAGCTGGATCTGTTTCGACATCTCGGGGTTGTCCTTCTCGGCGGCGCGCGTCACCGAGATGGCGTTCAGCACGAAAGAGGCCTTGCCCGAGAGGATGGCGCGGTTGTTGGAGGAAGGGTCCCAGGTGAACACCTCGGCGGTCTCGGTGTCCTTGTACAGGGAGCGCATGAACTTGACCGCCTCGACGGTGTTCTTGGAGTTGATCGTCACCGCGCCGGCCTCGTTCTGCTCCGCGCCGCCAAAGCCCCAGAGCAGGGAGCGCATCGCCATGTTGGTGTCGAGCTCCTGCGACAGGCCGATGCCGCACGGGTTGCCGAGCTTGTCCTTGATCGCCTTGGCGCCCTTGTGCACGTCCTCCCAGCTGTCCGGCCCGTTCGGGAAGCCGACCTGGGACCAGAGGTCCTTGCGGTAGTTGCCGGGATCGGGCACGAACGAGTCGGAGAAGGCGAAGTGCTTCTTGGTCTTCGGGTTGTAGGTCGACTTGTGGCCCAGGTCGTTCGTCTTGCCCCACTTCCGCTCGACTTCCTGGTAGAGCTCGGCGTGGTCGATCACCTGCTTCTCGTAGGCGGCCGGGGGCGACAGGAACATGAACAGGTCGTGGCCCTTCTTGGCCGCCACCTCGGCGGCGGCGCGGGCGTTGATCTCGCCGATCGCGATGTGGTCGACGATCACCTGGGTGTTGTGCTTGGCTCCCCACTCCTTGCAGAACACGCCGTCGAACCACTTGTCGTAGCCCGGCACGAAGTGGCTCCACTGGCAGATCTTGAGCGTCTTCTGCTGCGCGTGACCCCTGACGGGAAAGATCAGCGAGCCGGCGGCGACCGTGCCGGCAGCCTGCACGAACTCGCGCCGCGAGATGCCCCTGCTGCTCCTGGCCATAGCTCCTCCTCCTTGGGCTAGCCCTACGCCCGGATGGCGAACCGGAAACGGAAAGCGGGCCGGATGGCCCACGAGTGCCCCAATGGATCGATGCTCGGAGAGCACGGCGCCCGGACCTGGTCTGTGGGTCGGCGGCATTGTAGCAGCGCCCACCGCTCGGTAGGCTACTCTAGCCCCGCCCGGGGCGGGACGAAAGGGGGCGCGGCGTGCGGAGGGCGTGGAGGCCATTCCTGGCGGTCCTGGCGCTGCTGGCCGGCGCCGGCGCCCTCGCCGCGCTCCTGGCCATCGCCGCCTGGCGCCTGGGCCGCGCGCCGTCGGCCGAGGAGGGGCTCCCCGCCGCCCGGCTGAGCGTCGCGGCGGCCCTGCGCGCCCCCGACGAGCGGGGCTTCGCGCGCGCCCTGGCGCCGCGGCCGTTCCTCTTCCCCGCCGACCACGGCCCCCATCCCGAGTACCGCACCGAGTGGTGGTACTACACGGGCAACCTGGCGGCGCGCGACGGCCGGCGGTTCGGCTTCCAGCTGACCTTCTTCCGCTCGGCGCTCGCGCCGGCGCCGGCGACGGTGCCCGCCGAGCCCGGCGGTCCCGCCGCGATCGCCATGCCCGCCGGCGGCCGGGCCTCCGCCTGGGCGACGCGCCAGGTCTGGTTCGCCCACTTCGCCGTCACCGACGCAGCTGGACACCGCTTCCTGGCCTACGAGCGCGGGGAGCGCCAGGCGCTGGGCCTGGCCGGCGCCGCGGCCTTACCGTTCCGCGTCTGGGTGGGTCCCTGGTTCGCCGCCGCCGCCGGGCCGGAGGTGGCCGGCACGCCGCCCATGCGCCTCTCCGCGGGCGCCGCCGACGCGGCCATCGACCTCGTCCTCACCCCGGCCCTGCCCCCCGTGCCCCAGGGCGACCGCGGCCTCTCCGCGAAGAGCGCCGAGCCCGGCAACGCCTCGTACTACTACTCCCTGCCGCGCCTCGCCGCCGCCGGCACTCTCCGCCTCGGCCCCGAGCGCCTCGCCGTCACCGGCCAGGCCTGGATGGACCGCGAGTGGAGCACCAGCTCGCTGGCCCCCGGCGAGGTGGGCTGGGACTGGTTCGGCCTGCAGCTCGACGACGGCTGGGAGCTGATGCTCTACCGCCTGCGCCGGCGCCCACCGGCGGCGCAGGCCGGGGTCGCCACTCCCCTCCGCCGGCCGGCGACCGGTGAGAGCCGCACAGGCCACCGGACGGAATTCCAGCCGGCCGTCGCCGAACAGGCCGATCCAGCCAGTCTCGCCACCCTGACCGCGCCGGACGGCCGCACCACCCGGTTGCCCCTCTCGTCGGTCCAATTCGCCGCCACCGGCGCCTGGACCAGCCCGGCCAGCCACGCCTGCTATCCGTCCGGCTGGCGCCTGAGGCTGCCAGGCGCCGGCTCTGCCGCGCTCGACCTGACCGTGCAGCCGCTCCTCGCCGCCCAGGAACTCCTCCTCTCGTTCCGCTACTGGGAAGGAGCCGTCAACGCCACCGGCACCCACGGCGGCCGCCCTGTCACGGCCCGCGGCTACGTCGAGCTGACCGGCTACGGCGACGCCGCCCAGGTCAGAGCATCCGCCGCGGCATGCCCGTGATAAATTCCTTTGGCATAGATCGCCGGGAGAGGATTACGCGTAGATTACACCGCTTCCTCCGCACGTTTGGCACTGACCTGTACCGTGGCACTTGTAGCACTCTGTTCCTTGCTTCCCAAACGGATTCGTTGCGTCTGCTAATTGGTCTAGTAGGCCACCCTCTCCCGTCCCATGGCAGACAGAGCATTTGCCATCGCCCTCATTCAAGAACGGGTTGACCTTTACAGAATCGCAGTCCGGACATTTATGTTCTGACACCTTGGGTCTCCCAATCTTCTCGTAGCCATCTCGCGGCTGCCTTCCTGTGGCACGGTCAACTAAGCCCCAGATAGCAAATATCGCTATGAAACATCCCAAAGCGAGGAGTAACTCGATTTCGACAAGCGTGCCGATCGCTACGATAGCGAGGACATATGGGTATAGCGCGGCCTTGGCTCCACAACGAAGGAAGGGTTCGACGATCTTGGCAGTACTCCGAGTCGGAATGAGCAAGACTTGGGATGCCGGCCTACGCCAATACTTCGCCACATTTCCAGGAGAGTTCACGGCCTTCGTCCGAAAAGTCCGGACAGAGCGATCACACCGCTCCATGATATCGAGCGCCTCCTTTGGTTTCACCCACCATATGAAACCACCCAGAAGGATCGGCCAGATGACGATAATGACTGCAATTATATTCTCGGCCACAAGCAATGCTCCTGACTAGAACGCTGAACCATGCTATAGCTTTAGCGCTTGCTGCGTCGAACTCTTGGCGGCGCAGGCTGCGGCGGCCCCGGCACTACCCCTTCAAGAGGGCCTCCGGCCAGGCGGCCTACACAGTGAGCTGAGCGGTCCATCCTTCTGATAGCACCTCCGCTTGTTCAAGGACCGTCTGCGTGGCCTTCTCCTGCTTGTCCGGCGGATAGCCGTACTTCCGCAGGATGCGCTTGACCACGACCCGAAGCTGCGCGCGAACGTTCTCCCGCACGGTCCAATCGATCGTGACGTTCGCGCGCACCGTCTTCACCAACTCGCGTGCGATCGCTTTCAGGGTCGGCTCGCCCAGCACCTTGACCGCGCTGTCGTTGGTCTCGAGGGCGTCGTAGAAGGCCAGCTCGTCTTCCGACAGACCCAATGCCTCCCCGCGCGAAGCTGCCTCCCGCATTTCCTTCGCGAGGGCGATGAGCTCCTCGATCACCTGCGCGGTCTCGATCGCCCGGTTCTGGTAGCGGCGCACCGCCTGCTCCAGCAGCTCCGCGAAGGAGCGCGCCTGGACGACGTTCCGCCGTGACCTGGACCTGATCTCGCCGCTGAGCAGCTTGCGCAGCAGCTCGACGGCGAGGTTGCGCTGCGGCATGTCGCGCACCTCGGCCAAGAACTCGTCCGAAAGAATCGACAGGTCCGGCTTCTTGAGGCCGGCGGCGGCGAAGATGTCCACGACCTCTCCGGACACCACCGCCTTCGATACGATCTGGCGGATCGCGTGGTCGAGGTCCTCGTCGGTTCGGCTCTCCGCGGGCGCGCTCTTCGCCACCGCCGCACGCACTGCCTGGAAGAACCCGACCTCGTCGCGAACACGGAGCGCATCCTCGTGCGGCACCGCAAGGGCAAAAGCCCGGGTCAGCTCCGAGACGGTGCGCAAGAGGCGGTCCTTCCCGTCGGTCTGCGCGAGCACGTGCTCCTGCGCGGGCGGCAGCAAGGCGAGGCGATCCTGTGGCTTTCCCATGGTCCAGCGCGAGCGGTCGAAGCCATGGAAGAGCCCGCGGCAAACCTCCAACCTCTCGAGCATCAGCGCGACGGCTTCCTCCTGGGGAATCGCGGCATCGCCGGTGCCACCATTCTGTGTGTAGGTCGCGAGCGCCTGCTTCAGAGCGTCGGCGATGCCGAGGTAGTCCACCACCAACCCGCCGGGTTTGTCCTTGAAGACCCGGTTCACACGGGCGATGGCCTGCATGAGGCCATGCGCGCGCATCGGCTTGTCGAGATACATGGTGTGGAGGCTCGGGGCGTCGAAGCCGGTGAGCCACATGTCCCGCACGATGGCGACCTGGAACGGGTCGCCGGGATCGCGGAAACGCTGGGCGAGCGCCTCGCGGCGAGCCTTGCTGCGGATGTGGTGCTGCCAGTCGGCAGGATCCGAGGCCGAGCCCGTCATGATCACCTTGACCGCACCCTGCTCGTCCGCGTGGCGGTGCCAATCCGGCCGCAGCGCCACGAGCTGGCGATAGAGCTCGACACAGATGCGCCGGCTCATGCAGACGATCATCGCCTTGCCTTCGAGCGCCGCCAGCCGTTCCTCGAAGTGACTCACCAGGTCGCTGGCGATGAGTCGGAGGCGGTCTTCCGCCCCCACCAGCTTCTCGAGCTTCGCCCATTTCGTCTTGTACTTCTCCTTGCGCTCGACCTCCTCTCCCTCGGTGACCTCCTCGAACTCGGGGTCGATCTTCAGGCGCTCGGACTCTCTGAGCTCCAGCTTCGCGAGCCGGCCCTCGTAGTAGATGGGAACGGTGGCCCCGTCCAGCACCGACCGCCGGATGTCGTAGACACTGATGTAGTCGCCGAAGACGGCGCGCGTGTTAGCGTCGGTCGTCTCGATGGGCGTCCCGGTGAAGCCGATGAACGACGCGTTCGGCAGGGCGTCGCGCATGTGCCGGGCGAAGCCGTCGATGAAGTCGTACTGGCTGCGGTGTGCCTCGTCGGCGATCACGACGATGTTGCGGCGCGCCGAGAGCACCGGCTGCCGGTCTCCCCTGTCCTCCGGAAAGAACTTCTGGATCGTCGTGAACACGACGCCTCCACCGCCCACGCTCAGCTTCCTGCGCAGGTCTGAGCGGCTCGCCGCCTGCACGGGCGGCTGGCGCAGCAGGTCGCGGCAGCGGGCGAAGGTCCCGAAGAGCTGGTCGTCGAGGTCGTTGCGGTCGGTGAGCACCACCAGCGTGGGGTTCTCCATCGCCGGATGCTGGATCACCCGTCCCGCGTAGAAGGCCATGGTGAGGCTCTTGCCCGAGCCCTGGGTGTGCCAGACGACGCCCACGCGGTGGTCACCGGGAGCGCCTCCGGGCCGCCGCCCCGCTTCGTAGCGTCCCGAGCCTTCCGCGACCCATTCCGCGGCCACCCGTTGCGCGGCCCGCAGGGTCTCCTCGACCGCCCAGTTCACGGCGTGGAACTGGTGGTACGCCGCCATCTTCTTGGCCAGCGCCCCACCGCCCAAGTCCTCGAACACGATGAAATGCCGCAGGAGATCGAGGAAACGATGCTTCGCGAACACCCCTTCCAAGACAACCTGGAGCTCGGGCAGGAGAGCCGCCACGTCGTCGTCACGGCCGCTGATGGTGCGCCAGAGCTTGAACCATTCCCTCCCCGCGCCGAGGGCTCCAAGGCGGGCCTGTAGGCCGTCCGAGATGACGAGCGCCGCGTTGTAGGCAAAGAGCGAGGGGATCTCGGCTTCGTAGGTCTCGAGCTGACGAAAAGCGTTCCAGATGGTGGCGCTCTCGTCGGCCGCGTTCTTGAGCTCGATGACCGCGAGCGGCAGCCCGTTCACGAACAACACCACGTCGAGCCGGCGAACGTGCTCACCCTCGGCGACCGTGAACTGATTCACCGCCAGCCAGTCGTTGTTCTTCGGCTCGCCGAAGTCGATCGCCCACGCCTGGGCACCAGCGATCGAGCCGTCATCCCGCCGGTACTCGACCGGGACGCCTCCCACCAGCATCCGGTGCACGGCGCGGTTGCGTTCCAGGAGCGACGCCGCATCGGGCCGGGTCAGCTTCCGGAACGCGTCCTCGAGCGCGGACTGCGGCAGGTCGGGATTGAGTCGAACGAGCGCCTGCTGCAGGCGGCGCTCCAGCACGACGTCGCGGTAGCGTGGGTCGCCGCGCTCGGCGCCGGGCTCGCTCGCGGCGATCTGCGGGCCGCGAAGGATCTCATACCCCAGCGCCTCGAGCCACGCGAGCGTGGCCTGCTCAATCATCGACTCTTTGAAATCAACTCCGCTCATCACAGTATTCACGTGCTCTCCTCAAACGGCCTCCGGGCCCGCGTGAGAAGGCTCCGGCTCGAACCCGGACAAGAGGTCGCGGTAAGCCTGCTGATCGCAGTTGAAGAGCACCTCGCTCGGCCTGTACTCCAGTTCGAAGATCCGTACGACGGCGTTGGCCTCGTCCACATACCCGTTGAATGCCTCGTTGTCGTCGAAGACCAGCTGCGAAGCCTGAACAGCGATACGGTCCTGCCGATGAATGCGGTACAGAAAGCCGACAATGGCATCCGCTGCCTGCGCAGCGAGGAGTGCCTGGACGCTCTCCATGGCGGGCCGCGGCTCTCCATAGCCGTGCGACGCGAAACCAAAGGCGTTGCGAAGCTCGCACACGCCGACCAGAGCGGTATGCAGGCCGTTCAGAGTCTGAACGAGGCACCTGCGGGCCTCAGCGTCACTGCTCAGAGTGACGGGCAGCAGAGACAGATTCATGGTCACTGCCCGAAACAATCTCGGCAATCCGTCGTCGGGCTCGAACGACACCTTCCGTTCGCTCAAGATCGTCTTGCAAGCGCTCTCGACCACCGTCTTCGCAAGGTCGAACGCCAGTCCCGGGTTCTCCACCACCGCCTGCTCGATGCTCTTGATCTGGTCCTCGATATGGGACAGGCCGCCTTCGATCGCGGCACGGGCGCCATGCATCTCAAACTGCCTGATCATGACTGCATCGGGCATCAGACATGCCTCCCGACGATGCGCTCAGCGTCCTGAATCCGAAGCTCGCCAGAGACAAGCTTTGGTAGCAGTGCCTCGTGAAGTGACGTCAAGGTTCGAGCCTCATGAATATTGACGATAATATGCTCGGTAAATGGCCGAACATAATCGTTGTACTTGGCGATCACCTGTGTCGGCGGTAAGATTAGCTCGTATCGCGCCATCTCTTGCCAGGTGGTGCGAGGCATTCTTGTTCCAGTGGCACCTGAATGTGTATAAGCAATGAACTCATCGCTAGCAACGTGACACAAGACAAATCCTAGCCAGATCGAGTCTTTGGGTCGCAAAACGAGAATGTCGGTGGAGCAGACTCCATCTACAGGGGCCAAACCAACCTTATGAAAATACGACCGCAGCTTGCCAAAAAGAATCTCCCCCTGTCGAAATTCGAACTTGCTGCTTTCAAGCTCCTCGGCGCAACCCCATCGCGCTAAAGCCACGGACCTCTGTGGCATATGGCCAAGACCTATGTATGGTACGGTGGGGTCAAGCTTGCTGGGCTGAACGGTTCTGCGAGGGTTTTCCGCAATGTCTGCAAGAGTGCCGCGTCTCCACCCGCTAGGGATCTCCCGAAGTCCCGAGCTCTCTAACGAATCCGGAAACAAGACTGCCAGATGCTTCAGTAGTTTGAGGCCTCGACCATTAGCCTTAGCATGAACGTAATGGAAATCTACGAACCACGACTTGAAGAGCGCTCGTACGGTAGACTCCATCGTCTCGTTCATCTGTCGGTTAAGCTCTATCTTATCGTCAAGAGCGCCAAGAATCTGAGCGATGGCGCGCTGCTCTCCCAATGGGGGCAAACGAATTGGAAGCCCGCGCAGAATACTCAGATTGATATGTGGTACGCCTGTCTGAATCGCGTTTTGGCGAATGAATTCCCGCTGGCGTGGGCCACGACACGCATAATAGATGAAGAGAGGATCGGCCTTGGCCGCATCCACCGTCAGCTTCATTTGGCTTTGTGAAACCAGGTATAGAGGGTAAGGCCCTTCGGGGACAAGCGACACCTGGCCGAGAGTACCGCGTTGTGTAAAGACGATGTCGCCGGGCCGAGCGAGATTTGCCTTTAGGGTGTCGGCCTTATCGGGCGTTACGTAGACGAAGTCGCCAGCGATCCAGCGCTGGTCCATGTTCTGACCTCGTATCACAGGAACGCCGTCATCTCTGTAGTCCCGGGACACTAGATTAGAGCCGAATGGGCCACCCACCAGGGAGTTACGAGCTGGCGATGCGATGTCGCCAACCGTGGTATCTTGCCACTCACCACTCATAACCGAGGTCCTGAAGGTTCGCACGGATGGTGGCGTCGAGCTTCGCAGCCGCCTCTGTCTGATCTCGCAGCAGCGCTGTCAACCGCTTCATTTTCTTGTCGAGCGGTTCGTCGTCCTCCCCGGATATATCGGCACCAACATAACGACCAGGAGCGAGGATATGACTATGCTTGCGGATATCCCCTAGCATTGCAGCCATACAGAACCCGGGCACACTTTTGTACTCCCCAGCACGCTCGTCGCCACGCCAAGCGTGATAAGCGCCCGCGACCTTCGCGATGTCGTCATCTGTCAACTCCCGGTGCACCCGATCCACCATCGTCCCCATCTTCCGCGCATCGATAAAGAGCGTCTCGCCGCACCGGTTGCGGAAGAGCCCATTCTTCTTGTCGCGGGCCAGGAACCAGAGACAGACCGGGATCTGCGTCGAGTAGAAGAGCTGACCGGGCAGCGCCACCATGCAGTCCACGAGATCCGCCTCGATGATTGCCCTGCGGATCTCGCCCTCGCCCGATTGGTTCGACGACATCGAACCGTTGGCGAGGACGAAGCCGGCAATCCCGGTAGGAGCCAGGTGGTAGATGAAGTGCTGCACCCAGGCGAAGTTGGCATTACCTGCGGGCGGCACCCCGTAGACCCAGCGCTTGTCGTCCTTCAGCAGCTCACCCCGCCAGTCGCTGTCGTTGAAGGGCGGATTGGCGAGGACGTAGTCGGCCTTGAGATCGGGGTGCCGATCGTTGTGGAAGGTGTCGCCATGGGCGATCTGGGCGTCGATGCCGCGGATGGCGAGGTTCATCTTGGCGAGACGCCAGGTGGTGTAGTTGGATTCCTGGCCGTAGATCGCGATGTCGCCAATCTTGCCCCGGTGCGCCTCGATGAACTTCTCGCTGCTCACGAACATGCCGCCAGACCCGCAGCACGGATCGTAGACGCGCCCTTTGTAGGGAGCGAGCATCTCGACGAGGACCCGCACCACCCTTGACGGGGTGTAGAACTGTCCGCCCTTCTTCCCCTCGGCGCTGGCGAACTGGGCGAGGAAGTACTCGTAGACGCGACCGAGGATGTCCTTGGCGCGGTCGGCCGGACTCCCGAGCCCTATGTCGCTCACGAGATTGATGAGCTGGCCGAGACGCTGCTTGTCGAGGCCGGGGCGTCCGTAGTCCCTGGGCAGCACGCCCTTCAGCGATGGGTTGTCACGCTCGATGGCAGTCATCGCATCGTCTATCAATTTCCCTATCGCCGGCTGGGGTGCGTTGGCCTTGAGGTGTGCCCAGCGCGCCTCCTGCGGCACCCAGAAGATGTTGACCGCGCGGTACTCGTCAGGGTCCTCGGGGTCGGCGCCCTCGGCCCGCTGCACCTCGAGCTCGGCATGCTGGGACTCGAAGGCGTCGGAGATGTACTTCAGGAAGATCAGGCCGAGCACGACGTGCTTGTACTCGGCCGCGTCCATGTTGTTGCGCAAGGCGTCGGCGGCCCGCCAGAGCGTCGCTTCGAAGCCCAAGTTAGCCGCCGAGAGTTCGTTGCGTCTCGATCTCGGCGCTGGTTCTCTTGGCCCCTCGGGCTTCGCGGCCACAGGCTCGCCAGTACGCCTGGCAGACACCCCCCGTTGGTGGGGACGGGAGGCACGAACGGTGGCCATGGCCTCGACTGAGGCTGAAGCTGTCGCCGTGCGCAACCCGGAGAAGGGAGCATCCGTAAGACGGGTTATGAGGAGAGCCTTCTCTCTTCCGGAGTCGTCGAGGCCCATCGCCCGGCAAAGCTCCTTCAGCCGAGATCGGGGTAGGTCCTCGAGGATCGTCGGGAGATCAGCCCGCCGCGAGCTCCCAAGGGCAGCGACCAGGTCGCTCCGGACCCGCCGGTCCTCGACCGTCAGTCCGAAGCGGTCGACTGCTGCCAACAGCTCGTCACGCTTGAGGTGCTCTAGTACTTCCCGCTTAGAATGCATGGAGCTCCTTGGCCCGCCCCGACGAGATCCAGGCGGCCGCAGACCGGACGTTGAGTCCGTTACTCAAAGAATAGCGGAAATCGAGCGGAAAGCTCCCCCAATCGTTACACTAGAGGAACGCTGGCCGGACTGGTAGGCTCGGCCGAGCTTGGCGTCGACCTGAATGCAGAGGAGAACTGGAACCATGTCGAGGATCAACGCAGGAGGCAAGCGCCGTCTCTTCGCCGCCCTCACCATGCTTGCTGGCCTGTCCGGCCTGGCAACAGTGACCGGGATCACCGCCAACGTCGCCGCCGCCCCTACCGCCACCGCCCCACCCGCCGCCCCGGCCCCCGCCGCCGTACCGCGGTACACCATCGAGCAGTTCCTGGCCACCACCATCTGGTCCGGGGCCTGGTTCTCGCCCGATGGCAGCGAGCTGCTGGTGAGCGGCAACCCTACCGGCGTGATCAATGCCTATACCATCCCTGTGGCCGGGGGCGCCCCCCGGCAGCTGACCGACTCGAAGGTCAACGCCATCCAGGTGGCCGGCTGGTTCCCCAGCGGCGGCCGCATCCTCTACGGCAGCGACCAGGGCGGCAACGAGCAGACCCATCTCTACGTCCGCGACGCCGGCGGCGCCACCCGGGACCTCACTCCCGGCGACAAGCTGAAGGCGCAGTTCGAAGGCTGGGCGCCCGACGACCGCACCTTCTTCTTCTCCACCAACGAGCGCGATCCCCATTACTTCGACCTCTACGAGATGTCGGTCGACGGCTACCAGCGCACCCTGCTCTTCCGCAACGAGGGCGGCTTTGCGGTCGGTCCCATCTCCCGCGACCGCCGCTACGTCGCCCTGGTCAAGCAGGAGAGCAGCGGCGACTCCGACGTCTACCTCTACGACCGCTCGACCCGCCAGCTGCGCGACCTCACCACCCATCGCGGCGAGGTCGTCAATGCGCCGGCCGACTTCAGCCCCGACGGCAAGAGCCTCTACCTCACCACCGACGAGGGCGGCGAGTTCACCCACCTGGTGCGCTACGAGCTGGCGACCGGCAAGCGCGCCGAGGCCCTCCACACCGATTGGGACGTGAGCGGCGCCGGCTTCTCGCGCGACGGCCGCTACCTGGTGGTCTCGATCAACCGCGACGCGGCGACCGAGGTGCGCCTGTTCGAGATGCCCGGCATGCGCCCGGTCGAGCTCCCGGCGCTGCCCGACGCCGACATCACCGGCCTGCGGTTCTCGCGCGACGGCAAGCGCCTCGCCTTCTTCGCCGAATCCAGCCGCTCGCCGCGCAACCTCTACACCATCGACCTCGCCGATCTGGGTCACGGCGCGCCGCGCCAGCTCACCCGCGCCCTGAGCCCCGAGATCGACCCCGCCGCCCTCGTGGCCTCCCGGGTGGTGCGTTTCAAGTCCTATGACGGCCTCGAGGTCCCGGGCCTGCTGTACCAGCCGAAGTCGGCCACCCGCGAGCGCCCGGCGCCGGCGCTGGTCTGGGTGCACGGCGGCCCCGGCGGCCAGTCGCGCGTCGGCTACAACGCGCTGATCCAGTTCCTGGTCAATCACGGCTATGCCGTCTATGCCGTCAACAACCGCGGCAGCGACGGCTACGGCAAGACCTTCTTCCACCTCGCCGACCGCAAGCACGGCGACGCCGATCTCGGCGACTGCGTGGCGGCCAAGGGCATGCTGGTGGCGACCGGCTGGGTGACGCCCGATCGCATCGGCATCATCGGCGGCAGCTATGGCGGCTACATGGTGCTCGCGGCGCTCGCCTTCCGGCCGCACGAGTTCGCGGCCGGCATCGACCTGTTCGGCGTCGCCAACTGGGTGCGCACGCTGGCCAGCATTCCGCCCTACTGGGCCTCGCAGCGCAAGGCGCTGTACAAGCTGATCGGCGATCCGCAGGCCGACGCCGACTACCTGCGCAAGATCTCGCCGCTCTTCCACGCCGACCAGATCGAGCGCCCGCTGCTGGTGCTGCAGGGCGAGAAGGATCCGCGCGTGCTGAGGCAGGAGTCCGACGAGATCGTCGCCGCGGCGCGCAAGCGCGGCACCCCGGTCGAGTACTTCATCTACCCGAACGAAGGCCACGGCTTCGCGCGCAAGGAGACCCAGGCCAAGGCCTACCAGGCCGTCCTCGTCTTCCTCGACAAGTACCTGCCGGAAGCCCCCCGTGTGCCCGCCATGACCCAGCCGGGCGCGGCGGGGTCAGGCCCCTCGTGAGCTTCCACTCGTCGCGGCCGCCGGCCTGATGAGCTCCGCCGGCGCACGCTGACTCTCCATGCGGCTGCGCTAAAAGTCGTCGAGCGATTTCCAGCCCTCGTCGCTACTGGCTCTACACGCGGCCGTCGTGGTGCAGACCTCGAGCTTCAGCACGGGATGGATCTCCCAGTTGTTGACGCGCACGAGATGGTTCTGGAGGAAGTGTTCCGAGTCGAACAGGAGCATGCCAGTCACGCGCACCTGGAGCGCCTTCTGCGGCGCGTCGTCGATCATCGGCTGCACCTTCTCCCGCGTGAAATTGGGGTGATTGCCGAAAAGCCTGACGCGTGGCGTGAACTCCGCGGTCTCGGATTCGAGCTCCCGAGAATGGAACACGTCCTTCTCGGTGGCGGCGTCGGTCTCGTCCGGATCGAGAGGGAACTTGTTCACGGTGGTCTTGGTGACCAGGACCAGGTGATTGTCCGTCTCCCTCTTCGTCTTCAATCCGCAGTTGCAGGATTCGCCGCCCAGCTCTGGCTTGGCCGCGATCAAGTATGCGACCACCCTGATCTTCTTGCCCTCTCCCAGGTCGCCAAGCTCGTCACGGCTGCCGCCTTTCTCGAAGTTCTCCGGGTCCTCCAGCCGCTTCATCCACCCGAGGCTCTTCACCTCCGCGTCGCCGCCGGCGCGTGGATCGTTGGCCCTGATATTCTTCTGCTCGTTCAAGTTGGGATCGAAGTCGGTGCCGCACCCCTGGTCCGAGCAAGCTTCGATATTCTCCTTACAGGGTGGCTTCTTGGCGGATCTCGCCTCACCGCGATGAACACCCGTGGCCGCGAGAACGAGGACTGCGATGAGCACTCCGGCGAGAGTCCGTGGTTGCCTCATGGGACGGCGCTCCTTTCAAGCGTGATCGCTCGATATGGACGATCGTTCCGCCAGGCCTGGCAACGCCTTGCCGACTCTCGGCGCCGCCCGCGGCGCCTGGCCGTGGCAGCTCCATCCCGTCCGGTGGCGTCAGGACAGCCGCCGGACCCGCAGGCCGGGGGAGTAACCGTTCAGGATACTGAATGGGATCCCGAACGGTCAACTCCCGCTCTGAGGAAGTGGCGAGGGCCGCGCCCGCGGCGATAGAATGGCGCCCGAGGGGGGCGCGGAGTGCACGGAATGCCAGAGCTGTGGATCCTGATTCCGATTGTCGCCATCCTGGCGGCGAACATCCGGCGCTTGCTGACGTTCCAGGCGAAGCAGCGGCAGATGGGCGCCTCGACCCAGGAGCTCGAGAAGGAGGTGGCCGCGCTCACCAAGGCGAGGGCCGAGCTGACCGAGCGCGTCCAGAACCTGGAGACGATCGTGGTCAGCCAGACCTGGGGGGCGCTCCAGGAACGCGGGCTCTCCCCCGCCGAGAGAGAGCTGAAGGTGGCCATCGTCGCCCACCGCGAGATGGGTCCCCCGGACGCCGCCGCCGCCAACCAGCAGCGCGCCGAGCAGCTCGCCAACCGCCTGAGGTAGCCGGCCGCCCCGCATGCGGTACAGTGGCGGCATGGAGAAGGGAGCGCGCACCGGACCGCCGGCCGAACCGCTAGCCGCGAGGGGCCGCGGCGCCGCCCAGAACCCGGCCAACCGCTTCGAGCGCCTGCACGTGGAGGCCGATCCGGACGCTGCCGAGGCCCCGCCGGCGCCGGAGGACGGCGGGCGGCTGGCGACGGAATACCTGCGCGACACCTCGCGCTCGCTGATCACCCACAACGACAGCCCCGACATCCCCTTCTCCGTGTCGCTGAACCCGTACCGCGGCTGCGAGCATGGCTGCATCTACTGCTACGCTCGCCCGACCCACGAGTACCTGGGCTTCTCGGCCGGCCTCGACTTCGAGAGCCGCATCATGGTCAAGGAGGATGCCCCGCGGCTGCTGCGCCGCGAGCTCGCCTCCCCGCGCTGGCAGCCGCAGACGCTCGCGATGAGCGGCGTCACCGATCCCTACCAGCCGGTCGAGCGCCGCCTCGGCATCACGCGCGGCTGCCTCGAGGTGCTCGCCGCGGCGCGCCAGCCGGTCGCGGTGATCACCAAGAACGAGCTGGTGACCCGCGACCTCGATCTGCTGGTCGAGCTCGCCCGGCACCAGGCGGCGCGGGTCTTCCTCTCCATCACCACGCTCGACGGCGAGCTGGCCCGGCGCATGGAGCCGCGCGCCTCCCACCCGCGCGACCGGCTCAAGGCGGTGGCCCGCTTCGCCGCCGCCGGAGTGCCCGTGGGGGTGATGGTGGCGCCGGTGGTGCCGGCAATCACCGACCACGAGATCCCGGCCATCCTCGAGGCGGCGGCCGCCGCCGGCGCCCGCACGGCCGGTTACGTCATGATGCGGCTGCCGGGGGCGGTCGCCGGCCTGTTCGAGGCCTGGCTCGAGCGGCACTTCCCGGACCGCCGCGAGAAGGTGCTGCATCGCATCCGCGAGATGCGCGGCGGCCGGCTCAACGATCCCCGCTTCGGCAGCCGGATGCGGGGAGAGGGCATCTTCGCCCAGCAGATCCACGCGCTCTTCGCGTCCGCGCGCCGCCGCCACGGCCTCGACCAGCCGCTGCCCGACCTCTCGGCCGCCGCGTTCAGGCGCCCGGCCGGGCAGGCCGGCGGCACCGGCCCTACCGGACAGGCCGGCGGCGCCGGCCCTACCGGAGAGACCGCCGCGCAGCTGCCACTGTTCGGCTGACCCCCCCGGCGCCCCTCAGGCCCCGCGACCCTCGCCTTGGAGACCGCCATGATCGCCGAGACCCCGCGCCGTACGATCGTTGCCGAGGCCGCCCGGGCCACCCGAGGCGCCCGCGCCACCCGCGCCATCCGCGCCGCCGCCCTCGCCGCCCTGGCCGCCCTGCCGGCAATGGCGATGGCGCTTGCCGCCGCCGACCCCCCGGTGGACGTCCTGCCGGCGCCCGCGAGCATCGTCGCCCGCCACGTGCCGCCCATCCCGCGCGGAACGGTCGAGGCGCTGCGGCCCTACGAGAACATGCGCAGCGCCGCCTTCGCCGACTGGCATCCGCGGGTGCGGCGCCTGCTGGTGCTGACGCGGTTCGCCCAGGCCACCCAGCTGCACGAGGTGGCGATGCCGCTCGGCGCCCGCTCCCAGCTCACCTTCTACGACGAACCGGTGACCACCGGCTCGTACCGGCCGAGCGACCCGTCGCAGATCGTGGTCTCGGTCAACGCCGGCGGCGCCGAGAACTTCCAGCTGCTGCTGCTCGACCGCCACAACGGCCGCGCCACCCGCTTCAGCGACGGCGTGCACCGCTACGAATCGCCGCTGTGGTCCCACTCCGGCAAGCTCCTCGCCTACGTCTGCAACGCCCGCAACGGCCGCGACTTCGACCTCTACACCGCCGACCCCTCGCGGCCCGGCAGCGAGCGCCTCGTCGCCGAGCTCTCCGGGCAGTGGATACCGCTCGACTGGAGCGCCGACGACAGCCGGCTGCTGCTCGGCGAGGACATCTCGGTCGCCGAGTCCTACCTGCACTCGGTCGACATGGCGACCGGCAAGGTCACGCTGCTGACGCCGCGGCGGAGCCGGGGATCGCTGCCGACCGTCTCCTACCAGGGCGGCCGCTGGGCCGCCGACCGCCGCTCCATCTACACCACCAGCGACAAGGACGGCGAGTTCCTGCGGCTGGTGCGGCTCGATCCCGCGACCGGCGTCGAGACCGCGCTCTCGGGCGACATCCCCTGGGACGTCGAGAGCTTCGACCTGTCGAGCGACGGGGCGCTGCTCGCCTTCTTCGCCAACGAGGAGGGGATCAGCCGCCTGCACCTGCTCGACGTCCGCACCGGCAAGGCGCTCCCCGTCCCCGAGCTGCCGGCCGGCGTCGCCACCAGGCCGCGTTTCCGCCCTGCCGCCGGTCCCGGCGGGCACGAGCTGGCCTTCGCCGTGACCTGGGCCCGCGCTCCCCTCGACGTCTACTCCTACGACGCCGACGCCGGGCGCCTCGAGCGCTGGACCGCCAGCGAGACCGGCGGCCTCGACGCGGCGCGCTTCGCGGTTCCCAGGCTGGTGCGCTATCCGACCTTCGACACCGCCGGCCGTCAGGGGAGCGCCCGCCGCACCATCCCGGCGTTCGTCTACTCCCCCGCCGCCGACCGCTTCCCGGGGCGGCGCCCGGTCTACATCAGCATCCATGGCGGTCCCGAGGCGCAGACCCGCCCGCGGTTCCTCTTCGAGCTGAACTACCTCGTCGACCAGCTCGGCGTAGCGCTCGTCATGCCCAACGTGCGCGGCTCCTCGGGCTACGGCAAGACCTACCTGACGCTGGACAACGCCGAGAAGCGCGAGGACTCGGTCAAGGACGTCGGCGCGCTGCTCGACTGGATCGCCGCCCAGCCCGACCTCGACGCCTCCCACGTCATGGTGGCCGGCGGCTCCTACGGCGGGTACATGACGCTGGCGGCGATGACCCACTACAGCAAGCGCCTGGCCTGCGGCTTCGACGCCGTCGGCATCAGCAACTTCGTCACCTTCCTCGAGCACACGCAGCTCTACCGCCGCGACCTGCGGCGCGTCGAGTACGGCGACGAGCGCGACCCGAAGATGCGCGCCTTCCTCGAGGGCATCGCTCCCGTCAAGCACGCCGCCGAGATCCGCAAGCCGCTGCTGGTGGCGGCGGGCGCCAACGATCCGCGGGTGCCGGTCTCGGAGTCGGACCAGATCGCCGCCGCGGTCGAGGCCAACCGCGTGCCGGTCTGGTACGTGGTCGCCAAGGACGAGGGCCACGGCTTCCAGAAGAAGGTCAACGCCGACTACCTGCGGACGGTGTCGATCGTCTTCCTCGAGACCTACCTGCTCGGCTCGCCGCCGCGCGAAGGCGCCGCCCCGGCCTCCGCGCCCGGCAGCCGCCGCTGACCGCCCGCACGCAGGAGGCCCCGCACGACTTCGCCAGGGCGGTCATGGACGTCGACCGCTCTCGGTCGGCTGGGTGATTGCTACTTCCCCGGAACCGGGGGAAGCTGGTTGCTACCCGCCGCCGGCCGCGGCGGCGCCGGCGGCGCGCTGGCCGGTGCGCACCTTGACGCGGTTGCGGCCGCTGCGCTTGGCGACCAGCAACGCCGCGTCGGCGGCCTGGTAGAGGTCCTGCGGGCTGATCATCTCGGGCGCCAGCTCGGCGACGCCGCACGAGCAGCGGACGGCGATCCTGACCTCGCCGTAGCGGTGCTCGAAGCCCTCGATGCGGTCCCGCAGCTTGAGCGCCAGCGTCTCGGCGCCATGGATGCCGGTCTCGGGCGCCAGGATCGCGAACTCGTCGCCGCCGACCCGCGCCAGCACCTCCTCGGGGCGGGTGAGGTCGCGCGCCAGCGACGCCACCTGCTTGAGCACGAAGTCGCCGCAGAGGTGGCCATAGCTGTCGTTGATCTGCTTGAACTCATCGAGGTCGAAGAGGATCAGCGACAGCGGCCGGTGGTGCCGGACGGCGCGCGCGAACTCGCGCTGGACCTCCTCTTCGTACTTGCGCTTGTTGAAGATCTCGGTCAGCCCGTCACGCGCCACCAGGTCGTAGATTGCCAGGTGATAGGCGCTCTCGACGTCCTGCTCGTGCAGGAACTTGAAGTGCACGGCCGCGGTCTGGAAGCGGTCGCCGCTCTTGAGCACCGTCCGCCCCTGGATCGGATGGCCGTTGACGAAGGTGCCGTTGGTCGAGCCGAGGTCCTCGACGGTCACCACCGGGCCGGCATAGCGCAGGCGCGCATGCTTGCGCGAGATCGACATCACCTCCGGCAGGCTGAGGCCGACCAGCGGCGAGCGGCCGATCTCGAGCACCGATCCCGGCGACAGGCGGTAGCGCGAACCCAACCGCTGGGACTCGGGATGCGCGATCAGGATGACGTCGGCCTCCGACTCGGCGAGGACGATGCCGCGCTCGATCCGCTCGCGGGTCGAGGTCTCGAAGGTCTGGGTCGTGCTGCTCTCCTGGAGCGTCGCCAGATCGATGCCGTCGGTGTCGGGCTCGAGCTCGAGACCGCTCTTGGCTTCGGCGGCGTCCGGAGGCTTGTCCATGGGTCGGCAGGTCTACGAGGTCTACGCGGTCTACCAGGTCTACGGTCTAGTTGGAGGTCAGGGTCGAACTCTCGATGGCGCCCTGGCTCCCCAAGTGCGGCGGTCGATGGGCAAAAATGCTAACACCCGCCCTACCAACCGTCAAACGGAGGTTGTCCTTCGCGGATTTGGTCATTAAATAACCTGCATTGCCCCATCTAATATCCCCATGGGACCGATTCTGCCGGCCTCCCGCGCCCGGCGAGGCAGCTGCTAAGATCGCCCGCCGGAGGAGGGGCCAGGCATGTACGTCTTCGTCACCGGAGCGACGGGATACATCGGCCACGCCGTGGTCGGCGAGCTGGCGGCGCTCGGCCACGCGGTGACCGGGCTGGTGCGCAGCGACGCCAAGGCGGAGCTGGTGCGGCGGCTGGGGGCGCGGGCGCTGGTCGGCGACATCGCCGATCCCGACAGCTACCGCGAGCAGGCCGCCGAGCACGAGGCGCTGATCCACGTCGCCTTCGGCTCCGGCCCGGGAGCGGTCGCCGCCGATCGCACGGCGGTCGAGACGCTCATCGCCGCCGGCCGCGCCGGCGGGGCGCGCTCTCTCGTCTACACCTCCGGTATCTGGGTCCTCGGAGCGACCGGCAAGGCGCCGGCGTTCGAGGGGGCGCCGACCGACCACCCGGCCGCCCTGGTCGCCTGGCGGGCCGCCCACGAACGGCTGGCGCTCGAGGCCGGCATCCACCACCTGGCGAGCGCCGTCATCCGCCCCGGCGTCGTCTATGGCGGCCGCGGCGGCCTGATCGGCAACTACTTCGAGTCGGCCGAGAAGGAGGGCGCCGCGGCCTACGTCGGCGACGGCTCGAACCGCGTGCCGCTGATCCACCTCGAGGACCTGGCCCGCTTCTACCGCCGCGTCGTCGAGCACCACGCGCGCGGCGTCTTCCACGCCGTCGACGGCAACGCCGTCACGCTCGCCGACGTCGCCCGCGCCGCCAGCGAGGCCGCCGGCAAGCAGGGCGCCACCCGCTCGATCCCGCTCGAGCAGGCGCGCCAGGAGCTCGGCGGCTTCGCCGACTGCCTCGCCCTCGACCAGCTGGTCGAGAGCCGCCGCACCGCCGAGATCGGTTGGCGCCCCGAGCACCCGAACTTCCTCGGCGAGGCCGCCAAGGCCTACCTCGAGTGGAAGAGCGCCCGGGCGTAGCCCTGCCCAGCGGCCGTCAGCGCCGGGCAATCAGGGCGCGCAGGACGTGGCGGGCCACCTCGGGATTCTCGCGCAGGCGGCGGATCGAGTAGGGGTACCAGTCGCGGCCGTAGGGGACGTAGACGCGCAGGCGGTGGCCGGCGGCGATCAGGATCTCGCGCAGCTCCTGGTCGACGCCGAGGAGCATCTGGAACTCGTACTGCTCGCGGCGCAGGCCGTGGCGGTCGATGAGGGCGGTGGCCGCGGCGGCCAGGTACTCGTCGTGGGTGGCGATCGCCGGGTAGACGCCGGTCTCGATCAGCTTCTCGAGCGCCCGCACGAAGTTGGCGCGCACCGTCTCGTAGCCCTTCCAGGCGATGCGTCGCGGCTCGACGTAGATGCCCTTGCACAGCCGCACGTTGGCGGCCTCTCGCGGCAGCTCGGCGATGTCCCGCAGCGTGCGCCGCATGTAGGCCTGCAGCACCACCCCGAGGTTGCCGTGCCGCGCCTGCAGTTCGCGATAGATGCGCAGCGTCGCGTCGGTGCAGCTCGAGTCCTCCATGTCGATGCGCACGAAGTTGCCGCGCGAGCGCGCCGCGGCGGCGATGGTCGCGACGTTGTCGCGGCAGAAGCCCTCGTCCACCTTGAGGCCGAGCAGCGTCAGCTTGATCGAGACGTTGGAGTCGAGGCCGCGCTCCTGGATGGCGGCGAAGACGCGCAGGTACTCCTCGACCGCGGCCAGCGCCTTGTCGCGCTCGCTCACCTCCTCGCCCAAGAGGTCGACGGTCGCCATCGCCCCCTGCCGGTTCAGCTCGCCCACCACCCGCAGCGCGTCCTCCAGCGTCGCACCCGCCACGTAGCGCGCCGCCACGCGGCCGACGATGAAGCGGGGCACCAGCGGCAGCGTGCCGACCAGCAGCCGGTTGAACGCGCTCATCGCGAGATCTCGCGGGATCGGCGGCTGCGCGGGTCGGCCGGCGGCATCGAGCGGAGGTGAGGCGAGGTGGCGGCGGCGAGAGCCCGGGGGGCGTCGATCAGGCGCCGGCGGTCGATTGCACGGGGGCCGCCGGGGCGTCGACCACCCAGCGCACCGACTTCGAGCACGGGCAGGCGCCGCCGACGCGCCGCAACGCCGGCATCTGCGCGGCGGCGGCCTCGGCGGTCAGCTCGCCGCGCCGCACCTGGGCGAGAGCGTCCACGTAGTCCTTGAAGTCGCGGCCGGCGCGGTACGCCTCGGGGAGAACGGCGGCCAGGTGGTGCAGGTAGTCCTGGAAATCGTCGTAGGGCTCGCCGCCGGTGCCCACCATCAGGAAGGCCCCGACGCCGCGCCGGCGCAGGAACCCGGAGTCCGGCAGGCGCAGCAGGTCCTCGGGGCGCACGCCGTCCGTCACCTCGCCGGCCAGGAGGCGGTCCAGGACCCTGGGAGCCTCGGCCAGCGACAGCTCGGGCAGGAGGGCCCGCAGGTAGCGCAGGTTGAGGTCCCGCACCACCTTCTCGACCTCCTCGCGGTAGAGGCGCTGCGCCTCGGCGTTCTTCATCGGCTTCAAGCCGAAGCGCACGTTGGTGCCGCCGCCGCGCTCGTCGCCGAACATCTCGAGACCGCGCGGCAGCCACTTGTTGATCGCGCGCTGCAGCATGTCCATGGTGATGAAGCCCTCGTCCCGCGCCGCGCTGGTCACCCAGCGCCGCATCGGCACCACCCCCGCCGCCAGGTGGAAGGCCTCCTCGCGCAGCATCTGCGGCATGCTCTCGGCCATCGGCTGGTAGGCGCTCTGGCGCTGCATGGTCAGCTGGTACTTGCCGACGCGGTCGATGAGCGCGCAGAAGACGACATTGTCGACGAACGAGTCGAAGTCGATGTTGAAGGCCCCCAGCACGTGGGAGCCGGTGGTCATCGACAGGATCTCCTCGATCATCTCGGAGCTGCCGTCCTTGGAGACCGAGCTCCAGTCGTCCTCGGCCAGCAGGTGCAGCATCTGGTAGCCGTGCCGCAGCTCCTCGGCCATCATGCGCAGGATCCAGAACTGCTCGCCCTCGTCCTGCGCCCGGGCGAGGGTGAGGCGGTGCTGCTGGATGGAGCCGAACTCGGTGGAGGCCTGGGCGCGGATCGCCCCCAGCAAGTGGTGCGCCTGCTCGGGGACCATCTCGGCGGCGCGGACGTACTTCGGCTTGCCCTTGAGCTCGCCGCACTCGATCTCGGTGCACATGCCCAGCTGCCGGTAGGCGCAGAGCTCGAACTTGGGGTCGTTCGGGAAGTGCTTGTCCCAGTTGTCGAGCAGGAAGTCGTAGTCAGGCAGGAAGGCCTCCCGCCACTTGACGACGGCGTCGTGGAAGCTCTTCGGCAGGCTGGTCGTCCGGGTGGTCATCGTCGTCTCGTCTCTCCGGTCCGGCGGAAGACCCGTGGGCGGCGGGTCGGCGCGCGCTCTATCGGCGGGTCGGCGCGCTCTACAGGGTCTTGACGAAGGGCCGCAGGCTCGAGGGCTGGAACCCCAGCGAGGAGAAGAAGGCCCGCAGCTCCTCGGCGCCCTCGTCCACCAGCGTCCGCACGCTGTGGGCGCCGAGCTCCCGGAAGTGCCCGAGCAGGGCCTCGGCCATGAAGCGGCCGATCGCCTTGCCGCGGTGCGCCGGGTCCACTCCCAGGACCTCGATCCAGCCGGTCGGCTCCTCCAGCCCGAACTCCCCCGACCGCACCTCTCCGAGCATGAACCCCACCACCTCGCCGCCCAGCTCCGCCACCACCGACCCCTCCGGGTCCCTTCTCAAGTAGTAACCGATCTGGCGCTCCCAGACTTCCGGCCGGTAGCGGCCGCTGATCTTCTCGTCGATGCCGGAGATCGGTGTGATGTCGATGTCGCCGAGCGGGCGGATGCGCAGTCCGTCCGCGGCGGCCGGGAATCTCGTGGGCTCGGTCACGAGCCGGCATTCTAAGCTACGCGGCCCCGAAGCACGAAACCGGTCCTCGGCAATCGGCAATGACCCCGCCCGCCGCGGGACTTCGCATCCCTAGTTGAAGGGCAGCTTGGAGGCCGCCCCGGTTCATTGACAGCTTGGCCGCGGCTCCGCCTGTCGCCTGTCGCGGCACTTCTTGCTGGACGCTCGTGTCAGGGCGCGCCGGGATCAGGATGCCGCCGCCACCGCGGCGGCCGGCGGGCGCACGTGCTCGTGCGCGTGGTAGCTGCTGCGGACCAGCGGACCGGCCTCGCAGTGCGCGAAGCCGAGCGCCAGCGCGTGCGCGCGGTAGGCCGCGAACTCGTCCGGGTGCACCCACCGCGCCACCGGCAGGTGCTCGCGGGTCGGCTGCAGGTACTGGCCGATGGTCACGATCTCCACGCCGGCGGCCCGGATGTCGGCCAGGGTGGCGTGGACCTCTTCGGGCTCCTCGCCGAGGCCGACCATGATGCCGGTCTTGATCCGGCCCGACCAGGCGTACCCTCGGGGCCCGCCGGCAGCCGGCTCGGTTGCAGGCTCGGCGGGCCCGGCGGGCTCGGCCGACCGCCGCGCCGCCGCGGCGGCCTGGGCCAGCAGCCCCAGGCTGCGGTCGTAGCGGCTGCCGGGGCGGGCGCGGCGGTAGAGCCGGGGCACGGTCTCGACGTTGTGCGAGAAGACCTCGGGGCCGGCCGCCAGCACCACGTCGAGGACGTCGGGGACGCCGCGGAAGTCGGGGGTGAGCACCTCCACGGCGGTGCCGGGCCGGCGGCGGTGGATCGCTTCGATCACCCGCGCGAAATGACCGGCCCCGCCGTCCGGCAGGTCGTCGCGGTCCACCGAGGTGATCACCGCGTGCCGCAGCCCCATCGCCGTCACCGCCTCGGCGACGTGCTCCGGCTCGTGCGCGTCCACTCCCGGCTGCGGCCGGCCCGAGGTCACCGCGCAGAAGCCGCAGCGGCGTGTGCAGACGTCGCCGAGGATCATGAAGGTGGCGGTGCCGTGCTCACCCCAGCACTCGTAGATGTTCGGGCAGCGCGCTTCTTGGCACACTGTATGCAGATCTAAACGACTGACCAGGTTGCGGACCTGGTGGTAGGTCGAGGAGGTCGCCAGCTTGATACGCAGCCACTCCGGACGCCCCGCGCGATCACTCCCATGGGTCGGAGAAGAACCCGGAGAAGAACTTTGACCGATCTGGATCAGCGGCTCGTTCATCCTGGTAGTGTAACCCGCTCGCCCTAGCCTGCAAGCGCCGTGGGAAGGGGCCGGTCGGCCCCAGTCGCTCCGAAACGGAAGCAAGCTTCAACTTGGAGATAGGCCATGTGCGTGCAACGCACGAAGTGGACAGGTGTGCTCTCGGGGCTGCTGCTGGCGGCCGCACCGCTCTCGGCGGGCGACATGACCGGCAACTGCCGCCTCGGCAATCAACCCGCGGCAACGCTGCTGGTGCCCTACTTCGAGGTCGATCTTACCAATCCCACGGGCCGGACCACCCTGGTGTCGATCAACAACGCCGCACCGCGCCCGACGCTGGCCCGCATGGTGCTGTGGACCGACTGGGGCGTCCCCACCCTCGCCTTCGACATCTACCTCACCGGCTACGACGTCCAGACCCTGAACCTGCGTGACGTCTTCAACGGCAACCTGCCCTCGACCGGCCCCAGCATCAGCCCGAACGGCCCGCTGTCGCAGGCCGGCCCCGGCTTCCCCGGCTGCTCCGGCAGCAGCGCCGCCGCCACCCGCGGCGCGGGCCCCGAGATCCAGTCCTCCCTGCGCGCGGCCCACACCGGCCAGCCGATCCCGAACACCCAGCCCGCGCAGTGCGCGGCGAGCGCCCACCCGAAGTCGCCCCTGGTGGTCGGCTACATCACCGTGGACGTGGTCAACCGCTGCAGCGGGACCAGCATGATGAGCACCGCCAACACTCCGGCGGATCCGGCCTACTTCGCCAAGGGCGGCACCGGCCTGGCGAGCGACGTCAACGTCCTGTGGGGCGACGTGTTCTTCCACGACCCGCAGCTCAACCAGGCGATGAGCCAGCCCGCGATCACGGTCCTCGCCGACGCCAATTTCTTCAATCCGGGCGACTACACCTTCTACGGCCGCTACGACAACTTCGACAGCCGCGACGACCGCATGCCGCTGTCGAGCATGTACTACGTCCGCTTCGTCAACAGCGGCCCCCTCGCCAGCGGCACCGACCTGCTGGTCTGGCGCGACAACCGGTCCGCCGATGCCAGCGCCCTGCCCTGCGGCTCCGTCCCGTCCTGGGCGGCCCCCGGCGAAGAGCAGCTCCTGATCTTCGACGAGCAGGAGAACGCCGCCGCCCTGAGCAAGCCGAACGCCTTCCCGTTCGCCACCCAACGCGTCAAGGTCGGCGGCAGGACGATCCCGACCCGGCCCAGCTCCGGCTGGCTGATGCTCGACCTCTGGCACGCCGACGGCACCCATGCCCAGGGCTGGGTCGGCTCGCTGCTCGCCACCGCCGGCCGCTTCACCTCCGGTCACGACGCGATGCGCGCCGACGACCTCTGCAACTTCGGGCCGTAGACCGGACACCCGCGGCCGGCACGGCTCCGGGTGCTGCTAGAGTCCCCCCTTCAGCGTCGCGGAAAGGGGGGCACGCCTTGCAATTCGAGACCATCGCGGTGCACGCCGGCGCCGAGGTCGATCCGGCAACCGGCGCCGTCGCGCCGCCGATCCACCTGTCGACCACTTTCGAGCACGGGCCGGCCGCCGAGACGCCGCACGGCTACCTCTACATCCGCGACGGCAACCCGACCCAGACGCGGCTGGAGCAGGCTCTCGCCGCCGTCGAGGGCGGCGAGGAGGCCTGGGTGTTCGCGTCGGGGATGGCGGCCGCCGGCGCGTACCTGCAGGCCCTGCCCGCCGGCTCGCACGTCCTCTTCCACGGCGACCTCTATTACGGCGTCCGCGTCCTCGCCAACGATTACCTGCCGCGCTGGGGGATCGAGGCGAGCGCCGTCGACCTCGCGGACGAGCAGGCGTTCGCGGCGGCGCTGCGGCCGGCGACCCGGCTGGTGTGGGCCGAGACGCCGACGAATCCGCTGCTCGAGGTGCTCGACCTGCGCCGCATCGCCGAGGCCGCCCATGCCCACGGCGCCAGCCTGATCGTGGACGGCACCCTCGCCACCCCCGCGCTGCAGCGGCCCCTCGACCTCGGGGCGGACGCCGTGCTGCACGCCACCACCAAGTACCTCGGCGGCCACAGCGACGTGCAGGGCGGCGCCCTGGTGCTGCGCCGCCGCGATCCCGAGCTCGCCGCGCGCCTCGTCCGGGTGCGCCACGACCTCGGCGCCGTGGCGTCGCCGTTCAACAGCTGGCTGGTGCTGCGCGGCCTGCGCTCGCTCGCCTGCCGGATGGAGCGCCACGCCGCCAACGCCATGGCCGTCGCGACCTTCCTCGCCGGCCGGCCGGAGGTGGCGGCGGTGCACTACCCGGGGCTGCCCGGCCATCCCGGGCACGAGGTCGCCCGCCGCCAGATGCGCGCCTTCGGCGGCATGGTGTCCTTCCGCCCCGCCGGCGGCTGCGAGCACGCCCTGCGCGTCGCCGGGCGCCTGCGCCTCTTCCTCAACGCCACCAGCCTGGGCGGCACCGAGAGCGTGATCGAGCACCGCGCCTCCGCCGAGGGCGCCCACTCGACCGCCCCGCCCGACCTCCTCCGCGCCTCGATCGGCCTCGAGCACCCCGACGACCTCGTCGCGGACCTGCTGCAAGCGCTCAGCGGCTGAAGGGCGGCTGCAAGGAACTCCTCTTTGGCGCGAGGGGACGGGCTCCCCAAGGGGTCGGCGCTGCTCCGACCGCCGGCAGGCGATAGCTCTATGAGGCGGATTCGAGGCTGTAGACGAAGGGACCTTCTCCAAGCATGCGCCGTTGCAGCCGGAAGCGGCAGCCCAGGACGGGGGATGAGGTCCAGCCGTCGGGCGGCGGACCGTCCGCGGCGACCTGCTCATATCCGGCAGCCTTCAGGCTCCAGACCTCGAAGGCTAGCCTCTTGCCGCGGGCGTCGACCAACCACAGCTCCGGCACTCCGGCCCGCGCATAGAGTGCAGGAAGGCGTTTGCGGTCCTTTCCCACCGAGCTGTTGCTGATCACTTCGACCACGAGATCGGGTGCGCCTTCCAGCTCGACATAGCTTCCGGCACGCGGCGCGATCGACGGGACGTTCCGGATGCGTCCGCCGTCCAGCGATTCACGGAGCACCACCACTACGTCCGGTTCCACCGATAGGCCCGCGGCGGGAGACACGACGCGCGCACGATCGACGAAGACATAACCACGGTCCTGCTCGGCGACGAGACCGTGCAGACGCGATGCGAGAGCGACCTTCACCGTGCCGTGGGTATACAGGTCTTCCGGGCGCATCTCCACCTCGATGTCGCCCTGGAGATAATCGATGCGTCCAAGCTCCGGGAACTGTTCGCCGTGGCACCATCGCCGGAACTCATCGAGAGCATGCACGCCCAAGGGAATGCGAATGTCTTCTTCCAACAGCACAATGGCGGGGTGCACAGCTTCGGCCATGAAGTCAGCGTAGCACGCGCTGCTGGGATAGGCCTGGCCTCTTCTTGACCAACCGCCACGAGACCTGCCGGTCGCCCGGCAGACGAGCGGCCTACGGCAGAACGCTCCCTGGCAGAACGGGGAGGACGTCAAGGGCGACGTCGAGGGCCGGGGCGCTGTGGGTGAGCCAGCCGACCGAGAGCAGGTCGACGCCGGTGGCGGCGATGGCGGCGGCGGTGGCGGGCTGGATGCCGCCGGAGGCTTCGGTGAGGGCGCGGCCGCGGGCGCGGCGCACCGCCTCGGCGAGCACGTCGAGCGGCATGTTGTCGAGCAGCACGACGTCCACTCCCAGGGCCAGCGCTTCGTCGAGCTCGGCGAGCGAATCGACCTCGACCTCGATCTTGACCATGTGGCCGGCGCCGCGGCGGGCGCGCTCGACGGCCGGGCGCAGGCCGCCGGCCAGCGCGCGGTGGTTGTCCTTGATCAGCACCGCGTCGTCGAGGCCGAAGCGGTGATTGGCGCCACCGCCGGCGCGCACCGCGTACTTCTCGAGCGCCCGCAGCCCTGGGGTGGTCTTGCGCGTGCAGACCACGCGCGCGCCCCGCGTGGCCGCCGGCGCCGCCGCGGCGACCGCCGCGACGAGGTCCCGCGTCGCGGTGGCGATGCCCGAGAGACGGCCGAGGAGATTGAGCGCCGTGCGCTCCGCCGACAGGATCGAGCGCGCGGCGCCGCGCACGGTCGCGAGCACCGCGCCGGCCGCCACGTCCTCGCCGTCGGCGGCGTGCGCGGCGAGAGACAGCGACGGATCGAGCAGCCGGAACGCCGCCAGCGCCACCGGCAGCCCGGCCAGCCGCCCCGGCACCCGCGCCACCAGCACCGCTTCCGCCCGCGCCTCTGCCGGCACCACCGCGTCGCTGGTCAAGTCCCCGGCCCGGCCGAGATCCTCGGCCAGGGCGCGCCGCACCAGGTCCTCGTACAGCAGCGGATACAGCGGCGCCAACCGCGGCGCCGGCTCCGCGCCAGGCCTCGCGCCGCTCATGCCAATCGGGCCAACGGCACCGGTACGGGTTCGGCCGGCTCCGGATGGGCCGCGCCGCGCTCCGCCGCCGCCTCGGCGGCCTCGAAGCGCACGTTGCCGGCGGCCGTGGCGGTGAGGAAGAGGCGCCGCTGCCAGGCGGCTTCGGCGCGCGGGTAGTCGACACGGCGATGCCCGCCCCGGCTCTCGCGGCGCGCGAGCGCCGCCTGCGCCAGCAGTCGCCCGGCGAGGAGCAGGTTGCGCGCCTCGGCCGCGGCGAACCCGGGGTCCGCCGCCGGCGATGCTCCCGGGCGGTGCACGGGATCATCCGCGGCGCCGGCGAGCCCGGGCGCCGGCTGCCGCGAGAGCGCCGCCAGCTCGGCAACCGCCTCGGCCAGGCCCGCCTCGTCGCGCTCGACGCCGACCCGCTCCCACATCAAGCGGCGCAGCCTGGCCACCAGCGCCTCGGAGGCGGCGGCGGAGAGATCGAGATCCGGCGTCACCGCGGGAGCCGCCGCGGCCACGGGGACCACCCGCGCCAGGGACGATCGGGACCTCCCGGCGGCCGCCGCGGGGGCCACGTGCGCCCGGACCTCCGCGACGTCCTCCGCCACGCGCGCGCCGAACACCAGCGCCTCGAGCAGCGAGTTGCTGGCCAGGCGGTTGGCGCCGTGGGCCCCGGTCGCGGCCACCTCGCCGCACGCCCACAGCCCCGGCAGCGAGGTGCGGCCACGGGCGTCCACCGCCACGCCGCCCATGTGGTAGTGGGCGGCCGGCACCACCGGCAGCGGCTCGACCCGCGGGTCGAGGCCATGCTGGCGGCAGAGCGCGAAGACGGTCGGGAAACGCTCGGGGAACCGCTCCCCCACTGCGCGGCTGGCGTCCAGGAACACGCGGCGGCCCTCGGCCAACCGCGCCCAGATGGCGCGCGCCACCACGTCGCGCGGCGCCAGCTCGCGGTCCGGATGCACCGCCGCCATGAAACGCACGCCGCGGTCGTCGACGAGCACCGCGCCCTCGCCGCGCAGGGCCTCGGTCAGCAGCGGGAGCGGCGCGCCCGCGGCGGCCTCCGCGCCGGGCGCGCCCGCCGCACTCGCGGCATGGACGGCGAGCGCCGTCGGATGGAACTGCACGAACTCGAGGTCCACCAGCCGGGCGCCGGCGCGCGCCGCCATCGCCAGGCCGTCGGCGGTCGCCTCCCGCGGATTGGTCGTATGGAGGAAGAGCTGGCCCAGGCCCCCGGTCGCCAGCACCACCGCCGGCGCGCGATACAGCACCCGCCGGCCGTCGCGGTGGAGCGCTAGCAGCCCGACGACCGCGCCTGCCTCGAGCGCCAGGTCGAGGGCGAAGGTCTCGTCGACGACGCGGATGGCCGGCTCGCGGCGCACCGCCTCGACCAGCGTGCGCACCACCTCCGCGCCGGTGGCGTCGCCGCGCGCGTGCAGGATGCGGCGGCGGCTGTGCGCGGCCTCCCTGCCGAGCGCCAGCCGGCCGCCCGGCTCGCGGTCGAAGCGGGCGCCCAGCGCCAGCAGCGAACGGACGCGCCGCGGCCCGTCGCCGGTCAGCAGGCTGACGATCGCCGCGTCGTTGAGACCGGCGCCGGCCGCCAGCGTGTCGGCGGCGTGCAGCGCCGGGTCGTCGTCGTCCCCCACCGCCGAGGCCACCCCGCCCTGCGCCCAGACGCTGGCGCCGCCCGCGCCGGCGCCGGTCAGGCGCGTCTTGGTCAGCACCAGCACCCGCCGCGGCCGCCCATGCGCGCACCCGAGCGCGGCGGTCAACCCTGCGGCGCCCGCGCCGACCACCAGCACGTCGGCCTCGACGGTCTCCATGGCGCTTGCCCTCATCGCCTCGGCCGGCCGACGGCCAGCATCCGCTCGAGCGCCCGGCGAGCGCGGCCCGAGATCTCGGCGTCGAGCTCCACGCGGTGCTCCATCGCTTGCAGGGCGTGCAGGATCTTCGGCAGGGTGATGCGCTTCATGTGCGGGCACAGCGCGCAGGGACGGACGAATTCGACGTCGGGGAGCTCGACCGCCACGTTGTCGCTCATCGAGCACTCGGTGATCATGACCACCCGCCGCGGGCGGGCCTCCTCGACATGACGGATCATCGCCGCGGTCGACCCCACGAAGTCCGCCTCCGCCAGCACCTCGGGCGGGCATTCCGGATGGGCCAGGACCTGGATGCCGGGATGGCCGGCGCGGAACTCCCGCAGCTCGGCCGCGGTGAAGCGCTCGTGCACCTCGCAGTGGCCGCGCCAGAGAATGACCTCGACGGCGGTCTGGCCGGCGACGTAGCGGCCGAGGTACTCGTCGGGCAGGAAGATCACCCGCGGCGCGCCCAGCGACTCGACCACCGCCACCGCGTTGGCCGAGGTGCAGCAGACGTCCGACTCCGCCTTGACCTCGGCCGAGGTGTTGACGTAGCTGACCACCGGCACTCCCGGGTAACGCTGCCGCAGCAGCCGGACGTCGGCGCCGGTGATCGAGGCGGCGAGCGAGCAGCCGGCGCGCGGATCGGGGATCAGCACCGTCTTCTCCGGCGACAGGATCTTGGCCGTCTCGGCCATGAAGTGGACGCCGGCCAGCACGATCACCTCGGCCTCGGTGCCGGCGCCGAACCGCGCCAGGGCCAGCGAGTCGCCGGTGAAGTCGGCGACGCCGTGGAAGATCTCGGGCGTCTGGTAGTTGTGGGCGAGCACCACGGCGTTGCGCCGCCGCTTCCACTCGGCGATCGCGGCGACGTAGGGGGCGTGCAGACGCCACTCGACCGGCGGGATGACCGCGCGGACCCGCGCGGCCACAGCGGCGGTGGCGCGAGCCACCTCAGGCGTGTACTCGAGAGTCGCGGCGGCCGGCAGGCTCTGCAGTTGGCTCATCCACCTCTCCAATGCTCATTCTGAGCATATCCCATCGCAAAAGGTAGCCGGCTCGCACCGGCCCTCCCACTTATACTAGCCCTGAGCATATCGCCTGTCAAGCCTGTGACAGAGACCTCAGAGACCTCCCTTGGTGACAGCGCCGCGAGGCCGGCGTCGCGGCGTATGGACGCGTCGGCGACATCGGGGACGGTGTCTTGAGCGGCCAGGAACAGTGCTAGACTCACCGCGTGGGAATCACGGTTCACCAGACTCCGAGCGATCAGCTGTTCGTGGTCAAGGTCGCGCCGCAGCAGCGAGCGGCAGCGGCGCGACGCTTGGCGGCAGTTGGCAGAGTCGAGCCGCTCGCCGAGTCTCTGCTGCTGCTGCGTGCTGCATCGAGCTTGGGCGACGCCAAGGCGGTCTGGAACCGCGCTCGCCAGGTCCTGGGTACAGCGGGCACTGTCCAGCCTGTTCTGCTGGACGAGCGCGGAGCGCAGCACTATCCTACCGGCGAGATCTCCGTCCGCTTCCAGGAGCCGCCGCCTGATGAAGTTGTGCACGACCTGGCCGCCGCGCACGGGTTGCGCTTGCGCGACCGCAACGAGTTCGTGCCCGAGCAGGTGGTCTTTCAGCCGCTAGACGCGGCCAAGAGCTACATCCCCGAGCTGGTTCGCGAGCTCTCGGACGCTGGAAGCGGCCTGACGGTCTGGGCCAACACGCTCTCGCATTTTAACCGCGGTTAGAGTTCCGCCTCTACGGACCTTTCCCCTCTGCCGCCGTGGCTTTTCGGCGGGCCGCCCTTGCCAGCTTTGCAGCCGCGGCCACGACCTTCCCGGCATTGATCCGGCCACGGCCGAACTTGTCGCTGTGGCCGGTGCTGTCGTAGTCCTCGCCGATCCGGTCGGTGCTCGCGCGCAGCAAATCGCGCAGCTCGCTGGCGGAGAGCTCAGGTCTCACGGCGAGGGCGAGCGCCGCGACTCCGGCCGCGAGCGGCGTGGCGGCGGAGGTGCCGCCAAACCGGTTGGTATAGAGCCCATCGGTGCCCCCGTCCTCCTCCTTGCCGATGTTGAAGCCGCGGCCAGGCGTGGACACATCGGTGGTAAAGATGCCCCGCTTCCCGCCGCTCGACGGCGCCACGACTGCGACCTCTGGACCCACGTTGGAATAGCCCGCGAGCTCCCCCAGATCGGTCGAGGCGCCGACCGCGATCACGTTGGGATCTCTTGCCGGGAACGCCACTGGCTTGCCGGACTCATTGCCCGCCGCACAGAGCACCGCGGCCCCCTTGCCTTTGCGGCCGAGTCGGCCGGCGTCCTCAAGCGCCTGTTGAATATCCGGAATGACTCCCGAGGTCCAAGAGCAGGAGAGGAGATCGGCATTGAGGGCCGCGTAGCGAATGGCATTAGCCACGTTCTCGCCCGCCGCCAGTTGATCGGCGTGGAATATCTTGACCGGCAGGATCTTGCATCGGGGAGCGATGCCGACCGCCAAGCACCTGACGCCAGCGGCGGCGACCATGCCGGCGCAGCAGGTGCCATGGATATCGTTGCCTGCCATCTGGTCGTAGGGAAACTGGAACAGCTTGGGCCGCGGGTTGTAGTGGTCGGGATGGTCTGCGGGGAGGAAAAAATCCCGCCCCACACTGTCTTTGGCGCTCGAGTCGGGGTTCTTCCAGATGGCCGGTGCCAGGTCCGGGTGCTCCAGGTCCACCCCGTCGTCGAGGATCGCGACGATGATAGTGGGAGCTCCCCGCGTCACCTTCCAAGCGGCGGGGGCATCCACGTCTTCCCCCTTTTTTGCGCCGCCTTGACCGGTGTTCTGGAGATGCCATTGCGCCGCAGGGACTAGCGGCACAGCCTGTCGCCGGAACTCGGAGACGAAGTTGGCCGAGGCGAAAACCACCTCGTCGAGCTCGCTCCAGCCGTTGGCGATCTCGATGAGCTCATCTCCCGAGTACCTGTGCCGGGGATTGAAGACGATGAGCTGGTCGGCAATGAACGGGTTGACGCGCCTGACCTCGAAACCCTTTCCCCGGAGGATCTTCGTCTTCCTGAGCTCCGGCACCGAAGGGAAGAACCTCACCACCAGCTCGCGGTAAACTACGTGCAGGAAGCCGGTCGCCGACTCGCGAAAGGCCATCGGCGGCGGGCCCGCGGGAGTGGGCGCGGGCGTGGCAGGGCCGGAACGCATCCCGATCTCGAAGTAGGCACGACTGGCGCGCGACAACAGGGCGGAGGCATTGACCGGATCACGCCGCCGCACTGTGGCGAACGAGACAGCAACGCCCCTGGTGACTGGATCGACCAACACCTCGGAGTCGACCCGGGATAGCTGGATCTTCTCCTTGCACCTTCCGAGCATGTACATGGCTTGCTATCCTTTGGCGCCAGCAACGGCGATCTCTCCACCTTGGACGATAGACGGACAGCTGCGGCGATTTCGGCACCCCTGGGTCTTCAAGCATCTCGAAGGCTCGCGCGTTCTGCCCCGGCCTACCGATATGGCGGACCGGCGCCCGGTTGCCGGTGGGTGGCCTGCCCGCATCACGGGTGCGAGATCACGACCCGCGGCGAACGCCCGGCAACCCGACGCCCGGCGCCGGGCGCTCGCGCAGCACCTCGCGGCGGAAGACGAAGAGCTCGGCCGGGCGGCCGCCGGTCGTCGGATGCTGGCGGCCGGTGCCCTCGACGAGGCCCCCGGTCTCGACCAGGCGGCGGAAGTTCTGCTTGTGCAGGCGCACCCCGGCCAGCGCCTCGACCACGCGCTGCAGCTGCAGCAGGGTGAAGCTGGGAGGCAGCAGCTCGAAGACGACCGGGCGGTACTTCAGCTTGCCGCGCAGCCGCCCGAGGGCCGTCGCCAGGATGCGGCGGTGATCCAGGGCCATCGGCCGCCCGGGCAGCGCCGCCGGCGGCTGCCATCGCGCCGCGGCGGCGGGCTCCGGGCTGCGCCGCGCCGCGTCCGAGGAGTCCAGGCCGCCCCTCGCCGCGGCGTCGCGCCGCGCTTCCGGCACCAGGCCGGCCTCGTAGAGCAGCTCGTAGCGCTCGAGCACCCGCTCGCCGTCCCAGGCGGCGCCGCCCAGCCCGAAAGCGATGTCGGCGCGCTCGCGTCGCTCCGCCTCCGAGCCGCCGCCGCCGTTCCCGCGCCGGGGTCCACCAGCGCCGGGGCCGGAGTCGACCCAGCGCGCCAGCGCCGGCGCGATCGCTTCGTCGATCACCCGCGGCCGGCCCCCCCGCCAGTCCTCCCAGGGAAGGAAGCCGTGGACGTCCAGCCAGTGCGCCTCGCCCGCCACCGCCGCTTCCCTCTCGCGCACCAGGGCCAGGTAGGCGACCGACACGACGCGCGTCCCGCCGGCGCCTGCCGGCCACTCGCGGTCGCGGTCGCCGAAGGTATAGAGCTGCTCGACGTAGCCCAGCGGCAGGGCGGTCTGCTCGCACACCCAGCGCCGCAGGCCGCGGTCGAGAGTGCGGTCGGTGTCGGGCTCGAGCGGCCCGAACGGCAGCGCCTCCTCGACCACTTCCGCCGCCGCCGTCCCGTCCGCGGCGCGCCGCACGGTGAGGATGCGCGGCACCTCGTCGGTAACCGCGACGATGACCGCGTTGAGGCCGATCGCGACTCTCGCCATGACGCCGGTCCCGACGGGCCTTAGCGACGCGGCGGCGCCGCTTCCACCAGCCGCCGCCCGAAGACCTCGGCGAAATGGCCCGCGAGATGGGCCGCCACGACCGCCGGCGGCGGCGCCGCGCCGAGCAGCCGGGCCATCGACGTGATCCCCTCCTGGCGCAGGCCGCAAGGCACGATGCCGGCGTACAGCGAGAGATCGGGCGTGACGTTGAGCGCGAAGCCGTGGGTGGTGATCCAGCGCGACAGGTGGACGCCGATGGCGGCGATCTTCTCGCCCCCCACCCAGACGCCGATGAGCGCCGGCCCGGGCCGCACCTCGCCGGTGATGCCGAAGCCGGCAAGGGTGCGGATCAGCACCTCTTCGAGGTCGCGCACGTAGCGCCGCACGTCCCGGCGATCGGGGCTCAGGTCGAGGATCGGGTAGCCCACCAGCTGCCCGGGCCCGTGGTAAGTGACCTGCCCGCCGCGGTCGCTCTCCTCCACCTCGATCCCCCGCTGCCGCAGCCACGCGGCGCTCGCCAGCACGTCGGCGGCGCTGGCGTTGCGCCCCAAGGTGTAGACGTGCGGATGCTCGAGCAGCAGCAGGTGTTCGGCCGGCGCCGGCCGCCGCGCCCCCGTCCCGCCGTCGCGCAGCGCCTGCCGCAGCTCCTCCTGCAAGGTCACCGCCTCGCGGTAGGGCACGCGGCCGAGGAAGCTCCAGCGCAGCTCGCGCGCCACCGGCCGCGGCGGGCGTGCCGGCGGCACCTCGCCACCGGCCGCCGGCGCCGCCGCCGTCTCCGGTGCCGGCGCGGACGACCGGATGGCAATCTCCGACATGCGCTCATTCTACAGGCGGCGGGCGCCGGCGCAGGACCGCTCCAGACCGTCCATCGTGCCCAAGTCAGCGTGATGCATAATGCGGGCGCCAGGCGGGCCTCCGCCGGCCTCCGATCCCGTGCCCACCCAGGACCTCGACGACCCCACGGACGACGCCGCGACCCTGGCGCGGCTGCCCCGCACCCGCGAGGCCATTCTCGCTGGCGCGCGCGCGGGCCTGCATCTCGGCGCGCAGCTGTACGTCTCCCGCCAGAGCGAGGTGATCGCCGACGGCGCGGCCGGCGAGAGCCGCCCCGGCCAGCCGTTGCGCCGCGACCAGCTGATGCTCTGGCTGTCCTCCGTCAAGCCGGTGGCCGTGGTCGCCGTCGCCCAGCTGTGGGAGCGCGGCCGGCTCGAGCTCGACGATCCGGTGGCCCGCCACATCCCGGAGTTCGCGGCGCACGGCAAGGGCGCGATCACGCTGCGGCACCTGCTCACCCATACCGCGGGCATCCGCCTGCTCAACGTCGGCTGGCCCCAGGACAGCTGGGACGCGATCATCGCCCGCATCGCCGCCATGCGGCCCGAGCCGCGCTGGGTGCCCGGCCGCAAGGCCGGCTATCACCATGCCTCGAGCTGGTTCCTGCTCGGCGAGGTGGTGCGCCGCCTCGACGGCCGCCCGTACAGCCGCTACGTGCGCGAGGAGATCTTCGAGCCCCTCGGCATGCACGACTCGTGGATCGGGATGCCGGTCGAGCGCTACCGCGAGCTCCGCGACCAGGACCGGCTCTGCCCGGTCTACAACACCGAGGGGCCGCCCGGCGCCGCGCCGGTGCCGCAGGGCTGGGACAGCGAGGCCTGGTGCACGGGCACGCATCCTGGCGGCAACGGCTACGGCCCGATCTCGCAGCTCGGCCGCTTCTACGAGATGCTGCTGGCGCGCGGGCGGGCCCCGGGCGCCGCCGCCGGCGGCCGCATCCTCTCGCCGCAGACGGTCGAGGCGGCGACCGCGCGCCACCGCGCCGGCATGCTGGATCACACCTTCCAGCACGTCCTCGACTGGGGGCTCGGCTTCATCGTCAACTCCCGCCAGTACGGCGCCGCCACCGTCCCGTACGGCTACGGCGATCACGCCTCGCCGCGCACCTTCGGCCACAGCGGCTACCGCTCGTCGACCGGCTTCGCCGATCCCGAGCAGGGGCTGGCCGTCGCCCTCGCCTTCAACGGCACGCCCTCCCACGACGCACACGAGCGCCGCATCCGCGCCGTTCTCGACGCTCTCTACGAAGACCTGGGGATGGCGGCCGCGGAGCCCACGGCGGCGCCGGAACCCTCCGCCGCGGGCTGACCTGCCAAGAAAAGCCTAGAGGATCACTTCGGCGGCGCGGCGGGGGAGCCGATGGGTCGCGTCGCCGCCATGTCGACCTCCGAGGCCCTGATCGAGAACAGCTTGCCGGTGCGGTCGCGAGCGACCACCATGTTCCCGACCTGCTTGGGCGGCTCGACGGAGGCGTAGGCCATGCCGTCCTTGAGAATGACGGCATAGGGCGCGAGCTGGTCGGACATCCTCGTCTGGACCGGCAGGTCGACCGCTTTCGGCGTCCCCGTACCTGGGGCGGCGCCCGCCGCGAAGACGTCGGTCGCATAGTCCCTGCCGTTCACGAACCCGAGCGGCTGACCGTTCGGGCCCCGCTCCACCACGAAGATCAAGAACAGGAAATCCTCCTCGACAGGATCGGGGCAAGGACCGGCCCAGGAGTAGTACACGCCACCCCCCGGATTCTGGCAGAGCCAGCGGTTGTCGGATTCGAAAACCTGGGTCCGGGTCTGGGCCTGAGTCTGTTGCCCGTACCCCAGGGAGGTCGAGCCCTGAGCGGTAGCGCCGTTGGCGAGTCCGCTGCCCCGTACCGATTGGCTGCCGGTGGCAGGCCCGCCGGCCTTCGTCGTCCCGCCGCTGCCATAGCCGTGCCCACTTCCGCGCGCCGTCCCGCCGCCATAGGTGCGCCCGCTCCCGCTGGTGGATCCGCGGCCGCTCGGCGTCCCGCGGCCGCTCGACGTCCCGCCGCCGTGCGCCGTCCCGCCGTCATGCGTCGTTCCGCCGCCATGCGCCGTCCCGCCGCCATGCGCCGTCCCAGCGCCGTGTGCCGTCCCGGCGCCATGCGCCGTCCCGCCGCCCTTGGACCCGCCGTTCGCGGTCCCGCCGCCACCCTGCGCGGTCCCGCCGCCGTGTGCCGTCCCGCCGCCGTGCGGGGCAGGTGCCGGGGCCGGCGCGGGGGCCGGCGCACTCGCGTGGCTGCCGGCGGCGCTCGCATTCACGGCATAGCAAGCGATGCAGACCAGGGCGAAGGTCACGGGCAGTCGTCGTCTCATCGACCTCTCCTTGCCAGCCATAACGAAACTGCTGAAATCATGCCCTGGACCGGCCCACTTCCCATCTCGCGCGCGCGTCACGGACAGGCGGCACCGCGTCGGACATCCTCTGTTGGCTACCCCTAAATGCTACGCTCTTCATGGTCCGAGCGTCAAGCTTTTTCCTTCAAGCTCTTCAAGCTCGCAATTGCGCGTCAGCCTGGACAACGCCGCTGTCGGCCGTTTCAAGTGGATCGTGGAACTGTCACACCGCCGGCAGGGCCTGGCTGGGCCGGCCGGGCTACGGGAAACGGCCGCTTCCCTGGAGGTAGTCGAGGCGGGCCTGGCGCGCGGCGTCCTCGGCGGTCGCCGCAGCGGTGTCGGCGTCGCGCGCGCGGCGCTGGGCGTCGAGGACGTCGAGGCTGGTCGAGGCGCCGGCGCCATAGCTCAGGTTGACGATGTCGAGCGCCTCGTGGGCCTGGGCGGCTGCCCGGCGGGCGCTCGCCAGCCCCTGGTCGGCGAGATGGATGGCGTCGGCGGCGATGCGCACGTCGGAGCGCGCCTGCACCTTGCCGCCGGCCAGGTTCGCCGCCGCCTCGTCGACCAGCGCCCGGCGTTCGTGCTTCTCGCCGCTCCGCAGGCCGCCGTCGTAGATCGGCACGTTGAGCTGCAGCACCGCCGCCCAGCTGTGCGAGAGCGCGAAGCCGGTGCTGGGCTGTTGCAGCTGCTCCTGGAAGCTGAGGCCGAGCGTCGGCACCCGGTCGCGCCAGCTGTCGCGCAGCACGTGCTCGGCCGCGCTCTGCCGCATCGCCAGCAGCTGCACGTCGGCGCGCTTCGCCTCGACGCCGCCCATCGCCTCGCCGAGCGGCGGCAGGTCCGCGAAGACCGGCTCGTCGGCGGCGTCGAAAGGCCCGTCGGCAGACAGCAGCACGCCCAGCGCCTCCTGGGCCCGCCGCAGCTCGAGCGTCGCCTGCTCGACCAGCACCTCGTCGTTCGAGACGTCCTGCGCCGCCTGGACCTCCTCGAGGCGGCTCGCGGCGCCGGCCACCTGCCGCTGATGGGCGACGTCGAAATGCGCCTTGGCGGTCTCGAGCGCCCGCTGGTCGGCGTCGATCGTGCGGCGGCGCGCGATCACCGTCAGGAAGGCGTTGCCCGCCGCCACGGCCACCCGGCGCTTGGCATCGGCGACCGACAGTTCGGCGATCGTCTTGTTGTCGACGGCGTGAGCCCACTGCGCCCAGCTCACCAGGTTGACCAGCGGCACCGTGATCGTGCCGCTCTCGTTCTTGACGTCGTGCGGCTGAACGACCACCGGGCCGAACTTGATCTGGTAGCCGTACCGCGTGTAGGAGGCGGTGGCGTTGACCTGCGGCAGCGAGCTCGACCGCGCCTGCTGCACCAGCGCCTCGGCGCGCAGCACCTCCGCCACCGCCTGCTGCACGGTGGTGTTCTGGGACAGCGCGCGGTCGATGGCGGCGCGGAAGGTGATGGGCTCAGGCGGCAGAGGCGCCGGGGAGGCGCCGAGGGTCGCCGGAGGCGCCGCGCCTGGAGCGTCCGGGGGAGCCGGCATCGGCACAGAGGGCGTCGCCGCGGGTGCCGGAGCAGGGGGCTGGTAGATATCGGTTGATTGCGCTTGCAGGCCGCCGGCGCCGAGCGCCATCACCGTCAGCGAACAAGCCAGCGCCGAAGCTGCCGCGCCACGGCTGCCGCAAGTCGAAATCGAAAGCCGATCAGTCATGGTCGTGGTTGCCTCCCGACGCCGCAGGACCGGACTCCGTGCTTGGCACCCTCGGCGCCGCCGGCGCCTCCGCCGCCGCCGGCGCCTCCGCGTGCCGCCCGCCTCCCGGGAAGATGCTGCGGATGATCACGTAGAGCACGGGGATGATGCCGAGGTTGAGCAGCGTCGACAGCAGCATGCCGCCGAACACCGCGGTGCCCACCGAGTGGCGGCCTTCCTTGCCGGCGCCGGTGGCGAAGACCAGCGGCAGCACGCCGAGGATGAAGGCGAACGAGGTCATCAGGATGGGACGCAGCCGGATGCGGGACGCCTCGATCGCCGCCTCGATCAGACCGTGCCCGCGCTCGCGCAGCTGCTCGGCGAACTCGACGATCAGGATCGCGTTCTTGGCCGCCAGGCCGATCAGCATCACCAGGCCGATCTGGACGTAGACGTCGTCCTGCAAGCCGCGCAGCGCCGCCGCCGCCAGCGCCCCGAAGATGGCCAGCGGCACCGCCAGCAGGATGATGAACGGCAGCGTGAAGCTCTCGTACTGCGCCGACAGCGTCAGGTAGACCACCAGCAGGCCGAGGCCGAAGAGCAGCGCCGATTGGCCGCCGGAGCGGATCTCCTCGAGCGACAGGCCCGACCACTGGTAGCTGAAACCCTGCGGCATCGCCTTCTTGGCCAGCTTCTCCATCTCGGCGATCGCCTGCCCCGAGCCGTAGCCCGGCGCCGCCGAGCCGGTGATCTGGGCCGAGCGGAAGAGGTTGAAATGATTGATCAGCTGCGGCCCGGTGGTCTCGGTGACCTTGACCAGGTTGTCGAGCGCCACCATGCCGCCGCGATCCGAGCGCACGTAGAACTGGCGGATGCCCTCGGGGCGCGAGCGGAAGCGGCCGGCGGCCTGGACGTAGACGCGGTAGGAGCGGTTGTTGAAGTTGAAGTCGTTGACGTAGGAGGAGCCCAGCAGCACCTGCAGGGTGTCGTCGATCTGCGAGAGCGGCACGCCCAGGCTCTTCGCCTTCTCGCGGTCGATGGTCACCAGCAGCTGCGGATCGTTGGCGGTGAAGCTCGACGGGTTGGTGCGCAGCATGGGGTCGGACCGGGTAGCCGCGATCATGCCGTCGGTGGCGTCGGCCAGCGCCTGCACCGTCGAGCCGCTCTGGTCCAGGACCTCGAACGAGAAGCCGCCGTAGATCCCCAGGCCGTTGATCGAGGGCGGCAGCACCGGGAACACCAGGGCGCCGGAGATGCCGCCGAACAGCGGTCCGAACAGTCGTGCGACCACTGCCTGCGCGGAGTGCTCCGCACCCGGCCGCTGCTTGAGCGGCTTGAGACCCGCGAACATCAGGCCGGTGTTGGGTGCGCTGCCGGTGAAGCTGAAGCCGGTGACCGCGAAGACGCGCTCGACCTCCGGCGTGTGGCGCAGCACCGCGATCGCCTGCTTGGCGACGTCGGTGGTGTAGTCGAGCGATGCCCCCGGCGGCGCCTGGATGATGACGATCAGGTAGTCCTGGTCCTCCTCGGGGACGAAGGCGGTCGGCACCCGGTTGAAGATCCACCAGGTCAAGCCGAGGCCGATCAGGAATACCGCCACCACCCACCAGCGCCGCCGCTCCAGCCGCTCGAGCGTCCCACGGTACCAACCGTTGACGCGGGTGAAGCCGCGGTTGAAGGCGCCGAAGAAGCCGCGGTGCTCCTCTACATCGCGCCGCAGCCAGAGCGCGGACAGCGCCGGCGTCAGGGTCAGCGCGTTGAACATCGAGATCGCCACCGAGCAAGCGATGGTGAGCGAGAACTGCTTGTAGAGCAGGCCGGTGGTGCCGGGGAAGAACGCCACCGGCACGAACACCGACACCAGCACCAGCGAGGTGGCGACCACCGCGCCGGTGATCTCGCGCATCGCCACCGACGCCGCCTCCATGATCGTCATGTCGCTCTCGCGGATGTGGCGCTGGATGTTCTCGATCACCACGATCGCGTCGTCGACCACCAGTCCCGTCGCCAGGGTGAGGCCGAAGAGCGTCAAGGTGTTGATCGAGAAGCCGAGCAGCTTGACCAGGGCGAAGGTGCCGACCAGCGACACCGGGATGGTGATCGCCGGGATGAGCGTCGTGCGCCAGTCCTGCAGGAAGATGAAGATCACCAGGATGACGAACAGGATCGCCTGCACCAGCGTGATCAACACCTCCCGGATCGACTCGCCGACCACCGTCGTGGTGTCGAAGGCGACGGTGCCCTTGAGACCGGGAGGGAAGCGCTGCGCCAGGCGCAGCAGCTCGGTCTTGACCGCCTTGTCGACCTCGAGCGCGTTGGCGCTCGGCAGCTGGAAGACCGCGAAGCCGACCGCCGGGACGTCGCCGAAGCTGAGGTTGCTGTCGTAGGACTCGGAGCCCAGCTCGACGGTCCCCAGGTCCCTGAGCTTGACCAGCGTGCCGTCCTTCTGCGCCTTGACGATGATGTTGCCGAACTCGGCGGGCTCGGACAGCCGCCCGACGACGCGCACGCTGATCTCGAAGCCTTGGCCTGGCGGCACCGGCGGCTGGCCGACCAGGCCCGCCGCCACCTCGACGTTCTGATCGCGCAGCGCCGCCACCACGTCGCTCGCGGTAAGACCGCGGCTGGCCAGCAGCACCGGGTCGAGCCAGATGCGCATGGCGTACTTGCGCTCGGCGAAGATCTGCACGTCGGAGACGCCCTTGATGCGCTTGAGCGAGTCGCGCATGTAGACGTCGACGTAGTTGCTCATGAATTTCGCGTCGTACTCGTTGTGCTCGCAGTAGACGCCGACGACCAGCACGATGGCGTTCGAGGCCTTGGCGACCGAGACGCCGGTCGTCTTGACCTCGTTCGGCAGCCGGCCGAGGGCGATCGAGACGCGGTTCTGCACGTCCACCGCCGCGAGGTCGATGTTGCGGTCGAGCTCGAAGGTGGCGGTGATGTTGCTCAGGCCGTTGTTGCCGCTGGTCGAGGTCAGGTAGCGCATGCCCTCGGCGCCGTTGATCTGCTGCTCGAGCGGGAGGGTGACGGCGGATTCGACGGTCTGGGCGTTGGCGCCGGTGTAGACGGCGCTGACCGCGACCAGCGGCGGCGCGAGGCTCGGATACCACTCGATGGGCAGCGACGAGATGCTGACGGCGCCGGCGAGGATGATCAGCAGCGCGCAGACGGTAGCGAAGACTGGTCGGCGAAGGAAGAATTGGACCATGGCTAGCCGGCTCCGTAGCCGGCTCCGCCGGCTTCCCCGGAGGTGCCGGTTCGGGATCCACCAGAGGTGGATGCGCCACTGGGTGCGCCGGAGCCGCCGGTGCTATCGGAGCTGGACGAGCCAGAGGGGGCTCCGCCCCCCGGGGAGCCGCTGGCAGGGGCACCGCCACCTGGGCCGCTGCCGCCGGGGGTACCGGGGCCTCCTGGGGGAGCTGGGGGCAGCGGCATGATCGGCATGCCGTCGGCCAGCTTCTGGACTCCCGAGGCGACGATGCGATCGCCCGGCTTCAGCCCGGACTGGACCACGTAGTCGTTGCCCACCACGTCTCCCACGGCGATCGGGCGCTGGTGGGCCACCAAGGCCGGGCCCGGAGCTCCTGAGGGAGCGCCCGCGCCGCCTGGACCTGCCTCACTGCCGGTGCGTCCGCCGGGGGACCTGCCGTTGGCTCCGGGACCCTCGCGACCGCCGGTCGCTCCCTCGGCCGCGAAGACGAAGTACTGGCCGTTGATGCGCGACACCGCCAGCACCGGCACCACCACCCCGGGGTGAGTGCTCCAGATCAGCCGCGCGCGCACGAACTGCGCGGCGCGCAGGCCGCGCTGGCCGTTGGGCACCTGCGCCTTGACCAGCACCTCCTGGGTCTGATCGTCGACCTGCGGCGAGATGAAGTCGAGCTGGGTCTTCGCCTGCACCTGGCCGTCGTCGCTCAGCACCTCGACCGGAATTCCCAGGCGCAGGTCCCTGGCGTGCTCGACGGGCACCGAGATGTAGACCTCGAGCGCGTCGTTCTGGTCGATGGTGGTGAGCAGGGTCGAGGTGGTCACCCGGTCGCCGGTGCGCACCGGGATGTCGCCGACCACCCCCGCGGTCGGCGCCACCACCCGGTAGTAGGCCAGCTGCACCTGCTGCTCCTGCACCTGGGCGCCGAGCGCGTCGTAGTCGGCCTGCGCCTGGGCGAGCGCCGTCTGCGCCTCGTCGAGCTGCTGCTTGCTCGCCGCGCCGCCCTTGTAGAGCGTCTCCATGCGCCGGACCTGCGTGTGGGCATACTCGAGCGCCGCCCGCTTCTGCGCCCGCGTCGCCTCCTGGCTGCGCACCGTAGCGCGCTGCTTCGACGGGTCGATCTGCATCAGCGGCGCGCCCGCCCGCACCCGGTCGCCCGACTTGACGACGATGCGGGTGAGGACGCCCTCGACCTGCGGCTGGACGTTGGTCGTGTGCCGCGACTTGAGCGTCGCCACGTACTCGGTCGAGTCGCGCAGCTGGGCCTCGGCGACGGTGATCACCTGCACCGGCATCGCCATCGGCCCGCCGCCGGGGCCGCCCGCCGCGCCCCCATGCCCGCCGGCGCCGCCGCCGCAAGCGCCCAGCAGGGCGGCCAGCGCCAGCCCCGGCAGCAGCGCCACGGTCCACGACCAGCGCCGAATTCTCTCTCCAAGGTTCATAGGCACTCCATGCCCGCAAGAGATCTCACGCCTGATGCCGCCGCTACGCGAAGTGGCCCGGGCGCCGGCGAGCCGCGCCCCTCCCCGCCAAGCGCGCCAAGCCTCGGCACGATGCCCACCGCACCGGTCGTGGGCATCCTGGTGGTTCGCCGGCGAACTATACAGGGTCTCTCGGCTTCTCGCACCCTCGCCACACGTTCGTCACCGCGCCGCGCGCGCCACGGCCGCGGGCTGCCGTCCAGCGGCCGCGCTCCCGACCCCGATACGCCAGCCGGCATCTTGTGTTGCGGCGGTTCGGCCCCCGCGGCAGCCGCCCGGCCGCCCGCCCGCCCAGCCGCGACCGGCGGCGCGCTCAGCGGGCGCGGCCGGCCCCCGGCACCAGCTCCGGGAAGTCCGCGGCGAACGGCCGCACGAGGGCGAGAGCGGCCGCGCGGCCGCCGTCGGCGGCGGCGGCGCCGGCCAGGTCCAGGCGGGCGCTGACCGGGTCGCAGCCGGGCGGGCGCCAGGCGGCGGGCGGCCACGGTGTCGCGTCCCGCGCTCCGGCCAGGCGCAGGGCGAGGGCGCCGGCGCGGGCGTCGTCGGGCCGCACCTGCCAGGCGACGCGGGCCATCCTGGCCGCCGCCGCGCGGTCGCGCAGCGCCAGCAGGTCGAGCGCCGCCCAGTACTGCGGCACCCCCACCTCGCGATCGTCGCTGGTGAAGTCGGCGCGGCCGTCGAGCAGCGGCGCCAGCACCCGCAGCGAATCGTCCGGACGCCGTTGCCTGGCGAGGGCGACGCCGGCGGCGAAGCGCTCCGCGTCCCGGCGCAGCCGCGGCCGCAGCGAGCGCCCGTCCTGGGCGGCGCAGAGGACCTCCCCCGGACCCGCCGGCTGCCGGCCCAGCAGGCCGTCCCAGCCTAGTTGGTCGAGCACCGCTTCCCGCGCCGTCGCCGCTGCCAGCCCGAGCGCCACGCAGGGTCCCAGCAGCAGGGCGAGGAGCGGCCGCACCGCGGCGGTCGTCCGGCCGCCCGCGAGGTCCGCCGCCAGCGCCGGCAGGACGACCCACAGCGCCAGCGCGACCGGCAGCCGCTGCCGCGCCGAGGCGTAGATCGCCGCCTGCACGGCGAACGCGAGCACCGCCACCGCCAGCGGCCCGGCCAGCTCGGCGAGGCGGCCGCGGCGGGAGAGCGGCAGCCAGGGCAGCGCCAGCAGCGGCACGGCGAACCCCCAGGGGAGGAGGCGCCGCAGCCGGCGGTCGAGCCGCTCGGCAATCAGCAGGTCGTGGCCTTCGTAGGGCGCCAGCGCGAGCAGCGCCTTGCGGCCGCAGCGCCGCGCCGCCGCCAGCGGCCGGGCGGCGATGGCCTCCCAGGCGAGCCCGGTCCAGTAGCGGTTGGCGGCGAGCGGGTCGAGCCGGCGGCCGGCCACCGCCGAGGCGATCCGCCGGTAGGCGACGTGGCCGTAGTCGACGCTCTCGCGATGAGCGCGCTCGAGCTGGATCACCGCCGGCGGCGCGAAGCGGGTGAGGCCGGTCGCGCCCGGTCCGTTGCCTTCGTAGAACACCGCTCCCGGGTTCATGATCGCCGGCACGCCGGTGACCCGCGCGCGCATCGCCAGCGGCGGCCCGAGAACGGCCGCGGCGACCGCCAGCGCCGCCGCCCACGCCAGCCGCCGCGCGGCGCGGCGCGGTCCTCCCGCGGGCGCGGCCGCGGCCACCCACCACGCCCAGATCGGCATCAGCAGCAGGTGCTGCGGCCGCCCCAGCCCCGCCGCCGCCAGGGCGGCGAAGGCCAGCACGACGAGCGCCACCGTCGCGACGGGAATGCCGGCGGCGCCCGGTGGGGACGGGACCGCGGCCGCGGCCGGAGCGACCGGAGCGGTGACCACAGCCGGCTGCGGTGCCGGCGCCACGGCCACTGCCTCGCCCGGAGCCTCGAGCGGAGCAGCGGCCACGGCCGGCGCCGCCGCGACCCCCAGGCGCCGGCGCGCGAGCACTCCGAACAGCATCGCGAACGCCAGGCAGGCCAGGATCACCGTCTCCGGCTCGAGCATCCCGCAGTAGACGAGGAAGGGCCGGTACGCCGCCGCCCCCAGGCCGCCGAGCCAGGCCCATCGCCGCCCCGCCAGCAGCGCCACCGCCATGGCCACGGCCGCCGCCGTGAGGCCGTGCAGCAGAGCCTGCACGGCCAGGATGGCGGCATGCCCGGCAGGCAGCAGTGCCTTGACCAGCGCCAGGTACAGCGGGCTGTAGTCGAGCAGTCGCTCGGCCTGCTCCGCCGGCGGCGCCGCGGCCGCCGCCAGGTACTTCGGGAAGATCGCGTCGGGATGGGTGACGCCGAGCGCCAGCGCACAGGCGAGAGCGGCGGCGAAGGCGCCCACCGCCGGCAGCCAGGCCCCGGCGGCCCGATCCTCGGCGGCCGGCTTGCCGCCGCGGTCCTCTCCCTCGCCAGTCACCCGGCGGGCTCGCTACCGCCGCCGCACGCGCGCGCGCAGGCCGTCCTTCGGCTCCGGCGGGATGAGGCTCCAGTCGTAGTCGAGATCCTGGCCGGGCGCCAGCTCCCAGGTGTAGCCGCGCAGCAGCAGGATGGTGAACACCTGCATCAGGGTGGTGGCGAGGTCGGTCCCCGGACAGCGGTGGCCGTGCGCCGGTCCGGCGCCGTGCGGCACGAACGCATGCGGATGCCGCAGGTGCTCGCCGCGCGCCGGCGCGAAGCGCTCGGGGTCGAAGCGCTCGGGGTCGGGGTAGATCTCGGCGGTGACGTGCGACGCGCGGTGCCCCCACAGCACCATCCAGCCCGCCGGCACCGTGCGGCCCTTGAACTCGAAGCTCTGCCGCGCCTTGCCGAACAGCACCGGCAGGATCGGGCAGAGGCGCTTGACCTCCATCACCACCTGCATCAGGTACGGCGCGCCGGCCAGCGCCTCGTGGGTCAGCCCGGCGCCGTGTCCCGCCCCCGCGCCGGCGCTCTCTCCCCCCGGCAGCCCGGCCACCTCGGCCTCGAGCCGCGCGCGGACGTCGGGATGGCAGGTGAGCTGCTGCACGATCGCGGCGAGCTCGGCGAAGACGATCAGCCCGGCGATGATCAGGTGATGCAGCTCCACCTTGCATTCCTCGACGCCGATCTGCCGCCCGGCGCCGTCGGTGGCGGCGAGGATGCGCGAGAGGCCATCGTTCCGCGGCTCCCGGCGATGGTCCGCGATCGCCACCTCGAAGCGCGCCAGGATGCGCGCCAGCGCCGCGCGGCCGCGGCTGTAGGCGGTGCCGGGCAGCGGCACGGGCAGGTGCGAGAAGGCGCGCAGCACCTGCTGGTAGTCGGCGCGCATCGCCTCGGTCTCGGCGCCGGGCGGGATCCCCATCACGGCGGCGCAGATGATCTCGATCGACAGCCGCTTGAGCTCCGGGATCCAGACGATCTCCTCCTGCCCCGCCCAGCGCTCGAGGGCCACCGCCACCATGCGCTCGATCACTGGCAGGTAGGCGGCCAGCGCGTCGCGGGTGAACGCCTGCAGGATGAAGGTCTTGCGGGAGAGGTGCGGATCGCCGTCCAGCAGCGGCAGGCTGGAGCCGCCGAACAGCTCCTGGACGTGCGGCGGCATGGCCCCGGCGCGCTGCACCTCGGAATCGATGAAGCGGCCGCTGGCGTCGGGCCCGACCAGCACCGCCGTCCGGCGGCCGAGAATCCGCGTCTGCCAGACCGGACCGTGGCGGGCCGTGCGGCTGGCGACGAAGCCGAAGCCGTCCTTGAGGAAGGGCAGCGTCTCGCCCAGCAGCGGCAAGCCGGCGCTGCCCGGCGGCAGCGGGGCGGCCGGTCCCGCCGGCGCCGCGAGAGAGCCGGGTGCGGCTGCCGCCGAGGGCGCCGCCGGCGCCGGGGACGCCGATGCATGCGACGCGACCGATCGCCGTGTCTCTTGAGGCTCCGCCATGATGACCTCCGCAGTGACCCGGATCTTACACGAGGCACGGCCGCGGCCCGCACCTTCCTCCTGCCTCCCGCAACCCTCTGCTAGGATCGCCTGCGATTCAGCCGCGAACAATGCGCACCGGCGAGCGCAGTGAACCGAGCGGAGGCCACCTGATGCCGCGTACCGGACCGCCCGTGGGCCGCACCCTGTCGGCGCTGGCGTTGGCGCTTGCCGCGGCGGCCTCGACCGCAGGCGCTCCGCCGCCTGCTGCCGGCACGGCCGGCGCCGCCGCAGCACCCGCCGTACCAGCCGCCGCCGCGCCCGCCGCGCCCGCCGCCGCCAGGCCGATCGAGTTGCTGGTGGACGCCACCGACGCGCCGCGCGGCATCTTCCATACGCATCTCGTCATCCCCGCCGCGCCGGGCCCGCTCGCGCTCGCCTACCCGAAGTGGATCCAGGGCGAGCACACGCCGACCGGTCCGATCACCGAGCTGGCCGGCCTCACGATCACCGCCGGGGGCAAGACGCTGCCCTGGCACCGCGACCCGCTCGAGATGTTCGTCTTCCGCCTCGAGGTGCCGGAGGGCGCGGACGCCGTGACGGTCGCGCTCGACTACCTGTCGCCGCCGGCGGCCTTCGGCAGCGGCTACGGCGAGACCCCCAGCGCGACACCGCATCTCGCGATCGTCGACTGGCACGACCTCCTGGTCTACCCCGTGGGCCGCGCCGCCGTCGAGATCCCGATCCGCGCCAGCCTGCGCCTGCCCGCCGGCTGGCAGTACGACACCGCGCTCCACCTCGAAGCCGCCCCAGGCTACCGGCCGGGCGAGGCGCCGCGCACCCTTGCCTTCGCGGCGACGACGCTCTACACGCTGCTCGACTCGCCGTTGCTCGCCGGCGACGTCTTCCGCACCATCGACGTCGCAAACGCCCCCGGCATGCCGCCGGTGCGGCTCAGCCTGGCGGCCGACCGGCGCGCGTCGCTGGAGGTGCCGGCGGCGCGGCTTGCCGCCTACCGCCGCCTGCCGGTCGAGGCGGAGGCCCTCTTCGGGGCGCGGCACTATCGCGAGTATCACTGGCTGGTGGCGCTCGGCGACACGCTCGACGAGAACGGCCTCGAGCATCACGAGTCGAGCGACGACCGCGGACGCCCCGGGATGTTCACCGACCCGGCGCTGCTGCTGCGCTGGGGCACGCTGCTGCCCCACGAGTACGTGCACTCGTGGAACGGCAAGTACCGGCGCCCGGCCGGCCTCGCCACCGCCGACCCGCTGGCGCCGCTGCGCACCGAGCTGCTGTGGGTCTACGAGGGCTTGACGCGCTATCTCGGCGACGTGCTGCTGACGGCGCGCAGCGGCATCCGGACGCCCGCGCAGATCCGCGACCACCTGGCCTTCCTGGCGGCGACCCTGGACCGCAACCGCCCCGGGCGGCAATGGCGGCCGCTGGTCGACACCGCGGCCGCCATCCCGGCCTTCGACGCCGCCCCCGCCGCCTGGACGTCGTACCGGCGCACCCGCGACTACTACGACGAGTCGATGCTGATCTGGCTCGAGGCCGACACGCTGCTGCGCCGGCGCAGCGGCAACGCGAAGTCGCTCGACGACTTCTGCCGCGCCTTCTTCGGCGGCGACGGCTCGGCTGCCGCGGCCGGTCCCTATGTCCCTTACGCCGCCGACGACGTCTATGCCGCGCTCGGCCGCATCGTCCCCTACGACTGGCGCGCCTTCTTCGCCAGCCGCGTGGAGGCGATCGCCCCGCGCGCCCCGCTGGGCGGCCTCGAGGCCGCCGGCTGGAAGCTGGTCTACGACGATCGGCCGAACGAGTACCAGGCCGCCATCGCCAAGATCCTGGAGACCGTCGATCTCAGCTTCTCCCTGGGGATCTGGGTCAAGAACGACGGGGGCGTCATCGACGTCGTCATCGGCTCGCCGGCATGGAACGCCGGCTTCGGCCCGGGCATGAAGGTCGTCGCGGTGGACGCCGTGAAGTGGTCGCCCGAGGCCGCCGCCGCGGCGCTTCAGGCGGCCACCCACCGCACCACCCCGATCGCCGTCACCGTCGAGCAGGGGGACCAGCTACGCGTCCTGCAGATCGACTACCACGCCGGCGAGCGCCACCCCCACCTCGAGCGCGACCCCGCCCACCCCGACCTCCTGCAGGCGATCCTCGCGCCGAAGAGACCGTAGCAGCTTCGCTCAACAGCAGCGTCGCCCCGGACTGCTTGGCGACCGCCCATTGCATCGCGTCCCAGAAGGCGAGCCCGTGTTGCTCGACCGCTCGCATCGCCAACCGCAGGCTTGCAGGCGTGGCGGCGACGACCGGAAACAGCGTCTGCCAGTCCTCGACGTGGGCCGCCGCCTGGCTGAAGGTCAGCTTGCCTTTGCGGGTCGTCGCCGGCCTGCATGAACATGCTTTGCGGCGGGTCCGGCAACCCCGTCAATCTTGCCGAGCGGGGGCTCGTCGACATGCAGGACGAGCTTGCGGCCCTCCTGCGGCGCAAGGTCGACCTGGTGACCCGGGGCGGGCTGCGCAATCCGTACCGGCGTCACGAGATCCTCACCACCCGGCGGGTCGTCTATGCAGCATGAGCCGAGAGATCTCTCCTATCTCTGGGACATGCTGCAAGCATTGCGCGACGCTCTCGACTTCACCCGCGGCGTGACCCTCGACGCCTTCCTGCGAGACCGCCAGCTGCAGCGCGACCGGCCGCTATAATCCCGCCGTTCTTCGTCCCGAGGGGTCCGTCATGCCTCGCATCGCCGTCCGCGGCGCCGGGCTTCACTACGAGGAGCGCGGCGCCGGCCCGGAAACGATTGTCTTCGCCCACGGCCTGCTGTGGAGCGGCCGCCTCTTCGACCGCCAGGTCGAGGCGCTCGCGCCGCGCTATCGCTGCGTGACCTTCGATTTCCGCGGGCATGGGCGCAGCGAGGTGACCGCCGACGGCTACGACATGGACTCCCTGGCCGCCGACGCCGCGGGCCTGATCGAGGCGCTCGGCTGCGCGCCCTGCCACTTCGTCGGCCTCTCGATGGGCGGCTTCGTGGGCATGCGCCTGGCGATCCGGCAGCCGCGGCTCCTGCGTTCCTTGATCCTGATCGAGACCTCCGCCGACCCCGAGCCGGAGGCCAGCCGCCGCAAGTACCACCGGATGAACTTCGCCGCGCGCTGGATCGGCCTCGGCCCGCTGGTGAAGCCGGTCATGCAGATCATCTTCGGCCGCAAGTTCCTCGACGATCCCGCCCGCGCGGCGCTGCGCGAACAGTGCCGCCGCCAGCTCGCGGGCGGCAACCGGATGGGGATCATCCGCGCCGTCAACGGGGTCATCGACCGCCAGGGAATCCACGAGCAGCTGGAGCGGATCGCGGCGCCGACCCTGATCCTGGTCGGCGATCAGGACCTGGCGACGCCGCTTGCCAGGTCCGAGCGCATCCACGCCCACATCGCCGGCTCGCGCCTGCGGGTGCTCCCCGGCGCGGGCCACACCTCGACCATCGAGGAGCCGGCCGCCGTCAACGCGGCCATCGCCGACTTCCTCGCCGGGCTGCGCTGACCGTGGGCGTCGCGCCAGGAAGCCTCCCGGGGGGCGAAGCGCGGGCAGTCGGAGGCCGGGTGCTCGGAGGCTGGGCGCTCGGAGCGCGGGCGGTTGGACTTCGGGCATTCGGAGCGCGGGTGGTCGGAGTCCGGGCGCTCGGAGTCCGGGCGCTGCTCGTGGGAGCCGAGTGCGCCCTGATCGGCCTCTGCTTCGCCGCCGCACCGATGGGCGCCGGCGCGGCGCCGGCCGGTGTCGCCGCGAGATCGCTCAGCGTCGCCGGAGCCACAGGCGTCACCGGCGCCTCGGCCGCGCCGCGGGGCGGGCAAGTCGATCCGGCCGATCCGGCGGGGTCTTCGGGAAAGGGGGGCACGGGAAGCACCGGGGACGCGGGGGACGCGGGGGACACGAGCAAGACGGGCCAGGATCTCGATGCCTTCCTGCGCATCGCCGCGGTGGCCGGCCGCGAGCAGGCTGCCGCCGCCTTCATCCGCGGGCGGTTAGGCCGCGGCTTGCCGGTGCGCTCCGATGCTCTCGGCAACGTCACGGTGACCTTCGGCTCGGGCCGGCCGCGCCGGCTGGTGGCCTGTCCGCTGGGCGAGCCCGGATTCGTTGTAAGCCGCGTCGACGGCAATGGTTACCTGCGTCTCGCCGCCGCCGATACGGACAGCCCCGCCGGCGCCCCCTGGCAGCAGGCCCACGAGGGCCAAGCGGTCTGGGTGGGCGGCAGCCGCGGCGGCATTCTGGGCGTGGTCGCGGCGCGCTCGATCCATCTGCAGCCGCAGGGCGGGCCGCCGGCGCCGCCATTCACGATCGCGGACGCTTTCGTCGACGTCGGCGCCGAGGATGCCGCCCAGGCTGCCGAGATGGGAGTCCGGCCGCTCGACCCCGTAACCCTCGAGCGGCGGCCGGAGCGGCTGGCGGGCGGCCTGATCGCCGGTCCCTCGGCGCGGGTCAAGGCCGCTTGCCTGGCGGCAGCCGGTGCCGCCCGCCGCTTCCGGGCCGCCCCCGGCAAGGGCACCGTCGTTTTCGCCTGGACGGCCGGCGACCTCGCGCGGCGAGCCGGCGTCGACCGTCTCCTGCGCGAGCGGGGTCCGTTCTCGGAGCTCGTCCTGCTGGGCGGCGACCCCGGCTGGCAAGGCCAGGGCGGGCAGGGCCAGGCGGCGTCCCCGCCGGCGCCTGCGGCGCCGGACCGCGGCCTGGTCGCCGCCGGCTCGCTCGACGGCCGGCTCTCGGGGGCGCACGTCGTGCCCTACCTGGCGCCCCGGCTCCGCCCGGACGAGACGGCGCTCTATCCCGCGCGCGTCACCTGGCTGGGCGTCGCGGCCCGCTACCCCGGTACCGCGGTCGAGACCGTCGCGGACGCCGACCTGGAGCGCCTCACCTCCGCGCTACTGGCTCTGCTCGGCAGCTCCGTGCCCGCGCACCGAGCCCGCCCATCGCCGCGGCTTTCCACGCCGGCTTCGTCCTCCTCGCCGGGTTTGCCGGCCTCGGGCGCTTCGTCTGCCTTGCCGGTGCCCTCGGCCTCGCCGGCAGTCGCGTCCCTTTCGGCCTCGCCAGCAGTCGCGTCCCCCTCGGCCTCGTCGGCGCTCCGGTCCTCCGCGGCCGCGTCGCCAGCCTTTCCCTCTTCGCCCACCCCGGCCTCTCCTATCTCCCCGGGCTCCGGCTCGCTCGCCTCCGAGCGGCGCCATGGCGAGACCGCCGTGTCGATTGGCGCGCTCGTCGCGCGGTACGGTGTCAGCGGCGACGAAGCCGCGGTGCGCACCGTGATCGCCGCGCAGCTGCCGCCCTGGGCCCACCCGGTCGTCGATTGGGCCGGCAACCTCGCCGTCACGGCCGGCACCCCTCGAGCCGGCTCTGATCCGCTCCTCTTCATGGCCCACATGGACGAGATCGGCTTCCGAGTGGGCGAGGTCCTACCGGACGGCCGGCTGAAGCTGCAAGCCCGGGGCGGCCTCTACAGCTCGCTCTGGGAGGGGCAGGCAGCGCTGGTCCATGGCCGGCGAGGCCCGGTGCCGGCGCTCTTCGAGCCGCGCCCCGGCTGGCTCGGCGCCGGCCGCCCGTCGCCCGTCGCCGACCTCGCCGCGTTCCTCGGCGCCGGCGGCCCGCGGGAGGTCGCCGCCCTCGGCGTCCAGGCGGGAGCCGGCGTCACCATGCCGAAGGCCCTGCTTCGCCTGGGGCGCCACCGCGTCACGGCCGGCAGCCTGGACGACCGTGCCGGCGCGGCCGTCCTGCTGCTCGCCCTGCGCCGCATCGACCCGTCGCGGCTCCGCCGCCGGGTCACCTTCGCCTGGACGACCCGCGAGGAAACCGGCTTCCTGGGCGCGGCGGCCCTCGCTCACGGCGCGGGCGGCTACCGCCGGGTCTACCCGATCGACGCCTGCCCCACCTCGGACTCTCCCCGCGAGTCGCGGCGTACCGCCTACGTCCCGCTCGGGCGCGGCGCGGTGCTGCCGGCGGCCGCGCCTGGCGCACTCCTCGCTCGGATGCGCGAGCTCGGCCGCCGTCGCGGCATCGCCCTGCAGGTCGCCGCGGTCCCGGGGGGCAACGACGGCATTCCCTTTCGGGACGGCGACGCCGCCGTGGCGCCGCTCTCGTGGCCCTGCCGCTACCTCCACACCCCGGCCGAGGTCGCCGATCTGCGCGACCTGGAAGCCCTGGTCGACCTGGTCGCCGCACTGGCCGGCGAGGCCCCCTGATGCCCCGCCCACCCTCCCACGAGCCGCCGTCAGGCCAGCTCGGCTCCGGCATTGCGATCGCCGAGGTCCGGGACGAGGAGGACCTGCGACAGGCTCGCCTGTTGCTCGACGAGTACTTCGCCTCGCTGGCGGACTACCTCGCCACCCTCGGGCTGGACCTCGCCGCCGCCCGCCGGCAGGAGGTCGCCTCCCTCCCCGGCGAGTACGCGGCGCCAACCGGCCGCCTCCTCCTGGCTCGCCTCGGCGGCGAGGCCGCCGGCTGCGTGACTCTGCGGCGCCTGGCCGCGGCTCCCGCCGCCGGCATCGGCGCTGATTCCTTGCCGCAGCCCGGGCCGGAGCCGGGACCGGCATCGGCACCGGCGCCAAGCGTCTGCGAGCTCAGGCGCCTCTACGTCCGGCCGACCTGCCGCGGCGCCGGCCTGGGCCGGCATCTCACCCTCGCCGCAATCGCTGCCGCGCGCGAGATGGGTTACGACCGGGTGCGCCTGAACACCCTACCCTCGATGACCAGCGCCCGCACCCTCTACGCCACCCTGGGCTTCCGCGAGATCCCTCCCTACCGCGCGGTCCTCGTCCCCGGCGTGCTCCACTTCGAGCTGAGCCTCGCCGAGGTTCGGCGAAACTGAGCGCATGTGCAGGGATTCATGCATGAGTCTTCGTGTCCTCCTTCGAGGACGGAAACCCCGCCCCGGGGATCCCAAGACGATCGGTGACCACCTGGCCATCGCCAGGGGAGCCGACGTGTAAGCGAAGCGAGCAGCGAAGCTGCACGGAAGCCCTCGGTCGGAAAACGCCGGCTTGGGGTTCGAATCCCTCTGCCTCCTCCAATGCTTGCCGTCTCTTCCCCGGATGGTATGCTCTACGTATGGCATCCAAAGTGGATCTTGCGTGGGCGGCTGGAATCATCGACGCAGACGGCTGCGTAACGTTGCATGGGTCCTCCGGGACAGCGAAGGGTTTCAGGCGACCGGGGATAGCAGTAGACAACACCGATGGCGAGATCCTGGCTGAGTTGGTCCGGCTCTTTGGTGGATCGCTCGTCAAGAAGAAGCGGACGAAGGAGCATCACCGGCAATGCTGGTCGTGGCGACTCTATGGAGCCGACAAGATCATTAGCTTCTTGTCATCGCTACGTCCATATATGCGCAATAATTTCAAGCGAGAGCGCGCTCGAATGATTGTTGAGGAGTACAAGGCTGTCACTCCAAGGAATGGCTCCTATACGGACAGGCTGAGAGCTCAGAAGGAAGCTTTTGTGGACCGCTTTATGAACCTCGGCGCGGGCCGTGGCCACCGTGCTGGAAAGTGAGTCGCCAGCGTGCCAACTGGTGCTGCCGCTCAACCAGCGATGGCGAACCGCGTCGCTGCCTGCCGGCGGTTGTGGGTTTCAGAAGAACCACGCTGCCGCCCACATTGCGCCCAAGGAGGAGAGAAAGAAAGACGCGGAAACCTGCCAGAGTGGCAAGTTTCAACGTTTCCACTGCTGCGCTAACTGCTATAGCTCTTGATCGAAGCCGCCGGCCTGCCATAACATAGTTACAAGTTCTCCGATGAGGGGATCAAGCGAAGCCTTGAGATCATCGCAGATCATCTCGGGAAACCATAGCTCATCTCTGTCAAAGTACACCGGTCCACGAAGGAGTGCGGGATGAATCACTTTTGGCGACACTAGCTTGTGGCCTTCAAACCCCTTCAGCACAAGTCTCACCACAACTGGAGCCTCTAAGCCGAGGTTCCGCTGCAGTGACAAGAAGCCGCGAATGTTTGAGTCTAGCGTCTTGCCGATCTCCTCTCCATATACGACCTTCACTCCTTGCCACTCTCCTGTGAGGCCGCCGACGGCTCTTTCCACGATGCCGCTTCGGAATACCTGAGTGTATTCAGCTGATCCGGCCATTTCCGACTTATGATAGAACAAAAGGCCATCCAGATTTGGTCGGCCACTGATTCCACCAAGGAATTGCAGCTTATTCGCCTCTTGTCGCAGTAGTGGGAGAGCGATGCTCTCTCTGATCGCGGGTACAAATGCTGAGATCGGAATAGCATGCAAGACGAGCAGTGATTGCGAGTCGAAGAGGGACGCCGCGAGGATGGCCTTCACGCGCTCGCGATGAAAGGTCCGTACATCCTCTGTGATGGCCTTAAAGGCGATGAAAGAGTTGCGGATCGTGTGGTAATCCATGAGCTTTTTCCCTGTGCTGTCGCGCATATAGAACCGCCCGTCGTCCTTTTCCATGTGTGGCCCGGTCCAACTCTGCGGCACTCTCAAGACAAGAACAGGCCCGCGCGGGAACCCGTAAACAGGCTCCATGTCTACTACGATGCGTGGCTCAAGGCGGCTTGAGACGATATTGTTAATTCTGCTAATCTCTTCCTCGCCGTTGAAGCCTGTTAGCCCGAGGGCATCCTCGGGCTCTCCTGTCTTCTTGTCATTTGCATCGCGCCGTTCGCTGACACCAAAGTAGATCACTCCTCCCCTTGTATTGGCGAAGGAGCAGATGTCGCGGAGAAAGTCTAGCTTCACTCCTTCTTTCCCGAGGTCTCCTATCAGCTCCTTGTAATCGATCGTACTAACCTCACGGACGCGATCCCTCACCAGTATATCTATGTCTCTCTTCTCCATTGTCCACCTAGCCACGAGTCTAGCGGAACAAGGCCGACAGGCTCAAGCCCCGCTTGCGCGGGGCCTTGCCTCGCCGGCATGCTCCGAGCTGGCGGGCCATAGGGTCAACCTCTCTCACTTAAAGTCTTATAAGATGGCGCCGACATGAGTTACGAGCAGGCGCTAAGAGTAAGCCGCCGGTCCCACACGCAGGGTCAAGAACTGTGCAACTGACAAGGAGCTATCCTCACCGATGGTTTCAGCTCATCCATAGAAACATTTTACCACACAATGCTTGGGCCCTCGTCAGAGGGGCCTTCGGGCTATGCAGTGTCATGGCAGACGCCCGGTCTGGTGGTATACTGGCTCAATGAGGAGCCGACTGGTAGATCAGTATCGGGAGAAGATCCTTGAGCTGGCGGCACGCCACGGGGCGAGCAACGTGCGTGTCTTTGGCTCTCTCTCTCGGGGAGAAGGAACCGAGGGCAGCGACCTCGATCTGCTCGTGACGCTGGAGGAGAAGAGGTCGCTTCTGGACCTCGTCGGACTCAAGCAGGACATCGAGGACCTCCTCCATCGTCCCGTGGACGTGGTGACCGAGCCAGCCCTTTCCCCGTACGTTCGAGAGCAAGTTCTGGCAGGAGCGACGCCGCTGTGAGCCGCGATGCGCTCTACCTGCGACACATCCTTGATGCCATCCAGAAGATCGAGCGCTATGCGGAGGTAGGCCATGACGCATTCTTGGCTGAATCCCTGAGGCATGACGCCGTGATCCGTCAGATGGAGATCATTGGCGAGGCAGCAAAGCGGCTGTCGCCGCAGGTGACTGGCCGGTCTCCCGACGTTCCGTGGCGCCAGGTGGCCGGTATGCGGGATGTACTTATCCACGATTACATGGGCGTTGACCTCGAACGGGTCTGGAATGTGCTACAGCTTGATCTGCCCCTCATGCGGAGTGCAATTGAGCAACTTCTAGAGCATGAATGACTTCGATGCAGGGCCTCTTGCGTTTCAGAGGCGGTGCCAACTCCGGGAGCGTTGGTGACGCAGCGGTGAGACCCGGCACGAAAAGGCCCTCCGGAGCCAACCGCGCACCATGAACACCGCCGCCTCGAGGACGCAGCATCGTCGCCCGATGCTGCTGCCAGCGCTGGCGCTCGCCGTGGCGACGGCCGTCGCCGTCGGCGTCCCCGTCCCCCTGCGCGCCGAGCCGGTCTTCACCGGCGTGTTCGGCCGCGGCGACGACGCCTATCAATTATGGGCCCTTCCGAGCTGGCAGGAGTTCCAGGCGAAGTGGCGCCAAGCCGGCCAGCAGGGGCTCCGGCTGGTGGCCGTGCGCACCTACCTCCAGGGCGGCCGCCGCTTCTATGCCGGCGCCTGGCGCGCGGGCGGCGATGCCGAGGAGCTGGCTGCCGGTCTCGACGCGTCCGCCTTCGAGACCCGCAACCGCGAGCTCGCCGTGCGCGGCCTTCGCCTGGTCGATCTCGACACCTACCTCGACGGGCGGCGGCGCAGCTTCCTCGGCGCCTGGCGGGTCGCCAGGTACCAGCAGGAGATCGCCCTCGACCTCGACGGGCCGGCCCTGGCCAGCCACGACGAGCGTCTCGCCGCCCGCGGGATGCGGCCGGTCCGGCTCAGGGCCTACCGCGACCGCGGCCGGCTGCGGTTCCTGGCGCTCTGGCGCTCGGGCGGCGGCGACCACCACCTGCTCATCGGCCTCGACGCCGCCAGCCTGGCACGCGACCAGGCCGACCTTGCCCGCGCGGGCCTGCACCTCGTCGACGTGGACGCCTACGACGACGACCGCGGCCGCCGCCGCTACACCGGCATCTGGCGCGCCGGCGGCAGCCCGACCTCGCTCTGGACCGGCGAGTGGGAGCGCTTCGTGGCGCGCTGGCACGACCTCGCCGGCAAGGGCGAGCGGCTGATCGCCCTGGCGGTGGCGCCGGCGGCCTGCCGCGACGCGTGCGCCAACCAGGTGGTCGCCAATCACCCTTACGACTACGGCATCCGCGCCACCGCCGCTCACTGCCCGGGCCGCCCCGGGACCTGCGGCACGCCGGGCCCGGACGCCACCGTGGTCTACCACTGGCCGGTCGAGAGCGACGGCGCGGCTCGCTACGTCCGCCTGTCCGCCCTGGCCGGCCGCGATGCGCTCTTCACCCTCCCCTTCTCCGATCGCACGGTCAAGCGCCGAGGGGTCTGGCTCTATGGCCCCGGCCGCTGGCATCACGCCGCCGACTTCAGCCGCGACGACGAGCAGACCTTCGCCGCCCGCGCCGCCGCGCCCGGCAAGGTCATCTTCATCGGCTGGGACCCCTGGTCGGGCAACACGGTGATCGTCAGCCACGATGCCGGCGGCCTGCCCGACGCCTACCGCACCATCTACATGCACCTGCGCGACGGCGCCCGCCACGACTGCGACACCGCCTGGTCCCAGACCCTCGCCCACCCGCCGGCCGGCGCCGAGGGACTGGCCGCCTACCGCGCCCACCTCCTGGCCACCGGCTGCGCCCAGGACCCGGCGAGTCGCCGCCTCGATGCCCGTCACTGGGGCACCGACTCCCAGACCATCGACCGCAGCCTGCTCGGCAGGCACGTGGCAGCCGGCGAGATGCTCGGCTGGGCGGGCGACACCGGCCCCGGTGGCAAGCGCGGCCCGGGGAGCCCGAACACCCACCTTCACGTCTTCTTCGCCCGCCGCGACCCCAGCGACCAGAACTGGTACCTCTTCGATCCCTACGGCATCTACGGACCGCCCCCCTGCTATCCCCTGCGCCTGACCGATCCCGTCGCCGGACCCTGCGTCCGCTATCCGGTCGCCTGGGCCGGCGGCCGCCCGCGCTTCCCGTAGCGTCCCTTCTACAGGTCACTCCTCGGTAGAGGTCACCAACCGAGGCGGTCGGGGCTGCCCGCGCTTTCCCCTTCCGAGCCCGCTGCCACGTCGCCTCCCGGGCCGGAGAGCCCGGAAAGCGGCATCCGCTTTGCATCCTCATACCATCCGCGAGCAGCATCGCGGAGCCGGCCGCGCGCGTGCGCGAGACACCAGCCGGTTCTCCCCGGTTGGTCGCTCCACGAGGAGGATGCCTCATGCGTTCGACGAACATTCTCAAGGTCTCGATGCTCATCCTGGGCTGCGCGGTGGGACTGGCCGCCCTCGGCTGCTACGTCAGCGCGGCGGTGCCGGTCGGCTACTCTGCGGAGTTCGAGGTGGAAGGTCCGCCGCCCCCGCCCCAGGAGGAGGTGGTGGTGACGGCGCCGGGTCCGGACTACATCTGGATCGGCGGCTTCTGGGATTGGGACGTGGGAGTCAGACACTACGTCTGGCGGGCCGGCCGCTGGGACCGCCCACCCCACGCCGAGGCCCACTGGATCGCCCCCCATTACGAGTTCCGCAGCGGCCATCACTACTTCCACCGCGGCCACTGGGACCGCGGCGAGCGTCGCGACCGCGACGACCGTCACGACCGCGACCGCGGCTGACCGAGACCCACCGGCGGCCGGCCCGCAGTGCCCTGGCCGGCCGCCGTTTCCCCAGCCATCGCCCGCATCCGCAGCCGCAGCCCGCGGCCGCGCGGATCTGACCGCGGGCACCGCGGCCACCGGGATCACGGGCCTACAGCTTCACCGTCGCCGCCTTGCGCCGCAACTGCAGCACCCGCGCGTCCGGGTCGACCAGCACCGTGTCAGGCTCGAACGGGCACCGTAGCAGGACCTGCCGCTCCTCTCCGCCGCCGAGCACGATCGTCGTTCGCGCCTCGCGGTAGGCAGGCTCCGGCTTGCCCGCCGCGTCGAAGCGCCTTCCGCGCGCCGCCGCCACCTCGACCGGCATGCGGCCGGTGCCGGCGTTCTTGACCTTCACGGCGACCTCCCACCCTTCGACCCCGCCAGCCGAGCCAGCCGCTCCGGCCGAGCCAGCCGCTCCGGCCGAGCCAGCCCCGCCGGCCGAGCCACCGGCGCCCGCGGCCTCCCTGCCGCCCGCCCCTCCCGCCACTCGCCGCTTCCGCGCGTCCGACAGTTGGTACTCCGGCACCACCACCGAGAAGAACCATTGGCGCACGAACTCGTCGTAGACGGCCGGGTCCGGCGCGTAAGGGCGCATCGCGGCGACGAAGTCCTGCAGCACCGGGTGGTCCGGGCCGTCCTTCCAGGCGGCGATGAAGTGCCGGAGACCGGCGAGGGCCCGCTCGCGGCCCAGGTGCTGGAGGAGCATCCAGAAGACCCAACCGCCCTTGTCGTAGGTCACGGTCGTGTCGCCGGACCGCGAGCCGTCGATCTCGACCAGCGGGTGCTCGGCATCGGGATGGCGGTTGCGGCCGTACCTCTCCTCCAGCCGCTTGGCGAGCTCGATGCGGCCGGCGGCGCCCTTCACCTGCTCGGTCAGCAGGAGGGTCGAGAAATGGGCCATACCCTCGGACAGCAGGTCGCCCCCAGGACCCTTGCCGGGGATGATCAGGTTGCCCCACCACTGGTGCGCCGACTCGTGGGCGATCACCACGAAGACGGCGTCGGTCGCGAGATCGGACTTGGTGAGGAAGCCGATGCCCTCGGAGAAGCTGATGTCGGTCGGGAAGCCCTGGGCGTAGAAGGCGTGCGCCGCGAACTCGGAGGCCTTCAGCTCGCGCCAGGGGTAGGGATAGAACCACCGCGAGTAGTAGAGGCGCGCCGCGTCCAGGGTGCGGCTCATGGCCGCGATGTTGTAGGGATGCCGCGGGTCGTAGTAGATGGCGGTCCCCTGGCCGCGCCTCACCCGCCACCGGCCGGCGACGATGTTGAAGAAGCGCACCGGCTGGTCGCTGCGCCAGACCACGGTGCGCCGGCCCGCCGCCACCCGCTCGCTCTCGAGCACCCCGACCGAGTTGACGGTGTAGGCGGCGGGCGCGGTGACCCGGATTCGGGTGGTGAACGGCGAGTTGCTGCCGAAGGCGGCGTCGGTCCTCCCCAGGTAGAAGTCCGGCGGGTAGACGCGGGGCTCGTAGCGGTTGTCCTTGTCGACGCCGATCTCCTCGACGTAGCCGAGCAGCGGCGTGAAGCTCGGGGTGAAGCTGGTGAGGACGATGCTCGACGGCAGGATGAACTCGCGCGCCTGGCCGCCGTTCTTCGAGATCCCCTCCGGCAGCACGCCCTCGCAGTCGAAGCCGACCGTCAGCCGCCCGCCGGGCGCGAGCGGCCGGGGGGGCGCGATCACGTAGAGACCCGTGCGGCCCTCGGGCTTGTAGGGCCTGCCGTCGAGGGTCCAGCTCACCTGCCGCCAGTGCGGGCCCGCGGTCAGGGCGAAGCGGGGCAGCGCGGTGTCGCGGTCGTTCCACAGCCGGTAGCTGCCGCGGGTGTGGAACCAGCGGCGCTCGGGCTCGAGGGTGACGTCGAGGTCGACCGCCGCGAGCGCCGGGATGGGCGAGTCCTTCCAGGTGCCGAGGTTCTGCTTCCAGTAGTCCTTCTGCCGCTTCCGGGTCGCCTCGCCCTCGAAGCCGTGGAGCACCGCGGTCCAGAGCAGCACGCCGGCGAGGAGCGGCAGGGCCGCGAAGGGCGCCAGCCGCACGGCCTGCCGCGCCAGCGGCCGCGGCGCCAGGCGATGGAGGGTGCCGATGGCGTCGGGCTCGCGCCGCCGCGAGGCGCGCATCGCGACGGCGGCGCAGAACGCCGCCAGGCCGACCGCTCCCAGGCGCGACAGGACGAGCGCCCGGCGGTCGATCTCGAAGGGGCCGAGGTCGCTCCAGCGGACCGCGTTCCACAGCGGCCAGTTGCCCACCCAGTTGATCTTCCCGGTGGCGGCGCGATAGCCGGTGTAGGCGAGCGCCGCCAGGCAGACGCCATAGGTCACCGCCCGCCGCGCGAACAGGGTCTGGACGGCGACGACGAACGCGGTCCACGCCAGCAGCGTCGGCACCAGCAGCAACCCCCAGATCTCCACGAAGGGACTCACCGCCAGCGGCACCGTCCGCTGGACCAGCAGGACGGCGGCGCAGCCGGCGAAGGTGACCGCCATCACCGCGGCCGCCAGCACGCCGTTGGCCGCTCCCTTGCCGAGCAGCAGCGAGGGGGTGGAGGTCGGCGTCGCCAGCGCGATCGCGTCCAGCCCCGTCGAGCGATCGCGCTCGATCGACTCGACGGTGTAGAACATCAGCAGCGGGCAGAGCAGGGCGCTCAGGTATCCCAGCGTCTTCGCCGCCAGGTACCCGGGGGTGACCAGCACCTCGGTGTCGAAGGGGCCCAGGGCCACGGCGCTGTCGAGGACCGTCTGCAGCAGGATGAGCACGCCGAAGACGTAGACCCCGGGGCTGCCGAAGAGGTTGCGCAGCTCGGCGCGCGCCACCGGCAGGCTGCCGGACCAGAGGCCCGGACGCCGGCTGTGCATGCCGAGGCTGGCGAGGGGCGCCACCGGGCTGCCGCCAGCGCCGGGGAGCCCGGGCACCGCGCCCCCGTCCGGCGCGCCCCCGTCCGCCGCCTCACCGTCCGGCGCGCTGCCTTTCGCCAACGTGGAGGCCGGCGCCGCCACGCCGGCGCCCGCCGCACCGAGCCCGCGCCTGCCGGCCCGCGGCGCCAGGCTCGCCGCGCCGGCCCGGCGCCGCGCCAGGCCGCGCTCGGCGAGCCAGACCGCCCCCAGGCCGAGCCCCAGGAACACCGCGCGGCTCGCCAGGAAGCCGGCGTCCAGGGCGATGCGCGCCGTGTTGTAGAAGCGGGCGCCGCGGTCCAGCCTGAACCAGGTCTCGTTGAGCCAGCGGAAGCCGCTGGGATCGACCAGCATCAGGGCGCGGTTCAGCCGCGGGTCGAGCCAGCTCGGCGACCACTCCCAGAGGAAGAAGATGGACAGCAGGAAGAGCGCCAGCGGGAACAGGAACACCAGCAGCGGCCGCCGCGTGCGCTCGCCCAGCCAGAAGGCCACGCCGCCGCAGAAGACCAGCGCGGGCGCCGCGAAGACCAGCGCCGGGCGCAGGTAGTTGGCGAGCGCGAAGGGGCCGCGGATCTCGGCCGTGTGCGGGTTCGGCACCAGCTGGTTGAAGATCGCCGCGAACAGCAGGTGGAGGCCGAGCGCGACGCCGAAGCCGCCGAGCACCGCCAGGAACTTCCCCCAGGCGTACTCGCGCGCCGCGAGCGGCGTCGATCGCAGCAGCTCGGAGATGTTCCATTCGTCGTCCTGGACGACGGCGAGGCCGCTCGCGATGGCGACGAAGAAAGCGTAGACCACGCCCACCATGGTCGACAGCACGAACGCGACGGCGAACTCGGAGGTGATCCAGGCCTTGGTGCCGCCCACCGAGGCGTCGCCGGAGGCGATCGTGACGTTGCCCCGGGACAGGCCGAAGCTCAGCAGCAGCAGCAGGGCCACCAGGAACAGGAACAGCGGCCGCGACAGGGTGTGCGCGAGCTCCAGGCGGAAGACCGCCGCCGCCCGCTTCAGGGAGCGGGTCACTCTCCTCCGCCTCCCTTGGGGCGAGGCACCAAGGTCTTCCGCCCCCGCTCCCACGCCCTCGCCCTCGCCCTCGCCCTCGCCCGAAGGGAGGCAGAGGAAACCGACCCACGACCCCGCTTCACGCGGCCTGTCCTTGTCCCATGCGCAGCAGGTAGGCGTCCTCGAGGGTGGCGGCGACCGGCCGGAAGCCGGCCGGCGGCTCCCCCTCCGGCAGGTGGACTCGCACCCGGTTCTCGCCCTCGACCAGCACTGCCTGGATGACCTGCCGCTCCCGGCGCAGCGCCGCGAGCTCGCCGCTCGCCACCCGCCCCTCGAAGATCCTGCCCTCGATGGCGGCGCGCGCCGCGCTGGGAGAGGTCTCCGCCACCAGCCGCCCGGCGCGGATGATGGCGAAGCGCGGGCAGAGCACGGCAACGTCCTCGACGATGTGGGTCGAGAGCAGCACGATGCGGTCGGCCGCGAGCTCGGCGAGCAGGCGGTAGAAGCGCATGCGCTCCTCCGGGTCGAGCCCGGCGGTGGGCTCGTCGACGATGAGGATGCGCGGCTCGCCGGCGATCGCCTGCGCGATGCCCAGGCGCTGCCGCATTCCCCCCGAGTAGCTCTTCAGCTTGCGTCGCGCGGCGCCGGTCAGGTTGACCCGCTCCAGCAGCTCGGCGGCCAGCCGGTCGAGGCCGCCGGGGGCTTCCACGCCCTTGAGGCGCAGCAGGTAGACCAGCATCTTCTCCCCGGTGAGATGGGGGTAGAAGCCGAACTCCTGCGGCAGGTAGCCCAGCCGCCGGCGCACGCGGCGCGGGTCGGCCACGATGTCCTCGCCGTCGAGGGTGACGCCGCCCGAGGTGGGCTCCAGCAGACCCGCCAGGATGCGCATCAGCGTCGTCTTGCCGGCGCCGTTCGGCCCGAGCAGCCCGAACATCCCGGGCGGCACGTCCAAGTCGATGCCGGCCAGGGCGGTGACCGGTCCCGGATAGATCTTGATCAGCGCACGCACGCTCAGCATGGCGGCTCTCCCCCCTCGCGAGAGTACGACCGGAGGCGGCCGGGTGTTTCACCCGCCCGGGGCCGGGGCGGAGGCACGCGGGATGCGGGGCGCGCGGCCTTCGGCGACTCGCGGGGCGCTCCGGGCCGCCAATCGATCACTTTTTTCGCGATTTCCCCGCACCAGCGCCTGCGATCATGATGAGCGATGAATCATTCCCGCCGGGTGCCGCCGGCCCGCGCGCACACGGTATACTGATCGTTGACATGGCCTCATCCCGGGAGGACGGCGAGCATCCGGCGGTACCGCCGGACGCCGGCGCACACCCCGGCTCCACGCCCTCCGCCTCTCCCTCCGCCGGCGGCGCCTCCGCCGCCGCGCTCGACGCCCTCTGGCCGCGGGTCTACGAGGAGCTGCGCCGGCTGGCGCGCCGCTCGATGCGCGGCCAGGGCCCGGAGCACACGCTCGAGCCCACCGCGCTGGTCCACGAGGCCTACCTCAAGCTGTCGCGCTCGCCGGGCCTCGACGCCAGCGACCAGGCGCGCTTCCTCGGCCTGGCCGCCCGCGCCATGCGCCAGATCCTGGTCGACCACGCGCGCGGCAAGGCGGCGGCGAAGCGCGGCGACGGCGGCTTCCGCGTCGAGCTTGCCGAAGGGCTCGGCGCCACGCCGCCGCTGGCGGTGGACCTGCTGGCGCTGCACGCGGCGCTCGACCGCCTGGCGGCCTACGACGAGCGCAAGGTGCGCATCGTCGAGATGCGCTATCTCGCCGGCCTCACCCTCGAGGAGGTGGCCGAGGTCCTCGGCCTGTCCGTGCCGACCGTCAAGCGCGACGCGGCCATGGCCAAGGCCTGGCTGTTCCGTGAGCTCGAGCGCACCTGACTCCGACCGCGCCGCCCGCCTCTGGCGGCGTCTCGACCAGCTCTTCGGCGAGGCCAGCGAGGTCCCCGCGCCGGACCGCGAGCAGTGGCTGAGCGCCCTGCCGCCCGAGGACCAGCCGCTGGCCGCCGAGCTGCGCTCGCTGCTGGCCGCGCACGACCGCGGCGGCGACTTCCTGCAAGCGGCGGTGGAGCAGGCCGAGCGGGCGCTGGGCGGCGGGCCCGAGCCCGACCTCCTGGGCAGGCGGATCGGCGCCTACCGGCTGGTGCGGCTGCTGGGGCGCGGCGGCATGGGCGCGGTGTACCTGGGGGAGCGCGCCGACGAGGCCTTCCGCCAGCGCGTCGCGATCAAGCTGCTGCCTTGGGCGCTGGCGACGGCCGAGGCCCGCCACCGCTTCCAGCTCGAGCGCCAGACCCTGGCCAGGCTCGAGCATCCCCACATCGCCCGCCTGCTCGATGGCGGCGAGACCGCGGACGGCCTCCCCTACCTGGTCATGGAGTACGTGGACGGCGAGCCGATCGATCGGTTCTGCCAGCGCCAGGACCTCGATCTCGTGCGGCGCCTGCGGCTCTTCCGCGAGGTCTGCGGCGCGGTCGAGCATGCGCACCGCAACCTGGTCGTCCACCGCGACCTCAAACCCGGCAACATCCTGGTCACTGCCGCCGGCGAGGTGAAGCTGCTCGACTTCGGCATCGCCAAGCTGCTGCCCGGGGCCGAGACCGACGGCACCCTGCCGCTCACCCTCGCCGGCAGGCTGCTGCTGACGCCGCTCTTCGCCAGCCCCGAGCAGGTCCGCGGCGGGCCCGTCACCACCGCCACCGACGTCTACGCGCTGGGTCTGCTGCTCTTCCGGCTGCTGGTCGGCGCGCACCCGTACCGCTTCGCGACTGAGAGCCCGGTCGAGGTGGTGCGCGTGGTCTGCGACCAGCCGCCGCCGCGGCCGAGCGTCGCCGCCACCGCGGGGGCGGCGGGACTCGCCCTGCCGGCGCTGCGCCGCCGCCTGCGCGGCGACCTCGACAACATCGTGCTGAAAGCGCTGCGCAAAGAGCCGGAGCGCCGCTACGCCTCGGTCGAGGCGCTCTCCGAGGACCTGCGCCGCCACCTCGAGCAGCTGCCGGTGCGGGCACGCCCGGACACGCCGGGCTACCGCGCCGTCAAGTTCGCGCGCCGCCACCGCGTCGGCCTCGCCGCGGCGGTCCTGATCGCCGCGAGCCTGCTCGGCGGGATGCTGGCGACGGCGCGCCAGGCGCGCATCGCCGAGCGGCGGTTCCAGGACGTGCGGGCGCTCGCCGACTCGTTGCTCTTCGAGCTCCACGACGCCATCGCGCCGCTCCCCGGCTCGACCCCCGCGCGGCAGCTGCTGGTGCGCAACGGCCTGGCCTACCTCGACCGCCTGGCCGCCGAGGCCGGCGGCGACCCCGCGTTCGAGCTGGACCTGGCGGCGGCCTACCAGAGAGTGGGCGACGTGCAGGGCAACCCGAACCAACCGAACCTCGGCGACATCGCCGGGGCGCTCGCGGCCTACCAGAAGGCGCGGCGGATCCTGGGCCGGCTGCTGCTGCGCTCGCCGGCGAGCCCGGCGGTGCGCGCCGAGACCGCGCGCTGCGAGCGCCGCATCGCCGACGTCCTCGGCTCGAGCGCCAAGGTCGCCGCGGCCCTCGACCACTACCGGCGCGCGGTGGCGCTGCAGGAGGCGCTGGCCACCGAGGCCCCGGACGATCCCGGGCGGGCGCTCGAGCTCGCCCGCAGCCACGTCGCGCTCGGCGACCTGCGGGCCTGGAACAGCGACCTGGCGGGCGGCCTCGCCGAGTTCGCCATGGCGCGCCGCATCCTCCTGGGCCTGCTCCCCCACGGGGCGGCCGCGCTCGCCGTCGAGGTCGAGCGCGAGCTGGCCATGACCGAGACCAAGACCGGCGACGCCCTGTGCTGGCAGGACCGCTGCCGGGAAGCGCTGGCCTGGCACACCCGGGCGATCGCCGCCCTCGAGTCCCAGTCGCGCGCCCATCCGAACGACGCGGAGACGCTGCACGCGCTGCTCACCGCCTACCTCAAGCTGGGAGAGGCGATGGAGGGCCTGAACGACGCCGACGGCCGCCTCGCGGCCGGCGAGAAGACCCTGGCCGTCGCCGAGCGGCTGGTGGCCGCCGACCCGCGCAACGCGCGCGCCCAGCGCTCCCTCTCCATCGCGCACGACAAGCTCGGTGACGCCCTCGCCGCGAAGCGGCGCTTCGCGGCGGCGCAGGCCCGTTACAGCGCCGCGCTCGTGATCCAGAACGGCCTCGCCGAGCGCGATCCGGCCAACGTCGAGTACCGCCGCGACCTCGCCAACACCTACAACCGCATCGGCGAGGCACTGCTCGCCGAGGGCCGGCCGCAGGCCGCCGTCGAGAGCCTAGGCCAGGGCTTGCGCCTGCGCGAGTGGCTGGTCGCCCGCGATCCCCAGGACGTCTTCGCCCGCCGCGACCCCGCCATCTCCTACGCCAATCTCGCGGACGTCCACCAGCGCCTCGCCCAGGCCGCCGGCACCGCTCCCGCCGACCGCCGCACCCACTGGCGCGAGGCGCTCGGGCTCTACCGGCGCGCCCTGTCCCTGTGGACCGACATCCAGCAGCACGGCGGCATCAAGCCCGCCGACCGCTCCGAGCTGGAACGCGTCGAGCAGGCCGTGCAAACCTGCTCCGCCGCCCTGCGCCAGGCCGCCGGCGCCGGCTCGTGAGGACGCTGCGCACGAGGCTCGCCCGAATTGCCAAGGCGGCCGGCGGGCGGCGGCCGGCGCCACCGCCTGTGCTAACGTCCCCGCGGAGAGCGCGCTGGCGCCATGCTGAGGCGGGTCCTCGACGATGCACAGGAGGAGTTGCTGGCCGAGGAGCGGCGGCTGCTGGCGGCTCTGGACGAGACGTTGGCGCGCTTCGAGGAGGCCGCCGACGATCGTAAGACCCTGCGCCGCTCGGCGTTGCAGCTCGACGAGCTCTTCCTGCTCGTGGTGGCGGGCGAGTTCAACTCGGGCAAGAGCGCCTTCGTCAACGCCCTCGTCGGCAGCCCGTTGCTCGCCGAAGGGGTGACACCGACCACCACCCGCATCCAGCTGCTGCGCTACGGTCCCGGTCCCGCCCCGGCTCCAGCCCCGGCCCCGGCCACCGGCTCCCCAGCCGCCCCTGCCGCCCCCACCCCCGCCGCCCCATCCACCCTCCCCGCCGACCCCGCCGTCGACGTCGTCACCGCGCCGCTCGAGCTGCTGCGCGAGATCCACATCGTCGACACCCCGGGCACCAACGCCATCCACCGCGAGCACGAGGCGATCACCCGCGACTTCGTGCCGCGCTCGGACCTGGTGCTGTTCGTGACCTCCGCCGACCGGCCGTTCACCGAGAGCGAGCGCGCCTTCCTGCAAGGCATCCGCGAGTGGGGCAAGAAGGTCGTGCTGGCGATCAACAAGATCGACATCCTCGACTCGCCGGCGGCGATCGACGAGGTGCGCGCCTTCGTCGCCGAGCACGCCGCCGCGCTGCTCGGCGCCGCCCCCGACGTCTTCCCGGTCTCGGCGCGCCAGGCGCAACGCGCCAAGGCGGCCGGCGACGCCGCGCTCGCCGCCGCCAGCCGCTTCGCCGCGCTCGAGGACTACATCGTCGGGACCCTCGACGAGAGGCAGCGCCTGCGCCTCAAGCTGCTGAACCCGATCGGCATCGCCGGCCGCCTCGCCGCCCGCTACCGCGAGACCGCGGCGGCCCGCCTGGCGCTGCTCGCCGGCGACGTCGCCGCCATCGACGACGTCGAGCGCCAGCTCGCGCTCTACCGCGAGGACATGGCGCGCGAGTTCCGCTTCCGGCTGGCCGACGTCGCCGGCGTGCTGCAGGAGCTCGAGGCCCGCGGCATGCAGTTCTTCGACGACACCCTGCGCCTCGGGCGGATCTTCGACCTGCTCAACAAGGCGCGCGTCAAGGCCGAGTTCGGCGCGCGGGTGGTCGGCGACGCGCCGCGGTTGATCGACCGCCGCGTCCACGAGGCGATCGACTGGATGATCGCCGCCGACCTGCGCCAGTGGCAGGCGGTGATGGAGCACGTCGGCCGGCGGCGCCGGCAGCACGACGACCGCATCGTCGGCGAGGTCGGCGGCGCCTTCGAGCTCGACCGCGAGCGCCTGCTCGGCAGCGTCGGCCGGGCGGCGCAGGACGCGGTCGAGCGCTACGACCAGGAGGGCGAGGCGACGCGCCTGGCCGAAGCGGTGCAGGGAGCGGTCGCCTCGACCGCCCTGGTCGAGGTGGGAGCGATCGGCCTCGGCGCCCTGGTCGCCCACGTCCTGGCCGGCGCCGCCGCCGACGCCACCGGCGTGCTGGCGGCGAGCGTGGTGGCGGTGCTCGGCCTGTTCATCATCCCCAGCCGGCGGCAGGCCGCGAAGCGCGAGCTGCGCGCCAAGATCGCCGCCGTGCGCGAGCAGCTCATGGCGGCGCTCACCGGCCAGTTCGACCGCGAGCTCGAGCGCGGCCTGCGGCGCATCGACGAGGCCATCGCCCCCTACACCCGCTTCGTGCGCGCCGAGGGCCGCCGCCTCGGCGACGCCGCCGAGGAGCTCGACCTCCTGGCCGCGCGGCTCGACGCCCTCGCCCACCGCGTCGAGGCGCTCACCCGAGATCGCGGAAACTAGATGGCGCGCTTCTTGAAGGATGCCAGGCCGAAGCCGTGGTCGCATGGAGCCAGGCCAAGGGCGGGTCCAGGAGGTCCGGAGTGGAGAAGCACGAACGCCGGCTGCTGATCACCCTGATGACCGCCGTCGCGGTCCTGGTGCTCAACGGCCTCTGGGCCGGCGCCGCGCTGCGGACCCTGATCGACGATGCCGCCTGGGACGCCCACACCAACGAGGTCATTGCCCAGGTCGAGGGCGTGCGCGCGACGATCGCCGAGGCCACCGCCGAGGTGCGCGGTTACCTGCTGACCGGCGACGACGCCTACCTGGCGAGCTACCGCGCCGCGACCGACCGCTTCCACCAGGCCTCGACGCGGGTGCAGCAGCTGGCCGTCGACAACCCCGGCCAGGAGCACCGCATCGCCCTGCTCAACCAGGCCATCGGCGTCCGGCTGGCGCTGGCCGACGAGGCGATCGCGTCCCGGCAGCGCGAGGGCCTCGACCCCGCCGTCCGCCTCTTCCTGGGCCGCCGCAACGACCCGGTCGTCGCACGGGTCGGCGAGCTGCTGCTGGCGCTCGAGCGGGAGGAGCAGCACCTGCTGGCCGTGCGGTCCGGCCACTTGCACGCCGCCCAGCGCGCGGCGAGCTTCGCCTTCGTGCTCGCGAACCTGCTGGCGGCGGCCTTCCTGGTCATCATCTGGGCGCAGTCGCGCGCCGCCGCGGCGGATCGCCGGCACCACGAGGAGGAGCTGGTCAACCAGCGGGAGTGGCTGGCCACGACCCTGGGGAGCATCGGCGACGGCGTGCTGGCGACCGACGCCGAGGGCAAGGTCCAGTTCATGAACTCGGTCACCGCGCGGCTGACCGGCTGGAGCCCCGAGGAGGCGGTGGGCCGGCCGATCGGCGAGGTCTTCCACATCGTCAACGAGGTCACCGGCGCCGAGGTCGAGAACCCGGTGGCGCGGGCGCTGCGCGAGGGGCTGGTCGTCGGCATGGCCAACCACACGCTGCTGATCTCGCGCACCGGCGGCGTGACGCCGATCGACGACAGCGCCGCGCAGATCCAGTCGCGGGACGGCAGGACGCTCGGGGTGGTGCTGGTCTTCCGCGACGTCACCGAGCGCCAGCAGGTCGACCGCGAGCGCGAGCGCCTGCTCGAGCGGGAGCGCGAGAGCCGCTACGCCGCCGAGACCGCCAGCCGCGCCAAGGACAGCTTCCTCGCCACCGTGTCGCACGAGCTGCGCACGCCGCTCGGCGTCATCCTGGGATGGGCCGGCATCCTGCACGCCGGCAACGCCGACGCGCGGACGGTCGAGCGCGCCGCCGAGATCGTCGAGCGCAACGCCCGCGCCCAGGCCAAGCTGATCGACGACATGCTGGACATCTCGCGCATCGTCTCGGGCAAGTTCCAGATCGAGCCGGCCGAGATCGATCCCGGCCGCGTGGTCGGCGCGGCGGTCGAGTCGCTGCGCCCGGCCGCCGAGGAGAAGGGAGTCGTCCTGGCGCTGACCGTCGAGCCCATGCCGGGGCCGGTCGTCGCCGACCCCGAGCGCCTGCAGCAGGTCGTCTGGAACCTGCTCTCCAACGCCATCAAGTTCAGCTCCCAGGGCGGCAAGGTGACGGTGGCGATGGGCCCCGCCGGCGACCGCTTGCGGATCGAGGTCCGCGACGAGGGCGTCGGCATCGACCCGCAGCGGCTGCCGCACGTCTTCGAGCGCTTCTGGCAGGCCGACACCAGCTCGACGCGGCGCCACGGCGGCCTCGGCCTCGGGCTCGCCATCGTCCGCCACCTGGTCGAGATGCACGGCGGCCAGGTGACGGCGGCCAGCCGCGGCGAAGGCTACGGCGCGACCTTCACCGTCGAGATCCCGTCGCGCGGGCCGCAGGACGCCGCCGCGGCCGCCGCCAACCTCCGGCGGACGGCGATCGCGGCCGCGGTGGCGGACGCCGCCGGTCCGCCCCTCGGCGGCCCGCTCCTCGGGCGCCGGGTCCTCGGCGGCGCGCGCATCCTGGTGGTCGACGACGAGCACGACGCCGCCGACTGGGTCGCCGAGCTGCTGCGCGCGGCGGGCGCCGAGGTGCGCACCGCGGAGTCGGCCGCCTCGGGCCTCGACGCGATGCGGAGCTGGCGGCCCGACCTGCTGATCTCGGACATCGGCATGCCCGGCGAGGACGGCTACGCCTTGATGAAGCGGGTCCGCGCCCTCCCCGCCGAGGACGGCCGCCAGACCCCCGCCCTGGCGCTGACCGCCCACGCCCGCGCCGAGGACCGCATGCGCGCCCTCTCGGTCGGCTACCAGATGCACGCCGCCAAGCCGATCGACCCCGTCGAGCTCCTCATCGTCACCGCCAGCCTGCTCAACCGGTCGCTGTGACCCCGGCAGCGTGGCCGGTCCTTCACGCCGGTCTACTGCCCGCCGGCGCGCTTGCCCTCGTACATGAGGGCGTCGGCGCGCTCGATCGCCGCGTCGAGGACGGCGGCGCGGGCGAAGGGCGCGATGCCGAAGGACACCGACAGCGGCGCCTCGCCGCCGCCGCCCTCCCGGTCGGCGTCGGAGAGGATCTCGTTGACCCGCGTGAAGCGGCGGCGCGCCTCCTCCTCGCCGATGCTCTGGAGGATGACCAGGAACTCGTCGCCGCCCCAGCGGAACAGCAGGTCGTCGGCGCGGATCACCGAGCGGATGGCGGTCGCGACCCGGCGGATCGCCAGGTCTCCCCAGACGTGGCCGTCGCGGTCGTTGATCTCCTTCAACCGGTTGACGTCGGCGACCGCCACGCACCCGGCGATCTCCGGGCCGGCGCCGCCGCGGCCGACGACCAGGGTCCGGTACGCGTGGCGGTTGAGGGCGCTGGTGAGCGGATCGGTCGAGGCGAGCTGCTCCAGGCGGCGCAGCGCCGCCTGCAGGTCGTAGTTGGCGGTCTCGGACTCCTTGCGCAGGCTTTCCATGGTGAGCATCACCATGCCGAAGCCGAGCACGATCTCGAGGATCAGGTCGACGAACGAGGTGTAGTCGAGGTAGGCGAAGCGCCCGCTGAAGCCGCGCGCCGCCGCCACCGCGAACACCGGCACGTACTGGCAGAAATCGAGCGCCAGCAGGGCGAGCGCGGCGCACATCACGGTCAGGCCCGGGCCGCCCTGCCGGCCGCGCACGCGCAGCAGCGTCCAGCCGGCGGTGACCAGGAAGGCGGCGACGATCGCGGCGTGGAAGGCGAAGACGACGTTGAAATCGTCCGACACCCAGGTGAGGCCGAGCGCCAGCGCCGCGCCGGCCGGCAGCAGCCAGGGCCAGGCCCGCCGCGCCGCGCGCGGCCCGGCCGCATCGCGAGACCCGGCCGCACCGCCAGCGCCGCCGACGCCGCCAGCGCCGGCCCCGCCGGCCTCGCCGGCGCCGCCGGCCCCGCCGGCAGTCATCGCGAAGTCGCGGCAGCCCGCGACGAGCAGGAACCCGAAGCCGTACTCGGCCAGGAAGTACGCGGCGCGGAGGTAATGGTGCGGCGGGTCCTGCCGGAAGTCGAAGTAGAGCGCGCCCAGCCCCACGATCAGGCAGCACCAGGCGGCGGCCCAGTCGTCGAGGAAGCGGCGGCGGATCGACTGGGTGAGGAAGAGCAGCAGGCCGCCGACGACCAGGATGCCGGCCCACTGGATGACCAGGCCGGTGGTGGTGTACTCGAGGACGAACAGCTGCGCCGGGGGCAGCGCGGCGGCCGCGGGCGCCGGCATGCTCGTCACCGCCGCGGCCTCCGGGCGGGCGGCCCGATCGGCGAGAGACGAAGCGACGACCCGACGCGGGACCTGCTCATGATGAGTCCTCCACCAAGGTGAGTTGATGCGCACCTAAGCACGGACGGCGCCCGCGAGTCAATGGCCAAGGTGGCGCACGGGGGAGGGGCAATGGCAGGCCCCCCGGCCCAGCCATCGCCCGGACGCGGTATCATCCCCGCTTCGACCCGCGGCCTCCGCCCCGGGTCCGGGACCTCCACGGAACCATCGAGATCGAGACCATGGCGAAGACCGAGACCGCAGCAGCAGCCTCCGCGAGCACCGCGATCACTCCCACCCGCGAGCAGGACTACGCGGAGTGGTACCAGCAGGTCATCAAGGCGGCCGACCTGGCCGAGGTCTCGCCGGTCCGCGGCTGCATGGTGATCAAGCCCTGGGGCTACGCCCTCTGGGAGAACGTCCAGCGCGGCCTCGACGGCATGTTCAAGGCCACCGGCCACCGGAACGCCTACTTCCCGCTCTTCATCCCCAAGTCGTTCCTCGAGAAGGAAGCCGAGCACGTCCAGGGGTTCGCCAAGGAATGCGCCGTGGTGACCCACCACCGCCTGGTCCAGGACGCGAAAGGCGCGCTGATCGTCGATCCCGACGCCCGGCTCGAGGAGCCACTGATCGTCCGCCCAACCTCCGAGACGATCATCGGCGACAGCTTCGCCAAGTGGGTGCAGAGCTACCGCGACCTGCCGCTGCTGATCAACCAGTGGTGCAACATCGTGCGCTGGGAGCTGCGCACCCGGATGTTCCTGCGCACCACCGAGTTCCTCTGGCAGGAGGGGCACACGGCGCACGAGACCGAGCAGGAGGCGGACGCCGAGACCAGCCGCATGCTCGCGGTCTACAAGGAGTTCTCCGAGTCGTTCCTCGCCATGCCCGTCCTGCGCGGCCGCAAGACCGCCAGCGAGCGCTTCCCCGGCGCGGTCGAGACCTACAGCATCGAGGCGATGATGCAGGACCGCAAGGCGCTGCAGGCCGGGACCTCGCACTTCCTCGGCCAGAACTTCGCCCGCGCCAGCGGCATCAAGTTCCAGTCGCGGAGCGGCGGCGAGGAGCACGCCTGGACCACCTCCTGGGGCGTCTCCACCCGCCTCATCGGCGGCGTGATCATGAGCCACGGCGACGACGACGGCCTGGTGCTGCCGCCGCGCATCGCGCCCGCCCAGGTGGTGATCCTGCCCATCCTGCGCACCGACGACACCCGGCAGCAGGTGCTGGACCACGTCGAGCGCATCGCCGCCGAGCTGCGCGGCCTCGTCTTCCACGGCGTGCCGCTGGGCGTCGAGATCGACCAGCGCGACGTGCGCGGCGGGCAGAAGAAGTGGGAGTGGGTCAAGAAGGGCATCCCGCTCCGTCTCGAGATCGGGCCGCGCGACGTCGAGCGCCGGACCGCCTCGTGCGCGCGCCGCGACCGGCCGGTCGCGGAGACCGCGGACCTCCCCGCCGCCGGCATCGGCGAGAGCGTCCTGCGCCTGCTCGACGAGATCCAGGACGGCCTGCTGGCCCGCGCCCGCGCCTTCCGCGCCCGCCACATGCGCCCGATCGGCGACGCGGAGGAGTTCAGGGCCTTCTTCACCCCGCGCAACGCGGACAAGCCCGAGATCCACGGCGGCTTCGCGGTCTCGCCCTGGTGCGGCGACGAAGGGTGCGAGGCGCGCATCAAGGAGTCGCTCAAGGTGACGATCCGCTGCATCCCGATCGACGAGGTGCCGGACGGCGGCTTCGACCGCTGCGTCCTCTGCGGCGGCCCGCGGCGCGAGACCGTGGTCTTCGCCAAGAACTACTGAGCCACCGATCCTCGCCCGGCACCGGGAGCCGGCGTAGCGCTCGCCGCTTCGCCGGCTTGTTCCTCATTGTTTCTTGTTCGCGGCACGGATCTTCAAGAATATTATGTGAGTGATCGAAGACTGGTGAAATAATTCCAGTTACACGATAAATCACCAAGGCTGAGATCGAGCCGGGAACTACGGTCCCCCGCCGCGCGTGGCGGCGGGAGACGCGAAGGAAGGGTGCGTTCAGTAAGGCAGGTTCACCCGCAAGCGAGACGCTTTACGGCAGGTTCACCCGCCACGCGCCGCGGCCATGGGTGAAGGCGTAGAGCGAGCGGTTGCCGGCCGTGTCCGCGAACATCACCAGGGCGTCGGCGACGGAGTCGGGGAAGCCGGTCAGCTCGATGGCCCAGCTCTGGCCGCCGTCGGTCGAGACGAAGATCCCCATGTCGGTGCCGACGTAGAGATTGGTCGGGTTCGCCGGATCGACCACGATGCTGCCCACCGGCAGGTCGGGCAGCGCGCCGGCCCCGGTGCCGTCGATGCCGGTCCAGGTGGCGCCGCCGTCGGCCGTCCGCCAGACGTGGGTGCCGCCGAAGGTCGCATAGGTCGCGTACGCCACGCTGGGGTTGGCGGGGTCGAAGGTCAGCCACGAGACGTAGCCGGGGCGCGGCTTGGCGAAGGCCCAGTGGGTGTTGCCGTTCGCCGACAGCGCCGCGGAGTCGCGATGGATGACGCCTTCCGCCGTGCCCATGAGCACGTGGTTCGGGTTCGCCGGCGAGCTGGCGATGGCGCTGATCGCGTTGAACTTCGTGCCGGCGATCTTGGCGCTGGCCCGCGACCAGTGCGCCGCGCCGTCGTTGGTCCGCCAGAGGAAGTTGCCGCCGGTCCACAGCCGCTGGGAGTCGGTCGGGTCCATGATGAACGGCGCGATGAACAGGAAGTTGAAGTCGACGATGCCGGCCGTGGCGCCGACGAAGTTCTTGCCGCCGTCGATCGACTTCTGCAGCGAGGGACCGGTGTTCTCGGCGTACAGCACGTTGGTGTGGGTCGGGTCCACCGCGACGAAGCCGCCGTCGCCGCCCAGGATGGTGCCCCAGGCGTCGGGCCCCGCGCTGTCGGTGCCGGCCACCGTGCCGTTGTCCTGCGTGCCGCCGAAGTAGGTGGCGTTGTCGGGGAACACCGCGCCGTCGTAGAACTGGGTCGCGGCGAAGCTGTTGTTGAGGCCGGTGAAGGAGAGCTGGCTGTTGGCGTCGTTGCAGAGCAGCGTCACCGGGCCCGCGGCCGACTGCGCCAGCGCGTCGTCGGTGCGGAAGACGCCGCCGTCGTTGCCGATGAACAGTGTCTGGTTGGCCGAGCCGTCATAGCCCGGATGGAAGGCCAGCGCGTGCTGGTCGGCGTGGTTGTACGGCGGGTCCGGCTGCGCCCACCAGTAGGAGACCGCGCCGAAGGTCTTGCCGCCGTCGTCGGAGCGGAAGAGATCGATGCCGCCGACGAAGACGCGGTCGGAGTCGGTCGGGTCCACAGCGATGATGATGTCGTACCACCCCTGGTTGATGGGGAAGCCCTGGCCGAAGCCGCACGCCGCGAGCACCAGGATGACCGGGTTGGTGAGCAGCAGCGTGCTCTGCAGGTCCTTGCTGCGGTTGGTCACCGTGGCCTGCCAGGTGCCGGCCGCGCCGCCCTGGGTGGAGCGGAAGACGCCGAGCAGCCCCTGGTTGTAGTCGTGGTTCGGACCGTCGGCGTTGCTCGCCGCCACGGCGTAGATCACGTCGGGGTTCGACGGCGCGATCGCCAGGCTGGTGCGGCCCATCGCGGCGTTGGTCAGCACCAGCTCCCACGGCGTGCCCACCACCTGCGCCCGGACGTTGCGGAAGATGCCTCCCTGCAGGAAGCTGCCGCAGCCCGCGAACAGCACGTCGTTGCCGGCGCCGTCGTTGCGCAGCGCCAGGCTGAAGCAGCCGAGGAAGGTCTGCGGCGCCAGCAGCTGCACCCACCGCCCGGCGGTGGCGTTGAAGCGCCAGACGCCCGTGCCGGTCGCCGCGTAGAGGCGGCCGGTGACCTTGCTGATCGCCAGGCTGTTGACGAAGAAGAAGTCGGGAGTCGCGGTGCCGGGAAGCTGCGCCCAGGTGGTGCCCGCGTCGAGGGACTGGAAGACGCCCGCGCCGCGCACCGAGTCACCGTTGAACGATCCCTCGCCGGTCCCGGCGTAGAGGATGCTGGAGTTGGCCGGATCCATCGCCAGGCTGCCGATCGCCAGGCTGGGGAAGAGATCGCCGACCGGCGCCCAGCTCGAGCCCGCGTTGGTGGTCTTCCAGATGCCGCCGTCCGCCGTGCCGGCATACATGGTGCTGGCGTTGCCCGGGTCGATCACCATCGCCAGCGTGCGCCCGCCGATGTTGCCGGGGCCGAGCTCGGTCCAGCCCGAGGCGCTCCGCGGCAGCGCCGCGCCGGCGCGCACCTCGGCGCGGGAAGGCAGGAACGAGGCCGCCGTGGTCGAATGCTGGCGCATCGTCTGCATCCGCTCGCGCGCCGCGAAGTAGCGCTCCATGGGCAGCGCGGTCTCGCCAGGTGGCAGCCGCTTGCGCAGGAAGAACTCCTGGGCCTCGGCCGGATGATCGAAACGGCGGCGCGCTCTCTCGGCCGCCACCTTGGCAGGCAGGCCGGCGGACGGCACGGTCACCGCCTTCGCCGGCAGCGCCGCCGTCGCCGGCAGCGCGGTCTTCGCCGCCAGCGCCGGCAGCGCCGGCAACTGGGCCGGGGTCGCCGCGGCCGCGGCCTCGACCGGCGCCGGGGCCGCAGCCGCCGTCGCCGGGACAGTGGACGGGTTGCCCACCGGCCCATGCAAGGCCGCGAGTAGGGATAGGGCGGATATCAGGTGAAGCATTGCACCTCCTCGGTTGAGCGGGACTGCTTTCGCCCCATCCTACCTCAATTCTTCCCATGGTAAGCCTATGCATGCGGCCGGCGCCCGGCCACCGCCCGGCCCGCTCCCCGGCCATCGCCCGGCCACCAACCCGCCCCGCGCCGGACGATTCGTTCCGGCAGCTCCTGGCATCTCCCCGGCAGCTCCCCGGCCTCCGATCCCCGGCGCCCAGGCCGCGGCGCCGCAATTGCTCACAATACCCCCGGGCAGCATCGGATTTGTCGAACGCCAGCCGAGCGGCGCCAATGTAAACGGTTTCAAATCACCTCATGCGAATGCGCACGAATTTTTATTCATCGTGATCGATCACCATCGCCGCGCGTGTCGAGGGGGGTTGACAGGCAACCACGTCTTCACTACATTGTGGTGCGCTCTTCCAGGGCTCGGCACAGCTCCACCGCGAGCCACTCGATCAAGCGGCACAGCAGAACCCCCGGTTCGCCGGCGCCCGACCAGGCTCGGAGCGGCGCCCAGCGGCACGGGCCGGACGGCGGACAGGCAGTAGAGCAGACGACACATCCAGGTAGATCGCGTCTAACGAAGCCGTCCACCGGCGGCTTCTTGGTTTCAACCACTTTTCTGAAGTTGGAGGAGACCCAATGGAGCGATCTGCAGGCTCGTCCTGCGTGCGCCGGCTCGCGCACGCACCCCTCGTCGCAATCGTCATCGCCGGCCTCGCCCTGTGCGCCCTGTCTGCCGGCACCGCCGCCAGCGCCGCCCAGCTGGGCCGCTGGCCCAGCATCCAGGAGCAGCTGGCGGACTCTCACGTCATCCCGGGCAGCGCCCTGGAGCGGTTGATCCTCGAGAACCAGGACTTCAGCATCCTGCGCTCCGAGGAGGCCACCGACTCGCTCAGGATCCCGCCATGGCTGCGGGTCCTCTACCACAAGAACCATCCGCACGACCGGTTCTCGCCGCACGATCCCACCGGCGGCTACCCGCTGGTCCTCAACGAGGTCTGGGAGTGGATGCTCACCCACCAGGACTTGAAGCCCGGCCCCGGCAAGCAGGGCGTCATCGAGGGCAACCGCAGCGCCACCGAGACCGGCGAGGAGCGCATCTCCGGCGCCCAGACCTCGCCGCGCAGCGAGTCGGCGATCCGCGTCAACCGCAACAACACCCAGCAGATCATCGGCGCCTCGAACAACATCAGCTCGAGCGGCATGCAGGCGCAGTTCTTCTCCTCGAACGGCGGCGCGACCTGGGGCCAGACCACGCTCCCCCTGCACACCGGCGACGCCTTCATGTCCGACCCGACCGTGGACTGGACCTCCGACGGCACCGCGTGGTCGACGACGATCGGCATCGACTCCTCGCAGACCGTGCTGACCATGCGCTCCTACAAGTCCACCAACGGCGGCGCCACCTGGACGTTCGACAACACCTTCTCCGGCACCCTGACCAACAACGACAAGCAGATGATGTGGGTGGACCACAGCGCCACCTCGCCGTTCAAGGACAACATCTACGTCATCTGGCATCCCGGCAACCCGGCGGTGGTGGCGCGGCGCACCGGCCCGGGCGGCTCCTGGCAGACGCCGATCCAGGTCAGCGGCTCGGAGACCACCGGCACCGCCATCGGCGCCGACATCAAGACCAACGCCAACGGCGACGTCTTCGGCTTCTACCCCGACACCGGCAGCCGCGGGCTCTACGTCGTCAAGTCCACCAACGGCGGCGTGTCCTTCGGCACCCCGACGAGGATCGCGACCAGCTTCGGCTCGTTCCAGTTCGCCGTCCCGGCGGACGCCAGCCGCCAGCTGCTGATCTACACCACCGGCGCCGCCTACCGGACCGGGTCGCTCAACAACGTCTACGTCGCCTGGGACGACCTCTCGGGCGACTCCGGCTGCACCAGCGGCGGCGGCCCGGGCACCAACGCCTCCTCGACCTGCAAGAGCCGCATCTTCTTCTCGCGCTCCACCGACGGCGGCGCGACCTGGTCGGCGCCGGTCAAGATCAACAACCAGTCCGGCCTCAACGACCAGTTCTTCCCCTGGCTGGTGGTCGACGACTCCAACGGCAAGATCGGCCTCGTCTACTACGACACGGTCGGCGACTCGACCCGCACCTCGACGAATCTCTACTACCAGTCCTCGGTCGACAACGGCCTGACCTGGGCGGCGCCGTTCAAGGTGACGACCGCCTCGACCAACGAGACCACCGCCGGCGCCGACAGCGGCAACCAGTACGGCGACTACATCAACCTCGACGGCATCTCCAACCTCTACTTCCCGTCCTGGACCGACCGCCGCAGCGGCGGCAGCGAGGAGATCTGGACCGCGGCCATCCAGGACACGACCAACACCAGCGACTTCACGATCTCCGCCTCGCCGGCCTCGACCTCGATCGCCCAGGGCGGCTCCGGCAACGTGACCATCACCACCACCGTCTCCGGCGGCTTCAACAACGCCATCTCGCTGTCGGCGTCCGGCCAGCCCTCGGGCACCACGGTGGCCTTCAACCCGACCTCGATCGCCGCGCCCGGCTCGGGCAGCTCGACGATGACCATCACCGTCGGCAGCGGCACCGCCCCCGGAACCTATCCCATCACCGTCACCGGCACGGGCGGCACCACCACCCACACCACCACCGTCACCCTGACCGTCACCGGCACTGACTTCACCATCGCGGCGTCGCCGACCTCGACGACGATCACGCAGGGCTCCTCGGGCAACGTGACGATCTCCACGACGGTCTCGGGCGGCTTCAACTCCGCCGTCGCGCTCTCGGCTTCGGGCCAGCCCACCGGCGTCACGGTGGCCTTCAACCCGACCTCGATCGCGGCGCCCGGCTCGGGCAGCTCGACGATGACTATCACCGTCGCCTCCTCGGCGGCCACCGGGACGTCGACCATCACCGTGACCGGCACCGGCGGCGGCAAGACCCACACCGTCAACGTGAGCCTGACGGTGAGCGCCCCCAACAGCAACCCGGTCGTCAACGGCGGCTTCGAGACCGGCAACTTCAGCGGCTGGACCCCCTCCGGCGCCGCCAGCTCGGTGATCGCCGGCGCAGCGCACAGCGGCAGCTTCGGCGCGCAGCTCGGCGCCACCACCGCAACCAACGGCGACAGCTCCATCGCTCAGACCTTCACCATGCCCGCGAGCAGCCCGACGCTCACCTTCTGGTACAACAACCATTGCCCGGACACCCTGCAGTTCGACTGGGCGACGGCGACGCTCAAGGACAACGTGACCAACGTCACGACGACGGTGCTCGCCAAGACCTGCAGCAACCCGGGCGGCACCTGGGTGCAAGTCACGTACAACGCCGCGGCCAATGCCGGGCATAGCGTCACCCTGACTCTCACCAGCCACGACGACAACTTCGGCGGCGATCCGACCTTCACCTGGTACGACGACGTCGTCGTGACTGCTGGCACACCGGACACGACGCCGCCGACGACCTCGATCACCTCCCCGGCCAACGGCGCCACGGTCTCGGGCACGGTCAACGTGACCGCCTCGGCCTCGGACAACGTCGGCGTGGTGAAGGTCGAGTTCTACATCGACAGCGTGCTCAGCTCGACGTCGACCACCTCGCCCTACACCTTCTCCTGGAACACCACGACGGTCGCCAACGGCAGCCACACGATCTTCTCCAAGGCTTACGACGCGGCGAACAACGTGGGCACCTCGGCGACGGTGACGGTGACCGTCTCGAACAGCACCGCCCAGCAGCTGCTGCTGAACCCGGGCTTCGAGAGCGGTGCCGTGAACTGGACGACCACCGCGGGCGTGATCGGCCAGAACGGTCCGTCGGAGCCGGCCCACACCGGCACCTGGGACGCCTGGATGGACGGCTACGGCACCACTCACACCGATACGGTCATGCAGCAGGTGGCCATCCCCTCGAACATCACCACCGCGACGCTGACCTTCTGGCTCCACATCGACACCGCGGAGACCACCACCACCACCGCCTTCGACGTCCTGACCGTGCAGGTCCGCAACTCGTCGGGCACGGTGCTGGCGACGCTCGCGACCTTCTCGAACCTCAACCACGCCACCGGCTACCAGCAGCACAGCTACGACCTGTCGGCCTACAAGGGACAGACCATCCAGGTCTTCCTCACCGGCACCGAAGACGCCTCGCTGCAGACGTCCTTCGTGCTCGACGACTTCGCTCTGAACGTGCAGTAGGCGGATGACGCACGAGGCCCCGGCGAATGCCGGGGCCGCAGGATCAAGGGCCCCGGCGCGAGCCGGGGCCTTTTCTTGTCTTCAGGCCGCGCGCGCCTCAGGCCGGCGTCGCGGCGGCCGCAGCGTAGATCTGCAGCAGCTTGCCCCAGCCGCCCTCGGAGTCGAGCCCCGCCAGCATCGACTCGGCCTTCTCGGCATAGCGCTCGAGGTGGCGATGCTCGAGCTCGACGCGCGTGCTGCGCGGGCCGACCGCGACGAATCGCACCTCGACCTCGGTGCGGAAGTTCGGGTCGTGCTGCCAGTCGGCGTTGAGCTCCCACGCCAGGACGAGGCGGTCGGGCGGCTCCCAGACCAGCACGTGGCCCCAGTCGCACTCGCTGCCGTCGACGCCGCGCTCGAACCAGCGCCCGCCCGCCCGCGGCTCCACGATCGCGGTCTCTGCCGCGGCCTTGCCGATGTGGTGGGTGGCGAGCGGCCACCAGGTGCCCTGCCGCTCGGTGAACACGGCGAAGGCGTGCGCCTGCGGGGCCTCGACCAGGACGGTCTTCTTGACGGACATGGCGGCGGCGGTCTGCGGTTGGGACGTGACGGTCATCGGGAGGTCTCCTTTCCTTCTGCTTGGGTGAACGACCGCTCGGCGGCGGCCTTGAAGTCGTTCAAGGCGCGTTCCCAGAGCGAGTCGAGGTAATCGCGAAGCGCGGCGATCCCGTCCGGATCGAGCCGGTAGATGTGGCGCGTGCCGGCGGTCCGGTGGGTCACGAGGCCCATGTCGCTGAGCACCCGGAGGTGCTGCGACACCGCCGGCCGGGTCACCGGCAGGCGCCGGGCGATGTCGGCGACCGAGCTCGGCCCGCCGGCGAGGATCCCGAAGATCTCCCGCCGCGTGGCGTCCCCGAGGGCTGCGATCCGATGAATGGGCTCGATCATTGCCTATGGTTAGCCTCTACTAACGGTAAGTTTAGCCTAACTATCTAACCGTGTCAACAGGACCCGCATGGCGCACGGGCCGGCCCGCTGGCGGGTCGGCCGGGGAACCCTCTGCCGGCCGGCCCGCTGGCGGAGGCGGATCGCTCCCCTCGCGTCCCTGGGGCGAGGGGGTCTGATCTGGGGGTGGCGGCGGCGGACTGCGCACCCTCGCCCCAGGGACGCGAGGGGAGCGATCCGCCTCCGCCAGCGGGCCTCCTGGGGTGGACTGCGGGGCCTCGCCCAAAGGACTCGAAGGCGAGAGAGGCCTTACGAGCCCGGGTGGGCGGTCGCGTCGTGCACATGGAGCGCGAAGCCGAACCTGGGGTCGGGGTGGTCGAGCATCAGGACATGCCCGGGCGGGTA
>Ga0070709_10000014_pt1 | contig 158503 bp, 92 predicted proteins | sample LARL51metaG_FD_65449 | JGI IMG/M metagenome (GOLD analysis project Ga0070709, IMG submission 65449) | Corn, switchgrass and miscanthus rhizosphere microbial communities from Kellogg Biological Station, Michigan, USA - LAR L5-1 metaG | ecosystem: Host-associated > Plants > Roots > Rhizosphere ... | reverse complement strand
GGTGAATGCCGCATGAGAAGACGATCCGTAAGCCGTGTGCGGGAAACCCGCATGCACGGTTTGAAAGGGGGATTCAGGAGCCCGGACCCGCAAGGGCACCGCGCCTGATTTCTACCAATGTCATCCGAGCTCGGCGCGCTGGAACCTGGCGACGGCCCGCTGGCCGCGCGCGCGCCGTCGGGCGAGCCCCTGGCGCCGCCGGTTGCCGCGGCCGCGCCGGTGCGCCTCGGCAGCGACGAGGCGCTGCGGGCGGCGGCGCAGCGCTGGCTGGCGGCGCCGGCGCTGGCGCTGGACACCGAGTTCGTGCGCGAGCGCACGTTCTTCCCGCGCCTCGGGCTGATCCAGGTCCACGACGGCGACGCGGCCTACCTGCTCGATCCGCTGGCGGTGCGCGACCTCGCGCCGCTGGCCGCGGTCTGCCAGGCCGCCGGCACGCTCAAGGTGGTGCATTCGGCGAGCGAGGACGTCGAGGTCCTCTACCGCGCCCTCGGCGTGGTCCCGGCGCCGCTGTTCGACACGCAGGTGGCGGCGGGGCTGGCGGGCATCGGCACCGCGCTCGGCTACCAGCGGCTGGTCGCGGCGCTGCTCGCGGTCGAGCTGCCGAAGGGCGAGACGCGCACCGACTGGCTGGCGCGGCCGCTCTCGGCGGCCCAGCTGACCTACGCGGCGGCGGACGTGGCCCACCTGCTGCCGCTCTACGCGCGGCTGCGCGAGGTGCTCCTGGCGCTCGGCCGGCTGGACTGGGCGCTCGCGGACTCCGCCGCTCTGCTCGACGTCTCGCGTCTCGAGAGCGACCCCGAGACCGCCTGGAGGCGGGTGCGCGGCGCCGGCCGGCTCGACCGCCGGCAGCTCGGGGTGCTGCGGGCGCTGGCCGCCTGGCGCGATCGCGAGGCGCGGCGGCGAGACCTGCCGCGCGGCTTCGTGCTGCGCGACGAGGTGCTGCTCGAGCTCGCCGTGCGGCCGCCGGCGACCACCGAGGACCTGCAGCGGGTGTCCGGCCTCGAGGCGCAGCAGGCGGTGCGCGACGGCGCCGGCTGGCTCGGGCTGATCCGCGAGGCGCTGGCGCTCGACGCCGCCGAGCTGCCGCCGGAGCCGTGGCGGCCGCCGAGCTCGGCGGCGGTGCGCGACCTCGAGCTGCGGCTGCGCGCGGTGGTGAAGGAACGCGCCGCGGCGCTCGCCCTGCCACCCGAGCTGCTGGCGCCGCGGCGGGCGCTCGACGCGGTGCTCCGGAGCGCGCTCAGCGACCCCGAGCCGCGGCTGCCGCGCGACCTCGGCGGCTGGCGGCGGGAGGTGGTGGGCGAGGCGCTGCTGCTCGCCGCGGCGGCTCCCGCCTGAGGGCGCCGGCGCCGATCGTGACTCGAGTGCAAGCGAGGACAGCATGGACAAGGTCAATCTGATCGAGAAGCTCTCGCGGTTCGAGGATCACTTCCATCCGAAGGTGATCGCCGAGCTGAACGGCCAGATGGTCAAGCTGGTCAAGTTCCAGGGGCCCTTCGTCTGGCATCACCACGACGCCGAGGACGAGCTCTTCCTGGTGGTCGCGGGACGATTCTGCATGGAGCTCCGCGACCGCACGGTGTGGCTCGAGGAGGGCGAGATGCTGGTGGTGCCGCGCGGCGTCGAGCATCGGCCGTACGCTCCCGAGGAGGTCGCGGTGCTGCTCTTCGAGCCCGCCGCGACGCTCAACACCGGCAACGTGCGGGACGAGCGGACGGTCGAAGAGCTCGAGCGGATCTAACTCCCTCCAGCCCGTTCTGCTCCCGGCGGCCTCTCTCGCGCCGCTCGTCGTCTTCCGTCCTACAAGGCCGTCTCGCGGTCCTACAAGAAAAGTGGAAGTTGCCTAGCCCAGGTCGGGCGGCGCGCCGATAGAGGCGCCGTGCGGCGGTCGCTACGCTGGCATCGTGCAAAAGGAGAGCGCGATGAGCGATCGATCACGGCGTGGCACGCGGTCCGGAAAAGCGAAGCTCAATTTGATCTCGGCGCTGGCGATCGCCGCGCTGGCCGCCTCCGCGACGGCCGCCCGGGCGGCGGACGCCGGCGCCAGGCGCGCCTCGGCGGCGCCGGCCGCGGCGCGGGTGATGAGCGCCTCCGGCTTCTCCTTCGACCGCACCGTGCTGCGCGCCGACCTGCCGGTCGTCGTCGACTTCTGGGCGCCCTGGTGCATCCCCTGCCGCGAGCTCGAGGCGCCGCTCGCCGAGCTGGCGGCCAAGTTCGCCGGCCGCGCCCGCGTCGTGCGCGTCAACGTCGAATGGAGCTCGCGCGTGGCCCAGCGCTACGACGTCCAGGCTCTCCCGACCATCCTGGTGTTCAAGGGCGGCGTGCTGGTCTCGCGCTCGACCGGCGGCGCCTCCGAGCAGGACCTCGAGGAGCTGCTGGCTGCCCAGCTGGTGGAGCCGCCGGCGGCGGCGAGGGCAGCTGCTGCGCCGGCAGCTGCTCCGGCGGCGGCCGGGACGGTTGCCACCGCCGGCCGGTAGAACCCTTGCAGCGGGGCGCCGCCCGCGCGGCCGGTGTCTCGCGCCGGCCGCCCTCTTCGCATAGACAAAGGGACGTAGCCGGAGCGCGGGCGGACGAAGTAGCTGCGGCAAGCGCGCTGCTGCGCGACAATGGCGGCATGGACGCGCCGCGCGGCTCGCTGCGGCCGACGACCTCGGACGGTTGGCGGCTCAACCTCGCTTGCTATCCCGCGTGGGCGGTGGCGGGCGTTGCCGCGGGGGCTGCCGCGGGCGCCGAGGCGATCCCGAGCGCGCCGGCCGCGATGCTGCTGTCGCCCGGGATGATGCTGGACGGGCGCGCGATGGACCGGCCCCCCGGGCGCGGGCTCGCGTCGTTCTTCCAGGCGCGCGGCTACGCGGTGTACTGCCTCGATCTGCGCGGGCACGGCGCGAGCGGACCGGCGGCGTCGCGGCAGGTGGACTGGAACTTCGACGACCTGGTGCTCGCGGACGTCCCGGCGGCCGTCGCGGCGGTCAAGGCGCGCCATCCCGACCTGCCCGTGGTCTGGCTCGGGCACAGTCTGTCGGCGCACGCCGGCGCCGTCGCGCTCGGCGTGCGGCCGGAGCTGCCGATCGACCTGCTGGTGCTGATGTGCCCCGGCCCCTGGGTGCGGGCGTTCGAGCCGTCGTGGCCGGTCTGGCTGGCCAAGCGCGGCGTGCTGCGGCTATGGGACGGCGTGGCCGGAGTTTGTGGCAGGTTCCCCGCAAGGCGGCTGGGCATCGGCACCGACGACGAGTCGCGCGGCTACGTGCGGCAGCACCGGGCATGGGGAGCGAGCGGCCGGTGGGAGAGCCGCGACGGCAGCGTGGATTACCTGGCGGCGCTGGCGCGCATCCGGCGGCCGGCGCTGGTGGTCGCGGCGGGCGGCGACCTGCTGTGCCGCGCGCGCTCGGTGGCGTGCTTCGCGGCGGCCATCGGGGACCCCGCGGCGGGCGGGGCCGAGCTGTGGACGGTGACCGGACGCGACCTGGGCCGGCGCCTGCCGCCGGCGCACATGGAGATGATCACCGCCGCCCCGTCGCTGCCGATCTGGGAGCGCATCGACGCCTGGCTGCGCGAACGGCTCCGGGAGTCGGGCGCCGGCGGTCACCGCGCGGAGCGGCAACGCCTCGAAGAATCGGAGTCTCGCTCCGAGACCTCGAGGCGCCCCGCCGCCGCCCGCGGCCGGCTCAGAGGGTCGTGATGGTGTGGCAGTTGGTGAACTGCGCCGAGCAGTCCTCGCCGGTGGCGCCCCTCGGCGCGCGCAACGTCTTCTCGTCGTCGAGCAGGCGGATCGACTCCCGTCCCAGCACCAGCTTGCGGCGGTCCTTGGCCTGCTTCTTCATGGCACGGTCTCCTGGTTCACGGGTCCTGGTCTCGGCCGTGGCGGCCACGACGGCCCGCATCTACCTATGCAGTGCCGGCCGGCGGCGCCATGGAGCCCGGATGGTCCGCGATCTACCGGCTCCTCCCGGCTGCCGCCGCCCGGCCGGGCGCGCCGCGGCGGTGCAGTATCCTTGGCGCCGCGGGCCGCCGTCGGCGCGGGGCCGCGGACGCTGGTGGCCCGAGCGGGACACCAGGGAGGGGCGGTCGTATGGCAGGGACGAGTGGCGAGACGGCGGCGCCGGAGCTGCTGCGGCGGATGGACGCCTACTGGCGCGCGGCGAACTATCTCTCGGTCGGGCAGATCTACCTCTTCGACAACCCGCTGCTGCGCGAGCCGCTGCGGCGCGAGCACGTCAAGCCGCGGCTGCTCGGGCACTGGGGCACGACGCCGGGCCAGAACTTCATCTACGTGCACCTGAATCGCATCGTCAAGCAGCACGATCTCGACATGATCTACGTCTCCGGGCCGGGCCACGGCGGCCCGGCGGTGGTGGCCAACACGTATCTCGAGGGCACCTACAGCGAGATCTACCCGGCCGTCTCGCGCGACGAGGCCGGCCTGCGGCGGCTTTTCCGGCAGTTCTCCTTCCCCGGCGGCATTCCCAGCCACGCGGCGCCGGAGACGCCGGGCTCGATCCACGAGGGCGGCGAGCTGGGGTACTCGCTCAGCCACGCGTTCGGCGCGGCGTTCGACAACCCGGACCTGATCGTCGCCTGCGTCATCGGCGACGGCGAGGCGGAGACCGGGCCGCTCGCCACGGCCTGGCATTCCAACAAGTTCCTCGACCCGGCGACGGACGGGGCGGTGCTGCCGATCCTGCACCTCAACGGCTACAAGATCGCCAACCCGGCGGTGCTGGCGCGCATCGGCCGCGAGGAGCTCGACCAGCTGCTGCGCGGCTACGGCTGGTCGCCGCTCTTCCTCGAGGGCAGCGAGCCGGAGGCGATGCATCGGGCGATGGCCGCCGCGCTGGACGAGATGCTGGACGCCATCCGGCGGATCCAGCGGCAGGCCCGGCAGGAGGGCGTCACCGCGCGGCCGCGCTGGCCGATGCTGGTGCTGGCGACGCCGAAGGGCTGGACGGGGCCCAAGGTGGTCGACGGGCTGCCGGTCGAGGGGACCTTCCGCGCCCACCAGGTGCCGCTCGCCGACCCGGCGGGGAACCCCGAGCACCTGGCGCAGCTCGACGCCTGGCTGCGCGGCTACCGCCCCGAGGAGCTGTTCGACGAGGCGGGGCGGTTGCGGCCGGAGCTCGCCGAGCTGGCGCCGCGGGGGGAGCGGCGGATGGGCGCCAACCCGCACGCCAACGGCGGCCTGCTGCTGTGCGATCTCCACCTCCCCGACTTCCGCGACTACGCGGTGGCGGTGCCGTCGCCGGGCAGCGTCGACGCCTCGGACACTGCGACCCTGGGCGCCTTCCTGCGCGACGTCGTGAAGCTGAACCGGGAGCAGCGGAACTTCCGGCTGTTCGGGCCGGACGAGACCGTCTCCAACCGCCTGGACGCCGTCTTCGAGGCCACCGAGCGGCAGTGGGAGGCGCCGGTGCTGCCGGGCGACGAGCATCTGGCCCGCGACGGCCGGGTGATGGAGGTGCTCAGCGAGCACCAGTGCCAGGGCTGGCTGGAAGGGTACCTGCTGACCGGCCGGCACGGCCTGTTCAACAGCTACGAGGCGTTCATCCACATCGTCGACTCGATGTTCAACCAGCACGCGAAGTGGCTGAAGGTGACGCGGAAGCTGCCCTGGCGGCGGCAGATCGCCTCGCTCAACTACCTGCTCGCCTCGCACGTCTGGCGGCAGGACCACAACGGCTTCACCCACCAGGACCCCGGCTTCATCGACCACGTGGTCAACAAGAAGGCCGAGATCGTGCGCGTCTACCTGCCTCCCGACGCCAACTGCCTGCTGTCGGTGATCGATCACTGCCTGCGCAGCCGGCACTACGTCAACGTCGTGGTGGCGGGCAAGCACCCGGCGCCGCAGTGGCTGAGCATGGCCGAGGCCGAGCGGCACTGTACCGAGGGCATCGGCATCTGGAAGTGGGCGAGCAACGACCTGGGCTTCGAGCCGGACGTGGTGATGGGCTGCGCCGGCGACGTGCCGACGCTCGAGACGCTGGCCGCGGTCGCGATGCTGCGCCGCTCGCTGCCGGAGCTCAAGGTGCGGGTGGTGAACGTCGTCGACCTGATGAAGCTGCAACCCGAGAGCGAACACCCGCACGGGCTCGGCGACCGCGACTTCGACGCTCTCTTCACCAGGGACCGGCCGGTCATCTTCGCCTACCACGGCTACCCGTGGCTGATCCACCGGCTGACCTACCGGCGGACCAATCACCAGAACCTGCACGTCCGCGGCTACAAGGAAGAAGGAACGATCACCACGCCTTTCGACATGACGGTGCTGAACGACCTCGATCGCTTCCACCTGGTGCAGGACGTGGTCGACCGCCTGCCCCAGCTCGGCGCCAGGGGGGCCTACCTGAAGCAGGAAGCGCAGGACCGGCTGGTCGATCACCGCCGCTACATCGTCACCCACGGCGAGGACATGCCCGAGATCCGCGGCTGGCGGTGGGACGCGCCGGCGTGATCGTCCAGCGGGCGCGGGCGTGGGCGTGGGCGTGGGCGGGGTGGCGGCGGCGCGCGGCCTGGCTGGCGCTGCTCGGCACGCTCTCGGCCTGGGGCGGCTGGCTCATCTTCCGGACGTCGTTCGTGCTCGACGGCCGGCGGGTGTTCTGCCTGTTCGACGACGCCATGATCTCGATGACCTACGCGCGCAACCTGGTCGACGGCTGGGGCCTCAACTGGGCGCGGCAGGGGGCGCCGGTGGAGGGCTTCTCGCATCCGCTGTGGACGGCGCTGATGGTGCCGGTGAACCTGCTGCCGATCGCGCTCGACCGCCGCAGCCTGGTGGTGCAGCTCGCCTCGCTCGCGCTGCTCGTGCTGCACGTGGCGCTGGTGCGGCGGCTGGTGCGGCGCCACTTCACCCGGCCGGGGGCGCGCCACTGGGCGCCGGCGTGCGTGCTGACCGCCTTCTACCTGCCGCTCGCGCACTGGGCCCTGATCGGCATGGAGACCGGCCTGCAGGCGGTGCTGACCACCGGCATGGTCCTGCTGGCGCTGGACATCGTGCACGGCCGGCGGGACCGCCACCTCGCCCTCTTCGGGGTGTGCACGCTGGCGCTGCTGACGCGCCTCGACATGGCGCCGCTGGTCGTCGCCGTGCAGGCGTGGGTGATCGCTCACGGCGGGCTGCGGCGCGGGCCGCGAGCGGTGGGGAATTGGCTGCTGGGGGCGGCGCTGCTGGCGGCGGCGGCCGGCGGCTACGAGCTCTTCCGCTGGGTCACCTTCCACGACCTGCTGCCGAACACCTACTACCTCAAGCTGGGCGGCGTCCCGCTCGCGGTGCGGCTGCTGCACGGGCTGAGCACGATGCTGGCGACGTGGCGAGCGCACTGGCCGCTGCTGCTGGCAGTGGGAATCGGGATCGCGCCGCTGGCGCTGCCCGCCGCCGGCGCGCGCCGCGACCGGGAGTGGGGCCGCCGGCTGGCGCTGCCGGCGATGGTCTTCATGCTCTGCTGCGCCTACAGCGTCTACGTCGGCGGTGACGCGTGGGAGGAGGAGGTGTCGGCCAACCGCTTCGTCGCCTTCGCGATGCCGCAGGTGTTCGTGCTGTTCAACGCGCTCGCCAACCAGGCGCTGTCGGCGTGGAAGCGGCGCCAGCGTCGCCTGCGGCAGCGGCGGCCGCGGCAGCGGCAGCCGGGCGGCCCGCGGGGCGCTCGCGGCGAGCCGCTGCCGCTGCGCTACGCGCTCGTGGCGGCGACCGTCGCGGCGCTGCTGGCGGCCAACGGGCTGTGGCAGCAGGACGAGCTCGAGGAGAGCTGGAAGACGTTCACCGGGGTGAACCGGCCGACCCACGCGGACCGGTACGCGGCGCTGCTCGACCTGGTGCACAAGCTGCAGCGCATCGCCGAGCCCGCCGCCTCGGTCGCGGTGGTCTGGGCGGGCACCCCCGCCTACTTCAGCGACTTCCGGCTGGTCGACACCCTGGGCTACAACGACCGCCGCATCGCGCACGCCAAGCCCGCCGCCCAGCTCGGCGAGGACAACTTCGACGACTACGTCCCCGGTCACGTCAAGTGGGACTACCGCTACCTGCTCGACGAGCGCCGGCCCGACGCCGTCCTGCAGCTCTGGGGAGACGCGGCGACCGTGGTGAAGATGCTGCGCGCCCACGGCTACCGGCGGGCCGGCGACCTGTGGCTCGACACCGCCTCCCACTGGATCCACCTCAGTCCGCAGGCGCTCGCCGCGCTCGACACCGGCCCGGACCCGGGGGAGGAGGAGGAGGGGGCCGGGAACGAATGAAGGCAGCCTGCTCCCGGGCAGCGGATTCGTTGGCGGCGGCCGAGGGGGGTGGGGTCCCTTGGGACGAGGCGAGGCATACCCCTGCCTCGCCTCGTCCCAAGGGACCCCACCCCCCTCGGCCGCCGCCAACGGACCCGCTACTCGCGGGCCGAGCCGCCGCCGCTCCCGGCCGGCGGCGGGACGCCCGGCTTGACCAGGAGGGCCGGGTCGCCCAGCAGCTCGTAGATGCGGAGCACGTCGGGGTTCCCGCCGGCGGCGGCGAAGTCGCGCAGGGTGCGCTGGATGACGTCGCCGAGGCGCTGCGGGCTCGTCCCCTGGCCCCGTCCCAGCTCGAGATAGAACTGCTGGCCGAGCAGCTTGGCGGCGTCCGAGATGGAGAGGCCGCTCGCGGCCCAGACGGCCGCGGCGGCGCCGGCCGGCTGCGTCACGAAGGCGGCTCCGAGCGACAGGATGCCCGGGACCTCGAAGCGGTTGATGGTGCAGGTGAGGGCGGTCAGGACCGGCTGCCGGGGACCGTTGGTCAGCCCGGCCGCGTCGCTCGCCAGCAGCAGGCCGGAAGCGCTCAGCTGGTTCAGGCCGCCATGCCCGACGTAGTTGACCAGGCCGACGCCGCTCTGCAGGTCCGCCAGCAGGGTCGGGCGCGCGCCCGCGGGCGGCGGGTCGTCGAGGTCGATGCGCTCGGCCTGACGGAGGGGCGGCAGGGCTCCCTGGATCACGGTGCTGTCGCCGGCGAAGTTCTGGGCGCTGTCGGCGACCAGGATGGCGCGGCTGCTCCAGGTGTCCGGCGGCGCCGCCTCGTAGGCTTCGATTTTCTGCACCAGGTCGTGCAGGCCGGCGTTCGTCGCGACCGGCAGCCGGCCGATCGCGATGTCGGGGATGCCGGTGCCGGAGATATCGGCGAAGGCGTTGTCGGACGCGAACAGGCCGTACGCGGTCGCGACCATCAGCGGCGGGACGAGGTTGCCGCCGAGGCCGAGATTGTCCTTGTAGTCGAAGGTCCCGGTGCCCGCCAGCACGACGTAGCGCGGCGCCGGGTTCCAGTTCGCGTGGGCATAGGCCAGGAAGTCATGGATCGCGTGCGGGTTCTGCAGCCCGCCCGTCACCGCGTCGTAGACGTCCTGGACGTCGACGGCCATCGTCTTGAAACCCTGCGTGGCGCGGTAGCTCGCCAGCTCCTGGGCGGCGGGCAGCAGCGCCCGCGGCGCGATGACCAGGACGTCGGCGCCCAGGAAGGGCGTGAGCAGCGGCACCGGCGACTCGGCCACGACCGAGTCCGGGAGCCGCCAGGAAGCGCCGCTGGCCGCGAGGTAGGGGGTCTGGGGAGAGCCCGGAACGAAGGAGACCTCGAAGCGGCCGCCGGGCGCCGGGGTCACCGCCGGTCCGGAGATCCAGACGGGATGGGTCGGGTCGGTCAGGTCGAAGACGTGGATGCGCGGGCCCCGGAAACCGCTCACCGTCACCGACGGGTTGCCGCCGGCCGTGAGCAGCAGGGCGTCCTGGCTCGCCTGGAAGAGCCGCTGGTAGGCGAGGTCGAAGCTCTGCAGATACCAGTAGCTGTAGGGGACCCCGGGGCCGAGGACGGCGGTGACCTGCACGCTGTTGGCGCCCGGCCGCAGCAGGGCTTCGCTGAAGGGAAGATCGAGGGTCTGGGCCGTGACGCCCGTCCACTGCGCGCCGCCGATCGGGGTGCCGTTGAGGGAGACCTGGGCCTGGTGCTCGCCGGCGATGCCCGTGTCGCTCGCTCCCTGGACGCTCAAGCGCAGATGGGCGGTCTGGGCGATGGTGTCGGCGGCTTCGCCACTCAGCGCGAAGGTCTGCGAGCCGAGCTGCGGATCGCCGGCGACGAAGCTCGCCCAGTACCAGTAGTCCGCGTCCGGGTCCGTGGCCACGACGGTCGCGGCGAAGGTCTCCTGCTCGGCGTGCGCGTCGAAAGGGAAGCTGCCGCCGGGAATCGGCGGCGCGGGAGAGGCGAGCTGGCTGCTCATCCAGGTCCCCGGGGCGGCGCTCAGGCGATAGACGTTCTCGGCGGTGAAGATGCTCTGCGGCGCCTGGCCGTAGAAGAGGATCCCGGACCCTTCGGCGGCCCAGGCGTTGGCCGGCAACCAGGCGATCTCCGCCCCGGCGTTGGTCAAGCGGAGCTGCCGAGAGGCGACGAGCCCCTGGACGACGTGCGGATCGAGGCCGAGCGCCGCGGCGATCCGGGTCGCCGGGAGGACGTAGATGCCGCTGTCGCGGACGCGGATCGCCAGCGACGGCGCCGGCCCGCCCTGGGCGGCAGCGGCGGCCAGCGCGCGCTCCCGCTCGGGGGCGAGCGGCGCCGGCGGCAGCAGCGGCCGGGGCACGCGGTCGAAGCCCTGCTCCGGCAGGGCCGGGCGGTCGGGGTCGAAGTCCGCGGCCGCGACGTCGAGATCGAAGGGTCCGTAGACCACCCGGTCGCTGCGCCGCGGCGTCGCGACGTGCTCGACGAGGAGGTAGCGCTCGGCCGCCCGCGATCCCGTGGTGCGGTCGAGGACGCGGTAGTGGCCGCCCTGGGTCGCGGTGAGCAGGGCCGGCACGGGGCGCTCGTCGACCAGGACGTAGCGCTCCTCGCGCGGCTCCCAACGCAGCAGGTCGAAGGCGACCGTCCCCACCTCCGAGCTCGAGTCCCACTCGACGACCACGCCGCCGCGATCGCCCTGGCGCGCGCGGACCCCGGTGACCACGACGGGCGTGATCAGGCCCTGGGTCACGGCGAGCTCGCAGAGCGGACCGAAGGTCAGGGTGGCGCGCGCCTGGGTGGTGTTGCCGGTCTCGTCGACCCACGTGCCCCTGGTGCCGTTGCCGGAGGCGACCGTGCCGACCACCGGGATCCTCTGGCCGGCCGAGGTGGGGGTGACCTTCACCAGGTAGGTGAGGAGCGCAGTGGCCCCCGCGGCGAGCGTTCCCGGGTTCCAGGTGACGTTGCCCGTGCCGCCGACCGCGGGCTGGCTGACGAGCGACCCCTGGGTCTCGGCGGGGCTGCCGGCGTAGACGGTGCCGGCGCCCGGGACGTTCACGCTCACCAGGTCGGCGGCGGAGAAGGTGATGGCGCGGGCGGTCGGGTTGACCACCTGGACGGTGATCTGGAACGTGGTCGTCTGCCCGACGGCCGGAGGGTTCGGGCCGCTCGAGCCGCCGGCGTAGGTCACCTCCTGCTCCATGAAGGGCTTGACCGGCGCTCCCAGGGAGTCGGTGGGGAGGTAGACGCGGAAGGTGTTGGGGGTGGGCGCATTGTTCGCGGGCGTGCAGCCCTGCCCGCCCGCCGCCTCGGTGCAGGTGGCGACGGCGGAGTTGGCGATCTCGATGTTGGCGTAGTTGCCGTTGATGCCGGCGGCGTTCGGGGGGTTGCCGCCGCTGGTGTAGTAGTTGCTGATGGCCGCCGACATCGTCCAGATGCCGTAGTCGGCCGAGCTGTTGTCGGTGGTCCAGCCGGTGACCGAGTTGGTGAGCCAGGCGTCGTTGATCGAGAGGGAGGTGCTCGACAGGGTCTTGGTGAAGGGGCTCTGGGGGAAGGTGCCGGGGCTGGAGAGCTTGATCGAGCCGACGTTCTGCGGCGTCGTGCCGGTGAAGGTGCCGTTGTTGTTGAGGTCGTAGTCGAAGTCGTTCGACGCGAAGGAGCAGCCGGAGGTGATGTAGGGATACAGGGTGTAGGTCTTGGTGCCGAAGCTGCCGTCGGCGGTCGGACTCTGGCCGATCTGCGTGTGCGCGGAGTAATAAACTGGCAGCTCGACGGCGGCCTGCATGCTTTCCGGCTGCCCCGAGCCCTCGTCGGCCGCGATGCCGAAGGCGTTGATGTCGTCGTGGGTCCCGGTCCCGGTCTGCACGGCGCTGCTCTGGTCGACGTCGAGCTCCCAGTGGCCGGCGGCGATCGGGGTCGTGGTCGTGTTGAAGAGGGTCGACCATGCACCGTCGGCGCAGAACGCCGAGGCGGTGCTGGCGGTGCAGGTCTGGGTCGCGACCTGGGCGCCGCTGGGATTGATCAGCGTGTACTTGACGTTGGTCGAGTACGCGGCGTGCTTGGTGCGGTCGCGCTGCAGATCGCCGTTGGAGGCTTGGTTCTCTCCCGCGCCGGCGCCGAAGTCGGCGTCGAAGACCGACACCCGCAGCCGCGTCAGGCCGGCCGGCACCTCGATGTAATAGCGGTAGATGGTGTTGAGGCCATTGCCCTGCAGGCAGCCGACCCCGGCGGGAGTAGCGCAGGTGCCCGCCGTGGTGGCCGTGTTCGAGGAGATGAAATCGCCGAACTGCACTTCGCTGCCGCTCGCCTGCGGCATGAAGAGCGGGGTGCCGGTCGTGGACGTGGCGCCCCTGGGGCCGGTGCCGCCGGCATGCGCCGGGGGAGCGGCGGCGGGCGCCAGGGCGAGGGCCGCCAGGCACGCGGCAATGAGCATGCGCAACGTGCATCGAGTCGGACGCGGTTGCAGGGCGCTGTTGCGAAAACTCATCGGCAACCTCCGGGGTGCGGGCGCGATGCCCGTCATCATAAGTGCTGGGACGGGATGGCGGCCATCCCCTGGCTACGTAGACGGAAACGCTCTCCTGATATGCGTAAAGGGGGTGACCAGCCAAAGCTCGCATGAGCAGGCCTCGCAGACCGGGGGGTGGGTAGCGGCCTCGGACGGCGAAGGATCGCGAGGAGGCTCCCGGGCTCCACTGCGTCCCTGGGGCGAGGGGTCCCTCTCCCTACAAAGGTCAGTTCCCTCCAACCCCTCGCCCCAGGGACGCAGTGGAGCCCGGGAGCCTCCTCGCGATCCTTCGCCGTCCGGGGCCGCTACCCGGGAGGGCTCATACCGCTATTGAAAGCGGGGCGGTCCGGAGGTATTTTTAGCAACCGGGGCGCGGCGGGCATGAACCACTGGAAAGAGACCGCGGAGATCCTGTCGCGGCTGGCCGAGCTGGGGGCGGCGGGGCGGCGGGCGGCGCTGGCCACGGTGGTGGACATCGTGGGCTCGGCCTACCGGCGGCCGGGCGCCAAGTTCCTGATCGAGGACACCGGCAGCACCCTGGGCAGTGTCAGCGGCGGCTGCCTGGAAGCCGACGTGCGCGAGGTGGCGAACGCCGTCGTCGAGAGCGGCAGGCCGTCGCTGCGTCACTACAACACCGGCGACGAGGACGTGGTCTGGGGGCTCGGCCTGGGTTGCAACGGGCTGGTGGACGTCTTCGTGCAGCCGGCGACGGAGGGGCCGCTGGCGGCGCTCGCCGGGCCGCTGCGGGAGCTCTTCGCCGGCGACGGTCCGGTGGTGCTCGCCACGGTGGTGGGGGACGGGGCCGCGGCGACCGCGGCGATCGACGCGCCCCCGGCGAGCGACGCGCCCCCGGCGACCCTGGCGATCCACGCGGCCGCTGCGGTCGATGCCGTCGCGGCCGTCGAGGTGGGCGCGGTCCTGGCGATCGCCTGCGACGCACGGGAGACCGCGGGGGAGAGCCCGGCGGCCCGGGAGGGGAGACCGGCGGGCGCCGGGGTGCACGGCTCGCTGGGATCGCCGGAGCTCGACCGGCAGGTGGTCGAGCAGGCGCGTGCGCTGGCCGCCGCCGGCCGCTCGGGCGTGCACGCGATCGGCGGCCGCAGGGTCTTCGTCGAGGCGCTGCCGCCGCCGCCCCACCTGCTGGTCTGCGGTGGCGGCGACGACGCGCGGCCGCTGGTCGCCTATGCCGCCGACGTCGGCTTCCGCGTCACCGTGCTCGACCATCGGCCGGCGCTGCTGGCCCCCGAGTGGTTCCCGCGGGCGCTGCGCCGGGTGGTGGCGCGTCCCGAGGACCCGGAGCTGGCGCTGCCGCCGCCGGCGCGCACCCTGGCGGTGGTGAAGACCCACTCGCTGGCGCACGACCGGGAATGGGTGCGGCGGTTGCTGGCGGCCGGGCTCCCCTACATCGGCGTGCTGGGGCCGCGCGCCCGCACCGAGGCGATCCTGCGCGACGTCGAAGCCGCAGCCGGGGGGCCGCTCGCGAGGGGAGAAGAGGCCGGCGAGCGGGAGCGGGTGTTCGGGCCGGTGGGCCTCGACCTCGGCGCCGACGGTCCCGCGCAGGTGGCGATCAGCATCGTCGCCGAGCTGCTCGCCTTCCACGCCGGGCGCGAACCGCGCCATCTCTCGGTGCTGCGGGAGGCGATCCATGCCAGCTGATCCCGGCCTGCCGTCCGCCCAGGGGAGCGCCGGCCCGCGGCCCGCGCCGGCCGCGCCGGAGGCTTCGGCCGCGCAGGAGGCATCGGCCGCGCCGGAGACTTCGGCGGCAGGCGCCGGCGCGGTCGCCGGCGTGCTGCTGGCGGCGGGCACGTCGAGCCGCATGGGATGCAACAAGATGCTCTTCGAGCTGGGCGGCGAGAGCGTGGTGCGGGGCGCGGCGCGGCGGGCGCTGGCGGGCGGCCTGTCGCCGCTGCTGGTGGTGCTCGGGCACCAGGCGGAGAGAGCGCGGCAGGAGCTCGACGGGCTCGCCTGCCAGGTGGTCATCAACCCCGACTACGACCAGGGGATCACCGCGTCGCTCAAGGCCGGGGTGGCGGCGCTGCCGCCCGCGGCGCGGGCGGCGGTGGTGCTGCTCGCCGACATGCCCCTGGTCAGCGCCGAGATGATCGCCGAGATGGTGAGGCGCTACCGCGCGACCGGGGCGCCGCTGGTGATCTCGGACTATGGCGGCGTGACGGCGCCGCCCATGCTGTACGAGCGCGGGCTCTTCGGCGAGCTGCTGCAGATGACCGCGGGCGGCTGCGGCCGGCAGGTGGTCAAGCGCCACCGCGCCGAGGCGCAGGTCCTGTCCTGGCCGGCGACGACGCTTGCCGATCTCGACGTGCCGGAGGACTACGCGCGGATCCGGGACCGCGGCGGGCGGGCCTGAACGGACCAGGCGGCAGCGAGGGAGCGGGGTGCGCGGGGTGCGAATGAACCGAGCGGGACACTGATCCTCATGCATGCCGAGCTGCTGCGGATGGCGTCGGAGCTGGCGGGGAGGGAGGAGCCCTTCGTGCTGGCGGTGGTGGTGCGCCGCCAGCCGGCCAGCTCGGCGCAGGCAGGCGACATGGCGCTGATCACCGCCGCGGGCGAGTTCCACGGCTGGCTTGGCGGCAGCTGCACGCAGCCGACGGTGGTGCGGGAGGCGCGGCGGGCGCTCGCCGACGGCAGACCGCGGCTGCTGGCGCTGTCGCCCGATCCGGAGGCCGAGCGGCGGCCGGGGGTGGCGGTCTTCCCCATGACCTGCCACAGTGGAGGGAGCGTGGAGATCTATCTCGATCCCATCCTGCCGGCGACCCGGCTGCTGATCTTCGGCGCCTCGCCGATCGCCCAGGCGCTGGCGACGCTCGGCCGGGCCATGGGCTATTCGGTCTCGGCCAGGATGGATGGTGCGGCCGCCGGTGCCGCGGAGGACCCCGCGCGGCCAGGGTGCTACGTGGTGGTGGCGACGATGGGGGATCGCGACGCGGAGGCCATCCGCGCGGCGCTGGCGCTGCGGCCGGCCTACCTCGGGGTGGTGGCGAGCGCCAGGCGCTTCGCGCAGGTGCGCGAGAGCCTGCTGGCCCAGGGGGTGGCGGCGGCGGCGCTCGACTCGATCCGCAGCCCGGCCGGGGTGGCGATCGGGGCCCAGGAGCCGGCGGAGATCGCGGTGAGCGTGCTGGCCGAGATCGTCGCCCAGCGGCATGCCGCGGCGGGGGCACCGGGGACCCCGGGGGAAGCGGAGACGGCCGGGATGGAAGCGGCGGGGACACCGGTGATCGGCGAGGAGGCCGCCGCCGGCCAGGCGATCGATCCGATCTGCGGCATGACCGTCGAGACCGCAGGCGCCCGCCACACCGCCGAGGCCGGCGGGCGCACCTGGTACTTCTGCGGCGAGGGTTGCCGCCAGCGCTTCCTGGCCGCGCCGGAACGATTCATGGCAGCGCGGCCCGCGGCACCGCGGCCGGCGGCACCCCGGGGACCCCGGAGATCGGCAGGAGGGGCGTGAAGCAGGAGATCGCAGCGCTGCAGGAGGCGATGGAGCGGCAGGGCTACGTCGCCGATGCCGCCGTCGCCACCGCCGTCTACCTGGCCAAGGAGATGCGCCGGCCGCTGCTGATCGAGGGCGATGCCGGCGTCGGCAAGACCGAGGTCGCCAAGGTGCTGGCGCGGCTGCTGCCGGCCGAGCTGATCCGGCTGCAGTGCTACGAGGGCCTGGACGTCGCGACCGCGCTCTACGAGTGGAACTACCAGCGCCAGATCCTGCGCCTGCGCCTGGCGGAGCACGAGGGCAAGAGCGCGGCCGAGATCGAAGAGCTGATCTTCAGCCGCGCCTACCTGCTGGAGCGGCCGCTGCTGCGCGCCATCACCCGGCGCGAGGCGCCGCCGGTGCTGCTGATCGACGAGGTGGACCGCGCCGACGACGGCTTCGAGGCGTTCCTGCTCGAGGTGCTCTCCGACTTCCAGGTGACGATTCCGGAGCTGGGCACGGTGCGGGCGGAGCAGGTGCCCTACGTGGTGCTGACCTCGAACCGCAGCCGCGAGATCGGCGACGCGCTGCGGCGGCGCTGCCTCTACCTCTACATCGATCACCCGACCCTCGACAAGGAGGTGCGCATCCTGCGCGCCCGCGTGCCGCAAGCCGGCGCGCGGCTGGCGGCGGAGATCGCCAGCTTCATGCAGGCCCTGCGGCGGCGGCGGCTGAGCAAGGCGCCGGGAGTGGCGGAGACCATCGACTGGGCGCAGGCGCTGCTGCAACTCGACCGCGACCGCCTCGACCTCGAGACGGTCGAGCAGACCCTGGGCTGCGTGCTCAAGGACCATCACGACCTGCGCGACCTCGGCGGCGGCGAGCTCGAGACGGCGCTGGCGGCGGCGCTCGCGGAGGTGCCGCCGCTGCCGGAGGCGGCGGCGCGATGAAGCTGCATGCGGGCTCGGCCGCGGCGCCCGGGGGCGGACCCTCTGCCCGACGCCCTTTGGGCGAGCCATCGCAGCTCGCGGTCGGTTCCTCCGCCACCCTCGCCCAAACGGCGGCCGGAAGCGGGTCCGCTCCCGGCGACCCCGCCGCGGGCTCGGGGCTCGTGCTCCACCTGGCGCGGTTCGGGCGCGCGCTGCGCGAGCGGGGGGTCGGGGTGGGGCTGAGCGACGAGGCGGACGGTCTCGAGGCGCTGTCGCTGGTCGACCTGGGCGACCGCGACGAGGTGCGCCGCGCGCTGCGGGCGGCGATGAAGATCCGGCCGCGCGACGCGGCGGCCTTCGAGGAGCTGTTCGCGCAATGGTGGGGCAGGCAGGCGCCGGGCGAGGCGGCCGCGGCGCGGCGCCAGGAGCAGCCCCGGTTCGAGGACCCGGCGAGACCGCCGCGGCCGCGGCCGGCGCGGCAGGGCCCCGGATCGGATCCGGCCGGGCGGCTGCGCGAGGCGGCGCCGGCGAGCGCGGCGGCCGCCGAGAGCGAGGCACCCGCCGGCGAGGAGCCGGGCTACAGCCCGGAAGCCCTGCTGCGGCGCAAGTCCTTCGAGGAGTGCTCGCCGGCGGATCTGGCGGCGATGGAACGCCTCATGGACCGGCTCGCCCTGCGGCTCGCCACCCGCCGCAGCCGGCGGCGGCTGCCGGCGCGCGGCGCGGTGCGCGGCGAGGTCGACCTGCGGCGCAGCTTCCGCCGCGCGCTGGCCGACGGCGGCGAGCTGCTGTCGCTGGCCCGGCGCCGGCGGGCGATCGAGCTGCCGCGCCTGGTGGTGCTGTGCGACACCAGCGGGTCGATGGATCCGCATACCCGCTTCCTGCTCGCCTTCGTGCTGGCGCTGCGCCGGATGGCGCGGCGGTGCGAGCTGTTCGCGTTCAACACCGCGCTGGTGCGGCTCACGCCTTGGCTACGGGAGAGGGCCCCTACCGCGGAGCCGCAGCCGGGCTGGGAGATCGATCGGGTGCTGCGGCGGCTCGCCGCGGACGTGCCCGGCTGGTCGGGCGGCACCAGGATCGGCGAGTGCCTGGCCGCGTTCGCCGAGCAGTGGCTCGACGAGCTGGTCGACGGCCGAACGGTGGTGCTGATCCTGAGCGACGGGCTCGACCGCGGCGACGTCGGGCCGCTCGCCGGCGCGATGCGCGCCATCCACGGGCGGGCGCTGCGGGTGCTGTGGCTGAACCCGCTGGCGGGGGACAGCCGCTACGAGCCCACGGTGCGCGCCATGGCGGCGGCGATGCCCTACGTCGATCGGCTGGCGCCGGCCCACAACCTCGAAGCGTTGGAGCGGCTGCTGCCGCTGCTGTCGGCCTGAAGGGAGCGGCGATGGGCATCCCGATCGAGAAGAGCTTCGTCGTCGCCGCGCCGGCGGCCGCGGTGTGGGAGTTCCTCACCGATCCGGTCAAGGTGGCGAGCTGCCTGCCCGGCGCCGCGATCACCGGCAAGGAGGACGACGCCACCTGGGGCGGCACGATGACCGTCAAGGTCGGGCCGGTCACCGCGAGCTACCGGGGCAAGCTGCGTTTCGAGCGCCTGGACGCCGCGTCCGGCGAGGCGGAGATCGCCGCCTCCGGCCAGGAGACGCGCGGCAAGGGAGGCGCCGACATGCGCATGAAGAGCCGCGTCGTCGAGCGCGGCCCCGCCGAGACCGAGGTGACAGTCACCTCCGACGTCAACGTCGTCGGCGTCCTCGCCCAGTTCGGCCGCGGCATGATCCAGGATGTCAGCGACCAGCTGTTCCGCAAGTTCACCGAGGCGATGCGGCGGCAGCTGGAACGGGAGGTGGAGGTGCCGGGGGCGGAGCCGCCGGCGGCGGCGAGGGTAGCCGGAGAGGTATCGGTTGGCCGGGAGGCCACGATGAGGCCTGTTGCCGAGAAAGTGGTGGCACCTGCGACCACGGCGGCTGAGGCGCCGGCGGCGCCGAGGGTAGCCGGAGAGGCAATGGTTGGCCGGGAGGCCACGATGAGGCCAGTTGCTGAGAAAGCGGTAGTTCCTGCGACTTCGATTGCTCCCGCGACGACGTCTCTTCCTGTAGCCTCCAGGACCAGCGCTGTGACGACGCAATCTCCTGCGGCCGGCACGACCGCTGCTGCAACGCCCTCGTCGCCGCCACCTCCACCACCCCCACCTCCCGCCTCTGAAGAAAACGTTTTGGACGTCGGCGCGCTGGGCACTGCTGCCCTGGGCCGCGCCGCAATGCGCACCCTTCGCCGCCCGGGGTTCTGGATCACCCTCGTTGCGGTCGTCTTGATCGTCTACTGGTGGGCGTCCCACTGATGCCTCGCAATGCCTGCCGGCGTGTGCCGGTGCGTGTCGGTGGCGTTGCTGCAACCGGCGTCATCGCGGGCGCCGCCGCCACCATCGCCTCTCCGGCCGCCCTCGGCGCTACCCGCGCCTCGGCAGCCATCGCCGCCACCCGCGGCTCGGAAAGGAGCCATCGATGATTCCCGCAGCTTTCGATTACCACGCGCCACGCACGCTGGACGAGGCGCTGGCGCTGCTCGCGGAGCATGGCGACGACGCCAAGGTGCTCTCCGGCGGACAGAGCCTGCTGCCGCTGATGAAGCTGCGGCTGGGGGGGGCCGGCCACCTGGTCGACATCGGCCGCATCCCCGGCCTCGAATACATCGAGGAGGAGGGGGATTGGCTCAGGATCGGCGGCCGCACGCGCGAGGCGGAGCTCGAGCGCTCCGCGCTGATCCATTCGAAGCTGCCGCTGCTCGCGGACACCGCGGCGGTGATCGCCGATCCGCTGGTGCGCAACCTGGCGACCGTGGGCGGCAACCTGGCGCACGGCGATCCCGCCAACGATCATCCGGCCGCCATGCTGGCGCTGCGCGCCGCGGTGGTGGCGACCGGACCGCGGGGAACGCGGACGATTCCGATCGACGATTTTTTCGTCGGCCTGTTCGCGACGGCGCTCGACGCCGGGGAGATCCTGACCGAGATCCGCATCCCACTGCCGCCACCCCGAAGCGGCGGCGCCTACGAGAAGCTCGAGCGCAAGGTGGGCGACTTCGCCACCGCCGCCGCCGCGGTGCAGGTCACGCTCGGCGCCGGTGGCGAGGTGGCCCACGCCGGCATCGCCCTGACCAATGCCGGTCCGACGCCGGTGCGCGCCGCCGAGGCCGAGCGGTACCTGGTGGGCAAGCAGCCGTCCGACGAGGCGATCGCCGAGGCGGCGCGCCTGGCGGGGGCGGCGGCGACGCCGACCGCCGACCGGCGCGGCAAGGTCGAATACAAGCGCGAGATGGCGCGCGTCCTCACCGCCCGCGCCCTGCGCCGGGCCATCCAGCGGGCCAAGGAGCACTGAGCCATGGCAAAGCACAAGATCAAGGTCAAGGTGCAGGGCGCCGAGCGCGAGGCGGAGGTGGAATCGCGGCTGCTGCTGGTGCACTTCTTACGCGAGGTGCTGAGCTTGACCGGCACCCACATCGGTTGCGACACCACCCACTGCGGCGCCTGCACGGTGCTGCTCGACGGCCAGCCGGTCAAGTCCTGCACGGTACTGGCGGTGCAGGCCGACGGGCGCGAGGTGATGACGATCGAGGGCCTCGAGCAGGACGGCAAGCTCCACCCGATCCAGGAAGGCTTCTGGCAGGAGCACGGCCTGCAGTGCGGCTACTGCACGCCGGGGATGTTGATGACTGGCTACGCGCTGCTCGAGCGCAACGCGGACCCCAGCGAGGCCGAGATCCGGCAGGCGATCTCCGGCAACCTGTGCCGCTGCACCGGCTACGTGAACATCGTCAAGGCGGTGCAGCACGCCGCCGCCGCCAAGCAACGGCGCACGACGGCGGCCTGAGGAGGAAGATCGATGACACTCAAGACGACGGCGGAAGTCTGCGGCATGGGCCACTCGATGAAGCGCAAGGAAGACCCGCGCTTCATCCGCGGCCAGGGCCATTACGTCGACGACATCAAGCTCCCCGGCATGGTTCACCTCGACATCGTGCGCAGCCCTTATGCGCACGCCAAGATCATTGCGATCCACACCGACAAGGCGCTGGCCATCCCGGGCGTGCTGGCGGTGATCACCGGCAAGACTCTCGAGCAGTTCAACCTGCACTGGATGCCGACGCTGATGTCGGACACCCAGATGGTGCTGCCGGTCGAGAAAGTGATGTATCAGGCGCAGGAGGTGGCGGCGGTGATCGCCACCGACCGCTACGTCGCCGCCGACGGCGTCGAGGCGGTGGAGGTCGAGTACGAGCCGCTGCCGGTGGTGGTCGATCCATTCAAGGCGCTCGAGCCGGGCGCGCCGGTGCTGCGCACCGACAAGCCGGGCAAGCAGGACAACCACATCTTCCACTGGGAGGCCGGCGACCGCGCGGGCACCGACCGGGCGTTCGCCGAGGCGGACGTCAAGGTCAAGCAGGACATTTACATCCCGCGCATCCACGTCGCGTCGATCGAGACCTGCGGCTGCGTCGCCGACTTCGACCGCGCCATGGGCCACCTGACAGTCTACATGACGACGCAGGCGCCGCACGCGATCCGCACCGTCTTCGCGCTGGTGGCCGGGCACGTCGGGCTGTCGGAGGAGAAGATCCGCATCATCTCGCCCGACATCGGCGGCGGCTTCGGCGGCAAGGTGCCGGTCTACCCGGGCTACGTGATCGCGGTGGCGGCTTCCGTGGTGCTGGGCAAGCCCGTCAAGTGGAGCGAGGACCGCATGGAGAACCTGCAGGCCGACTCCTTCGCCCGCGATTACCACATCACCGCCGAGCTGGCGGCCAGGCGCGACGGCACGATGACCGCGCTGCGCATCAAGACGCTCGCCGACCACGGCTACACCGACGCCGCCGCCAACCCGTCGAAGTTCCCGGCCGGGCTGTTCTCGATCTGCACCGGTTCTTACGATCTGAAGCATGCCTTCACCGAGGTGGACGCCGCCTACACCAACAAGCCGCCGGGCGGCATCGCCTACCGGTGCTCGTTCCGCGTCACCGAGGCGGTGCACGCGATCGAGCGCATCACCGACGTGCTGGCGCAGGAGCTCAGAATGGATCCGGCGGAGCTGCGGCTGAAGAACTTCATCCAACCGGACCAGTTCCCGTACCACTCCGCGCTGGGCTGGGAGTACGACAGCGGCAACTACCCGGCGGCGCTGGCGCTGGCGATGAAGACCATCGGCTACGACGAGCTGCGCCGGGAGCAGGCGGAGAAGCGGCGGCGCGGCGAGCTGATGGGGATCGGCATCTCGTCGTTCACCGAGATCGTCGGCGCCGGGCCGTCGAAGCAGTTCGACATCCTGGGCATCAAGATGTTCGACTCGGCGGAGCTCCGCGTCCACCCGACCGGCAAGGTGATCGCGCGCTTCGGCACCAAGTCGCAGGGGCAGGGGCACGAGACCACGTATGCGCAGATCGTCGCCGAGGAGCTGGGGATCCCGGCGGCGCACGTGCAGGTCGAGGAGGGCGACACCGACACGGCTCCCTACGGCCTCGGCACCTATGCCAGCCGCTCGACGCCGACCTCGGGAGCGGCGTGCGCGGTGGCGGCGCGGAAGATCCGCGAGAAGGCCAGGAAGATCGCCGCCTACCTGCTCGAGGCGAGCGAGGAGGACCTCGAGTGGGAGACCGGGAAGTTCTTCGTCAAGGGGGCGCCGCAGAAGGCCAAGACCATCCAGGAGATCGCTTTCGCGGCCTACACCAACCATCCGCCGGGGATGGAGGCGGGCCTCGAGGCGGTGGATTATTACGATCCGCCGAACCTCACCTTTCCGTTCGGCAGCTACATCTGCGTCGTGGACGTCGACCGCGGCACCGGCGCGGTGAAGATCCGGCGCTTCCTGGCGGTGGACGACTGCGGCAACATCATCAACCCGATGATCGTCGACGGCCAGATCCACGGCGGCTTGACGATGGGCATGGCGCCGGCGCTGCTCGAGGAGATCAGCTACGACGAGAACGGCAATATCTCGGGCGGCAGCTTCATGGACTACCTGGTGCCGACGGCGATGGAGACGCCGGCCTGGGAGACCGCGAAGACGGTGACCCCGTCGCCGCACCATCCTTTCGGCGCCAAGGGGGTGGGCGAGTCGGCGACGGTGGGCGCGCCGCCGGCGATCGCCAACGCGGTGGTGGACGCGCTGGCGCACCTCGGCGTGCGGCACATCGACATCCCGATCACGCCGGAGAAGGTGTGGGACATCCTCAAGGCGAACGGGGTGGCGGAGTAGGGGTGGGGGAGTGCGGGGCGGGGTAGTGTCATTGGTTGCTGGATTGCCCTTGCCTCCCACCCTCCGTTTGGGCGAGGGGTCCAGGTCTATGGAGCGACGGCATGGGACTGCGGACCCTCGCCCAAACGGCGGGTGGGAGGCAAGGGCAATCCAGCCAGGACACTACCTGCGGTGCGGGGCATCGATGCCTCTGCATATATGCAGGTTCGGCTTGGATCCCGCCGAGCTTTGGTCTAAGATCGCGCCGACCTGAACCCCCGTATGCTCGACAAGATCCTCTTCCTGGTGATCGGCTGGATCCTGGGCCTGCTCAGCCCCATCGTCGCCGACTTCTTCACGAAGAAGCGACAGCTCGCCGAGATCCGGCGCGGCGTGCTCGTCGAGCTCGGGGAGACGCGATTCGGCCTCGCCAACACGACGCTGGCGGTGGCGGGCACGGTCGGCGCCTGGGACCATGACTACCTGGGGTGGTTGAAGTCGGTCCTCGACTCGTACCGCGGGCCGCGCGACGAGGACCGCAAGCCGCTGCAGGAGACGGTGACCGGCCTGCTCAACCTGGACGAGCAGCAGCTCGCCGCGGCGGCCAGATCGATGGGAGCGCCGACGTCACCGGCCCTCAAGAAGCACCGCCTGCCGTACCTGGAGTCGAAGGTCGACTACCTCGCCAGCCTGGGCCCGGAGGCACAGCGGCAGCTGCTCGAGATCCAGTCGCAGGTCGGCGCCATCAACGAGCTGCTCGACGACATCCGCTTCTGTCTTGGAAAGAGTTTCGATTCGCTCCCGCCCTCCACGCGCCAAGCGATCGACGCCAGTCTGCAGAACTCCTACCGCGCAGTCCTGCACTCCTCGCGCAACGCGGCGGATCTGATCGGGAAGGTGAACCTCTCGTAGCTACCGATGGCGGCCCGAAGGCGCTGGGCCGCGCGGCACCAGGGCTCAGCTTCGCGCTCGCCAGTATCCGGGTTCTCGCGAGTGGTGGGCAACTGCAAACACCACGATCTCCTCGCCTACGAGGCGGTAGACGAGGGAGTGAGGGAAGCCCTTGAGCTGGAGCCGTCGAGTGTTGGCGATCCCTTCGGACCCAGCGTTGGGAAACTCAAAGGCAAGCCTGGCGGCTTGTTCGACTGCCTCGACGAAGCGGGTCGAGACCTCACGGCCGGCTTGACGCCGGTAGTAGCGCGTCTCAGCCTCCACCTCGGCGTCCGCTCCAGGGTGGAAGCGGATTACCTTCACTCAGTCAGCTTCCTGGCCCGCGCGAACACGTCTTCCGCTGGAATGAGCTCCACCTCGCCACGCTCATAGGCCGCGACCCGAGCGTCGATCTCGGCGTCCCAGGCCGCCAAGACGCTGGGCGAGCTCACTTCCACCAGGGACTCCAACAGTAGCTCTGCAAGCCGCGCCCGCTCCTCTGGCGGCAGCTGGCGAACCTGCACCTCCACTTCCGCGAAATTCGACATCGCAGCTCCTTGACCTGCGGAACCCAAGAGGACCCGCGAGCCGGCAACGCCCCCACACCACCTCGATGCTCGCGGGGCGCTCCGTTGACCTCATCCTACCGCAGCTTCGATTGCGGTCCACGCGGTTGGCTTCGCCGCCGGGGTGGAGGTTCGGCTGCGGGTATGATTCTCGGCTCGAGCTCTCGCGCGCATTGGAGGCGCCGATGACGACAGCCGCGGATTCTCGCCTCTCGGTCTCGCTGGCGGACGTGCGCGCGGCGCGCGCGCGGATCGCGGGGCGCGTCCATCGCACGCCGGTGCTCACGTCGCGCCAGCTGGACGCGCTGGTGAGCTGCCGGATGTTCTTCAAGTGCGAGCTGTTCCAGCGGGGGGGCGCGTTCAAGGCGCGGGGGGCGTTCTCGCGGCTGACGCTGCTGACTCCGGCCGAGCGCGCGGGCGGGGTGGTGGCGTTCTCGTCCGGCAACCATGCGCAGGCGGTGGCGCTGGCGGCGCGCGAGCTGGGGATGCGGGTGACGATCGTGATGCCGGCCGACGCGCCGGCGGGGAAGGTCGCGGCGACCCGCGGCTACGGCGCGCGCGTGGTGCCGTACGACCGGGCCTCCGGGGACCGCGAGGCGATCGCGGGGCGGATCGTCGCCGAGGAAGGGGCGGTGCTGGTGCCGCCGTTCGACGACGACGCGGTGATCGCCGGCCAGGGGACGCTGGCGCTCGAGCTGCTCGAGGACGTGCCGGAGCTGGACGCGCTGGTCGCTCCCTGCGGCGGCGGCGGGCTGATGTCCGGCATCGCGGTCGCGGGGCGGGGGGTGCGGCCGGGGCTGCGGGTCTTCGGGGTGGAGCCCGAGGCCGGCGACGACATGAAGCGCTCGCTCGCCGCCGGCGAGCCGGTCAGCGTGCCGCTGCCGGCGACGATCGCCGACGCGCTCATGACCATGCGGCCGGCGGCACGCACGTTGGCGATCGTGCGGGCGCTGGCCGAGGACGTCCTGACCGTCTCCGACCTCGAGCTGCGCCGGGCGATGGCGCTGCTCGCCTCGCGGCTGAAGCTGGTCGTCGAGCCCGGCGGGGCGGCCGGGTTCGCGGCGCTCCTGCACGGCAAGGTCCCGGGGGTCGCCGGGCAGCGGGTCGGGATCGTCCTCTCCGGAGGCAACGTCGACCTCGAGCGCTTCGGGAGCCTCGTCGCGGGGTTCCCAGGCTGAGGAGCCTACGGGGAATCTCCCTCCGGCCCGGGCCGCGGGGGGTCGGATCTCCTCGCGGCCTCCCTTTGGGCGAGGGCCTGAACGCGAGCCGGCGGAGGAATTCAATGGCCTCACCCAAAGGTCGGCCGCGAGGAGATCCGCCTCCCGCGGTCTTGCCCTCCTCCCCTCCGGCCGCAAATCCCTTCGGCTACCGCGCGGCGGGCCCGAGGTTCGTGGTGAAGAAGGCGAGGATGCGCTCTTGCAGCGCGCGCTGGACGGCGGCGTCGGGCACCATGTGGGTGAGGCCGGGGAGGACGAGGAAGTCGTAGGGACGGCCGGCGCGGAAGAGGGCGTTCGTCAGCTTGAGACTGTGCATGAAGTAGACGTTGTCGTCCGCCGTGCCGTGGACGACGAGCAGCGGCACCCGGAGGTCGGGGCACCAGGTCTCGACGGAGCTGCGGCGGTAGCCTTCCGGGTTGGCCTGCGGCAGGCCCAGGTAGCGCTCGGTGTAATGCGTGTCGTAGTCCCGCCAGTCGTTGACCGGGGCACCCGCGACCGCGGCGCGATAGATATCAGGGCGGCGCATCGCCGCCATGGCGGAGAAGTAGCCGCCGAAGGACCAGCCGAAGATCCCGGTGCGCGAGAGGTCCATCTCCGGGTACCTCGCCCCGGCCGCCTGCAGACCGGCCACCTGGTCGGCGAGCTGGACGTCGATCAGGTTGCCCTTGATGACGCGCTCCCAGGCCCGGCCGCGTCCGGGGGTGCCGCGGCCGTCGAGGGTGAGGACGATGAAGCCGTGGTCGGCGATCCACTGGTCGAGCAGGTACGCTGCCCAGGGATCGCGGCGGACGGTCTGGACGTGGGGACCGCCGTAGACGCTCACCAGCACCGGGTAGCGGCGGCCGGCCTCGAAGGTCCGCGGGCGGAAGATCGCGGCGTTGAACGCCAGCGGGCCGAGGCGGGTCAGCTCGAGCCTGGGGAAGAACGGCGGACTCTCGGCGACGGAGCGCAGCCGCCCGGTCTCGTCGCCGTCCCGGCGATGCACGCTCCAGCGGCGCTCGCCGGAGAGCAGCGTCTCCGACCACACCGAGGCGCTGCCGTCGCGCGCGAAGACGGCGGCGTGCATGCCGGGCTCGCGGGTCAGCGGGACCGGCTGGCCGGCGCCCAGCGGCACGCGCCAGAGCTGCTCCTCGGTGGGATCGGCGCTGGCGACGACGTAGGCGGCGCCGCCGGCGGCGTCGACGCCGGCGAGCGTGCGCAGGCCGAAGCCCGGAGGCGTCAGCCAGCGTCCCGCGGCGCCGTCGCTGCCGCGCAGCTCGAGGCGGGGCTCGCCGGTGCGCTCGCTGATCCACAGCAAGCCGCCGCCACTCTCGAGCCAGCGCGGGACCGAGGGCTCGAGGTTGAGCCAGGCGGCGTCGGTCTCCGTGAGCAGGGTGCGGGTGGCGCCGGTCGCGGGGTCGGCGGCCAGGAGGCGCTCCTCCGTCTGCTCCCGGTTCTGCACCAGGAGGGTGAGCGGTCCGCCGCGCTGCCAGCGCACCGCCGCGAGGTAGGGGTAGCGGTCCCGGTCCCATGCGACCCACGCCGTCGTGCCTCCGGTGGCTGGCACGACGCCCAGGCGCACCACGGCGTTGTCGCGGCCCGGCCGCGGGTAGGGCCAGGCGTCGGCCGGGCGCTCGGGGTGCATCGGGTCGGCGATGTGAAAGACCTCGACCCGGCTGGTGTCCGCCTCCTCGTACGCGAGGGCCTGGCCGTCGGGCGACCACCAGTACCCTTCGCGGCGGTCCATCTCCTCCTGCGCCACGAACTCGGCGAGGCCGTGTGTGAGGGTCGGCGAGGCGCCGGTGGTCAGGCGGCGCTGGGTTCCGGTGGCGACGTCGACGACGTAGAGATCGCCCTCGCGGATGCAGGCGACGCGCGCGCCGTCGGGCGAGAAGCGGGGATCGAGCGGATAACCGCCGGCCGCCGGCAGCTCGCGGACCGCGCCGGTCGAGCGTTCGATCACGAACAGGCGGCCGGAGAGCGGCACCAGGACGCGGGCGCCGTCCTCCGGCATGTCGTAGCCCGCGATGCCGCGGGCCGTGAGGCGGGCGCGCTCGCGGCGCGCCTTCTCCTCGGCGGAGAGGCGCTCCTCGCCGCCGCCCAGGAGCCGCTCGGCGCTGGCCAGCAGGCGCTCGTGACCACCCTGGGGGTCCAGCTCGTAGAGGTCCCGCACGAACGAGCGCGGCCCCGAGCGCAGGAAGAGCACCGCTCGTCCGCCGAGCACGACCCGGATGGCTTGCGGCGTGCCGAGGGTGAAGCGCAGCGTCGCCGTGTACTGCTCGAGGAAGCGGGGGTCGGGGCCGGCGGGCGCCTGGGGACTGGCGGCGCCGGCGCCGGGAGGCAGCAGGAGCGCGGCGGCGCAGGCAAGCGGCACCCAGGGGATTCTGGGAGAGCGGTTCATCGCGGATCGTGTGGATCGGTGCTGGTGCGCGGCGCCAGCCTATGGCCGCGAGCATGGCGGCGTCAACGGCGTCGATCGGGGGTAGTGGGTCAGGCGCCTCGCCCAAAGGGGCGCAGGGGTAACGGACCCACTACCCGATTCGGGTTCGAGATGCGCGGGGTCGGCCGGTTGCTGTTGCAGGGTGTCTCCGTCGGGTCTATGATCACAAGAAAAGTCGCAATGTAAGAGGTGTCGGACACTGGCCGGCGGGCTGGGTTCGCCGGCGCCGCAGGTACTCGTGAGGAGACATGGACATGCGTAACCGAGGTCAAGCCGTCCGTCTGATGCTCGCGATCGTCCTGGCCGCCGGCGCATTCTGCCTGCGGGGCTCGGCGCAGCCTGCCGCCAAGGCCGCGACCACGTGCGGGGGCTGCACGAACTGCCAGTCGCCGCGCGTCCTGCCGGTCTCGCTGCCTCCCGCCAGCGCTTCGATCGTCGAGCCCGGACCGGTCGATGACACGATCTACTACACGTCGGGCGGAACAGGCCGTGTACCATTGCACCGCTGCAGCCAGCACTACCATTGCCGGATCGAAAACCAACAGCTGGCATGCAACGGCCAGACTCCCGGCCCCGGCCCCACCACCTGCCCGTCGCAAGCGCCCATCAACAGCTGGGTAGAGATCCACACCGTCTATGCCCCCCAGGTCACCACCGGCTGCGGGGGCAACTATGAGAGCACGGACTGCTGCGGCGGCGACCCCAAGGTCGTGCTGGCCTACCAGGCGCGGGTGACCGCCCCGTCTTCGCCGGGGCCGGTGCCGGTGTATTGGGGTAGTCCGGTGCGCGGGCCGGCGCCGGTGTTCTGGGGGAGCACCGCGGCGGAGTGGTCGGGATCGACCACCGGACCCGAGAAGCCGCCCACCGAACCCAACGGGTGCAAGCCGGCAGCGTTGTGGAGCTTCGCCCTGGGCTGCAACTTCACGATCAGCCAGGATCAACTCGCGCTGTTCCGACATCCCGAGCCGGCGCGAGGTCTCCAGCCTCCAAGCCGGCTGAGCCACGACCTCCGGCGCATCACGCGCAGGTAGGTCCCGATGAGGCGGCCAGCAGGGTCCGCGGGAACGACCCTCGGCCCAGGGCAGGCGGCAGGCGGTGGCAACTCAAGTGGAATACGGCAGCAGCGGTTGCGGGTCTTCGCGCCGGGCCGTGCGGCGGTGCCTCTCCCCGGCCGGCGGGCGCTGCTCGAGGTGGAGCGGGCCCAGGATCTCGGCGCGGGTGACGGCGGCGATGCCTTGCTGGCGCGGCGCCCGCCAGGTGCCGGGGAGGGCGCGGAAGGCCACGGTCCTCGCGCGCTGCCCGGCGAGCGACGCCTCCTGCGGCTCGGCGACGAGGAGACTGGCATCGGGCACGCCGCTCACCACTGCCGGTGAGTGCGTGTTGACGATGACCTGGCGCAAGGGGTTGCCGCTGCCCACCGCCTCGTCGACATCGGTCGGGATCGCTTGCAGCAGGCGCAGCACGGCCGGGATGCGGGCCGGATGGATGCCGTTCTCCGGTTCCTCGAGGCAGAGCAGGCCGGCGGCGCGCGGATCGACGGCGAGGACCGCGAGCGCCAGCACGCGCAGCGCGCCGTCGGAGAGGGAGCGCGCCGCGTGGGCGACGCCGTCGCGGCCGGTCGCCATCACCGTCAGCAGCTCGCGCTTGGCGTCGGCCTCGACGCGGACCTCGCCGAGCTCGGAGCCGAGGCCGTCGAGCTCGCCGATGGCGGCAGTCTCGCCGCTCTCGCCGCTCTCGCCGCTCTCGCCAATGGCGCCGATCTCGGACAGGCGGGCGGCGAGCGCCCCGTAGAGCTGCTCCGGTGCCGGCGTCGGCGCCGGCGACGCGGCGCCGGCGGCTACCCCGGCGTCCATCGGCCGGGCGGCGGTGGCGAGGTAGTGCAGCGTCGCGGCCAGGTGCGCGCCGTCGCCGCCCAGCCTGGTGGGCGCCCGGAAGTCGTCGGGCTCGCGCAAGCTCGACGGCTCGAGCCGCAGCAGCCGCCAGGACTGCATCTCGCGCCGGGCCGCCAGCGCCGTCGGGCTCTCGGCGGCGTTGGCGGCCGAGAGGACGGTGCGCGGGAGGCTCTGCGCCGGGACGCTCCAGTGACGGGCGCCGCCGCCGTCCTGGTGGAGAGTGACGATGCGGTTGCCGCCCTCTCGCTCCGTGGAGATGAAGTAGGGGGCCCGGCGCGAGCCGGTGACCGCGGATCTCCGCCAGGTGGCGGCGCGGTGCGGGAACGGCAGGTGCCTGTAAGCGTCGCCGAGGTTGATGTGGCTCAGCTCCTCCTTGACGATCTCGAGCGGGCCGAGATGGCTGGACGACGCGTCCTGCCGCCTGGCCAGCACGAGGTGATAGAGGAGGAAGGTGATGCTCGGGCGCGCCGTCTGCCCGAGATCGTCGACCGCTTCTCCGGGCACGATCATCTCCGCCGCGAAGGACATCTCCGCGACGGAGTCGGCGCCGGCGCGCAGGAAGAGGCTCTCGACGTCGGTTGCCCGCCGCCCCTCGGCCCGCACGGATGCGGCGGCGTCGACGAGCGGGCGGTCGGCGAGAGCGGCGAGGAATCCCACCGCGTCGAAGAGGTTGGACTTGCCCGCGCCGTTGACGCCGGCGACGCAGGTGAAGGGACCGAAGTGGAGATCCAGGTCGAGGAGATTCTTGAAGCCGGAGACTCTCAGGCGCGTGAGCATGCGAGCCGTCCTCCCACCGCGGGCACCACCGGAGGTGATCTCGGCCACGGAACCCTGACGGCCGCAACGTATCACTGGATCGCGGGGGGGTCCAAGCCGCGGCGGAGGCTCGAAGGCGGTTCCGGCAACGCGGGTGGCGGCGTTCCTGGTACATAGAATGCCAAGATATCTCTCGCTTTGGCGTAAAATGCGCTATCATCTTGGATAACCAATGGGGAGGGTGGAAACTACAAATGAAAAAGTCGAGGCGTCAAATCGGATCATCACCGGATGGAGGAGGAGCGGCAATCTCTCGGGAGATGTCGAAGTCGGAGGGGGCGCGCATCACCGCGATGCTGCAATCGGCCATCCGGCTCTCCAATCTGACCTACCGCGACGTCGAGCGGGAGCTGGGTTGGAGCGTCGGGACGATCACTCGGCTGATGCGCGGCGGGCTCGAGTTCAAGCTCAAGCACCTGCTGAGCATCCTGCGCGTGATCCACTTCTCGCCCGCCCGCCTGTTCGTCGTGGCCTACCCCTTCACCAGGGGGGACAACCCGGCGGAGGACCGCTTGCAGCGGTTGCTCGAGAACATGCACGGCGAACCCGAGACCTGGGAGAAATCGGCCGTGCCGGCCGCCCAGGCACGTCCCAAGCACACGGTGACGCAAGAGGACGTCGACTCCATGGTCATGGTGTCGCTCCGCAAGCTGATCCGCGGCGTGGAAGACCGGGCCGAAGGCGCCGGCGAAGCCGAGTAGGCCCGCGGGGGCGCTCCCGCCGCTCGCCCCGCGGGCGAGAGCGCCCGCGGCACTTGCATCGCCGACATCGCCAGCGTCGCCGGCGCCCCCGGCGTCCGGGCGGCCGCGAGGCTCCCGGGCCGCCGGCGTGGCGCGAAGGCCGCGGCTCCGCCTGTCGCCAGTCGCGGCACCCCAGCTGGGAGGCCGCGGCTCCGCCTGTCGCCAGTCGCGGCACCCCAGCTGGGAGGCCGCGGCTCCGCCTGTCGCCAGTCGCGGCACCCCAGCTGGGAGCCGGCTCAACCGGCTCAAGAGAAGTAGTTGTGGAAGCTGAGCTGGGGATCGTGCTCGGCGGCACGCATGAACTCCGCCATCTCTTCGAGCAGCACGGCGGTGGTCGCCAAGCGGAACTTCACGGTCGACTTGAGCAGCATCATGGCCACCGCCGCCTCGCGCCCGATGTTGAGGCCGAGGAAGATGTCGGCGGCCTCGAGCGCTTCGCGGCGCGCGTTCTCGTCGCGTCCCTGGCGGATGTGCAGCGCCGCGAGGTCGAGCAGGACCAGCGTCGCCATGTACGGCTGGCCGAGCTCGGCGAAACCGCGCCGTGCCTCCTCGAAGTCCCGCTCGGCGCGCGCGGGCTCGTCGATGCCGGCATGGATGCGGCCTTCGAGCAGCCGCAGCCTGAGGAGCAGGACGCGGCCGCCGTAGCGACGGTAGAGCGGCAGGTTGCGCCACAAGAGCGTGCGCGCCTCGCGATACCTGGCGGAGTCGACCAGGATGTTCGCCAGGTTGTGGACGGCGAGGAGCGCCAGCTCCGGGTGGGTGGCGGGGTCGATCAGCGCCAGTCCCTCGGTGAGCAGCTCGAGCGCCTCCTCGAGGCGGCAGGCGTAGCCGCAGTACATCCCCTTCTTGATCAGCGTATCGCCCACCTGGTACGGCTCGCCGTGGTCGCGGTAGACCTTGATCGCGCTGTCGAAGGCGGCCAGGGCGGTCTCGAAGTTCCGGCGGTCGCCCGACACCTGTGCCTGGATGACGAACAGGCGGGCCGCCATCAGGCGGTCCTGGGTGCCCATGCGGAAGAACTCGAGCGCCTCGTTGAGGGCGGCCTGCGCCTCGGCCGGGCGGCCGATGACGCGATAGGCATTGGCGAGCTCGATCGCCGCGCGGCACTGGAAGTCGCGGACCCGCTCGCCGCCGTACCGGCTGGTGGACAGACCGGCGGCGACCACGGAAGCGAGCTCGCAGAGCTGCACCATCTGCCGCGGATCGTCGAAGCGCAGCGACCAGCTCCGCTCGAGCAGGGCCTCGTAGCCGGCCAGGCCGCGGAGGTGGGCGGGCATCTCGCAGAAGCCGGCGACGCCCTTCCGCTCGAGGACGGCGAGCACCTGCTTGACGCGCTTCGACTCGCGGGTCGCCTCGGTGCCGTAGCGGACGACCGACGCCAGCGCGCGATCGATCGCCCGCTCGTAGGCGGCGTCGACCTCCGGCGTCTCCGGCGTGTAGGGCGTCTCACCGGTCGCCGGCGTCTCCGACGTCTCCAAGGCCGCCTCGGGAGCGGCCGCTGGGACACCGGCGTGCGGGATCTGCGAAGCGGCGGTCAGCGAGGAGGAGGAGATGGTGCGCGAGGCGAGGGCAGGGGTGTGGGACGCTGCACCGTTCCATGGCGCGCCGCGCTCGCGGTCGGGTTGGGCGGTGGGGACGTCGAGCGGGCGGCGGGGAAAGAGCAGGTGCGCGTAGGCGGCGAGAGCGGCGCGGCAGGCTGGGCATCCGGTCAGGAGATGGCGCACCACGGCGCGCATCTCATCACGGTCGAGTCCGCCATGGAGGAGCCGCTCCAGCTCCGCTGTCGTCGGGTGCTCACCCACGCTGCATCCCCCCGAGGGCCAGTTTGATGAGATTACAACATATTCTCGATTTGGTTACAAGAGCGAAGCTACGACCCATGCCGGCGGCGCGCTGCCGCCAGGCGCGCAAGCCGGCGAACCGGCCTAGGTGAACGACTTGGTCTTCGTCCGCCCGTCGCTGCTCTGCCCGGCGCCGAACTTCGAATCGCCGGGAGCGCCGGCCGCGGGCTTCCAAAAGCCGTAGAGCCAATCCATTGCCTTGGTCCATAGCCTGCTCGCCGGAACGAAGAACGAATCCATGCTCAAGGCCGCCGCGCTGGCTTTCGGCGGGACGGCCAGGGTGCAGGCCAACACGACGAGCAGCGCCGCGAGAGCCCGTGCCCACCTGGTGGGGCTTCTGGACATGAACACTTCCTCCTCCTCTCCTACTCGATCGCGCACCGCGCCGGTCCACCACGGCCCGGCTCCGGCAACGGTCGAATGCCCGGTCGCCAAATCCCCCGAGAGCTCCAGCTTCCCCGTCGCCGCCGCCTCCGCCTTGAGAGGGCTGCGGGCTGCATTCGCGACCGCTGCTGGCTGCCCGCTGTCCGTTTCCCCAGGGGGGAGTAGCGGAACCAGCAATGGGGAAGACTGTTCGTGAGTATAGCACTGCTTCTCTGACACGAGAAGGTCGGCGAGATGGCAAAGCGGGCAAGAGGGCTCGAGGGGTCGGGGTCGGTGGTCCAGGTTCCCCTTGCCGCCCTTTGGGCGAGGCCCCCGAAGTCCTACGCCTCTGCCAGTCAGGGCCTCGCCCAAAGGGCGGCAAGGGGAACCTGGACCACCGACCCCGACCCCCGGCAGAGCGGTGGAGCGGCGATGGCGGCGTTATACTCGGGCGGCCCCCCAGGACCCGCTCACGCGCGATGGACGTTCCCTCCACCAGCCAGCCGGCCGTGCGCACCGTCGAGATCGCTCCGCCCTCGGCGCGCGCCGAGACCTGGAACGTCCTGCGGGCGGCGGCGCTGATCGTGCTGGCGACGTGGATCTACATCGCCGACACCGCGGCGCCGGCCGCGAGCGGGGCGGGGTCTGGGGCGGCGGGTTGGCCGGGGGAGGTCGGGGCGCCGGGGCAGGCCGGCGCGGCAGGAGGGAGCGCGACGGCGGGAGGCGCAGGGGGAGGCGCGGCCGGCGGCGGCGGCGAGGCGCGCGACCTGATGCCGTATCAGCGGCTGTTCCGCAGCCTTGGCGGCGAGGACCAGAGGCTGTTCCGCGAGCTGCAGGAGGGGTTGCTCGAGGCGGAGAACGTGCGCTCCTCGACCCGCCGCTGGCCCGCTCCGGCGGCGCTCGCCGCGCGCGGCATCCCGCCCTTCGCCGACGCCGCCGGGCGCGGCGGCCGGCGTCTGTACCGATGGCAGCTGCGCCAGGACGGCCTGATCGTCAACTATCTTGGCACGCCGGCCGACCGGCGCGATCCGGCTTTCCTGCTGCTGGTGCAAGAGCCCGATCCGGGGGCTCCCGGTGGCGCCGCCGCGCCAGGCGTGCAGGCGACGGACGAGGTGCACCACCGGCTGGCGGACGGCACCTTGCTCCACGTCTCGGTCTGGCTGCGCGAGGCGCTGGCGGCGGCGGGAGGGGCAGGAGCGGCGGGCCGGGCCGCGGCGGTGGACGACCCCGGCCGCGCCGGCAGCGACGGCGGGGCGATCGCCGTTCCTTACGCTCGGGGTTGGACCCAGGTGCTCGTCGGCGCGGCGCGGCAGTGAGGGGCGCCGAGGGAAGGTGAGCGGTCGCGGCGCTGGCGACGTGGATGGCGATGACGATGGAGGCTGCCGAGATGCGTGAGTTGCGGTTCCGCCGCCGCCGGTGCGGCGCTCGCGGGTTCCTGGCCGGCCTGGCCCTGCTGGCCCTGCCCGTCCTGCCGGCGATCGGCGGCCTGGCGGCGCCGTCTCGAACGGCGCTGGTGATCGGGGTGACGCTGCACCCTTATTACTCGTGGACCCGGAACATCGTCGGCGACCTTCCCGGCTTCGAGGTGCGCCCGATCCTGCCCGGGGAGATCGATGCCGGCGACTACCAGCCGCGGCCGGAGGACATCCGCAAGCTGGCCGATCTCGACGCCCTGGTGGTCAACGGGATCGGGCACGACGACTTCATCTTCCCCATGCTGCGGGCGTCGGGCAACCGCCGGGCGGTCGTCATCCGGCCCAACGACGCGACGCCGCAGATCCGCTCGGCGCACGGCACGGCGGTCAACTCCCACACCTTCATCTCGTTCACCAACGCGGTGCAGCAGACCTATGCCATCGAGAAGGCGCTGGCGGCGCTGCGGCCGGCCGCGGCCCCGGCGCTGCAGAGCAACGCCGAGGCCTACGCGCGGCGCCTGCGCCTGATCAAGGCGCGCGCCGCGGCGAAGCTCGCCGACGCGACGATCACGCGCGTGGTCACCGTGCACGACGGCTATGGCTACCTGCTGCAGGAGTTCGGCCTGGAGGTGGCGGGAGTGGTGCAGCCGGCGCACGGGCTGACCCCCTCGGCGGCGGAGCTGCGCGACATGATCGAGCTGCTGCGCCGCGAGCGGATCCGGGTGGTGTTCAGCGAGGAGAGCTTTCCGCCGCGGCTGCTCGCGGTGCTGCGCGGCGAGACCCGCGTGCAGGTCTACACCATCAGCCACATCGCCTCGGGCGCCTACACCGCGGACAAGTTCGAGCAGGAGATGCAGCGCAACGTCGACACGATGGTCGAGGCGCTGGTCACGGCGCCGCGCCGCGCCGCATCGCCGCATGGCTGAGCCGGCGGTCCGTCCCGCCGGCGCGGCGGCCGAGTCGCGGGAGGCCGCCCTGCCGGAAAGCTGCGCCGCCGGCACGGCCCTGCTCGAGATGCGCGACCTGTGGGTGCGGCGCGGGGGCGAGGCGCTGCTCGAGAGCGTGAGCCTCACCGTCGCGCGCGGCGCGCTGCACGTGCTGGTCGGCCCCAACGGCGCCGGCAAGAGCACCCTGCTCGCCGCCATCCTCGGCCAGATCGACTTCGCCGGACGGATCGTGGCGCACTGGCGCGGCGACGGCCGCATCGGGCTGGTGCCGCAGAGCTTCGCCGTCGACCGCACCCTGCCGGTGACGGTGGCCGATTTCCTCGCTCTCACCCGCCAGCGGCGGCCGGTGTGCCTGGGGATCGCCGCCGCGACGCGGGCCAGGGTGGCGGCGCTGCTGGCGCGCGTCGGCCTCGCCGGCGCCGCGGACAAGCCGCTCTCCGTGCTCTCCGGCGGCGAGCTGCGGCGGGTGCTGCTGGCGCACGCCCTCGACCCTCTCCCCGAGCTGCTGCTGCTCGACGAGCCGGCGAGCGGTCTCGACGAGGAAGCGGTGGGGCGGCTCGAGCAGCTGCTCGTGGCGCTGTGCCGCGGCGACGGGGTGACGGTGCTGATGGTGTCGCACGACCTCGCGCAGGTGCGCCGGCTGGCGGACCGGGTGACGGTGCTCGCCCGCACGGTGCGGGCGGACGGGCCGACCGCCGAGGTGCTGGCCGGCGGGCAGGTGCTGGTGGAGCTGGTCGGGCTGCCGGCGGCCGGCACGCTCCCCGCGGCCGGCGGGATGGGAGCCGGAAGCGACCGGCAGCCTGGCGGCGTGGACGGGGTGGGCCCGTGAGCGAGCGCTTCTACGAGTGGGTGGCGGAGCTGGCGCGGTCCGGGAGCCTGCCGGCCGACTTCCAGTATCCGTTCATGGTGCGCGGCGTCCTGGCGGTGCTGGTGCTGGCGCCGCTGCTCGGCGGCCTGTCCCACCTGGTGGTGGCGCGGCGCATGGCCTTCTTCAGCGCCGCGCTCGGGCAGGCGGCGCTCACCGGGCTGTCGATCGGCCTGCTCGCCGGCGAGCCGCTCAACGCTCCCTACGGCGGCATCTTCGGCTTCTGCCTGCTGTCGGCGCTGGGCATGGTGTACGTCAAGCGGCGCTCGGCGCTGCCGCCCGACACCCTGATCGGAGTCTTCCTCGCGCTGACGCTGGGCCTGGGCATCTGCCTGCTGGTGGCGGTGACGCGGCGCTTCAACATCCACCAGGTGGAGTCGGTGATGTTCGGCAGCCTGCTCACGGTCACCGACGGCGACCTGGTGCTGCTGGCGGCGGCCGGGCTGTGGGTGGCGGTGCTCATGATGCGCGAGTACAACGGGATGCTACTCGACAGCCTCAGCCCGCCGCTCGCCGGCGTGGCGGGAGTGGATTCGGCGTGGGTCGAGTACCTGTTCGCGGTGCTGCTCACGACGGCGATCGTGGTCGGCCTCAAGGTCATCGGCGCCCTGCTGGTCGAGGCGCTGGTGGTGGTGCCGGCCGCCGCCGCCCGCAACCTGGCGCGCGGCACCCGCGCCTACCTCCTGCTCAGCATCGCGGTAGCCTTCCTGGCCGGCGCCGGCGGGCTCGGCATCTCGACGCGCCTGCTGGTGCCGACCGGCGGCGCGGTGGTCCTGGCGGCAAGCCTGCTCTTCTTCGCCACCCTCGGCCTCGGCGCCCTGCGCCAGCGCCGCGGCGCCCGCGACCGCCGCGCGGCGGCGGAGCGCTGAGCGCCGGTTCCCCGCCGGCCCCTACCTCAGCCTGGCAGCGCCCGCCCCGGCGGGTCGCCCGGTGCGACCATCGCCGCCGCCGGCTGCTATGCTTGATGCGGCGGCGGGGGCGCGGCTGGCGCGGCTGGCGCGGCGGGGCGGCCGCCGGAGGATGTGCGATGGACAGCCCGGCCAACCTGCGGGTGGTGGTGTTGAAGCCGAGCAAGTATGCGGCCGACGGGTACGTCGAGCGCTTCCGGCGGGGCTTCATGCCGAACGCCACGGTCGCCTACCTGCGCAGCTTGACGCCGGCGGCGGGCGGGCCGGCGGCGCGGGCAGTGCATGCCGTCGACGAGTACGTCCACAACGATCTCTCCTACCTGTCGCTGCTGCGCCGCGATCCCGGGCGGCGCACGCTGCTCGCCCTGGTCGGGGTGCAGAGCCACCAGCTGCACCGGGCGCTGGACCTCGCGGCCTACGCGCTGGACCATGGCGTCGAGGGCTGCGTCGTCGGCGGCCCGCACCCGATGACCTGCGACACCTCGATGCTGCAGGGCCGCGGGGTGAGCTTCGCGCTGGCCGAGGCGGAGCGGGTGTGGCCGGAGATCCTGCGCGACGCGTCCGCCGGCGAGCTGCGGCCGGTCTATGGCGGCGAGCGCCGCTGGCAGCAGGAGCTCGGCGCCGACAGCGTGCCGGTGCTCGAGCCGCCGTCGCGGCGCGACCTCTCGCGCTACGTCGTGCGCATGCTCGGGGTCTACCCGGCGCGCGGCTGCCCCTTCACCTGCAACTTCTGCTCGGTGATCAAGATCGCCGGCCGGCAGGTGCGCAGCGAGCCGCTGGCGGTGACCCTCGCCACGCTGCGCGCCGCCAAGGCGGCCGGGGTGCGCTACATCATGTTCACCTCCGACAACTTCAACAAGGTGCCGGAGGTGGGGGCGCTGCTCGAGGCGATGATCGAGGAGCGCCTCGAGCTGCCGTTCTTCGCCCAGTGCGACGCGCAGATCTACCGCCAGGAGGAGCTGGTGGCGCGGATGGCGCGGGCGGGGTGCTTCCAGATGTTCGTCGGCGTCGAGTCCTTCCGCCGCGCCGCGCTCGCCGAGGCGCACAAGCTGCAGAACCAGCCGCGGCACTACGCGCGCATCGTCGAGCTGTGCCGCGCCCACGGCATCTCGAGCCACTTCTCGAACATCCTCGGCTTCCCCGGCGACACCGCGGCCGGCATCGACGAGCACCTGCGCGCCCTGCAGGCGCTGCGCCCCGACGTGGCGTCGTTCTACATCCTGACGCCGATCCCCGGCACCGAGCAGTACGACGATTTCCTGGCGCAGGGGCTGATCTTCGAGCGCAACCTGGACCGCTTCGACGGCGCGACCCTCAACTGGCGGCATCCGCAGCTGTCCGCCGCCGAGCTCGAGCGCGAGTTGTTCCGCTGTTACCGCGAATACTACTCCGCGCCGGCGGTCGCCGCGCGCCTCGCCCGCCTGACACGCATGCCGCTCGACTTCCGCGCCGCCGGGCGCTTCTCCTCGGTGCTCGGCTACGCGGTGCAGTCGCGCCTCGCGGCGCGCCGCCGCACGCACCCGATGGCCGGCGGCGTCGGCCGCGTGCGCCGCGACCGTGCCGCCGACTATGCCGCCCTGCGCCGCGCCCGCTTCGGCTGCGACCTCGCGCCGCTGCCGCGCAGCCTCTCGCTGTCGGCCGTCGACGAGGCGCTGAACCGCCGGGCGAAGCTGCCCATCGCGCGCGGGGCTTGAGGGCGCCCGGCGCCCGGCGCGCGGGCAACCGGGCCCCGGCGCCGTCTCGCGGGAAGGCGCGGCCGGGCGCCAGACCGGACGGGCGCTATGCCCGCTCCGGCTCCCGGGCGGCGACCTCGAGCTCGTAGACGAACCGCGACCCATGGACCGCGCGCCGCAGCAGCCGGCAGCGGCCGCCGAGGAAGCGCGAGACGCACCAGCCGCCGGCATCGGCCGGCGCCTGCTCGTAGCCGGTGGGGCCGAGGTGGTGGATGCCGAGCTCGACCTCGGTGCCGCGGGCGTCGATCAACCAGAGCTCGGGGACGGCAGCGAGGGCGTAGAGCGGCGGCAGGCGGTGGCGGTCCTTGCGCTGCGAGCTGTCGCTGACCACCTCGACCACGAGGTCGGCAGCGCCCTCGAACTCGATGAAGCGGCCCTCCTTGCGGCTCGCCGCCGGCACCTCGCGCACCCGGCCGGTGTCGAGCGACTCCCAGAGCACCGCCAGGACATCGGGCTCGACGGACAGGCGCGCGGTGACGGACACCACCCGCGTGCAGTCCACGTAGACGGCGCCGCGGCCGGTCTTGACCACCTGGTCGTAGAGCGCGGCGGCCAGGGCGGTCTTCGCGCCCCCGTGGGTGTAGAGATCCTCCGGGCTCAGGTCGACCTCCAGCTCGCCGTCGAGGAAATCGATGCGGCCCTTCTCGGGGAACGACTCACTCGAGCTCCAGCGGCGGAATCCTTCCAGGGTGCCGGCGTCCGGCGGGATGCACAGCGGCTCCCTCATGAGGATTGACGGATTCCTGGCCATCTTCTGCACCTCCCCGCGGCGATCGTATCCCGGGAGGGGCTCGCGGAGTGGTGGGTCAGGTTCCTCAGCCTCCCTTCGCCACCCTTTGGGCGAGGGGCCAAAGTCTTCCCCTTCCCCGGTTCACGTAGAACTCCTCGCCCAAAGGGTGGCGAAGGGAGGCTGAGGAACCTGACCCGCCACTCCGCTTGCAGGAGGTAGAGAGGCCGGGGCCGGAGGGCCGGAGGCGGCAGGGATACCCTCGAGGCGGCGTGGGTGTACACTCGGCGCACGGAAACACGAAGCCGCGGGATGCTGGTGCCGAGGCGGCACGCCCGGCGCTTGGTGGCATGGCTGGCGCTCGCCGCCACGATCGGGGGAGGCGTTGCCTGCTCGGGTGGGCCCGGCGGTGGCGCGGCGCCGCTCCGGCTGGTGTTCCACAGTGGCCCGCAGGGGCTCGATCCGCATCTGCACGACGAGCTCGCCACGCACTGGGTGCTGGACAACGTCTATGACTCGCTGGTCACCTTCGACGTCGACATGCACGTGCGCCCGGCGCTGGCGGCGGGTTGGGACAACCCCGACGATCTCACCTGGCGGTTCCGGCTGCGCCCGGGCGTCCGTTTCCACGACGGCCGGCCGCTGGGGGCGGCGGACGTGGTGGTGAGCCTCGAGCGCGCGCGCTCGCACCCGCGGAGCAAGATGTCGGGCTACCTGGTCGAGGTGGCGGTGGCGCGCGCCGTCGCGCCGCTCACGGTCGAGGTGCAGACCCGCCGGCCGTACCCGATCCTGCTCAACAAGCTGACCTTCATCGCCATCGTGCCCCGCGACGCGCCGCGGCTGATCGCGCAGCCGGTGGGCACCGGTCCGTACCGCCTCGTCTCCTACCAGCCGGGCCGCGGCGTCGAGCTCGCGGCGTTCGGCCGCGGCCGGCCGCTGGGCGACGCGGCCGAGCCGCGGGTGAGCATCGGCTTCGAGAGCGACGCGGCGAAGCGCGTCGAGCGGCTGGTCTCCGGGCGGGCGGACCTCGTCGCCGAGCTGCCGTCGAGGTTCGCCGACCGGGTGCAGGCGGCGCCGGGCTGCGCGGTGCGCGCGGCCGGCGGCCTGGCGGTCGACTACCTGCAGCCGCGGGTGGACGCGCCGCCGTTCTCGGACCCGCGGGTGCGCCGCGCGATCAGCCTGGCCGTGGACCGCGAGGCGCTGGTGGGCGCCATGCTGCACGGCCGCGGCGCCCCGGCCGGCCAGATGGTGGGCCCCAAGGTGTTCGGCTATGCGCCGGAGATCCGGCCGCCGCGCCGCGACCTCGAGGCGGCCCGGCAGCTGCTGGCCGCGGCCGGCTACCCCGGCGGCCTCGACGCCGCCATCGAGTACCGCGACGGCCAGGACATCGCCGCCCTGCGCGCGCAGCTGGCCGAGGCCGGCATCCGCCTGCAGCCGCGGCCGCGGCCCTGGAGCGAGCTCTACCCGCGCCTGCTGCGCGGGCAGGTCGCGTTCTACTACGGCAGCTGGCAGTGCGCCTCGGGCGACGCCAGCGATCTCTTCGACAACAAGATCCACACCCGCGATCCGGCGCGCGGCTACGGCGACAGCAACTCCAACGGCTACAGCAATCCGGCGCTGGACCGGCTGATCGAGAGCAGCGGCGCCACCCTCAACATGAACGAGCGCCGCCGCATCCTCGAGAGCGCCATGCGCCTGCTCGCGGCCGACCTGCCCTTGATCCCCCTCGCCGTCCCCTACAACCTCTCCGGCGTCCGCACGCGGCTCGCCTGGGTCCCGCGGCTCGACTCCCGCATCCAGGCCGCCGACATGCGGCGGGTGGAGCGCTAGATGGCCGACGCGCGCGTGCGCCGGATCCGCAGCCTGCGCCTCCGCTTCGTGCTCGCCATCGCGACGTTGGTGGCGGTGGTGCTGGTGGCCAACAGCGTGGTCCTGGCGCTCGCCAACCGGCCCCGCCTGCGCGAGGAGCTCGAGAACCGCGCGCAGGCCTTCGCGCGGCTGTCGACGGCGCAGGTCTGCAACGCCTACGAGACCTACTATGCCAGCGGCTACAGCAAGTTCCGCGAGATCGTGCAGGACAAGATGCAGCTCGATCCCGATCTCGCCCGGCTGGCGATCTACGACACCGGCGGCCGCGAGCTGTTCGACTCGCGGGAGCTCGGCAACGAGCTGGGCGGGCCGGTCGAGCCCGTCGAGCGTGGCGATGCGGCCGGCCGGGGCGACCGGGCCGAGCGCACCGACCGGGGCGACCCGTTCGACCGGTTCGATCGGGCCGAGCCGGTCGCTCGGGCCCCGCTCATCGACCGCGCCGATCGCCGGCAGGCGCCCGCCGCCGCCGCTGCCGCCACTACCGCCGCCGGCCCCGGCGACCCCATGCTGGCGGCGGTGCAGAGCATGGCGCCGACCGCCTGGCAGGCCGAGGACGGCCGGGCCTACGTGGTGGTGGCGCCGTACGTCGAGGAGTGGGGGCGGCACCGCTACTCGGTCGCCTTCACCTTCGGCTACGACAGTCTCCGCCTGGCGGCCCTGGCGGCGGCCTGGCGCGTCTTCTGGCTGTCGGCGGGCTCGCTCGCCCTGGGCGTGGCGATCGCCATCCTGCTGGCCGGGCAGAGCGTGGGCCCGATCGAGGTGCTGACCCGCGGCGCGCAGGACATCGCCGACGGGCACCTCGCGCGGCGCATCGAGCTCGCGACTGGCGACGAGTTCGGCGTGCTGGCCGCGACCTTCAACCAGATGGCGGAGAAGCTGGCCCACACCATCTCCGATCTCGAGACGAGCAACCGGACGCTGGGCCAGATGAACCTGGACCTGCAGCAGATGGACCGGATGAAGAGCGACCTGCTGGCCAACGTCAGCCACGAGCTGCGCACGCCGCTGACCGCCATCCAGGGCTACACCGAGGCGATGGACGAGGGCCTGCTGGGCGAGGTCACCGCGCAGCAGCGCGACGCGTTCAAGGTGGTGCAGCGCAACTCCCGCCGCCTGATGGGGATGATCGACCAGCTGCTGGCCTTCTCGCGCCTCGACGTCCCCGACGCGCTTGGCTCGAACGAGGCCGGCGCCGGCCGGCTCGAGCGGACCGCTTTCGACCTCGCCGAGCTGGCGGCGCAGGTGGTGGGGAGCGTGCGCGCCGGCAGCGGCGCCGCGCGCGACCTGCGGCTCGAGGTGCCGGCCGGCGAGGGCGGGCTGCCGCCGGTGTGGGGCGATCCGGGACGCATCGCGCAGGTGCTCGAGAACCTGGTCACCAACGCGGTGAAGTTCACACCGCCGGGCGGCGAGATCCGGGTGCGGCTCAGCCGGCGCGGCGAGGAGGCGGAGGTGGCGGTCGCCGACCGGGGCATCGGCATCCCGGCGGCGGCCAGGGCGAAGATCTTCGAGCGCTTCTACCAGGCTGACACCTCGTCGACACGCGCCTATGGTGGGATGGGGCTGGGGCTCGCCATCGTGCGCGAGCTCCTCGCCGCGCATGGGCGCGAGATCCACGTCGAGAGCGAGGAGGGCAAGGGCACCACCTTCCGCTTCACGCTGCCGCTCGCCGGGGCCGGAGCCGGGGCCGGCGCGGTGCGGGAGGCGGAGGCAGCCGGGCCGGCCGAGGCTGCCAGGAGGACCGAGGCAGCCGGGCCGGCCGCGGCGGGCGTGGCGGCCGGGCCGGGCGAGTCGGGCGAGTCGGGCGAATCGATCGAGCCGGCCGAGCCGGCGATGGCGGCGGCCGGGCCGCGGGAGGGTGCCGCGTGAGCAAGATCCTGGTCGTCGACGACGAGCAGGACGTGCTCGACGTGCTGCGGCTGGTGCTGGCCAAGAGCGGCTACGAGGTGCTCACCGCGACCTCCGGGATGGAGGGGTTGACGCAGGCCGAGAGCCAGCTCCCCGACCTGATCGTGCTCGACATCATGATGCAGCAGATGGACGGCTGGGAGGTGCTCAAGCTGCTCAAGCTCGACGAGCGCACCTCGAGCATCCCGGTGGTGATCCTGTCGGCGCGGGTCGAGCCGAAGGACATGATCCGCGGCCTGCAGGAGGGCGCGATCGACTACGTGACCAAGCCCTTCGCGGTGCGCGAGATCCTGTCGAAGGTCGCCGCCCTGCTCGGCCCGCCGCCGCCGGAGACGGGGGGCCGCGCGTGAGCGACCAGCAATACTGGGAGCTGCGCGCGGAGTGGCTGAAGCTGCGCGGCTATCTCTTCGACCCGAACACCGGCCTGCCGGCGCTGCCGGCGGTGCTCGAGGACGTCCGCCGCCGCCTCGAGGACGGCGAGCCGATGGGCCTGATCTACCTCGACCTGACGAGCGGCGAGCGGTTGGAGTCGATCTGCGGCTGGCAGACCTACGACCGGCTGCTCAAGCAGGTCACGACGGCGCTGCTCGACTTCCGCGGCCGCGCGCTGACGCCGCGCGACGCGGTGGCGCTGACCGGGGTGCGCGGCGACGAGTTCCTGCTCTTCGTCGGTCCGCGCGACGGCCAGGGGCTCGACGAGCGCCGGCTGACGCGGCTGCGCGAGCGGCTGGCGGAGGAGCTGTACGGCCGGCTGCGTCTCGAGCACGACAGCGAGATCCCGCAGGGCATCGCGATCTCCTGCGGCAGCGCGCTGATGCACACCGACCCGACGGTGCGCATCGAGCGCTCGATCTACCAGTCGATCGAGGAGGTGCGCACGATCTGCCGGCGGCAGCGCGAGCGCCGGCACGGCCTGCGCCTGAACGAGCTGCGCCGCATCCTGGCGGCGCGCGACGTGCTGATCCGCTACCAGCCGATCGTGCGCCTCGACGACGGCGTCATCCACGGCTTCGAGGCGCTGTCGTCCGGCCCTTCGGGCGACATCTTCGAGAACCCCGAGATGCTGTTCTCCTTCGCCGAGGAGACCGAGCAGATCGTCGAGCTTGAGCGCCTCTGCCGGCTGCAGGCGATCCGCGGCGCGGCGCGCCTCAACCCGCCGCAGAAGCTGTTCATCAACTGCTCGGCGCATGGCTTCGTCGATCCGGAGCTGGTGTCGGCGCCGATCCTCGAGGAGGTGCGCCAGGCGGGGCGCGATCCGCGCGACATCGTCTTCGAGGTCACCGAGCGGGTGGCGATCACCGAGTGGAAGGAGTTCCGCGCCATCCTCGCGTCCCTGCGCGGCATCGGCTTCTCGATCGCCATCGACGACATGGGCGCGGGCTACTCCTCCCTGCAGACGGTGGCCGAGGTCGAGCCCGACTACTTGAAGTTCGACATCTCGCTGGTGCGCGACATCCACAAGTCGCCGATCAAGCGCAACCTGCTCGAGACGCTGGTGGTGCTGGCGGACAAGATCCACGCCCGGGTGATCGCCGAGGGGGTGGAGAGCGCCGAGGAGTTCCACGCGCTGCGCGCCATGGGCGTGCCCTTCGCGCAGGGCTTCTACTTCGCCGTGCCGGCGGCGCTCAACGGGCCTGCTCCGCTCGATCTGCCCGAGCATTTCAGGGCGATTGGCGAATCAGCTTAGAAACCAGCGCGCGATGTGGCTCTCGAGGCCTACTCAAAGCGTCTATCGGATCGCCCCCCGCATCCCCTCGGTCCCCTTCCTCCCAGCTGGGATGCCGCGACTGGCGACAGGCGGAGCCGCGGCCACCCCTCCGGGGGGGAAGGGGACGCCCCCTCCCCCTCTCCGATAAGGGTTCCCTCTTACCGGCGGCGGATCTCGCGCGCCAGGATGTAGCCGTCGCGGCGCGGCTGCCATTCGACGTCGTCGCGCACGCCGAAGAGGTTCCAGGGCACGTAGAGGGGGATGAGGGCGTCGTCCTCCATCAGCAGGTGCATGCAGCGCTCGAGCTGGGCGCGGCGGGCGAGCATGTCGAGCGTCGAGCCGCTCTCATCGATCAGCGCGTCGAGCGCGGCGTTGCTGTAGTCGCCGAAGTTGGCGTCGCCGTAGCCGCGGGCGGCGTCGCGGCTGTGCACCATGGCGTCGAACAGGTCGCTCGCGTCGGCCGAGGGAGCGAGGATGCCGCCGAGGTAGAAGTCCACGCGGTGGGCGAGGAGGCGCGGATAGAGCTCGGTCCACGGCCGCTCGACGAGGCGCAGCCGGATGCCGGCCTTGGCCAGCTGGCGCCGGATCTCTCCCGGCTCGCGGCCGGGGCGGAACTCGAGGTCGAGATCGACGCCGCCGGGGTAGCCGGCCTCCGCCAGCAGGCGCCTGGCGGCGTCGAGGTCGCGCGGCGGCGGCGTGATGTCGGGGGCGTAGCCGAAGACGCTGCGGCCCACCATCTGGCCGACGGGGTGACCCTCGCCGTGCAGCGTCGCCGCGACCAGGGCCGTCCGGTCGAGCGCCAGGTCGATGGCGCGGCGGACGCGGAGATCGGCGAGCGGCGGCCGCTGGGTCTTGAGCAGCAGGTAGACGACCTGGAGGCTCTCCTGCTCCAGCACGCGGCAGCGCGGCGCGGCGCGCAGGCGCTCGAGGTTCGTCGCGCCGGGCTCGTGCACGAGGTCGAGGTCACCGGCGATCAGCCGGTCGACGCGCGCGCGCTCGCTCGGGACCGGCAGGAAGTCCACGTCGCCGACGGCGGAGGCTCCGCCCCAGTAGCCGTCGAAGGAGCGCAACGCGAGGCGCACGCCCGGCTGGTAGGAGACCAGGCGGTAGGGCCCGGTGCCCACCGGCTGGCGGATCTCGGGCGGCGAGCCGGCCGGCACGATGAGCACGAAGGCGAGCTTGTTGAGCAGGATGGCGTACGGGCGGCGGGTGGTGAGCTCGACGGTGTGGCGGTCGAGGGCGCGCACCCGGTCGACCGCCACCACGTAGCTGCCGAAGCCGCTCGCGGGCAGGGTGCGCGCGCGCTCGAGGCTCCAGACGACGTCGTCGGCAGTCAGCTCGCGGCCGTCGTGGAAGCGCACGCCGGGACGCAGGTGGAAGACCCAGGTCAGGTCGTTCGGGTTCTCCCACGAGGCGGCCAGCGCCGGGCCGATGCGCATCTCGGCGTCGAAGGCGGTCAGGCCCTCGTAGAGATTGCGCATCACCGAGTAGGTCAGCGCCTCGTTGCGCAGGTGCGGGTCGAGCGTCAGCGGATCGCTGTGCAGCGCGATGCGCAGCGGGCGCGGCGGCGCCGGCGCCGGCCGGGCGCAGCCCGCCGCGCAGGCCAGCAGGCACGCGAGGGAGGCGAGGAAGGCGAGGGAGGCGAGGGCGGCGGCGCGGCGGCGCGCCAGCGCGGATACGAGGATCTGCACGGCGTCTTCCCCCGTCCGAGGCCGGATGGCTGGCGAATGAACGCGGGAAGTGTAGCACCGGCGGCGCGCGAGGCGGTGCAAGCCGCGGTCGATGGCGGTAAGTCGATCGCGATAAAATGACGTTCTTCGACAGGAGAGCGCCGATGCCGATGAATCGCCGCCGCCACCCGGGAGTCGTGGGTCTTGCCCTCGCGGCCGGTCTCGCCTGGCTGCCGGTTCCGGCCCAGGCGAGCGCGGGCGGGACATTCAGCGCCCTGGCGAGAGGGGCGGCGGCGCTCGGCAAGCTCGAGGAGGGCTCCGGGCGGCTGGACGAGGCGCAGGTCCTCTACGAGAAGGCGGTGGAGTTGGCGCCCGGCGACGGGTCGATGCACTACCTGCTCGGGCGCTGCTACTTGCGGCGGGTTCCCGACTTCGCCCGGCAGTCTGGCGTCGCGGGGGCGGCGGCTCTCAGCCGGGCGCGGTCGGAGCTGCGGCGGGCCACCGAGCTCTCCCCGGGCCTCGGCGCGGCCTGGATCTGTCTCGCCTACGCCCTGATGGATTCGAATCCGCCGCCGCCGGAGGCCGGCGCGGCGCTCGAGCACGCGCACCGGTTGCTGCCGCGGGACCTTGACGTGGTGCGCGAGTTGGCACTCTTCTATACGCGGACAGGCGAGCGGCCCAAGGCGGACCTGCTGTTGCGGCAGGCGCGCGCCGACCATCCCTCGGCGGCGGACCGGGCCAGGATCGACCATGCCGACGCGCTGGACTATGCTGCCGCGGAACGGTTGATCGCCGAGGGGAGGCTCGCCGAGGCGGCGCCGTTCTACGAGCGGGCGGCGGCCAGCGCGCGAGACCCACGCCTGCGCGCCAGCGCCCAGCGCATGCTCGCGCAGATCCAGGAAGAGCTTCCCCGCCAGCGCTTCCGCGCCGCCTACGACCAGGCGCGCGCTCGCGCCGCCCGCGGCGACGTCGCGGGAGCGATCCGCGACCTCAAGGCGCTGCTCGCGGTTCCCCAGGATTCGATCGACGCCGACCAGGCCCGCCGGCTCGTCACCGCTCTCGAGGGGCGCCGCCAGGCGAAGCACGGCTGAGAGCGGCGCGGCGAATGGGTGTGCAGGGGTGCCATCCGCCTGCCGGTATCAGAACCTCGAGAGCGCTCGCATCCCGAGGACGGTCGCATTCCGGATCGCCGAGGCGCCGGTCGAGTCGAGGGGGTCGGGCACGTGGCCGCCGGGATGATCGATATATTGAACATCCGGCTGCAGCGCCCAGTGCTGCGCGAGTTGCCATTGATAGGTGAGCTCGATTGCCGCCTCATGGTCCCGAATCGGCATCGGCATGCCGGTGAGCGCCACCAGCTCGCGATCCCTCGCGGCTGCCCGCGGCGAGACGCGGCCGAACGCCAGGCCGATGCCCAAGGTATCGTCGGGCCGTGACGCGACGGGGCCCTTCCAGGTGAGGCCAAGATCGAGATATCGGTCGATCAGGTTGCGGTCGCTTGGCGCCGCGGAGACGCGCAGGAAACAGCTCAGGCCGCGATCGCTCGCGCCGCCGCCGGCCCGCCACAGCCGTTGGTCGAACACCCCGTAGAAGCCAACGTCGCCGGCATGCCGCAACGGCTGGCTGCTCGACGCGGCAAGCGGTCCACCTGCCGTGTCGAAGCGTTGGTCGGCGAAGGAGCCGGTATGGAACCAGGCGCCGGCCTTGATGCTGCCGGGCAAGCCCGATTCGGTGGCATCCGCGGCCGACGGCGAGGGTTGGGCCGACGTCCGCTCACCGGAGCCTTCCTGGTTCGGATTGGTCTGTGGCCCGGCTTGCTTGCCCCGATGGTAGGCGTAGGCCATCTCGACGATGATCAGTGGAGGATCGCTGACCCGGAACGCGGTTCCGGAAGGATCTCGCTCGGCCGGGTTGCCGGGACCAGGACCGGCCGGGTCGCCGTCGAAGATCGCGGCCATGAGGGTGAGCCGCTCATGGGGAGTGAGCTTCAGCCGGGCGCCAGGCGTGGCCTCCGGGTAGGCCGGGCCGCCGCTCGGAAGGTTCGCGGCGGTGATGACCGGCCAGCCGAAGGTCGAGTTCACGAAAAGGTTCGCATTCTGGCTGACGAGGAACTCCTGCGCCGCCGTGAACTGGCCCAGGCGCAGGCTGGCCTTGTCTCCGAACGCTTGCTCGATCCAGAGATTGAACAGGCGAGTAGCCGCTGGCGCCTCGATGCCGCTCACCACCATCAGGTTCTCAATGTTGGCGGCGCTGAGGCCGGAGCCGTGGATTTGATGAAGGCTCGCGTGAAAGGTCGCGCCGGACCAACCCGTGAGCCTGTCGAGATCGGCATCGACGATGGCGCCGAGACGTCCCTCGTAGCGCAATCCTCGATGGACGCCTCCCGATGGATTTCCCAGCGCGTCGCCGTAATAAGTGACGGTGAGCTGCACCCCCAACTGCTGTAGCCGTGCGCGCAGGCTCACTGGATCGGTCGTCTGCTGGACGGCCTCGCTGGACGGATGCTGCGGCTGCATCGGCGCCTGGCCTTCCTGGTTCGAGCCTCGACTCGCCCAGGCCGACAGTGGGCTCGCGAGCGTGAAGACGCAGCTCAGCAGCACCTCGGCCTTGCTCATCGCCGCAAGCGTGCACCAGGATGATCCAGCGGCCGGATCGGCGACCCGCGGCGCTCCCGCCACCTCGCTGCGAAGCGATTGGCATGCGAATGAACCGAGCGGGACACCGAAGGGTCTCAGCTCTCGGGGCGCGGCTTGCCGCGGGCGGGCGGCGCTTCGCGCCGGCGCCTCATGGCGGCGCGGGCCTGTTCGAGGAGGGCCAGGACGGTGGGGTGGCCGGGCGCCAGCTCGAGCGCCCGCACCAGCTTGCGGACGGCGTCCTCGTGATCGTCGACCTGCATCAGCAGGCGGGCGTCGCGCAGCAACCCTTCGGCGGGACCGGCGGGGCTGGAGGGGCCGGCGGGGCTGGAGGGGCCGGGGCGGTCGGCGGGGCGGCGGTCGGATTGGCGGGCCAGGGCGGCGTCGGCCTCGGCGATCCGGGTGCGCAGCTCGGGCGCCTTGTCCGCCAGTGCGCGCGCTTCCTCGAGCGCGCCGCGCGCCGCGCCGAGGTCGCCGGCCGCGGCCAGCCGCTCGGTCCGCGCGAGGATCTCCGCGACGCGCTGCGCGACCGCCTGCCGTTTGCGCTGCTCGAGGCGCTCCCACTGCTCGCGCAGGCCGGGCGCGGCGCCGAAGCGCACCACGGCCCAGTCGAGCAGCTTGGAGGCCTCTTCGAGCTCGTCGCGCTCGAGCTTGGCGCTCACCGCGGCGACGGTCTGCGCCAGCTTCTCGGCGCGGCGGCGCTCCTTCTCCCGCTGTGCGGCGGCGGCCTCGAGCTCCTCGGCGAGCGCCTGCACGGCTGGGTTCTCGGGCTCGAGGCGCCGCGCCGACGCGACCGTCTCGAGGGCCTGATCGAGCTCGTCGTTGGCCGACAGCCGACGGGCGCTCATCAGCAGCGCCCCGACGTCGGCGAGCCGCACCTCGGCGCGCAGGGCGGCGAGCCGGTCCCGCAGCTGCGGCCAGGGCTCGGCCTCGCCGAGGTCGGCGGCGGCCGCGGCCAGCAGGGTGGCGCCGCCGTCGAGATCGCCGCGGTCGAGCCGCTTGCCGATCTCGGCCGCTTTGCGCGCGATCTGCGCCGCCCGGCGCCGCTCCTCGGCACGGCGGCGCGAGGCCTCGTCGAGCTGCTCGCGCAGCTCGCGGACGTCCGGGCTGGCGGGGGCCAGGCGCTCGGCGCGCCGCAGGAGCTTGCCGGCTTCCTTCAGGTTCTCGCTCGCGGCGAGCGCGCGCGCATCGTCGAGCAGAGGGGCGAGCTCCGCGGCGAAGACAGTGGGCGGCGCGCTGGCGGCGGGTCCGACCTTGCCCTCCGGGGTCGTGGCCGCTGGGGAGCCTGGCGCCGCGGCGGCAGGCTTCTTGGCGGCGGCGGGCTCCTTGGCGGCGCCGGCGGGGGGGGCGGGGACGGGGGCGCCGGTAGGGGCGCCATCAGCGGCACCGGCAGGGGCGCCGGCGACGGCGGAGGTGCCGGCAGCCGGCACTCCGGCGGCAGCGGCGACCTCCATCAGCAGGGACGGGGTGGGGGTGGTGGTCGGCCCGAAGTGCTCGTCCAGCCGGAACTGGGTGCTGCTCGGCCTGGCGGCCGCCTCCCCGGCCGCGGCGACCGCCGCAGCTGACCGGGGAGTGGCCGCCGACTGCTCGAGCACCTGCCGCCAGTTGCCCTGCACCAGGTCGCCGGGCTGGCGGCAGGCGGCGAGCTCCTGCGCGAGCTCGCGGGCGGAGGCGTAACGCTCGTCCGGGTTCTTGGCGAGCGCCCGCATCACCGCGGCGCGCAGGGGGGCCGGCAGGCGTCCTTCGCGGTCGGTCTCCTCGAAGGGGATCGGCGGGCGGAAGAGATGGCCAGCGATGATCGACGAGGGGTCGCTGCCGAGGATGGGGTGGACGCCGGTCAGCAGCTCGTAGAGCACCACGCCGAAGGAGTAGAGGTCGCCGCGCGCGTCGGCCGACGGCACGCCGGCGGCGCTGAACTGCTCAGGCGAGGCGTAGCGGAGCTTGCCGAGGAAGGTCCCGGTCTTGGTGAGATGGGCGTCCGGGCCGCCCACCACCTTGGCGATCCCGAGGTCGATCAGCTTGATCTGCGGGTTGCCGTCGGGATCCTCGGTGAGCATCAGGTTGTCGGGCGAGATGTCGCGATGGACGAACCCCTTGCTGTGCAGGTAGCCGAGCGCGCGCAGGGACTGCTGGGCGATCTCGATCGCCAGGCCGAGCGGCGGCGGCCCGACCGCCTTCAGCAGCTCCTCGAGCGTCCTGCCGTCGATGAACTCCATGACGATGAAGGCGACGTCGTCGTCGCCTAGGGTGAAGTCGTAGAGATGGGCGACGTTCGGGTGGCGCAGCTTGATGGCGACCCGCGCCTCGCGGATGAAGCGCGCCTTGAACTCGGCGTCGGCGTCGAGCTGCGGGCGCATCATCTTGATGACGCGGATCTCGTCGAGGAGGCGGTGGCGCACCTTGTAGATGGCCCCCATGCCGCCCTCGCGGATCTTCTGGAGGATCTCGTACTTGCCTTCGATGCGCCGGTTGGGGATGGCGGCCACTGTGGGATGCTCGAGCTTCCGGATCTTTGCGGATGACTGGCGGGTGACTGGACGTCAGGTTATGCAAGGCCCCGGCCGCTGTCAAATCGGGGGATCCGGCCATGGATGCATACGGATGGACGGGGCGGATCGGATGGAAGGAGGGGAGGAGGGGGTGAAGGGGCACAGTGGCTCGCGGAGGGTGACTGGAAGGCTGGGGCCGGTTCGCCGTAGGATGGAGACGGGAGTTCTTGCGAGCATGCGGGTTGCCGGCATGAAACGATCGCACAGGCCATCGCGGCCCTCTCCGTCCATACCGCCCTCTCCGCTCACGCCCTCCTCTCAGCCCACGTCGCCCTGGCTGCCCGCCGGCACGGCCCGGCTCGCGGGTGTCGTCGTGATGGCGGTGGTTGCCTTGGCGCTGCTGCTGGCGGTGGTGCGGACGTCGCCGGCGCGGGCGCCGGGCGCGGGCGGCACGGCGGCACAGGCAACGCCGCCGGTGCCGCCGGCGAAGCGCATCGCGCCTGCCGACGCCGGCCGGCACGAGGGCGAGGAGGCCATGGTGTGCGGGCTGGTCGCCGCGACGAGGTACGCGGCCGGCGCGCGCGGGCGCCCGACCTTTCTCGACTTCGGCGGCGCCTATCCCGACCAGGTCTTCCAGGTGGTGATCTGGGGCTCCGAGCGAGCCAGGTTCCACGAGGCGCCCGAGCAGGCCTTCCTCCACAAGCACGTCTGCGTCACCGGCAAGATTCGCCTCTACCGCGGCAAGCCGGAGATCACGGTCAAGGACCCGGCGCAGCTGGTCCTCGACAAGGTGATCGCCGATCCCGACCTCGACCAGCGGGCGAGAAGCACGGGCTGAGAGCTCCGCGCCGCGTCGGCAGCATGGCGCGTCGGTGGCGTCGACCCTGGCGGCTGGTGCATGCACATGCATGTAGAATGGGCCAATGCGAACCACGATCGAGCTGAAGGATGAGCACCGCGCCAAGCTGCTCGAGCTGGCGGCCCGACGAGGGGAGAAGGGATTCTCGGAAGTCCTGGCGGAAGCGATCGAGATCTACCTCGAGGCCCTCTCCAGAGACGAGGAGAACCGTAAGGCGGCGCTGCGGCTCCGAGGCAGCCTCAGCGAAGCGGAGGCCGAGAAGTTGCGCCAGGCGACTCGCTCCCTGCGGGAATCCTGGAGATGACGATCGCCGACACCGACGTCCTGATCGATTTCCTGAGAGGCAAGGGCGATCTCGCGGGTCTCGTCGCGTCCGAGCTTCAGCGTGGCAGGTTGCGAACGACTGTCGTGACCCGCTTCGAGCTTCTCGCGGGAGCACGGACGCCAAGAGAGCTCGAGACTCTCCAACAGCTCCTGGGCGCCGTCCCGGCCCTCTCCCTGGACCCCGCCGCTGCCGATCGGGCCGCCGGGGTGCGGCGGACGCTCGAGTCGCGCGGCGAGCCGATCGGGATGGGCGACAGTCTCATCGCGGGGATCGTACTCGAGCATGGAGGAACGCTGCTGACGAGGAACCGGCGCCATTTCGAACGTGTCGCGGGTCTCCGCGTCTCGGGGCCGCAGGGCGAGTGATGCTCAGGGTCGGGTGACCGCGGTGACCGCCGCCAGACGGCGCCGGGGGCCGGGCGGTGGCTGGATGGCGGTCGATCACGATGGCAGGAGCTGTTAGTCTTACGCGCGGTTGGGCCGGGAGGTTTCGGAGCTCATGGACGATCTGGAGAGCAGACAGAGGTCGAATCCGCGCTTGGCCTCGGCGCTCGGCGGCTGCGCCGCGATCGGGCTGCTGGTGACCGGCGTGATGGGGCTGGGCATGATGGGCGTCATGGCCTGGAAAAGCGACGGCGACCTGGTCACCGGCGCGGTGGCCCTGGTGGCATCGGCGCTGGCGTTCGGCTTCCTGATCAACGCCATCTACCGCCGCTGAGGATCTCGGGCAGAGCCAATGGCAAGGCTTGCCTCGAGATGGGCGCGGGCGGTGGCGGTGCTGGCGGTGCTGGCGCTGGCGTACCAGGCGTGGCGGTCGCGATGGTTGTGGGGGTTGCCGGACGCGGATGCCGAGCCGCGGATCGCGGCGGTGGCCGGCGATCCGGTGGGCGCCGAGCTCGACCGGTACATGGCGCGGCTCGCCGCCTACGGCTACTCGGGCTCGGTGCTGGTGGCCCGGGGCGGGCGGGTGCTGCTGCACCAGGGGTACGGCTTGGCGGACCGCGCGCGCCGGCGTCCCTACACCGCCGAGACCCTCTTCGACGTCGCCTCGCTCTCGAAGCAGTTCACCGCCGCGGCGATCCTGGCGCTCGAGATGGAGGGCAAGCTCAGGGTCGAGGACCCGCTGGGCCGGTTCTTCCCCGGCGCGCCGGCCGACAAGGCGGCGATCACGCTGCACCAGCTCCTCACCCACACCTCGGGGCTGCGCGACACCTTCGGCGAGGAGTACGAGGCGGTCACCCGGGAGGAGCTGCTGCGGCGGGTCTTCGCCTCGCGGCTGCTGGGGCCCCCGGGACGCCGGTACCGCTACTCGAACGGCGGGTACAGCGTGCTGGCGGCGGTGGTGGAGGCGGCGTCGGGCCGCACCTACGACGACTACCTGCGCGGGCGGCTGTTCGGGCCGGCGGGGATGCGGCACACCGGCTTCCGGCTGCCGGCCGGGGCGCTCGCGCTGCTCGCGCACGGCTACACCGCCGACGGCGACTGGGGAACGCCGCTCGACCATCCCTGGGCGCCGGACGGCCCCTACTGGGACCTGCGCGGCAACGGCGGCATCCTGACCTCGACCGGCGACCTCTACCGCTGGCACCTGGCGCTGGCCGGCGACGCGGTGCTGGCGCGACCGCAGCGCGAGAAGTACATCCGGCCGTACGTCTCGGAGGGGCGGTGGGCGCATACCGACTACGGCTACGGCTGGTCGGTCGGCAAGAGCCCCACCGGCAAGCTCGAGGTCTCGCACATCGGCGGCAACGGCGCCTTCGAGTCCGATTTCCGCCGCTACCTGGGCGACGACGCGGTGATCGTGCTCAGCGGCAACAGCGTCGACTACTCCGCGCTGGCGATCGGCGACCACCTCGAGAACCGGCTGTTCGGGTTACCCGACGCCGACCCGCCGGCGGTGGCGGCGCCGCCGGTCGATCCCGAGGTCCGCGCCGCCGCCGCCGTCGCGGCGCGCTGCGCCGGGACCTACCTGCTGCCGGCGGCGGCGGCCGCGGGCACGCGAGGTGCCGAGGCCGAGCGCCTGCGGGTGAACGTCGACGCGGCGCCGGGGGCGCCGGCCGGGCGGCTGCTGATCGCGGCCGAGGGCAGGCAGGGGCTCACGCTGCTGCTCGGCGCGCTCGGCGGCGACGACCGCGAGCTGGTCGCCGGCCGCGACCAGGACGTGGCGGCGGCGCTGGCGGCGGCGCGCGAGGGGCGCCGCCAGCCCTTCGCGAAGCTGATGGGGCTGGAGCCCGAGGCGGCGAACGCGCTGCTGGACCTGCACATCGCCGCCCTCACCCGCCAGCTCGGCCCCTGGACCGGCGTCGCGGCCCTCGGCGGCGCGGCCCGCGGCGGCCGCTGGTTCACCTACGCGCGCTGCGACTTCGAGCGCGGCGCCAGGATCGCCGAGCTCGGCTGGGCGGGGCCCACCGCCGAGACGCTGCGCTTCCTCGACGCCCTCCCGGGCCAGCGCTTCGTGCCCGAGTCATCGGGCGTCCTCGCCGCCTTCGACGTCCGCACCGGCGTCGTCGTCCGCGCCGCCTGCGAGCTGCCGGCGGCCGGCCCGGCCGCGGCCCTGACGCTGCGCTCGGGCGACGGCGCGCCGGTGCGGGCCGAGCGGGCGGCGCCGCGCTGAGGGCCGGGGAAGGGACTGCCGGCTCTCAGGTGGCCCATCGCAGAAACAGTGCGGAAGCTGTTATGATCTTTGTTGGAGATGGGCAAGGGATTCGAGTGGGACACCTCCAAAGCCGAAGAGAACCTTCGTAAGCACGCCGTAACGTTCGAGGAAGCAGTCTCAGTTTTCGCCAATCCGCTGGCAGTGATCTTTGACGATGAGCTGCACTCGGAAGAAGAGCCTCGCGAGATCATCGTTGGCCACTCCTCTCAGGATCGCCTCTTGCTCATCTGTTTCGTCGAGCGCAAGGATCTGGTCCGTCTGATCAATGCTCGTCCCGCAACGGTGAAGGAGCGGAAAGACTATGAAAAAGGCATCCTCATCCGCTGATCGAGATGCGTCAGCGCCCGACATGCTCCCGGAATATCGTTTCGACTACAAGAAAGCACGGCCCAACCGCTTTGCGCCGCTTGGGGCCTCTCGTGTCGTCGTCGTCCTCGATCCCGATATTTCCGATGTGTTCAAGACTTCGGAGTCGGTGAATACGGTGCTTCGCGCCCTGATCACCACCATGCCAAAGATTGCTTCGAGCTCTGAGTGACGAGACCTGGCCGTTAGGCTCTTGCGGTGGCTTCATGACCCCGTACGGCTCCATGTAACTCCTTCGTCTGCGATGCGCAAGAGGAATGGGGTGGGCCGGGCCACCGGGCGGGCGCAGCGCGCCGCGGACTAGTGCCGCCTCGACACGGGAGTGACGATGGGACGCAAGAGAATCTTCTGGCTGCTGGGGATCGTGGGGCTGGCGCTGCTGCTGGGCGGCTGGGTGCTGCTGCGGCGGGGGGGCGACGCGACGCCGGTCGAGGTGGCGAAGGTCGGCCGCGAGGACCTGCAGGCGAAGGTGACCGCCAACGGCAAGGTGCAGGCGCAGAAGCGGGTCGACGTGTCGGCGCTGATCGCCGGCCAGATCACCCGCCTGGCGGTGCAGGAGGGCGACCGGGTCCACCGGGGGCAGTTCCTGCTGCAGATCGACCAGGTGAACCCGCGGGCGATGGCGCGCGGCAACGAGGCCTCGATGCAGGCGCTGCTGCGCGACCTCGACTCGGCGAAGGCCAACGCCGAGCAGGCCCGGGCGGATTTCCGCCGCGCCGACGGCAACCACCGGGCCGGGATCATCCCGGAGGCCGACTACGACAAGGCGCGGACCGCCATGATGGCCGCCCAGGCCGCCGCCGAGGCGGCGCAGCGCCGCGTCGACCAGGCGCGCGCCATGCTCGAGGGTTCCCAGGACACGCTGCACAAGACCACCATCGTCGCTCCGATCGACGGCGTGGTCACCGCGCGGCCGGTGGAGGAGGGCGAGGTGGCGGTGATCGGCGTCCAGAACAGCCCCGGCACGGTCCTGCTGACCATCTCGGACATGTCGGTGGTCGAGGCCGAGATGGAGGTGGACGAGACCTCGATCCCCAGCGTCCGGGTCGGCCAGGAGGCGGTGGCGCGCATCGACGCCTATCCCAACCAGTCATTCGCCGGTGTCGTCACCGAGGTCGGCAGCAGCCCGATCAGCGGCACCGCCACCGGCTCGACGGACGCCATCAAGTTCAAGGTCAAGGTGCGGATCAAGAACCCGCCCGCCGACGTCAAGCCCGGCCTGTCGGTGCAGGCCGACGTCCTGACCGGCTTCCGCTCGCAGGCGCTGGTGGTGCCGATCCAGGCGCTGGTGATGCGCGAGCTCGAGCACAAGCCCGGGGTGGCGCTGCCGCCGAACGCGCCGCGCGAGCAGGAGGGGGTCTACCTGGTGGATGGCGGCAAGGCGCGCTTCGAGCCCGTCCGCACCGGCCTCATGGGCGATCTGTCGGTCGAGGTGAGCGGCGGCCTCGCGGGCGGCGAGACCCTGATCACCGGTCCGTTCCGCGCCCTGCGCTCGCTGCATCCCGGCGACGCGGTGACGGTGGCGGCGCCGAAGGCCGGAGACAGGAAAGAAGCTCCCTAGAGAGGGTAGGAGGGCGTCCCGACGATGAACCTCGACGAGCTGCTGCGCGAGGTGCTGCGCACCGTCCGGTCGAACGCCCTGCGCAGCTTCCTCACCCTGCTCGGGGTGATCATCGGGGTGGCCACCCTGGTGTCGGTGGTGGCGGTGATCTCGGGGCTCAACGCCTACGTCAGGGACAAGGTGTTCGCGCTGGCGCCCGACGTCTTCGTGCTCAGCAAGTTCGGCATCGTCCACAGCCGCGAGGAATTCGTCGCGGCGGCCAAGCGGCGCGACTTCGACCGGCGCGACTTCGAGCGCATCGCGCCGCTGCTGCGGCGGGCGCGCCAGGTGGGGGCAGAGCTGGGCGGCACGATGGTGGTCAAGTACGGCGGCCACCGGCTGGCGGACGTCGCCATCCACGGCACCACCGCCAACTACGGCGGCATGATGAACCTCGAGCTCGCCGCCGGGCGCTACTTCCTCGACAGCGAGGCCGCGGCGGGCGCGCCGGTGGCGGTGATCGGCTGGGACGTCAAGGAGGAGCTGTTCCCGCAGCTCGATCCGCTGGGGCGGGTGATGCTGGTCGGCGGCATCCCCTACCGGGTGATCGGCCTGATCGCCAAGCAGGGGAGCATGCTCGGCCAGACCCGCGACAACCAGCTCTACCTGCCGCTTGCCAGCTATGGCAAGAACTTCGGCAGCCGCGCCTCGTTGACGATCTTCGTGCAGGCCAGGGGCGGCGTCGCCGGGGTCGACGAGGCGGCCGACGAGACGCGGGGCGTGGTGCGGGCGCTGCGCCACACGCCGTTCCAGGCCCCCGACCCCTTCGGCATCGTCACCGCCGAGAGCCTGCAGACGCTGTGGCGGCAGGTCTCGGCCGCCGCCTTCATCCTGACCCTGCTCATCGCCTCGGTGTCCCTGGGGGTCGGCGGCGTGGTGATCATGAACATCATGCTGGTGGCGGTCGCCGAGCGCACCCAGGAGATCGGCGTGCGGCGGGCGCTCGGCGCGCGGCAGCGCGACATCGGCCGGCAGTTCCTGCTCGAGGCGGCGATGCTGTCGCTGGGGGGCGGGCTGGTGGGTGCGCTGCTCGGGTCGCTGGCGGCGCTGGCGATCAACGGCCTGCTGCATTTCCCGGCGCGGCCGTCGCTGTCGCTGGTGCTGCTGGGGCTGGCGCTGTCGGCGGCGGTGGGTCTCGCGGCCGGCTACCTGCCGGCGCGCAGCGCCTCCCGGCTGGCGGTGGTCGACGCCCTGAGGGCCGAGTGACGGCGGGCGCGGCGCCACCCGGCGGACGGCGCGGACGGCGCGGGCGGCGCGGGCGGCGCGGCTGGAGCAGGTGGAGCGGGCGGAGCGGGCAGAGCATCGTGAGACGGCGCTGGCGCCTCGGCCTGCTCGAGAACGTGCGCTTCGCGCTGGTCGCGATGCGCGCCAACAAGCTGCGCAGCTTCCTCACCCTGCTGGGAGTGACGGCCGGGGTGGCGACGGTGATCATGATGGTCAGCTTCGTCGTCGGCTTCGACAACTCGGTCAGCGACGCTTTCAACAGCTTCGGCACCAACCTGGTGCAGTTCCAGAAGTACGAGCCGCGCTTCGGGCACGGCGCGAGCATCCCGGAGGACCAGCGCAACCGCCCCGACCTGACGCTCGGCGACGCGGCGGCGCTCAAGCGCCTGGCGACGCTGGCGGCGGCGGTCTCGCCCGAGCGCTACGTCACGCTGGGCATCGAGATCAAGGCGGGGAAGGCCGAGGCGAGCGGCGCGCAGGTGGTGGGGGCGACTGCGGACTACGCCCTGGCCGACAACCGCTACGTGCAGGACGGGCGCTTCCTGACCGACGCCGACGTGCGCCACGGGGCGCGGGTCTGCGTGGTCGGCGTCGACGTCGCCCAGGCGCTCTACCCGAACCGCGATCCGATCGATCGGCGGCTCGAGCTGTCGGGACACGCCTACACCATCGTCGGATTGTTCGAGAAGCGCGGCGCCTTCATGGGCGGCAGCCTCGACAATCTCCTGGCGATCCCGATCAGCGCTTTCGACGAGCAGTTCCCGCAGGTCCGCGACGGCGGCAAGGACACGCTGCACATCGCCACCGTGCCGCGGCGGCCGGAGGACTTCCAGGCACTGATGGATCAGGAGACCTCGATCCTGCGCGTGCGGCGCCGGCTGCACGGCGGCCAGCCGAACGACTTCGCGATCTTCACCAGCGACAGCGCGCTGGCGACGTTCCGCCAGATCGCCGGCGGCATCGCGGCGGTGATGATCGTGATCGCGGCGGTGGCACTGCTGGTCGGCGGCGTCGGAGTGATGAACATCATGCTGGTCAGCGTCACCCAGCGCACGCGGGAGATCGGGCTGCGCAAGGCGATCGGCGGCACCCGCCGCGACATCGCGGTGCAGTTCCTGGCCGAGGCGGTGACGCTCACCGGGGTGGGCGGCGGGCTGGGGATCGTCGCCGGCCTGGCGGCGGCGCTGCTCGCCCAGCTGCTGTTCAAGTTCCACGCCGCGGCGCCGCTCTGGTCGATCGTGCTCGGTTTCGGGGTCTCGTCGGCGGTCGGCGTCGTCTTCGGCCTGTGGCCGGCGGTCAAGGCGGCGCGCCTCGATCCGATCGACGCCCTGCGCTACGAGTGAGCGGGGGGGGCGGAGCCGCCGCCGCGGGGCGTGCGCCGCGAGACACGCAAGGCGACGTCTCCGTATACCTCGTGACGATCACGTGCAGAGGCGCCCGCTTCCGAGATGGTTGGCGCCAGGAGGAATCGCGATGAGGCGAGATGCATGCTGGCGACGGAAGTCGAGCCCGGCCAGGGCACTCCTGGCTTCGTTCCTCCTGGTCGCCGGAGCCGAGGGCGCGGTGGCGCCGGCCGCGCCCCAGCTGCCGCCGGTCCTTCATCCCTTGCTCCGGGTCCATTCGGAGATCACCTATCAGAATTCAAGCGGCCAGGGTCCGGAGGAGGGCGACCTGTTCGTCTCCGCGGAGGGCTATACCCAGGGGGTGGTGACCAACCCAAGCACGACGGCGGAACGTTGGTTGTCTCTGCCGAGCGCCGGCCAGGCATCGCCGAGTCAGCTGGCTCGATTGCGCTCGGCGCTCGACGTGAATCAGGTCGGACTCCAGCAAGGTCCATGCGTGGTGAATCCCTTTCCTCTGGATTTCGGGACCACCGAGCTCACCTGGTACGGCAGCAAGGGCTTTCGCCGGAACGATCTCACCGTCTACGTCGCAGGTATCCACCCCGGAACGCCGCCCTGTTCCCCCGAGCTGTGCCAGATCCTCCAGGCGATCGGCACCTATGCCGATGCCGTCCTCAAGCCGAGTCCGTTTCGCGGGTTCACCTGCTCCGCTCCTCCATAGATCCGCGGCCGGTGACGCCCGCGGGCGCCACAACCCCTCCTTGGGTGGTGCTTGACAATCAGGACTGAATCGGTCCAGGATCTCTAGCAAGTTATTGAGATCAAGTCTCAATAATAAGAAGGGTCAAGCAGGTCCGCTGTTCGCGGGGTTCGGGAGATCGCCCGCGTTCTTTCCGAGGAGGCGTTGTCCATGTTCGCTGGTTCTTCGCGCCGCGCCGGTTGCGGCGGCGGTTGGCGGCGGCTCGCCCGGGCGTTCGGGCTGCTCGCGGCAGGCCTGGCGTGGCCGGCGAGCGCGGTTGCGCAGGACAGTCCCTACTTCGTGACCTACGACCGCGGGATGGAGGAGCCCGGCAACCTCGAGATCGCGATCTCGCCGGTTCTCGGCCAGCAGCGGGGAGGCGGCAACTTCCTGGCCGCGGCGCTGGAGCTCGAGTACGGCGTGAAGGCCTGGTGGACGACGGAGCTCTACCTCGACGGCCAGGCCACGGCCGGCGACAGCGCGGTCCTGACCGGCTTCCGCTGGGAGCATCGCGTGCGCCCGCTGCTGCACGAGCACTGGATCAATCCCGTGCTCTACGTCGAGCTCGAGGACGTCACCGCCGCCGACAAGACCCTGCTCGAGGTGGTCGGGCACGACGTCGCGGCCGATCACGCCACGCCGAACCGGACCGCCCAGGGCGTCCGCAAGCGCGAGGTGGAGACCAAGCTCATCCTGTCGAGCAGCGTCGGCGACTGGGACCTGTCCGAGAACCTGATCGCGGAGAAGAACCTCGCCGGGGAGCCCTGGGAATTCGGCTACGCGGTCGGCTTGAGCCGGCCGCTGGCGCTCGCGGCGCGGCCGGCCGCCTGCACCCTCTGCCCCGAGAACTTCACCGCCGGGATCGAGATGTACGGCGGTCTCGGCGACAGCCGCGGCCTGGGGCTTCGGGACACCTCGCACTACCTGGCGCCGGTGCTGGCGTGGAGCCTGCCCGGCGGGCCGGCGCTCCGCATCTCGCCGGCCTTCGGGTTGAACGCCGCCAGCCACCGCTTCTTGCTGCGCTGCGGGGTCACCTTCGAGATCTCCGACTTCGGGCACCGGGCGCGGCGGCGGCTGCGCGGCGGGGACGAGGGATGAGGCGCCGCGGGGGGATCGCGCTGGCGGCCGTCGCGCTGGTGGCCGTCGCCCTGGCGGCGTGCGCCGCGCTCGGGTGCGCGGCGGCCGGCGGCGCGGCGGGCGGGGGGGCCGGCGGCGCGGCAGGCGCGGCTGGCGCGGGAGGCGCGGGGGGCGGGGGCGGAGGCCATGGGCTGGCGAGCGTGCCGGCGTCGGCGCCGGAGCTCGTCAACCCGTTCGGCGAGAGCCCCGCCGCCGTCGCCGCCGGCCGCAAGCTCTTCCTGCGGCACTGCGCCGAATGCCACGGCGACGATGGGCGGGGCGGCCGCAGGGGGCCGTCTCTCGACTCGCGGCGGTTGCGGCAGGCCTCGGCCGGAGCGCTGTTCTGGTTCCTGACCAACGGCAGGCTCGCGGCCGGGATGCCGGAGTGGTCGCGTCTCCCGGCGGCGCGGCGCTGGCAGATCGTCGCCTACCTGCAAGGCAAGGGCAGCGGGTCAGTTCCCTCCGGCCTCCGTTCGGGCGACTCGGGCGTGCCGGGGGGACTCCCGGACGAGCGGGGCGTATACTCGCGGACGCACGGTCCACGAGACGAGACAGCTGTCCGGCGCGGCATCGAGGTTCGACCGTCGCGCGGAGAGAGGAGCCCATGAAGAAGAGCCTGATCCTGGGGATGGCCGCCGGCGCCGCCGGCGTGGTGCTCGCGGGTTGCTTCGACGTCGAGCAATCGGTGAGCTTGCGGCGCGACCTGTCCGGCACCGCCGGCTTCAACATGACGGTCGACCTCGAGCCGATGATCGCGTTCATGGCCGGCATGCAGCACAGCATGTCGGGCAAGCCGGGCGATCCGACGCCGGCGGAGATCGAGGAGGCGCGCCGGGACTTCCTCGCCAAGAACAAGACCGAACCGGGCAAGAAGCAGGAGGACCTCGCGGCGCAGAAGGCGCAGCTGAAGAAGAGCCTGCCGCCGGGGGTGGAGCTGCTGTCGAGCGCGGTCGAGGACAAGGGCACCAAGATCACCGCCCGCTTCCAGTTCGGCTTCGACGACGTGCGCAAGCTGGCGCAGATCAAGCTGCCCGAGAAGGGCGGCGAGGGCAAGCCCGGGGCGAACCCCTACGAGGACCCGTTCTCGCAGCTGAAGGTGATCGACGAGGGGCCGACCGTGCTGGTGACGCTCGCCAGCGTCAACCCGGCCGCAGCCATGCAGGAGAAGACGGGCCAGGGCGGGACGGCGGACAAGGACGGCGGCAACCCGGAGATGGCGAAGGCGTTCGAGAAGGCCTTCAAGGGCGCGCGCTTCGCCTTCCGGCTCGAGACCCCGTTCGAGGTGGTCGAGACCAACGCCACGCGGCGTGACGGGCGCACGCTCTACTGGGAGGTCAAGGCCTCGGATCCGGACGTCAAGATGCCGCCGACGTTGATGGCGCGGTTCAAGAAGTAGCGGCGCGGAAGAAGCCGGCGGCGGTCCAGCGGCGGAAGGCGGCGTCGAGCTGGGCGGCCAGCTCGTCGTCGGGCAGGTGGCTGCTCTCCGCCGCGCCGGCGATCGCGTCGCCGACCGGGGCTCCGGCAACCAGCGCGGCCAGGACCGCGGACTCGAAGGGCGTCAACGTGTAGCGGCGGACGACGTAGTCGGTGCGGCTGAGCGCGATGTGCTCTGCGCCGGGATCGGGCAGGGGCAGGTCGGCGGCGGCGCCGGCGCTCGCGGCGGCACCGGCCCCGGCGCTGGCTCCGTTCCCGGCGCTTGCCCCGGCCCCGGCGCCGGCGGCCTCCGAGGTTGCCGGGGAATCGAGGTCCGCCGGGGACTCGACCGGACGGCGGGCCCGCATCGCGGAGTAGAAGGCGTTCACCGGGTAGCGAAAGCGGAGCAGGCGCAGGCACGGCACCGGCGCGAGGCGGGTCGCGGCGAAGTCGCCGGCGGCCTGGCGGGCGAGGAGGTCGGCCGGCGCCAGCAGCGGCTCGCCCTCGGCCCCCGGACCGTCGAAGACCTCGGCGATCGCCAGCTCCAGGGTCGCCAGGTCGATCAGGAAATCGGGCCATCCAGGGCCGGCGCCGCCGGGGGCGCGGGCGCCGGCGGCGGTCGGCTGGTCGGGACGGGTCTCGTCCAGGAAGCGCGGGAAGCTCTCGGCCAGGCGGTAGAGGGTGTAGCTGCGCGACGGGTAGCGCTGCAGGTAGTCGAAGGCGAAGCTGTCGAAGACCTCGGCGCCGAGCGCCTGCGCCAGCACCGGGAAGGTCTCCCGCAGGCATTCGAGCAGGCGGGCATAGTAGGCGTTGGCGTAGATCTCGAGCCGCTGCTCGGCGGTGAGGCGGCGCGAGCGCCGCACCAGCTGCTCGAGCGCGCCGCGGTCGAGGCGCACCAGGCGTTGCGCGGCCGGCGACGCGGCCCCGGCGGCGACCCCGGCCGGGTGGGTGACCACGGCCTGGAACCACTGCTGCACGACGTCGAGCGGCGGCCGAGGGAGGGAGGCGGGGGCGCGGGCCGGCCCGCGGCTCGTGGGAGTCACGCCACCTCCGGGAGCAGGTGGTGCAGCGGATGCGGCACCTGCGCGGCCATGCGGGGGGTGGCGGGTGCGGCTGCGGCGGGTACGGCTGCGGCAGGCGCGGCGGCCGCGGGCACGGCGGCCGAGAGGGGCGTCGGAGCCGGCAGCCGCTCGCCCATGAAGCGCTTGGCCTTCAGCACCTCGGCGTGGACCACCGGGAAGGGCGGGATGCGGGCGTCCCACTCGAGCAGCGTCGAGACGCCGCCGGTCAGCCGGTGCGCGGTGCGGTAGAGCTCCCAGACCGGGTCGACGACGTGATGATCGTGGGTGTCGATGAGGTGCGTGACGTAGTCGGCGTGCCCGGCGAGGTGGAACTGGACGATGCGGTGGTGCGGCAGCGAGCGGATGAACTCGTCCGGGTCGAGGTCGTGGTTGAAGCTCGAGACGTAGACGTTGTTGACGTCGAGCAGCAGGCCGCAGTCGGCCGCCTCGGCGAGCCGCGAGATGAACTCCCACTCGCTCATGGTGGAGTGGGCGAAAGTAACGTAGGAGCTCGGGTTCTCGAGCACCAGCGGGCGCTCGAGGAAATCCTGCACCGTGCGGACGCGCGCGGCGACGTGTGCGAGGGTGGCCTCGGTGAACGGCACCGGCAGCAGGTCGTGGGTGTTGCTGCCGAGCACGCCGGTCCAGCAGAGGTGGTCCGAGATCCAGCGCGCGTCGACCTCGCGGGCCAGCGCCTTGAGCTTCCCGAGGTAGGAGAAGTCGAGCGGGTCGGTCGAGCCGATCGACAGCGAGACGCCGTGCATCACCACCGGGTAGCGCTCGGCGATCTGGCGCAGCACGTGGCGCGGCCGGCCGCCGGAGTCGACGAAGTTCTCGCTGATCACCTCGAACCAGTCGACGGCGGGCTGGTGGCGCAGGATGTGATCGAAGTGCGCGGCGCGCAGGCCGACCCCGAGGCCGAGGTTGGCGTGTCCGAGCCGGGGCGGTGTGGTCATGATGCCGCGACTGCGCAGCGCGGGCCGCCCGACTCAGGCGCCGGCGCACTCCTTCGGCGCCGGCCCGAACTTCCTGCCGGCCCTGGTCATCGCCGCCTCCCAGCTGCCGCGGGCCTTCTTCCAGCCCTCGCCGCGGACCGGCACGGCGCAGCTGCCCTTGCCCTTGCAGCCGTTGTCGCCGGCGGCTCCCTCGCCCGCGCAGGCGTTCTGGCCGGCGCAGCCGTGGGCCGCGGCGGTGGCGCAGGTGCCCATGCCGGCGCACTCATTGCTCGCGCCCTTGCCGTGGCCCTTGCAGGTGTTGAGGCCGCAGCAGATGTGCGGGTCCTTGAGCCAGGGGCGGTCGTCGGGCTTGGCGGCCTGCGCGGCATGCAGCGTCCCCTGCAGGCCGGGCGCGAGCAGCGAGCCGGCGATGGCGCCGCCAAGGGCGGCGGCGGTCAGCCTGCCGAGGTCGCGGCGGTTCAGCTCCAGGTTCTTCATGCGCTGGTCCCTCCTCTCCGAGGTCGCCCCAGGTGGCGAGGACGCCCTCGCGGCCTCGCATCTTACCGCATGCCGTGCGGGCTATACTGGACAGAAGGTCAGCGACCTTACCAACGATCAGAGGAGGAGATTCCCATGGACCGGAGCGCATTGAAGACGCTGTGCCTCGTTGTCGCCCTCGCAGCGCTCGTCGCGGTGCCGGCGCTGGCCGCGTATGCGGCCGAGCCGCCGGCCGCGAAGCCGGCTGCGGCAGCCAAGCCCGCCGCGCCGGCAGCGGACGCCAAGCCGACGGCGGAAGAGCAGAAGATGATGGACGCGATGATGAAGGCCGGTACGCCAGGCAAGCCGCACCAGGATCTCGCCAAGCATGCGGGCAGCTGGGATCTCGCGGTCAAGGCTTGGATGAAGCCGGGGGCGCCACCGCAGGAGAGCAAGGGCACCGCGGAGCGCACGATGATGCTTGGCGGGCGCGTCCTGTCGGAGAAGGTGACCGGCGACCCGATGGGCGCCGGCATGGGCCCGTTCGAGGGCTTTGGGTTGAGCGGCTTCGACAACGTGACCGGAAAATACTGGGGCACCTGGGCCGACAACATGGGCACCGGCGTCATGACGTCGACCGGTACCTGCAACGAGAAGACCTCCACCTGCACCTTCAAGGGCTCCTACATGGACCCGATCACCAAGAAGGCAAAGCACACGCGCATGGTCGAGCACTGGGATGGAGCCGACAAGTCGGTCCTGGAGTTCTTCGAGACCGGCAAGGACGGCAAAGAAGCCAGGACGATGGAGATCACCTACACGCGCAAGAAGTAGGTCTGCCGAAGGAGTCTTCTCAGAGGCGGGCGCCCCGGAGGCGGAGGGCGTTGGCGATCACCGAGACGGAGCTGAAGCTCATGGCGGCGCTGGCGATCATCGGCGACAGGAGGAGGCGGAAGAGGGGGTAGAGGGCGCCGGCGGCGATCGGGACGCCGAGGGCGTTGTAGGCGAAGGCGAAGAGCAGGTTCTGGCGGATGTTCCGCATCGTGGCCTGGGAGAGGCGGCGGGCGCGCAGCAGGGCGCGCAGATCGCCATGCAGGAGGGTGATGGCGGCGCTCTCGATCGCCACGCCAGTGCCGGTGCCCATGGCGATGCCGAGATCGGCCTGGGCCAGGGCGGGGGCGTCGTTGATGCCGTCGCCGGCCATGGCGACGACGTGGCCCTCGGCCTGCAGGCGCGCGACGAGGTCGCGCTTGGCGGCGGGCAGCGCCTCGGCCACGACGTCGGCGGGCGCGATGCCGAGGCGCGCGGCCAGGGCGGCGGTGGTGGCGCGGCTGTCGCCGGTCGCCACGACGATGCGCAGGCCCTCGGCCCGCAGCTCGCGCAGCGCTTCCGGGGTCGACGGCTTGATCGGGTCGGCCACCGCGAAGAGGCCGGCGAGGCGGCCGTCGATCGCTGCCAGCAGCACGGTCTGGCCGTCGCGGCGCAGGGCCTCGGCGCGGGCCTGCAGGTCGAGACCCTCATCCCGGCCGCCGTCGCCGGCTGTCGCGCCGCCGCTGGCGCGCGTTCGCGTGGCGATGCCCAGGCCGGCCAGGAGCTCGGCGGTGCCGAGCACGACGGCGTGCCCGGCGACGACCCCGCGCACGCCGCCGCCCGGCTCGACGGCGAGCTCGGTGGGTTCGGCGAGCGCCAGGGCGCGTTCGGCGGCGGCGGCGAGGAGCGCGGCGGCGAGGGGGTGCTCGCTGGCGCGCTCGAGGCTGGCCGCCAGGCGCAGCAGCTCGGGCTGCGACCAGCTGCCGGCCGCGTCGTCGCCGCCGGCGGTCTCGATCGCCGTGAGCCGGGGGCGGCCCTCGGTCAGGGTGCCGGTCTTGTCCACCACCACGACGTCGACCCGCTCGAAGACCTCGAGCGCCTCGGCGTTGCGGATCAGCACCCCGGCGTGAGCGCCGCGGCCGGTGGCCACCATGATCGACATCGGCGTGGCGAGGCCGAGGGCGCAGGGGCAGGCGATGATCAGCACCGAGACCGCGGCGAGCAGCGCGTGCGCCAGGCGCGGCTCGGGGCCGAGGAGCCACCATGCGGCGGCGGCGGCCACCGCCGTGGCCACGACCGCCGGCACGAACCAGGCCGCGACGCGATCCGCCAGCCGTTGGATGGGAGCGCGGCTGCGCTGGGCTTCGCCGACCAGGCGGACGATCTGCGCCAGCAGGGTGTCGCTGCCGACGCGCTCGGCGACCATCACGAAGCTGCCGTTGCCGTTGACGGTGCCGGCGGTCACCCGGTCGCCGGGGGCCTTGGCGACCGGGATCGCCTCGCCGGTGAGCATCGACTCGTCGACGGCGCTGCGGCCCGCCGCGACCGTGCCGTCCACCGGCACCTTGTCGCCGGGACGCACGCGCAGGCGGTCGCCGGGCTGGACCGCGGCGAGCGGTACCTCGACCTCGGCGGCGCCGGCCGCTTCGGCGGGGCCCGTGGTCTCGGCGGTGCCGGCGGTGTCGAAGCCGGGGGTGGCAGGAGCGCCGGGGGCGCCGGCGGGCGCGAGGCGGCGGGCGGTCGGCGGCGCCAGGTCGAGCAGGGCCCGCAGCGCGGCCGAGGTACGCCCGCGGGCACGCAGCTCGAGCACCTGGCCGAGCAGCACCAGGGCGGTGATGACGGCGGCGGCCTCGAAGTAGACCGGGACCGCGCCGGCCATGCCGTTGGCGTCGCGGATGGGCGACGGGAAGATTCCCGGCGCGATGGTGGCGACGACGCTGTAGCCGTAGGCGGCGCCGGTGCCGAGGGCGATCAGGGTGAACATGTTGAGGCTGCGGTGGACGATCGACGCCCAGCCGCGCTCGAAGAAGGGCCAGCCGCCCCAGAGCACCGCGGGGGTGGCGAGCAGCAGCTCGAGCCAGTTGCGGGTGGCGGGAGAGACGACGTCGAGCGCGCGCGTCGCGCCGGGCACCATCTCGGCCATGCCGGCGACGAGCAGCGGTAGGGCCAGGACGGCGGTGACCCAGAAGCGGCGCTGCATGGAGCGTAGCTCCGGGTTCTCGTCGCCGGTGCCGCCGGCGTCGCCCGCGCTGCCCGCGTTGCCCGCGCTGCTCGCCGTCGGGGTGCGGGGCTCGAGCGCCATGCCGCAGATCGGACAGCTGCCCGGCGCGTAGCGCACGACGTCCGGGTGCATCGGGCAGGTCCACTGGACGGCGGCGGCCGCGGCGGCCTCGGCGGCGGCGGTGCGGGGCCCGGACGGGGGGGCGATCTCGGCCGGCTCCGCCTTCGTCAGGTACCGGTCCGGATCGTGGCGGAAGCGGTCGCGGCAGGACGCGCCGCAGAAGGAGTACGGCACGCGGTCCAGGACCTCCCGGAACGCCGTCTGCCGCGGATCGACCGCCATGCCGCAGACCGGGTCGCGCACCAGCTCCGGGCGCGGCAGAGCGCTCTCGATGGGTTCCGGCTGCACGGGGTCCTCGGGCACTTGGGTCGGGAGGTGGCGGCCGCACGGCCGCCTACACCCTCGAACCCGCGGGCGCCCCGCCGCATTCCGCGGCTGGTAGCACCGCACCGGGCACACCAGGCCGCCAGGGGCCGGAGAGCCGGCGAATGGGGCTCAGCGGGGCGGCGGCGCGAGACGGGTGCGGTCGTCGCAGGCCTGGTCGTCGCCGAGGTCGCAGGCCTGGCGGTAGAGGGCTAGGGCGCGGCCCGGGTCGCCGGCGACGCCGCGGCCGTGCTCGTAGAGGCTGCCCAGCCGGCGGCAACCCTCGGCCGCGTGCAGGTCGCAGGCGCGGCGGTAGAGGGGGAGGGCGGCGGCGGCATCGGCGGGCAGGCCGCGGCCCTGCTCGAGCGCGGCGCCCAGGCTGACGCAGGCCGGCGCCGAGCCGAGGTCGCAGGCGCGGCGGTAGAGCCCGGCGGCGCGCGCGGGGTCCGGCGGCGCGGCGGGGCCGGTCCCCTCGTCGTAGGCGGCGGCCAGGTCCAGGCACGCCTGGGCCACGCCGCCCGCGCAGGCGCGGTCGTCGAGCGCCCGCGCCCGCGCCGCGTCGCGGGGCACCCCGCGCCCCAGCGCGTAGAGATCGCCGAGGCCGGCGCAGGCCGGCGCCTCGCCGCCGTCGCAGGCCTTGCCGAGCAACGCGGCGGCGCGGGCGGCGTCCCGCTCGACCCCGTTGCCGGCGGCGAGGAGGGCCCCCAGCTCGCCGCAGGCGGGAGCATCGCCGGCGTCGCAAGCCCTGGCGAAGTGCCGGGCCGCCGCCGCCAGGTCCCGCGGCGCGCCGAGGCCGGTCGCCTCCACCATGCCGAGGTTGTAGCAGCCGAGCGGCTGGCCGGCCTCGCAGTCTTGCCGGTAGCGGGCGGCGGCGGCCTGCTGGTCGGGGGCGGACCGCCGGTCGGGGGCGGCGGCCGGCCGGTCGGGTGGAAGGGGCTCGGCCGGCGCTTGGGCGGCCGGCGGGGGGACGGGCCGCGCCGCGGAGGCGGCCCGGGTGCCCGCGCAGCCGAGCGCGCCGAGCGCGACGAACGCGGCGAGCGCGACGAAGGCGACGCAAGCGACGAACGCGACGAACGTGGCGAACGCACCGATCGCGACGAAGGCGACGGCTGCCGGCTTCGACGACGTGCGCGGCCTCCGCGGCCTCCGCGGCATGGGCGGCATGGGCGGCATGGGCGGCATCGACGGCATGAACGGCATGAACGGCATTAGATGGCACGCCCGCCGGTCGAGCAAGCGCGATAAGCTGCCCGCGATGCGGCACGTGATCGTCACGCGGTTCTCGGTCCCGCGACTGGATCCCGCGACCGCTCCCCTCCATGCCGACCGCGGGTGGCTCGACGGCAGGCTGGCGCCCTTCCGCACCTACTACGTGCCGAGCGTCCAGCGGCTGCGGGTCCCGGTCGTGCTCCTGTGCTCGAGCCAGAGCGCCGAGTACGTGTCGCGGCGGCTCGCCGACTTGAAATGGCTCTCGATCGTGGTGCAGGACGGTTGGTACGGCGGCTGGCGGGGATCGCCGGAGCAGATCGTCACCAGGCTCGATTCGGACGACGCGCTGCACGAGGACTGGTTCCGGCGGCTGGACGATGCCACGGAGGCAGCCGCGGCGGCGGGTGCCGAGGTGCTCTGCACCAAGGATTTCCTGCGGCTGGACGCGCGCACGGGCAGGGTCCATGCCTTCCGGCGCAGGGAACCGTCGCCGCTGGCGGCGTTCCTGCGCGGCGCCAACCCCTTCGCCCACGACCACAAGGTCCTCGAACGGCACTACCGCACGCATTGCCTCCCCGGGCCGTATCTCCTGCAGGTCGTCCACGGCGGCAACCTCGCGAACCGCCCGCCCGCCTGGTGGCGCTTCCACCGGCGCGTGCCGCCCGCCAGGCTCGCCGCCTTCGGCGTGACGCCGCCCGTGGAGACGGGGGAGCCCTCGGCGGCGGAGGCGTAGCGGCCGCGCGCGGGTTCAGGCCCTCGCGAGCACCGGCGGGAGGGTCCGGCGAGGAGGCGCGACGATGACGATTCGCTGGGGCGAGCTGGGCCGCGAGGCGCTCCTGGCCGGGCGGCGGCTGCGGCGCAGCCCGGGGCTCAGCCTGGCGGCGGTGGCGATGCTGGCGCTGGCGATCGGCGCCGACACGGCGGTGTTCAGCGTCGTCGAGGCGGTGCTGCTGCGGCCGCTGCCGTACCGCGACCCCGGCCGGCTGGTGACCCTCTGGGAGGACCACGCCCGCCGCGAGGGCAGCCCGCGGACGCTGGTCGCGGCCGCCACGTTCGAGGACTACCGGCGGCAGAGCCGGACGCTGCGGCAGCTGTCGGCGGTGCTGTCGCACCAGTTCGACCTCATCGGCGCCGGCGAACCGGAGGTGCTCTACGGGTCGGAGGTGAGCGCCGACTTCTTCCCGCTGCTCGGCTCCGCGCCGCTCTTCGGGAGGGTGCTGACGGCGGCCGACGCCCGGCCCGGCGGCGCGCCGGCGGTGGTGCTCGGCAACGAGCTGTGGCGCCGGCGCTTCGGCGGCGACCGGCGGGTGCTCGGCCGCGTCGTGCGGCTCGACGACCTGGCGCTGACGGTGGTCGGAGTCATGCCGCCGGAGTTCTCGGTGCCGCTCCACCTGCGGTCGCCCGCCCGGCGCTCGGAGCTGTGGCTGCCGCTACGCCGCCGGGAGCGCCTGCAGAACCACGAGATCCACGCCTACGAGGTGGCCGGCCGGCTGGCGCCGGGAGCGACCCTGGCCGCGGCGCGAACTGACGCCCGAGCCATCGCCGCACGGCTGGCGCTCGAGTACCCGCGGGAGTGCGGCGGCGTCGGCGCGACGCTGGTCCCGCTCGCCGAGCAGGTGGTCGGCGAGGCGCGGTCCGGCCTCGTGCTGCTGCTCGGAGCGGTCAGCTTCCTGGTGCTGATCGCCTGCGGCAACCTGGCGGGCCTGCTGGTGGCGCGCTCGGCGGCGCGGCGGCGCGAGCTGTCGATCTGCGCCGCGCTCGGCGCCGGACCGGGCCGGCTGGCGCGCCAGGTGCTGAGCGAGGCGCTGCTGCTGGTGCTGGCAGGCGGCGCCGCCGGCCTGGGACTGGCGCTCGGCGTCCTGCGCCTGCTGCCGGCGCTGCTGCCGCGGGACCTGCCGCGCGCCGGGGACGTGCGCCTGGACGGCCTCCTGCTCGCCTACGCGCTCGGCGCCTCGGTGGTCTCCGGGCTGCTCGCCGCGGCGGTGCCGGCGTGGTGGGCGGCGCGCACGCCGCTGGCCCGCGCCCTGGCGGCGGCGAGTGGCCGCGCCGCCTCGCCGGGACGGTCGCGGGCGCGCCTGGGAGATGCGCTGGTGGCGGCGCAGATCGCGCTGGCGCTGCTGCTGCTCGGCGGCGCCGGGCTGATGCTCGCCAGCTTCGCGCGCCTGAGCGGCGTCGATCCGGGGTTCCGCGCCGATCACGCGCTGGTCTTCGAGGTCGGGCCGGAGTGGCGCCGGCACCCGGGCGCGGCGGCGCGGGGGGCCTTCTTCCAGGAGCTGCATCGGCGTCTCGCGGCGCTCCCCGGGGTGGCCGCCGTGGGCGGCATCACCCGGCTGCCGCTCGAGCCGGCCTACGGCATCAGCGAGCTGATCGTGGAGGGAAGGGCGATCCCGCCCGAGGGGCCGCCCATCGTCGGCGGGCGCTACGTGACTCCCGGCTACTTCCGGGCGATGGCCATCCCGCTGCTTGCCGGGCGGCCGCTGACCGACCGGGACGACACGCGGGCGCCGCGGGTGGTGCTGGTGAACCGCGCCCTGGCCGAGCGCTATCTTGCCGGCGGTCCGGCCGTCGGACGGCGGCTGCGCGAGGGGCGCGACGGCCCCTGGATGCAGGTGGTGGGGGTGGTGGGGGACACGGCGTTCGATTCGCTCGCCGGCTCGCCGGCGCCCGAGATCTTCTTCGCCGCGGCTCAGGATCCGCCCGAGATGCTGACGATGGTGGTGCGCACGACCGCGGACCCGCTCGCCCTGGCGCCGGCGGTGCGGCGGGAGATCTGGGCGATGAACCGCAACGTGCCGGTCAACCGCCTGCGCACGCTCGCCGGCCAGGTCGGCGGCGCGCTCGAGCGGCCGCGGTTCTCGCTGCTGGTGGTCGCGACCTTCGCCGGTCTGGCGCTGGCGCTCGCGGCGGCCGGCGTCGGCGCCCTGATGGCCTTCACGGTCGCGCAGCGCACGCGCGAGATCGGCATCCGCATGGCGCTCGGCGCCGGGCGCCGCGACGCTCTTGCCCTGGTGCTGGGCCGCGCCGCGCTGCTGGCCGCGGCCGGCGTCGCGGCGGGCCTGGGCGGCGGCTTCGCGCTGATGCGCTGGCTGGCGGCGCAGCTCTACCAGGCGCGCGCCACCGAGCCGCTGCCGTACCTCGCCGGCGCCGCCTGCCTGCTCGCCGCCGCGCTCGCCGCCGCGTATCTGCCGGCGCGCCGCGCCGCCGGCGTCGATCCGGTGGAGTCCCTGCGGCAGGAATGAAGAGGAGAGGGCCCATGCCGGTCCCTCGGAGCCATGAACGAGGCCCGGGGAACCAAGGGGAGCGAAGGTGAGCAACATGACGAGCGTGGACGATCCGAGCTTGGCGCCGCCGCCGGCGGCGGGGTGGCGGCGGTGGTTCTACGGAGACGAGGGTCTGCGGGCCGGCTGGTGCCTCGCGCGCTTCATCGTGCTCTACGCGCTGCTCGGCGCCGGCGCGACCTGGCTCTACCTGCGGCTCGATCGGGCCGCGGCGAAGGCGGCGGGATGGGAGCCGCGAGCCTTCATCGCGACCGAGGTGATCGCCCTGCTCGCGGCGCTCGCCTGCGTGGCGCTCTCGGCGCGGCTCGAGCGCCGGCCGTGGGAAGCGTACGCCTTGGCGCCGCGAGCGGCGTTCGGACGGCGGTTCTGGGAAGGAGTGCTGTGGGGGGCGGCGCCGGTGTCCGCGCTGATCGCGGCGATCTGGGCGGCAGGCGGCTGGTCTGCCGCCGGCCTTGCCGAGAGCGGCGGGTCGCTGGTGCGCTTCGCCCTGGTCTGGGCGGTCGCGTTCCTGCTCGTGGCGCTCGGCGAAGAGGTGGTCTTTCGCGGCTACACCCTGCTCACCCTGGCCCGCGGGATCGGCTTCTGGCCGGCGGCGCTGACCCTCTCGACGCTCTTCGGCATGCTGCACTACTTCACCAAGCCGATGGAGACCTGGGCGGACGGGCTCTCGACCGGCCTGCTCGGCCTCTTCCTCTGTGCCACGGTGCGCTGGACCGGCGACATCTGGCTCGCGGCCGGCTTCCACTTCGGCTGGAACTTCTTCGCCCTGGCGGTCTTCGGCGGCCCCAACACCGGCAACGACGGCAAGCCCATCACCGGCCACCTCCTGGCCTCCACCTTCCACGGCCCGCAGTGGCTCACCGGCGGGCCGATGGGGCCTGAAGCGAGCCTGCTCGTCTTTCCGCTGATCGGGGCGCTCTTCGCGGCGTGCGCTTGGCGCTTCCGCCGGGGCAGGTCAGCGCCGCGGCCAGCCTGAACCCTACGGCAGCGGCCGCTCGGCGAGGAGCTTGCGGCCGTTTAAGGGCTGGAGGGGGCGGCTGTTGTCGGCGAAGAGGGCGGCGAAGCGGGCGACCTGGTCGCTGGAGATCGGGATGGGCTGGTCGAGGACCCACCAGCGGACGCCTTCGGTGCAGGGGGGCGTGGTGAGCGAGCCGATGTAGCGGATGCCGTGACGGTCGGCTGGGAGCAGGGAAGCGGCGTCGAAGGGAACCGGGAGGTAGGTGCGGACGCCCTTGGTGGTCGGCAGGTTCTGCCAGAGCACCTCGAGAGCGGGGTTGTCGGGCCTCCGGCGCTCCTCGAGGAAGACGCCGACGACGCCGGCGAGGCCGGCGGCGGTGCGGTGCACGAGGTGGAGCTCCATGGCGTAGCGCTTGCCGCGCCAGGCGTGCTCGCTGGGATGGTGGAAGTGGAACTCCACGAGGTCGAAGCGGGCGCCGTCGACGAGGTAGCCGGCGGCAGGCGGATAGTCCGCCTTGATGGTGTGGCCGTCGTTGAGCAGCACGATCGCGGTCGGTCCGTAGTGGAAGACGCCGGAGCGCAGCCGGCTCGGCTCGAGTGCGCCGAGGTCGACCGGCGACTGCGAGATGCCGGTCGAGCAGGCGGCGTAGCACGGGCTCAGGTCTCCCCAGTGCTGCGGTCCGGTGGGGCCTTCGTAGCTCCACGGCGCGTCGCAGCCGGCGGGTTCGCCGGAGCCGGGGGCACCGGTGCCGGCGGCGGCTTCGTGGCGCGACGCCGCGGGCGCGGCCTGCGCCGCGGACGGCAGGCGCAGCGCCGTGAGCAGGGCGGCGGCGGCCAGGATGACGAGGGCGGGAAGGGCGGGCAGCGCCGCCCGCGCGCGCGACAGGGTTGGGTGCTTGCCATTCACCAGCATCGCATCTTCCTGGTCGCTCGACCCGATCCGCGCGGGGCCGCGAGCGGCCGGGTCGAGTATACGCGCAATCGAGTGCAGCGGCCGGCGGCGGTCGTCGTCGCGGTCGCCCGCCGCGTGCGGGATCTATCGCTCGAGACCGAGAGCGGCCTCGGCGGGGGACTTGTCGGGCACCTCGGCGCGCCAGCGGCCCTCGGCGACCCAGGCCATGGCTTCCTCGGCGGCGGCGCCGGCGCGCTCCTCGGAGAAGGCTGCGGCCGCCGCGAGGCCGGCCTGGCGGGCGCGGCGCCAGGCTTCGGGGTCGGCGAGGAGGGCGCGGGCGGCCCGGGCGAAGGCGGCCGGGTCGTCGTAGGGGACCAGGGTGGCGGCGCCCGCCGCGTAGCCGCGGTAGCAGGCGACGTCGGAGGCGACCACCGGCACGCCGCAGGCCATGGCCTCGAGCACCGGCAGGCCGAACCCCTCCTGCTCCCAGGAGGGGGCGAGGAGGAGGTCGCAGCCCGCGACGAGACGCGCCACCTCGGGTGGCAGCAGGCGGTGATGGAACTCGTCCGGCTCCAGCAGCCGGCGCTCGGCTTCGCCGAGCGGCCATTGCGAGAGGCGCACCAGTCGGTAGTCGCAGCCGGCGTCGCGCAGCAGGCGGACGGCGGCGAGCGCCGTGGCCACCCCCTTCCAGTCGATCTCGAAAGGCGAGGCGACGAGCACGCGCGGCGGCCGGCCGGGTGCCTGGCGCCCGGCGCCGTGGCCGTCGCCGGCGGCCGGCGACCAGTAGGGCTCGAGCGGCTGCGGCACGACCCGCGCCGGGCGGCCGAAACGGCGGCGCAGCAGCTCGGCGAGGTGCGGGGAGACCGCCATGGCCGGGAGCGGCAGGGCGTAGGCGGCGAGGATCGCCGGGTGGTCGGCCTGGTTGTGGGTGTAGGTGGCCTCGAAGCCCTGGAAGTAGTGGACCGCCTCGCCGCGGCCGGGGGCGGCGACGGCGGCGGCGACCGGCGCGAGAGTGGACCAGTAGGTGGCGACGGTGACGTCCGCGGGCGGCAGGACGGCGGGCGATGCGACGATGCGCGGCAGCTCGAGCCCGACGAAGCGGGCCTCGAGCGGGTACCAGTCTGCCGGCGGGCCGCCGCTGACCACGGTCACGTCGTGGCCGCGGCGGACCAGCAGATTGGCCTGGTGGAGCGGCACCTTGTTGCCGCCGAACAGGGCGATCGTCTCGAAGACGTAGGTGATGCGCAGCGCCTGGCGCCGCATGCGAGATGTCACCACTCGGACTCGTGGGTCTTCTTGAAGATCGTGTCGTGCGGCGCGGAGCGCTCCTCGTCCGGCCTGCCGTTCGAGTAGTAATAGAAAGAGACGGACTTGCGGGTCATCGTGTCGGGACAGGCGAGCGGCGACGGGTGGCCGTGGTACGAGGTGTCGGTGGTGCTGAAGACGACCGTGCGGTTGAAGACCGGCAGCACGCGCTGCTCGCAGCGGCTCATGTCGCGGTTCCACAGCTCGAGGTGGCCGCCGTAGTCGGGCTGCCAGTCCTTGTTCAGGTAGACGAGCAGGTTCAGGCGGCGGTCGAGCTTCAGCAGCGGGTGCCAGTTGAAGTCGGCGTGGATCTTGAGGAAGCCGCCGCGCGCGATCTGGTGCGGCCCGGCGCCGCCGAAGTAGGGATCGGGAATCAGGCCCTCGATGCCGGTCAGCTGCTGCAAGAACTCGAGGACCGGCGCGGAGCCCATCTCGAACAGGAAGCTGCGCAGCGTCTCGCCGAGCGGCTCCCTGTAGCTGTAGCCGAGCTTCTTCTCGGTGGGGTTGTCGAACTGCACCCAGTTGATCGCCTGCGGCCGCGGGAACTCCGCCAGCACCGCGTCGAGGACCTCGTCGGCGAACAGGCCGTCGAGGACGGCGTGCGGGAAGGGCGCCGCCGCGACGTAGGCGTCATGGAGGGGAGCAGGATCGAGGCGGAGCTCGAGAGGAGGCATGCCGGCCGGGGGCGACTCGGGCTACTCGGTCAGCGCGAACTTGCAGTTGTGACAGATGAAGTTGTCGGGCGCCGGCTCGAGGCCGTACACCATGCGGCGCATGTGCGCCAGCTCCGGCCCGGTCAACACCTCGCGGACGCTGCTGACGTTGAGGTCGCCGACGACCACCGACTCGCTGTAATCCTGGCAGCAGAGGATGCACAGGCCGCGCGGGTTGATGTGCAGGTGCTGCAGCGGCCGCGAGCCCACGTGATCGCAGCCGCGCAGCTTGCGGTCGCGGTGCTTGGTGGAGAGACCGATGTCGAGGTAGCCGGCGCGGTCGTTGACGACGAAATACTTGACGTTGAAGCGGCTGCCGGCGAAGCGCCGCTCGATCTCGGCGAAGTCGGAGCGATGGCGCTCGTCGCCGGTGCCCAGCACCACCATGTCCATCTGCTCGGCGACCGGCTTGTCCTTGGCGTAGTCGAGGTTGCGCAGCACCAGCTGCAGGTGGTCGCCGCCGCGGTCCTCGCGGTACTTCTCGGCGTCGAGGGTCGATAAATTGATCGATAGGAAGCGCAGGCCGCCCATCTCGACCAGCGCGTCGATGCGGCTGGCGGAGAGGCCGGTGCCGTTGGTGAGGGCGGCGGGCGGCAGCCCGGCGGCGCGGATGGCGCGCACCTGCTCGACGAAGCGCTTGTCGAGGGTCGGCTCGTTGTAGCTGATCATGAACACGGCTTCGATGGTGTCGCGGAAGGCCGCGAGCTCGCCGACGATGCGCTCGTAGAGCTCGGTCGGCATGAAGTAGTCCTCGCGCGGCGCCACCGACACCGGGCAGAAGTAGCACGACTGGTTGCAGACGGTGTGCGCCTCGAGCGAGACGTACTTGAGGAAGAAGCGTTGCGACAGGTCGGCGCCCGCCGGGATCACCCAGCTGCGCTCGCGCAGCTCGCGCACCAGCTCCGGCGGCGCGTCGAGCCCCGCCATGACCCGGCAGAGCGCCTCGAAGGCGGGCTGCCCGAGCTCGAGCATCTGGTCGGCGAGCGGGTTGTAGGCGCGGTCGGGGCCGTAGTGGAGGAAGGGGCTGACGACGAGCGGCACGGGCTCCGCACCGGCGATGCCTGCGATGCCCGCGCTGCCTGCGGCCGGGGGTGCTTCCAGCTTCATTCAGGTCTCCGTTCGCCGGCCGCCGGGATGAGTCCCGCCGGCCGTCCACGTGCGCCTCGGCGCGGGGTGGCCGGTTGGATTGTACCGCCCGGTGCCCGCCAGTACCAGGTATAGGGTATACGGATCTCCTCGCAGCCGGGTCGCCCGGGGGCGGTGTAGACGGTGCTGGACCGCCGGCCGGGACCGGTCAAGCTGACCGGTGGCGACATCCCGGAGCGGGTGCGATCGACCCGGGCCACCGCCACGCGTGGTGGCGCGGGCTCACTTTCGAGGCTGGGGTGCGAGCCCGGCCGGGTCGGGGGTGGCGACGGCCTTGGCGGTGGCCGCGGTCGCGCTCCGGTGCTGCTCGCGCCGGCGCTCCTCGAGCTGGACGAGGGTGCGCGGCCAGTCGGCCTTGAGGAGGCGGGAGAGGGCGCGGTCGGCGAGCAGGCGGCCGCCGGTCTGGCAGGCGGCGCAGTAGTTGGCCTCGTTCTCCGCGTAGACGATGCGCTGCACCGGGGCGCCGCAGCGCGGGCAGGGGAGGCCGAAGCGGCCGTGCACCGCCATCTCGGGGCGGAAGGCCGTTACCTTCTCGGGAAACGCCGGGGTGTCGCGGCGCAGGCGCTGCAGCCATTCGACGAGGGTGTCGCGGGTGGCGGCGAACAGGCGCTCGGTCTCCTCGTCGTCGAGGTCCGTCGAGCGCTTGAACGGCGAGAGGCGGGCGCGGTGCAGGATCTCGTCGGAGTAGGCGTTGCCGATGCCGGAGACGATGGACGGGTCGGTGAGCGTCCGCTTGAGCGTGTGGCTCTCTCGGACGAGGGCGGCGCGGAAGCTCGGCAGGTCGGCCTCCAGCACCTCCAGGCCGCCGGGGTCGAGGGCGGCGAGCGCCGCCTCGCCCTGGACCAGCTGCAGCGACGCCCGCTTCTTGCCGCTGGCCTCGGTGAGCAGCAGCGTGCCGTCGCCGAAGTCGAAGGCGGCGAGGCCGTGGCGCCCCGGGATCGCCGCGCCCGCCGGCCGCCAGCGCAGGCGGCCGGCCACCATCAGGTGCAGCACGAGGAAGAGGCCGCCCTCGAGCGCCAGCACGATGCGCTTGCCCAGGCGGCGCACCGCGGCGACCCGCCGGCCGGCGGCGGTGGCCAGGGGCGGCTCGACCGAGCGCAGCAGGAACGGGCTCGCCAGCCGCACTCCGAGCAGCGTCTCCCCGACGACCAGCGGCGCCAGGCGCTCGACGTAGAGGGTGACATCGGGAAGCTCGGGCACCGGGACATGATACCCCCGGGAGGCAACCGAGGCGCCGCGGTGAAAAATGTGAATAGTTGGCTCCCGATATGCAATGTTATGTGCATGAAGGCGGTTTGACATGACTCGTCACGGGTTACGCTGCGGGTGATCGATCACGCGGTGAACCCCCGCGACTCTTGTCGGCTTGACAATGTCTCGACAACGCTTGACAACCCGTGCCGTGCCCACTAGTCTCGTGCCGTCCCGGTCAAGGGTCTGCACGCACGGCGGCCCGGACGCTCCGTTCCGTTCAGCAGCTCTCTCGTCAGGTTGCGAGTCGTCGTTCTGCCGGTGCGTGCCTCGCTCGCGTCGGCACGGTTCCTTCGTTGCTTTGACAACCACCTGTGAGGAGTGTCCCATGCATGGACGTGTCCGAAGGTTGGTGCTGGCTCTCGCGGTCCTGTCGATCGGCGCATCGTTGCTGCCCGGCGAGCTGCAGGCTTGCGGCGTCGAACGCTGGTCGGTCAAGACCGGGACCGATGCGGACGCCGGGCTCATCAACCTCTCGTCGACGTCGCCCAACACCATCCTCACGATGCGGAGCTGGACCGCCCCGAACCCGATCCCGGCGAACAACCGGGTCGCGCCGTACGAGACGACGGTCTGGGTGCTGAACGCCACGCTCACCGAGTACAAGCTCGAGACCGATCAGGATTACCACCTCGTCCTGTCCGACGCGTCGGGCAACACGATGATCGCGGAGATCCCCGATCCCGCCTGCGTCGGCACCGGCAGTCCCCTCGCCGCCGGGATCTCGAACGCCCGCGCCGAGTTCGACGCGAAATTCACCGCCACCAGCAGCTTCCAGACCGCCAACATCCCGGTCCGGGTCACCGGCGTGGGCATGTTCGACTTCCTGCACGGCCAGACGGGGGTAGCCCCGAACGGCATCGAGCTTCATCCGGTCGTCGACATCGTCTTCAACCCGGCCGGGGGCGGCGGCGGCGGGGTCGTCAACGGCGGCTTCGAGACCGGGAGCTTCAGCGGCTGGACCGCCTCGGGCCAGGCCTCGGTGCTTGCCGCGGCGGCCCACGGCGGAAGCTTCGGGGCGCAGGTCGGCAGCACCGGCGCGTCGACCGACAGCTCGATCGCGCAGACCTTCACCATGCCGGCGGGCAGCCCGTCGCTGTCGTTCTGGTACGACAACCATTGTCCCGACACGGTCACCTACGACTGGGCGACGGCGACGCTCAAGGACAACGTCACGGGCGCCACGACGACGCTGCTCGCCAAGACCTGCGCCGCGTCGGCGGCCTGGACCCAGGTCACCTACAACGCGGCCGCGAACGCCGGGCACAGCGTGACGCTGACGCTCGCCAACCACGACGACAACTACGCGGGCGATCCGACCTACACCTGGTACGACGACGTCGCGGTGACCGGAGCGCCCGCCGACACCACGCCGCCGACCACCGCGATCACCGCCCCCGCCAACGGCGCGACGGTCTCCGGAACGGTCGCCGTGACGGCGTCGGCTTCCGACAACGTCGGGGTGACCAGGGTCGAGATCTATCTCGACTCGGCGCTCAAGGCGACGCTGACCTCCGCCCCGTCCACCTGGTCGTGGAACACCACGACGGCCGCCAACGGCGCGCACGCGATCGTCTCCAAGGCCTACGACGCGGCGGGCAACGTCGGCACCTCCGCCACGGTGACGGTCACGGTCTCGAACTCGAGCGGCAGCCAGCAGCTGCTCGGCAACCCGGGCTTCGAGAACGGCGCCAGCACGGCTCCCTGGACCGCGTCGTCCGGGGTGATCGACAACTCCTCGGGCGAGCCCGCTCACACCGGTTCGTGGAAGGCCTGGCTGGACGGGTACGGCACCACCCACACCGACACCTTGCAGCAGACCGTGACTCTCCCCGCCGCCATCACCACCGCGACGCTCAGCTTCTGGCTGCACGTCGACACCGCGGAGACCAGCACCACCAACGCCTACGACACGCTCACGGTGCAGATCCGCAACGCCTCCGGCACGGTCCTCGCGACCCTGGCCACCTACTCGAACCTCAACGCCAACACCGGCTACGCCCAGAAGACCTTCGACGTCTCCTCGTTCAAGGGGCAGACGATCCAGGTCTACCTGGTGGGCGCGGAGGACAGCTCGCTGCAGACCTCCTTCGTCGTCGACGACTTCGCCCTCAACGTCCAGTAGGCATCGAAGCGAGGAGAACCCATGCGCAGACCATGCACGTCACACTCCCGCAAGCTCACGATGCTGGCCCTCGCGGCCGTGGTCGCCGGCTGGACCTCCGGCAGCCTCGCGCCGGCCGCGGCCGCGGCGGCGCCCCGGAACGAGCCGCGGTCCTCCCTCCTGCCGGTGCTCGAGGCGGCTCCCGCGGGCACCGTGGTGTTCGACGACGACGGCGGCCGGGTCCAGATCGTGCCGCGGCGAGCGGTCCCGCCGGGCGAGGTCTCGTACCACGGCGGACCGGTGGTCACGGGCGGGACCGTCCAGGCAATCTTCCTCGGCAGCGGCTGGCGAGAGGCAGGGCCGCGCGGCCGCGAGGCGCGAGCGCTGGAGGCGCTGGTGGGCGGCGGCGGCGCGGCGATCGGCGCGGCGCTGTCGCGCTTCGGGCTCGAGGCGCGCGAGCTCGTCGGGCTGGCGCGGGAGGATCCGCTGGATCCCCTGGCGGGCGCGAGCGTCTCCGACCTCGAGGTCCAGGCGCGGATCGACGCCCTCGCGAGCGGCGAGGCGCGCGGCCCGCGCGATCTCCCCGCCGTGTACGTGGTCTTCCTCGCGTCGGGCCTGCGCTCGACGCTGGGCGTGAGCAGCTCCGAGAACGACTTCGTGGCCTATCACAACCATTTCCACGCCGCGGCCGGGGTCGTCCGCTACGTCGTGGTGCCGTACGACCGCGACCTCTCGCGCTGGCTCGAGGCCGCCCGGCGCAGCCTCGTCCAGGCGCTGGTCAACCCCGAGGGCAACGGCTGGTATTGAGCCCGCCCGGCGGCGCGGAGATCCTGGCCGCCGAGCTCATTCCGGGGCAGGCGGCGCGATGCGCGCCGCGAGCTCCAGCTGCAGCAGGCGCATGAAGTCCTGGGCGTTGGTGATCACGCCGAAAGCCTGGTGGGTGCCGCGGTCTTTCAGCTTGTGCACCACGAACTCGGTCTGGTCGACGCAGATGGTGGTGATCTCGGCCAGCGAGCCGTCGGCGCGCACGCAGTAGGTGGGCAGCATGTTGCCGGCGGCGATGGCGTGGAGAGCGGTCGCCACCATCACCACCATGGTGGCGCGGACGGTCAGCTCGCGCATGGCGCCCTGGGCGTCGAGGGCGGAGACGATGGTCTCGGGCAGCGGGCCGTCGTCGCGGATCGAGCCGGCGAGGACGTAGGGCGTGCCGGCCGCGGTCAGGGCGTGCATGATGCCGCCGCGCAGGCGACCGGAGTCGATCAGCGCCGCGATCGAGCCGGCCTTCTTCACCTCGTTGATGGCGCGCATGTGGGTGCCGTGGCCGCCGGCGGTGCCCGAGCCGTCGGCCATCATGCCGAGCGTGGTGCCGAAGAGGGCGGCCTCGACGTCGTGCACGCCGACCGCGTTGCCGGTGATGACGCCGTGGCAGAAGCCGTGTTGGATCAGCCATTCCATGGCGACGCGGCCGCGGGCGTGGACCAGCGCCGGGCCGATGATCCACAGGATGAAGCCGCCGTCGCCGCGGTGGCGCATGAACTCGCGGAAGATGGCGTCGTAGTTGACCGGCTTCTCGCGGCTGACCTCGGAGGCCATGAACGAGAACGCCTCCGGCAGCCGGGTGTCGTCCACCTCCTCGACGAAGCCGCGGTCCCACACCAGCACGCCCTCGGAGCCGTCCTCGGCGCTGGCGGTGGCCACCAGGTCGCCGCGGCGGACGAGGCTGAGCTCCTTGACCTCGAGGCGGCCGGCCGCCGGGTCCCAGACCAGGTGCGAGTCCATGCGCGGACGTTCGGGCATCCGCCAGGCGCCCGCGATCTTGACATACGTGGGGTGATTCGTCGTCGACATGAAGCCGTCCGGCAGCACGGTGTCGGCCGGCGCCGGTGCGAAGCTGCACTCGGGGGCCGCGGCGAAGCGCGGCGCGGAGAAGTCGGGTGGGCGGTACATGGGGTTCTCCCTGGTCGGACCGGCTGCCGGGTCGCCGGCGGCCGGGGCGGGCGGGTCGGAGACTAGCCAACCTCGGGCGGGCCGGCAAGGGCGGCCGGAGGCAGTGCACTAGGATGAGGCACGGCGATGCTGTTCCTCGACCTCGTCACCACCTCGCGCCGCGTCGCCGCGACCCGCTCGCGGACGGAGAAGATCGCGGCGCTGGCGGACCTGCTGCGGCGGTTGGGACCGGACGAGATCGAGGTGGCGGCCGCCTTCCTCGCCGGCCAGCCGCGGCAGGGACGGATCGGGCTGGGGCCGGCGGCGGTGCGCGCGGCCATGGCCGGCGCCGTAGCCGCCGCGGCTCCGGCCCTGACCCTCGGCGAGGTCGACGCGGCGTTCGCGGGCATCGCCGCGGCGAGCGGTCCCGGCTCGACCGGCGAACGGGCGCGGCGGCTGGGGGCGCTGCTCGCCGCGGCGACGCGCGAGGAGCAGGAGCTGCTGGCGCGGCTGATCTTCGGCGAGCTGCGCCAGGGGGCGCTGGCCGGGCTCGCGGTCGAGGCGCTGGCGGCGGCGGCGGCGGTGCCGGCGGAAGAGGTGCGGCGGGCGCTGATGCTCGCCGGCGAGCTGGCGCCGGTGGCGCGGGCGGCGCTGCTCGAGGGACGCCCGGGGCTGGCGCGCTTCCGCCTGCAGCTGTTCCGCCCGCTGCAGCCGATGCTCGCCCAGCCGGCGGCGGACGCCGGCGAGGCGCTGGAACGGCTCGGCGAGGCGGCTTTCGAGCTCAAGCTCGACGGCGCCCGCATCCAGGTGCACAAGGCGGAGGACGACGTGCGGGTCTACTCGCGCCTCGGCAACGAGGTGACGGCGGCGGTGCCGGAGGTGGTCGAGGCGGTGCGCGCGCTGCCGGCGCGGCGGCTGCTGCTCGACGGCGAGGCGATTGCGCTGCGGCCGGAGGGAGCGCCGCATCCTTTCCAGGTGACCATGCGGCGCTTCGGCCGCAAGCTGGACGTCGAGCGGCTGCGGGGCGAGCTGCCGCTGACGCCCTTTCTGTTCGACCTGCTGCATCTGGAGGGCGACGACCTGCTCGACCGGCCGGCGCGCGAGCGTTTCGCGGCGCTGGCGGCGGCCGCTCCGGGGCTGACGGTGCCGCGCCTGGTGACCGCGTCGCCGGAGGAGGCCGAGGCCTTCTTCGCCGAGGTGCTTCGCCGCGGCCACGAGGGGCTGCTGGCCAAGGACCTGGACGCGCCTTACGAGGCGGGCCGCCGCGGCTCGAGCTGGCTCAAGATCAAGCCGGCCCACACCCTCGACCTGGTGGTGCTCGCCGCCGAGTGGGGGCACGGCCGGCGCCGCGGCTGGCTGTCGAACCTCCACCTCGGCGCCCGCGACCCGCGGAGCGGCGGCTTCGTCATGCTCGGCAAGACCTTCAAGGGGCTGACCGACGAGATGCTGGCCTGGCAGACCGAGCAGTTCCGGCGGCTGGCGACCGGCGCCGGCGCTCCGGAGGACAGCTGGGTGGTCCAGCTGCGGCCCGAGATGGTGGTCGAGATCGCCTTCGGGGACGTCCAGGAGAGCCCGCACTACCCGGCCGGCATGGCCCTGCGCTTCGCCCGCGTCAAGCGCTACCGCCCGGACAAGAGCGCCGCGGAAGCCGACACCGTCGACACGGTGCGGGCGATCTTCGCGGCCGGCCGGGGGTGACACGGGTACCGGCCGCTGCTGCTGGCGCTGGCGCTGACGCGGCTCCTGGAGCCTGCCGGGCCGGCGTAAGGGGAGGGTGGTTCAGGCCGCGGCTTCGCGCAGGAGGGCGGCGAGGTCGAGGGGGCCGGTGCGCATGGCGATGGCGCCGTCCGGGGTGCGCGGCCACTGCTCGCGGGGGCGGTCCCAGTAGAGCTCGAGGCCGTTGTCGTCGGGATCGGCGAGATAGATCGCCTCGCTGACGCCGTGGTCGGAGGCGCCTTGCAGGCGGACTCCCGCGTCGAGGACGCGCCGCACCGCCGTCGCGAGCGCGGAGCGCGTCGGGTAGCGGATCGCGACGTGATAGAGGCCTGTGTGTCCCGGCGGCGGTGGCGTGCCGCCGCCGCTCTCCCAGGTGTTGAGGCCGATGTGGTGATGGTAGCCGCCGGCCGAGATGAAGGCGGCCTGGGACCCGTAGCGGGTGACCAGCTCGAAGCCGAGGACGTCGCGGTAGAAGGCCAGCGCCCGCTCGAGGTCGGCGACCTTCAGGTGGACATGTCCGACGTCGGCGCCGGCGGGAATGGTGTAGGGCGCGAGCGGTGAGGGTGAGGGCGAATTGGGCATGGAAGGGGGATGTCCTCGCTTGGCGGCAACGCCGGGTGGGCGGTGGATATTCCGATCGCCGAGGCGCGCCGCGCGGGGGATGCGCGCGAGGAGCGCGGTGCGGCGAGTGCCAGCCGGAGGCTAGCGCAGGCGGCGCAGCGGCGCCGGGAGCAGCCAGAGGGTCGAGAGCAGGAGGCCGGCGGCGGCGAGCGCCAGGGTGGGGCGGACGCCGAGCCGCTCTCCCAGGTACCCGCCGATCAGCGCGCCGAGCGGGTAGACGCCGCGTGCCAGCAGCTGCATGCCGGCGTTGATCCGGCCGAGGAGGTCCGGCGGCGCCACCCGCTGCCGCAGGCTGACCTCGTTGATGCTGTAGACGGTGAAGACCAGGTCGCCGATCAGCTGGACGGCGATCAGCAACGCCGCGGCGGGCCAGCCGCCGGGAGACGCGGCGCCGGCGGGCGAGCCGGCCGGCGCCGCCGTCGCCATCCCGGCCAGCGGGACCAGGAAGAGAATCAAGCCGTAGAGCGCCGACGTCGCCAGGAACGTCGGTCCAAGCGGGACGCGGCGCTCGAGGCGCTGCGCCAGGAAGGCGCCGGCCATGGCGCCAACGCCGCCGGTGGCGATGACGATGCCGAGCACCGCCGGACGCAGGCGCAGGACGTCGATCGCGAAGAGCAGGTAGAGCGCACCGGAGAAGCCGTGGAACACCCAGGCGGTCGCCGAGCGCAGGCCGAGCGGGCGCAGCACGGGGTCGGCGAAGATCCGGCGCACGCCGGCGAGCGTCGCGGTCAGCGCGTGCTCCGGCGGCCGGCGCGGCGGCGGCGGCTCGCGCTTGCGGATGCCGGCCAGCAGCAGCGCGGAGGCCAGGAACGAGAGCGCGTCGAACAGGATGGCGATCGGCGCCGTGATCGCCTGCACCAGGAAGCCGGTGAGGCCGGGACCGGCGATCTCGGCGATCGTGCTGCTCAGGGTGAGCTTGCTGTTGGCCTCGAGGATCCGGTCACGATCGACCAGCGCCGGCAGGTACGACTGGTCGGCGACGGTGAAGAAGACCGTCATCACCCCGGCGAGCGCGGCGACGGCGTAGAGCTGACCCATCGCCAGCCTGCCGGCGAGCGCCGCGGCCGGGATCGAGGCGAGCAGCGCGGCGCGGCCGAGGTCGGCGGCGATGAGCACCGGGCGCCGCCGCAGGCGGTCGATCCAGACGCCGGCGGCCAGCCCGAAGACCAGGACCGCGATGCCGCCGAGCGCGTTGAGGAGCCCCATCCGCACGGCGCCGGCGTGCAGCACCAGCAGAGCGGTGAGCGGGATGCCCTCGCGAGTGATCCGCGATCCCAGCTCGGAGATGGCCTGCGCGCTCCACAGCTTGAGGAAGTCGGGGTCCGCCCACAGCGGGCTGCCGCGAGGAGGCGTCGCGGCCGGCGCGGGCTGCGCGGCGACGGGGAAGGGAGCGATGGGCTCGTCCATGGCGCTGGGACGGCGCGGGCGTCGTGACGGTGGAGCCCCTCTCGATGCGCTGGCTCAAGCCTCGGGCAAGATCTGGAAACGCTCCAATCCTTCCGGCCGGTAGAGCGAGAAGTCGCCGGCATCCAGAACGCTGGTGGCCACGGTCCACCTCCTCCGATGTAGTACGAAGTGTACTCGGCCTACGAGGCCCAGGCGGCGGCGAGGGCCAGCGCGCCGAAGGCGGTGGCCGCCGGGGCGCCGGGAGCGGGAGCCGGTGGTTGCGGAGCGGGGAATGGCGGGAACCGGCGCCGATGTAGACTCTCCGCGGCCGCTGCCGCGGCGCGCCGCCGACGAAAGGACACCTTCCATGACTCCAGATCGAGGCCCCTTCATCGCCCTGCCCGCCGAGGAGGAGCTGCGGGAGCGGGCGACGAGCGGCTACAAGTCGCCCTACGACTTCGGATTCATCGGCGACATGTCGCGGCTGCTCGCCGCGCACCCGCGGATCGGCCCGGCGATGCAGAAAGCCTTCCAGGAGATCATGTTCGCGCCGGGCGCGCTGAGCCGCACCGAGCGCGAGATGGTCGCGGCCGTGGCTTCGGCGGCGCAGGTCTGCGAATACTGAACGGAATCTCACGCAGAGTTTCTGCGTGTCGAGCACGGCGATCCGACGCTGGTCGAGGCGATCAAGCAGCACCGCTGGCGCGAGCTGGACGGCCTCACGCCGCGGCAGCGCGCGCTGTGCGCGGTCGCCGAGAAGATGAGCCTTCAGCCGCGCGACATGACGGCGGCCGACTGGCAGGAGCTGCGCGACGTCGGCCTCGACGATCAAGGGCTCCTCGAGCTCGGCCACCTGATCGCCATCTTCAACTACTTCCCCCGCCTGGCCGACGGCTTCGGGCTCGTCCTCCACCCCCAGCTGCGCCAGGCCGCCGCCACCGGGGTGCCGCTGCGGCGCTCGTCCTGAGGCCCGGGGCGGCGGCGCGCCGAGGGGCCGCCGCGCCAAGGGGCCTCCACGTCAGGCGGGCGCGCGTCAGGAGACGCCGCCGGGCCCGGGCGGGTTCGGCGCGGCGGGCGGCCCGGGGGGCTCGGCCGGTTCGATGGGAGCGGCGGGTGCGGCCGCCGTGGCGGGCTCGGCGGGAACGGTGGAGGACGGAGCGAGCTGCATCGCGATCGCGGCCGTCCCGTCCGCCGCCACGTCGAGAGTGCCCTGACCGGGGGCGAAGCCGGGCCTGGTCGCCGTGACCTGGTAGTTGCCGGGAGCGACGGCCGCGATGTCGAAGGCTCCGGAATCGTCGGTCTGGGCGGCCGCCGGCGAGCCGGCCAAGGCACCCAGCGGCGCATCGCTCCGCGTGAGGACGACGTAGGCTCCCGAGATGGGCAGGCCGGTGGCGCGCGCGGAGACGGTGCCATGGACGGCGCCGCTCGGCAGAGAGATGTCGATCGCCTGGTCGGCGGTCAGCTCGACGGTGCGATGGTCGAGCAACCCGATCCGGAAATCGACGATCCCCAGCTCGTACGTGCCCAGCGGCGAGCTCGGCAGAGTGAACGTGCCGTCGGCCGCGGTTTCCGTCGTCGCCACGGGAGTGCCGGCCTGAGCGCTCGATCCCAGGGCCAAGAGGACGCCCGCCACCGGACGCTCGGCCATCGTCACCCGGCCGGAGAGGATGGCTCCCTCAGCGAACTCGAGATCGAGAACGGCCATGGCACGATCCGAGTCGAGATTCACTCGGCCGCCGGCATGCCGGCCCGCCGCCGCCGTCGCGGTCACACTCCAGACGCCCGCGGCCAGATCGGTGATCTGGTAGCTGCCGGACGAGGGATCGACGGCGATGCCGCCGGGCTCGACGGGCCAGCCGCTCCTCAGGGTCCGATCGAAGGCGTCCGGGCCGATGAGTTTCGCCTCGATCCGCACGCCGGCCATCTCCGCCGGCGCCAGATGCAACAGCCGCCCGGAGATCATGGCCTCGGTGCGCGACAGGCTCAGCCGCAGGCCGGAGACCGGGCCACCGGCGACCGTCACGGGCGCCATGCCCGCGGCCAGCGAGTAGCCGTGGCCGCGGGCACCTGGCGTGTAGGTGCCGTCGGCAACTTCGGTGAAGACGAAGGAGCCGTCCGGAAGCGAGGTGGTGGCCGGGCCCGTGCCGGCCGCCGTGGGCGTGAGCTGCAGCGTGACGTCGTCGACCGGGTTGCCCGCGGAGTCGACGACCTGGCCGGAGACCTCCCAGGCCTTCTCCGGCTCGACGACGATGTCGAGAGTGTTCGGTCCTGGCCGAATCTCGATCGCGGGGCCCGGCTTGCCCGATCTCATCTGGCGCATCGGCCCGGCCGTCACCGTGTAGGTGCCGGGTTCCAGACCGTCCACGCGGTACTCGCCGCCCGCGTCGGTGGAGCCCATCCCGAAGCGTTCGAGCCAATCCAGGGAAGAGAAGGGGACACCTTTCGGCGTGACCGTCACCATGGCCTCGACGGGATTGTCGCCGGCGTCGCGGACACTGCCCACCAGCCAGCCTGCCGGTTCGAGCACGATCTCGACGGGGCGGGCCGGCTCGACGTCGGGGATCGGCGCGGCCGCACGCGACCGCCTGAAACCGTTGGCCGTGACCAGGAGCTGAACGGTGCCGGCGGTGAGACCGGAGAGCGAGAACTCGCCCTTCGTGTCGGTCACGGCATCGGGGACACGCATCTGCGCGAGAGAGCCCTGTAGCATCGTTCCGGCCACGCCGATCGCCGCGCCCGCGATCGGTCGTCCATCGGCGCCGATCACTCGGCCGGTCAGCCGGCGGCCCTCCTGGAGCTCGATGCGCAGCGGTCCGGCGGTCGGGATCGAGATGCTCTTTACCGTCGTCTCGGGATGGTCGGAATGATGGATCTCCAGGTCGTAGCGGGCGCCGGGCACCAGGTCGGCAAAGCGCACCTTGCCGTCAGGGCCGGTCGCCGCCTGGGAGGGCAGCGAGTCCTCCATGGCGAGGGGTGGCTGCTCGCCGGAGGCCGACAGCATCGCCGAGGCCGCCGGCACCGGCGCACCCCGGGAGTCGACCACCTGGGCCTCGAGGACGCCGCCAGGCTGCAGGGTGAGAGTGCCAAGATCGATGCGCCTCGTCCGGTCCGAGACCTCGATGGCCTCGCGCGACCACGGAGCAAGGCCCTGACCGGCGGCGTGCAGCCGGTAGCGATTGGCGGCCAGGTGGGCAAACTCGAAGGCGCCGGCACGACCGGACCGGACCGTCCCCCAAGCATCCTCTCCGCACCAGGACGAGATCCAGGAGAAGGCGCCTGCGGTAGGCATGAGGCGAAGCTGGATGCCGTCCAGCGGGCGGCCGGCGCCGTCGACGACCTTGCCGACGATGCTGCCCCCGGTCTCGAGCACGATCCGCAGCGGTTTGGCCGCCGCGGACGGCGGGGGCTCCTCCGGCGGCGGCGGCGCGGCGGCGGCCGTGGCCATGGCCGGAGCCTGGACGACGGTGACGCCTGGAGCGAAGCCCGGAGCACGGGTGTAAAGGTAGTAGCGCACGCCCGAGGCAAGGGAGGAGAGCCGGAAGCGGCCGTTGCGGTCGGCGACGAAGGTCCCCAGGGGCTCGCGGCCCGGGGTCGCCTCGCCAGCCGTGAGCTCGGCGCCCGCGACCGGCGCGCCCGAGCGATCGACGACCTCACCGAAGACGGTGGCCGCCCGGGTGAGCTCGAGACGCACCGGCGGCGGCGCCTCTCCGGGACGACGCCGCACGGCCTTTCTCGCCGGCAGATACCCGGGCGCCGCGGCATTCAGCTGCATGGCCGGGCCGCCCGGCATGGGCAGCCGGAAGCGGCCGTCCGGGCCAGCCGGAGACGAGGTAGCCGGCGGCAGCCCGGCGCTCGCGCTCCACACCAGCCCACCCGCGATCGGCCGATGGCTGGCAGCGTCGATCAACTCGCCGACCACAATCGGGAGCGGCCCGAGCGTGACGCGGGCGGGGCCACCGCGGGCGGGGCCACCCCCCCGGGCCTCGATCGTCGAGCGAGTCGCCGTCTGGAGCCGCGCGACAGGAAGCACCCGATCCTCCACCAGCGGCACCAGCGGGTACCGTAACGGAACGTAGCCCTCCGCGCTCACCGTCAGCCGATAGCAGCCCGGCCGGGGAGCAAGGAGGGCGAACGAGCCATCGGGCGCGGGGTGGGTCGCGGCAAGCGGCGCGGCAGCCGGAGCGCCCGAGAGCCAGCGTCGCGCCGCCTCGTACCCGTCGACCGCCGGGCCAAGCTCGACGCGGGCCGCCGCCACGGCTGCCGCAGGCGCCCCGGGTATCAGCACCCGGCCGGCGATGCGGATCTCGGCGGCGCCGAGCGGCGACCCGGAGAGGATTCGAGCCATGCCGACCAGGATTCCGAGCCCGCACCCCGCCACGGCAGGCGCCAAGCGAACGGCGGCGCGGAGCAGCGGCGCGATCCCTGCGGACCAGCTGGCCACGAGTACATTCTAGAGCACTCAGTAGCGCAAGAGCGTGGAGTTCCCTAAGCCTGGTCGCCATTTCACTTGGTCGGATCGGGCGGGAGCCATCACCTCTCGCCAGGGCCGCTAACGGTGTGAGAAGGTGGAGGCGGAACCGACCGGCCCGCCCGTGGGCCCCGTGGACCTTCGACTCTTCCCCCGAGATGGGGGCCGCAGCTATACTGCGCACGACGCAGGGGTGCTTGGTGCGGTCCTCCTTCCTTCGCGGTCCTTCCCCCTCTTGGGGCGCGAATCCGGGCCGCCGGCTGAGTCATTGCCGAGTCAGACAGGAGAGCGCCCTGCGGGCAGTCCCGCGTGATTGGGGCAAGTTACTGATAACTAGTGACTTAGCCTCAACAAAGCCGACGTAGCTCAGCGGTAGAGCAGCTGATTCGTAATCAGCAGGTCATCGGTTCAATCCCGATCGTCGGCTCCAATGGAATCAAGTAGTTATAGAGAATCGATCAGTGAGCCGAATCATGGGAGTGGCCAGGGAGTGGCCGCACCGGATACGGCGATAGCGCTCACGGTCGTACCTCGCAGTAGAGGCAAGATCGAGGCTCTGTGCTTGGGAGCCCTCCCCAGGTTGCGCCCGGCGCCGGTAGAGACAAGAACAGGGCCACTATTTTAGGCACGCCGTCGGCGATCCGACCGTTGCCGCCGGCCACAAACCGATTAGCGTCCTTGACCCTCCCGGTTGAGGCGAACCGTGCGAGAACGCCTGTCTCGCCGTCGCTGGCTGAGACGAAGCGTCCAGTTGCAGTACACTTACAGTCTTCAAGGAGAGACGATGGGAAGGAAACGAGACGTGCTCGGCGAGCTTCGGCGCGCGGAGCTGGTCGAGGCGGTCGATCGGCTCGGACTGGCTGTGACCGACCGACGGGTCGTCGGACAACTCGTGGATGTGCTCGCCGCGTCGCGGCGGGCGGCGCTCGTGGAAGTCCTCGTCGCCCTCTCACGCGATCGCCTGAAGGAGATCTGTCGCGCCCTTGGGCTCGACGACTCGGGGCGGGAGAAGACGGCGATCATGGCGCGCCTGGCGGGTGAGCCGGCGCCGCGGGGCGCGAAGACCACCGCGCCGGGGTCGGTGACAGAAGGTGAAGACGAGCGCGCAGAACGCTCCCGGCGTGGGCAGCTGTCCGAGCCGGAGCGCACGGCGGGTCCGGGGCCGGGCGAAACGCTAACGGTCGAGCGTCTGGAGCGCTACCTCTGGTCCGCGGCAGACATCCTGCGCGGGTCGATCGACTCGTCTGACTACAAGAACTACATCTTTGGGCTGCTGTTCCTCAAGCGCCTCTCCGACCGCTTCGAGGAAGAGCGCCAGGCGCTTGAGGCGGCCGGCGACGATCCGAAGGACCGCGACAACTACCGCGACTTCTACGTCCCGACCGGAGCCCGCTGGTCAGAGATCCGCAAGCGCGCGACCGGGCTGGGCGAGGCGCTCAACACGGCTTCAAGCGCGCTCGAGCAAGAGAACCCGGAGCTCGAGGGCGTTCTCGCCGGCATCGACTTCAACGACGAGCGCCGCCTGGGCGACGCGCGGAACAGAAACGACGTCCTCGGCCGCCTGGTGAGGCACTTCTCGGGCATCAACTTGCGGAACGACCACCTTTCCGAGCCGGACATCCTCGGCCGCGCCTACGAGTACCTGATCGAAAAGTTCGCCGACGACGCCGGTAAGAAAGGCGGCGAATTCTACACGCCGAAGAAGGTCGTCGAGCTGATCGTGGAGCTCCTTGCCCCCGAGCAGGGGATGCGGATCTGCGATCCCACCTGCGGTTCGGGCGGCATGTTGATCGAGTGTGCCCACTACCTCGAGCGCCACGGGAAGAACCCGCGGAACCTGTCGCTGTTCGGGCAGGAGAAGAACCTCGGGACGTGGGGCATCTGCAAGATGAACATGCTCCTCCACGGCATCCGCGACTTCCAGATTGAGAAGGGTGACACCATCCGCGACCCGAAGCTGCGCGAGCGGGGCGGCAGCCTGATGGTGTTCGACCGGGTGATCGCGAATCCGCCCTTCTCGCTCGACGACTGGGGCCGCGAGGTGGCGGAGAAAGACCCCTATGGTCGTTTCCGCTTCGGCATCCCGCCGAAGAGCAAAGGCGACCTCGCCTTCGTGCAGCACATGGTGGCGACGCTCGGGCCGGAGGGCCGGCTCGGCGTCGTGATGTCGCACGGCGTCCTCTTTCGCGGCAGCTCCGAAGGCGAGATCCGCAAGGGGCTGTTGCAGGAGGATTTCTTCGAGGCGGTGATCGGCCTGCCGCCGAACCTCTTCTACGGTACTGGCATTCCGGCATCGATCCTCATCATGAGCCGCGCCAAGCGGCCGGAGAGCAAGGGGAAGGTGCTCTTCATCGAGGCGTCGCGGGAGTACCGCGAGGGGAGCAACCAGAACTATCTGCGCGACGACGATGTCAGGAAGATCGCGGAAGCGTTTCGCGCCTACCGGGATGTCGAGCACTACGCACGGGTGGTGGCGCTAGAGGAGATCGAGCGGAACGACTGGAACCTCAACATCAGCCGGTACGTCCAAACCGCAGAACAGGTAAAGAGGATCGATGTCGGCACTGCGATTGCGCAGCTCCGAGAGGCGGAAACCAGGAGGAGCCATGCCGCCCAGAAGATGGATGAGTTCCTGCGAGGGCTAGGGTATGCATGAAGAGGCCGGATGGCAGCGGGCACCGCTGGAGAGCCTAGCCACGCTGGTCATGGGGCAGTCACCGCCTTCAGCTTCTATCTCATTCACCGGTGCAGGTCTTCCATTCATCCAGGGCAACGCGGAATTCGGGTTCAGTTATCCAAAGCCGCAGAAAGTCTGTTCTGACCCAATTCGCATTGCCGAGACTGGAGACGTCCTTATCAGTGTCCGGGCGCCAGTTGGCTCTCTCAATCGAGCTCACATCCGCCTTTGTATCGGGCGCGGTCTCGCTGCTCTGCGGTTCGAGAAACTAATAGCTCCAGAGTTCGGATGGTACGCGATGCAGGGTGCAGTCGGTGATCTTGTGGCTCTAGCCCAAGGCAGTACATTTCAGGCCGTCGGCAAGCCATCCCTAGGGACCCTTGCTTTGCCAGTCCCACCGCTCAAAGATCAAAGGGCAATAGCAGCGATCCTTCAATCAGTAGACAGCTCAATCGACACCACCCGGATAGTCATCGAACAGCTCCAGGTAGTGAAAGAGGCCATGCTGGTGGAGCTGCTCTCGCGCGGGATTCCGGGACGCCACAACCGGTTCAGGACCAGCGGGCTTGGAGACGTGCCGGAAGATTGGGAGCAGCTGACGCTAGAAGAGCTGGGGTTCCCGGGCGAGCAAGTCGTCCGGTCCGGGCCCTTTGGCTCTTCCATGAAGACGAAGGACTTCCGATCGACGGGCACGCCAGTCCTGACGATACAGTCCCTTGGCGAAGGTGGCCTTCGCCGTGAAGGACTCTTCTTCGTAGACGATGAGAAAGCGGCAGAACTATCAGAGTACAGACTTCGGGGGGGAGATCTTGTTTTTTCTCGTGTTGCGGATATTGGGAGGTCGGTTGCAATTGACGATACAAGTAACGGCTGGTTGATTTCGCCCAACTTAATGCGCATTCGTCTCGACCCTGCTCGGATGAATGCGCGATTCGTGATGTATGCGATTACCCTTGGTCGGATCGCTCGCCGGCAGATCGAAGAAATTGCCGGCAATGCCGGAAGGCAGGTAGTCTCGTCCACTTTCTTGAAGCGAATATCCCTGCTGGTTCCCCCCTTGGCCGAGCAAGCGGAGATCGCTAGGCTAGGGCAGCAAATCGAAAAGAGATTGAGCAGTGAGGTCGCCCTTCTTGAGGCCCTAACCCTGTTGAAATCCGTCCTCCTCCCTGCCCTCCTGAGCGGCGAGATCCGCGTTACCCCAGACGAGGCGCCCGCTTGATCCTTCCCGACCGCGACTGGAACGAGGTGCGGCTCGCCGAGGACCCGGCGATTGCGCAGCTGGTGTCGCTCGGGTGGACGCACGTGACCCAGGAGGCAATCGCCAGCGAGCGGCGGTCCCTCGCGGAGGCTTTCCTGCCGCAGCGGCTCATCGCCGCCGTTCGCCGACTGAACCCGTGGATCTCCGAGGAGAACCTCGAGCGCGCCGTCCGTGCGGTCACCCAGGTCGCTGCCACGGGCCTGATCGAGGCCAGCGAGCAGGCACATACCGCACTTGGCTACGGTGTCTCCGTCGACCAGGACCTCGGCGACGGCCGGCGCGGCCGCGATGTCCGGTTCCTCGACTTCGACCGGCCGCTCGGCAACGACCTCGCCGTCGCCCGCCAGTTCCGCCTGCATGGCGCCAAGGGCGACGTCATCCCGGACCTGGTGCTGTTCGTCAACGGCCTGCCCCTGGCCGTCATCGAATGCAAGAGCCCGGCGCTCGGCCCCCGCTGGCTCGCCGAGGCGGTTGGGCAGCTCCGTCAATACCAGGAGCTGGAGCCCCACCAGCGCGGCTCAGGCGCGCCGCAGCTGTTCACCACCACCCAGCTCCTGGTCGTGACCTGCGGGCAGGGCGCCAGGGTCGGCACCGTCGGCACGCCGCTCCGCTTCTTTGACGAATGGAACGACCCGTACCCGCTCGCTCGCGCAGCCTTCGCACGGCGCCTCGGCCGCGAGCCCAACCCCCAGGAGTTGCTGATCCAGGGCGTGCTCGCCCCGGAGATCTTGCTTGACATCACCCGCAGCTTCGTCGTCTTCGACCGCGAGGACGGCCGGCCGGTGCGGAAGATCCCGCGCTACAACCAGTACCGCGCGGTGCTGCGGGCGATCGACCGCGTGCGGACAGGTGGCACGCCCAGGGCGCGGGGCGGCGTCGTCTGGCACACACAGGGAACCGGCAAGAGCCTCACAATGCTCTGGCTCGCGGTCAAGCTGCGGCGCGAGCCTGCCCTCGAGAACCCCACCCTGCTGATGGTCACCGACCGCATTGACCTGGACGATCAGATCACCAAGAAATTCCTCGCCGCCGGCTTCCCCGATCCCGTCCAGGCGCAGAACGCCAGCCACCTCCGCCGATTGCTCGCCGGCAGCGGCGGCGCGACCGTCCTCTCGACCGTCCAGCTCTTCCGCGAGATCGCCGACGACGCGAAACGCGGCGGCCTCCACCAGGTCTTCTCCACTGCCGAGAACCTCTTCGTCCTGGTCGACGAGGCCCACCGCAGCGAGTACGGCCACTTCGCCGCCAACCTCGAGCGGGCGCTCCCCAACGCCACCCGCTTTGCCTTCACCGGCACGCCGATCGACAAGAAGAAGCGCAGCACCACGCGCACCTTCGGGAGCTACGTTGACACCTATACCATCGAGCAGGCGACCGCCGACGGCGTAGTGCTCAAGATCTATTACGAGAGCCGCCTCCCGGAGGAGCGCATCGTCGGCGCCTCGCTCGACGCTCTTTTCGAGCGCGTCTTCGCCGACCGGAGCGCCGATGAGCGCCGGGAGATCCAGCGCAAGTACGGCACCGCTCTGGCGATCGCCGGGGCGCCGCGGCGCATCGAGGCCATCTGCCTGGACCTCCTCGACCACTACGCGACCCACATCGCGCCGGGCGGCTACAAGGCGCAGATTGTCGCATCCTCGCGGCGGGCCGCCGCCACCTACAAAGAGACTCTCGACCGGCTGCACGGTCCGGAGTCGGCGCTCATTCTTGACTGGGCTCCCGACGAGGAGGGGAAGGTCGCTCGCTACCAGCTCGACAAGCGGCAGGAGAGAGACCTCATCGAGCGCTTCAAGCGTTCTGGCGACCCGCTCGCCTTCCTCATCGTCTGCGACCGGCTCCTAACCGGCTTCGACGCCCCGCTCGAGCAGGTGCTCTACCTCGACAGGCCGCTCCGCGACCACGCCTTGCTGCAGGCGATCGCGCGCGTCAACCGGAAGACCGCCGACGGGCGCAAGGAGTACGGCCTGGTGGTCGACTACTGGGGGGTGTCGGACGAGCTGCAGGAGGCGCTCGCCATCTTCGCGCCGCAGGACGTCCAGGGGGCGCTGACGCCGATTGCCGATGAGCTGCCGCGCCTCGCGGCCCGCCACCGCGCCGCGGTGCGCTTTTTCGACGGCGTCAAGGACCGCGGCGACCTGGAGGCGTGCCTCAGGAGGATCGAGCCCGAGGACGTGCGCGCCGAGTTCGACCTCGCCTTCCGCCGCTTCGCCGAGAGCGTCGAGCTTTTCCTGCCCGACCCGCGGGCGCTTCCCTTCGAGCAAGACCTCCGCTGGCTCGGCAAGATCCGCCAGGCGGCGGCGGTGCGCTTCCGTGACAACCGCCTCGACGTCTCCGACTGCGGCGCCAAGGCGCGCAAGCTGATCGAGGACGCGATCGTCGCCGACGGCGTCCAGGTGCTGGTCGAGCGGGTGTCGCTCTTCTCGCCCGCCTTCGACGAGAAGCTAGCGGCGCTCGCCGGCGACGAGGCGCGGGCCAGCGAGGTCGAGCACGCGCTTAAGGCCGAGATCCACCTGCGCCTCGCCGAGAACCCCGCCTTCTACAGCTCCCTGCGCGAGCGGCTGGAAGAGATCCTCGACCTGCGGCGGCGCCGGCGCATCGAGGCCGCCGAGCAGTTGAAGCTCTTGCTGCCGCTGGTCGGCGAGGTGCGCAACGAGGCGGCGATCGCCCAGGAGCTGGGGCTGACGACAACCGGCTACGCCATTTACGGCCTGCTCCCGGAGAGCCCGCGCCGAGCCCACGAGGTAGCTGAGGGCCGCGCCGGCGAGCGCACCGGGCTCGCCGGCCAGATCGACGCGGCGGTCGCGCCGCTTACCGCGATCGTAGATTGGCGGATGAAGGAGGACGTGCAGAGGGAGATTCGCCGTGAGACGAAGCGCCGCCTGCGCGGCGCAGGACTCGTCGGCGACGAGGCCGAGTCGATCGCCGCCGACGTGCTCGCATCACTCCGCGCGCGGGAGGACCGATGACGGCGGCGGTGTCGGAGCGCTCAACGATCCGCTTCGGCATGCGGACGATCGATTTCACCGTCCGGCGGAGCGCACGCCGGAAGACCGTTTCGATCGCGGTCGACGCGCGCGATGGCGTGACGGTCGCCGCGCCGGTCGGCGTCGACTTGCCGAGGATCGAGCGGCTGGTCTTCGGCAAGGCGCGCTGGATCGTCGAGGCCCAGCGCCGGTACCAGGACGTCGAGCCCGGGCCGCCAGCGCGCGAGTTCAAGACCGGAGAGACCTTCCGCTATCTGGGAAAGCAGTACCGTCTGCGAGTGGCGAGCGGCGAGCGACCGCGCCCTGCAGTCAAGCTCCTCGGCGGCTGGCTGGCGGTCGCGCTCCCGCCGCCCGCGATACGGGAGGAGCGGCGAGAGGTCGCCCGCCGGGCACTCGTCGCCTGGTACCGCCGGCGCGCGGTCGAGGTGCTACCGGAGCGCGTCGCGCACTGGAGCGGCAAGCTCGGCCTCGCGGCGCCGCCGGTCCTGGTGCGCGAGCCGCGGGCGCGCTGGGGGAGCTGCGACCCGCGAGGCAACGTCCGCCTCAACTGGCGCATTCTCCAGGCGCCCCGCCGGCTCGTCGACTACGTGGTCGCCCACGAGCTGGTCCACTTAATCCATCGCAACCACGGGCAGGAGTTCTGGGCGGCCTTGGGCCGTGTCATGCCCGCCTACGAGGAGAGCCGGAAGACGCTGCGTAAGGTGGGGCCTCAGTACTTTTGGTGAGACCTTGCCGCTGAAATTGAACTTGCTTTTCACACGCGCTCTCGAACTGCGCTCGACCCACGGAGATCTGAACCATGCCCGTCTGGCTCATTCGCGCCGGCTCACACGGTGAGTACGAACGGAAGTTCCTACAGGAGGGCCGCGTCTATCTTACTTGGGAGAATCTGGCAGAAAACCTCGGCCGGTTCCCAGACCGAGCCGCAATTCTAGCCGCGACGGCGCGGTTGTACCCGGATGCTAAGCCACGGCGACTCCAGAACTGGGCGAGCCAAATCTGGTCCTTCGCACATGAGATCAAGGAAGGTGATCTCGTGATCCTGCCCCTCAAGCGCCAGCCCGCCATCTGCATCGGTGAAGTGACTGGCGACTACAAATTCGAGGGCGGCGGGCCCGATCCATTCTTCCATTGGCGTTGCGTCAAATGGATCGCCGATGCTGTTCCTCGCGCGCATTTTGGGAAGGACTTGCTCTTTAGTTTTGGGGCATTTCTTACCATCTGCCGCATCCAGCGGAACAGCGCTGAAGCGCGGCTGGCGGCCATGCGTGCGAGCAATTGGGAGCCAGAGACTCTCGTCGCCAGCATCACCACGAACGCGAGCGTTATCGATGAAGCCGGTGAAGAGACCGACCTCCAAGAGTTGGCACGCGACCAGATAGCCCGACTCATTTCTTCGCGTTTCAAGGGCCATGGCCTAGCAAGGCTGGTAGAAGGGATCCTCAAGGCGCAGGGATACACAACCTACTGCAGCCCGGAAGGCCCGGACGACAGCGTCGATATCGTCGCGGGTGCGGGGCCGCTGGGATTCGGGTCGCCGCGCCTGTGCGTACAGGTCAAGTCTCAGGACACGCCGGTGGAGTCAAAGGAGTTGAACGAACTCCGAGGAGCAATGCAGAGAGTCCGAGCCACCGAAGGTCTCTTCGTATCCTGGGGCGGATTTAAGACCACGATCCAGCGGCATACCGCCGAGAGCTTTTTTGCTGTTCGACTGTGGACGCAGAGGGAACTCCTCGAGGCTCTCTTTGCTCACTACGACCAGTTGGGCGACGATTTGAAGGCCGAGCTTCCTCTCAAGCGCTTCTGGACCGTGGCGCTGCCGGACGAGGAGTAAACCAACGCCGCGACCTGTGCCAGACCACCTCGATCGGACCCTGCGGGCGTATGTCGATGCTTGCGCCGCTTTCACGCGCTACCAACTTAGCTGCGAGCTGGTCTTACCGCAAGTGACGGTTCTGCCGACGATATCATGCGGCAAGAGTATGAATCGTTAGCAGTTCAGGAAGGCGAGAGCTTCGCCGCGTATTACCAGAGGGCGCGGCTTATTCTCCCGAACTTTCCAAAGTCAGTGCATCGAGACTGGCTCTATCGCCATGGCTTAAATGGGATTGAGAGATATTTTGGGCTCGTCCTCGAGAGTCTCCGGTTCGAGCTAGTACTACTGTGTCATGAAAGTACTTGCTTCTCGGTGTCCACACCAAGGGCAGTGAGGTAGACACGCGACAAGGATTCGTGCGTGTCGCCATCTGCTCGTGGCGATGGAGGCGGGGTTGTGACGCTCAGGACGCCGCCGAACCGCGAGGCCGGAAATCTTTGGGTAAGCGAGGCGGGACGAGGAAGGCAAGAGGTGCTGGGGGGGAAAGCCGAGCGCGCTCGGCCGCCAGGAATGCGTAGGCGGCGATGCATAGGGCGCCGTGATGGTGAAAGCCTCTCCAACCTCGCCCTTCATAGTGGTCGAGGCCCAGCTCGTCTTTGAGCTCTTGAAAGTCGCGTTCGATGCGCCATCGGATCTTGGCCAGACGCACCAGCTCCCCCATCTCCACGTCCTCGGGAACGGTCGAGAGCCAATAGCGAGAAGGCTCCTTGTCCGCGGAGGGCCATTCTACGAGGAGCCATTCGGCTTCTCGACTCTCCGTGCGAAGGTAGTCTCGATGTGCCGCCCGGACCCGCACTCGGGCAAACCGCGACACCATCGATCCTCGCGTACCCTCGCGCCAACGGATCGTCTGCCATGCCGCTCGGGGAAGCGTCTGGGCGAGCTCGCGCACCGTTGTTGGTTGGTGTTCCGGAGTGCGGCGCAACCGCTTGGCCGCTGCGCCGCGACCCTGCCTGGCCAAGGGCGGCAGCGGCTCCTGGCCGGGCGGCCAGACGCTGGTGTCGGCCAAGACCCCCACGGCGTAGGACAAGCCCCGTTCGCTCAGAGCGTCCCGGAACTCGGTCGACGCGCCGTAGCCGGCATCGGCGACCACCGGCGCCAAGGGAATCTCCTCCGCAAGGAGTTCGTCAATCTGGGCCAGCGCGATCGCTCCCTTGGTCTGAAACTCGACCTCGGGCGGAACCCCGGCACGGTGCCGACGCTCCGCGTCTCGCGCCCAGGATTCCGGCAGATAGAGGCGAAAACCCGCCGGCACGCTCATGGTTGCGTTGACCAAAGAAACCGTCACCGCCACTTGGCAGTTGGCCGCCTTGCCCAGCACTCCACAGTACTGCCAGGAGACCCCGACGGAGTGCGAGCCCTTCTTCGGCAGGCCGGTGTCGTCCACGACCCAAGCTGCGATCGGCCCGTGGCGCTCCAAAGCCGCCAACGCATAGTCGCACGCCACCTGCAGCACTGCCCGCTCGGACCACGGAGCTTCGGCCACGAAATGGTGCAGCGACTGGTGACGAGCGCGCACGTGCAGAGGATCCAGCTTGGCCGCTATGGGCTCCACGCTCTTGCGCTCGCCGGGCAACAGCAACCCCGTCAAGTAGGCGCGCAACGGCTCGCGCCGATCTGCGTGCCGCACCGCCAAGCTCAGCCGTTCCAGATATGCCTCGAACCGCGACGCGTCCGCCGACTTGGTGCTGGCCATAACAGAAGCCTGCCACAAGTCGGGCCATTTGACTAGTTTTTATGACACAGTAGTACTAGATACCTGGTACACAGAACGGATCGTCGGAGAGGTCAAGGTCCTGGCCGCGGTGCTCACCGCCACGGAGCCTTGGAGCATCACCTGGTCGGACGGGGACCTCCAGGGCGGGATCATTACGAGCCCGGACACCCGGGTCGTCGAGCCGGCCAGCGACACGACCTACTTGATCGCGGCGGTGAGCGACGCCTACTGCCGCGGCACGGCAGCGGGGAGCGCGACCGTCGTGGTGGACGGCAGCTGCGGTGATGCCTTCTACACCGTGGCGCCGTGCCGGATCGTGGACACGCGCGGGCCGGCGGGGCCTTACGGCGGGCCTGCCCTGCAGGGCAGGCAGACGCGGGCGTTTGCGCTCGGCGGCGAGTGCGGTGTGCCGACGAGCGCGAAGGCCGTGGCGCTCAATGTCACGGTGGTGGGCGCGACGGCTCGCGGGTACCTGACGATCTATCCGGACGGCGAGTCGCTGCCCGGGGTCTCGACGATCAACTTCGCGAGCGGCCAAACGCGCGCCAACAACGGGGTCTCTGCGCTGGGGGTCGACGGCGCGATCGCCGTGTACTTCGCGCAGGCGTCTACGGCGACGGTGCAGCTGGTCGTCGACGTGACCGGTTACTTCGAGTGAGCGGCTTGGGGACGAGGGTGAGGGAGGCTTCTGGCGGGACGATGGCTCCTGCGGGCTGGGCGCAGCGAGCAGGGTCGTCGCTATGACAACACTATGACAACGAATTTTGAGAATCGCCTAGATCGGACTGAAGACCCGCGGCCCCCAGAGAGATCTAAGCCCTTTGCTTTCAGGGTTTTCTTCTAGGCGCTTCAAGGCGGGTCTAGTGCCGGGCCGGTCTTGTAAACCGTAGGTCCCCGGTTCAAATCCGGGTGCCGGCTCCAATGGAATCAAGCATTAAGCCCTAAGTTCCTCGGCGTGCGCGTCGATGGGGGATTAGCCCGGCCTGGGAACGAGATGAGCGCGGGGCTCAGCCCAGGCTGGCACCGCCGTCGACCTCGACGGTGCGGCCGGTGAAGAACTCGCAGGTCAGGACATAGCGCACCGTCTGCCAGACGTCGTCGGGGGTGCCAAGGCGGCCGAGGGGGATGGCCGCGACCAGCGCCGCCAGGGCTTCCGCCGAGACGCCGGCCAGGATGGGGGTGTCGATGACGCCCGGCGCGACTCCTGCCACCCGGATGCCGTGCGCCGCAAGCTCCAGGGCCCAGGTGCGGGTGCAGGCGTCGAGACCGGCCTTGGAGGCGGCATAGGCGGACTGGCCCCGATTGCCCGTCCGAGCGAGGGACGAGACGTTGACGATCACGCCCGGTGCCGCGGTTTCGATCATCCTGGCCGCCACCTCCCGCGCCACCAGGAACTGGCCGGTCAGGTTGACGTCGATGACCTTGCTCCACAGCGACAGCGGCAGCCGGCGTGCGCCGCCCTGCTCCGCCGCAACCAGGAGGCCGTCGCGCAGGATGCCGGCGTTGTTGATCAGCACGTTGATACTGCCGAGGTCGCGGTGCGCACCGTCGACGAAGGCGACGACCGATGCCTCGTCCATCACGTCGACCTCGGCCAGGTGGAGGGCGCCGGGCCGCGATGCCGCCTCGGACCGGAGCCGGCGCAGACCGGCCTGGTTGACGTCGCCCGCGACCACTGCGGCACCTTCCGCGAGGAGCGCCAGCGTGAAGTGGCGTCCCAGCCCCTGCGCCGCTCCCGTGACCACAGCCCTGGCGTCGCCGACGTTCATCGGGGCTATCGCCGCAGCTCGTCCATGACCTCGAGCCGGCCGGCCCGCCGCGCCGGCAGATAGGCCGCGGCCAGGGCCACGACCAGCAGGAGCAGCGACGTCGACGCGAGAACGGTGGGATCGCCGGGTTCGACGCCATACAGGAAGCTCGCCAGCAGCCGGGTCGAGGCGAGCGCCGCGGCGAGCCCCAGGGCCAGTCCGGCGACGACCGGCGCCAGGGCCCCGCCGAGCACCAGGCGCCTCAGGTCGCGGCTGCGGGCGCCGAGCGCCGCCCGCACTCCCAGCTCGCGTGCCCGTTGCCGTACGCCGTAGGCGAGCACGCCATAGAGCCCGACCGCCGCTTCGAGGAGCGCCAGCGCGGCGAGCGCACCCAGCAGCCGCAGTCCGAAGCGCTGCGGCAGCAGGTAGCCGGCGAGGTCGTCGTCGAAGGTCCGCGGCTCGATCGCCGACAGGCGCGGATCGAGGGCGCGGATCTCGTGGCGCAGCAGCACCAGGACCGGACGCGGATCGCTCGCGGCGCGGACCACCACGTTCACCGTCTCCTTCACGTGACGCTGGCCGAGCCGCTGGCTGAAGGGGACCATCAAGAACGGCACCGGTCGCTCGCCCAGCCGGTGACTGGTGCTGTCCTTGACGACGCCGACGATCTCCAGCTCGAGCTCTGGCTGGCGCGGGAACGGCGCGATCCGCTGCCCGAGCGGGTCCTGGCCGGCCCAGAACAGCCTCGCCATGGTCTCGTTGACCAATGCCACCTGGACGCCGCCGGCGTCGTCCTGTGGCGCCGGGGCGCGGCCGCGCAGCAGCGGGATCCCCATGGTGGCCAGGTAGTTGCCACCGACCACGTTGAGGAAGACCTCCGGCAGGTCTTGCGTGCCCGACCGGCCAGGCAGCCGAGGCGAGGTCCGCCAGTGGGAGGCGCCCAGCGGGAGGATGCGGACCAGGCTCGCGGAGCGCACCCCGGCCGCGGCGCCGAGCCGCTCGAGCAGGAGGCGATAGAACTCGGCCGCCTCGGCCGGTTGATAGTGCTGCCGCCCGAGGTCGACGCTGGCTACGGCGAGGGAATGCGACGCGAATCCCAGGTCGGCCGTGAGCGCCCGGCGCAGGCTTGCCGCGAAGAGGCCGCCGCCGATCAGCAGCAACAGGCAGAGCGCGACCTGCAGCGCGACCAGGGCGCTGCGCAAGCGGGCCATGCCGCGGCTCGGCGAGCCGGCGGTCTGCGTCAGCTCGCCCTGCAGGCGGCCGTCGACGGCATGGAGCGCCGGAGCGACGCCGAAGACCGTCGCCGTGGTGACGCCGAGCGCGAGGGTGAAGAGCAGCAGCCGCGGGTTGGGCGCCAGGTCCAGGGCCTCGAGCGGAATGCCGCCTGGCAGCTCGAAGCCGACGAGCAGGCGATTGGCCCCGAGATCGACCAGCAGCGCCAGGGCGGCGCCCAGGACGCCGAGCAGCCAGCTCTCGAGGAGCAGCTGGCGCATCAGCGCCGCGCGGCTGGCGCCGAGCGCCATCCGCACGGCCATCTCCTTTCTCCTGACCAACGCCTGGAGCGAGAGGAGGTTGGCGAGGTTGGCAGAGGTCAGCAGCAGGAGCGCACCGACCACTCCGACCAGCATACCGACGAAGCGCACCACGTCGGCGTGGCTGCCCAGGCCCGTCGCCGCCTGGCGCAGCGGCACCAGCCGGGTGTCGATCGCGCCGCGATCGTCTCCGTTCTCGGCCGCCAGCTGCAACGCCACGCCGCGGATCGATGCCGCGGCGGCCGCCACGCCGACCCCGTCGCGCAGCCGCCCGACGACGCGCAGCCAGCGCGACTTGCGGTTGCCGATCCGGTCGTCGCCGGCGCCTCCGGCGGAGATCCGCGGCTGCAAGGTGACCGGCAGCCAGAGGTCCGTGTGGGCACCCAGGTAGGTGCCACGGAAGCCGCGCGCCGCGACCCCCACCACCTGGCAGCGCAACCCGTTGACCTCCACGATCTTGCCCGGCAGCCGCGGATCGGCGGCGAACCCGCGTCGCCAGAGATCGTGGCTGAGCACCGCGACCGGCGGCGCCGAGGGCAAGACCTCTTCGCGGAGGAAACCCCTGCCGAGCGTCATCCCGCTGCCGAGCACCGCGAAGTAGTCGTCGGAGACCAGGGCGCCGACGACCGCCTGCCCCTGGCCTTCCGGTCCCAGCACGAGGTTGAGGAGGTCGTAGGCGGCGAGCCCCGAGAAGGACCGGCTACGCTGGCGCAGGTCGAGATAATCGGGGTAGCCGGCAAAACCGCTCAGCTCCACCAGGCGGTCGGGCCGGGGCAGGGGCAGCGGGTGGAGCAGGACCGCATCGGCGAGGCCGAAGGTGGCGGCCCCGGCACCGAGCCCGAGGCCGATCACCAGCAGCGCGACACCGGTCAGGGAGGGATTGCGCGCCAGGCGGCGGGCGGCGTAGCGCAGCTCGCCCGGCAGCGCCGACGCCGCCGGCAGCCAGCCCGGCGACCTCACCGCCCCTCCGTCTGGGCGCGCCGGAAGGCGGTCCGCAGCCGCGCGGCGAGCGTCGCGACGTGAGGCGGCCGCAGGAGGCTGTAATGATCGCCGGGCACCTTCTCGACCGCCACCGCGCCGCCGGCCAGCGCCAGCCATGCCGCGGTCGCGACGGCGCCGCCGCGGCGGCCGGCCGCGGTGAAGAGCGCGACCGGGCCGCCGTAACCGAGTGGCGTGTGCGCTTGCAGCGCGCGCAGCCGGCGGCCGAAGGCCTGGAACCGCCGCTCGTGCTCATCCTCGGGGAGTGGAGCGGACGGCAGGCCGGCGCCCATCTCGTGCGCGAAGAGCCGGTGCAGCTCACGCTCGGCGGCGGCGCCCTCGCGCGGCGGGCGGTTCACCGGCGCGGCGGGATCGATCAGCGCGACCAGCGGCACGGCATTCCCGGCCTGCCACCGCTGGCGCGCCATCTCCCAAGCGATCGTGCCGCCCATCGACCAGCCGCCCAGCAGATAGCGGCCGCTCGGCAGCTCCAGGCCGAGCGCCGCGACATAACGGCGGGCGATCTCCTCGATGGTCGGCGGATCCTCCGGGCCGCCCGGCGGCGCCGTGCTCTGCAAGGCCAGGAACGGGCGCTCCTCGCCGAGCGCGAGGGCGAGCGACCGGTAGCAGAGGATCTCGCCTGCCGCCGCGTGCACGCAGACGAAGGGCAGGCCGTCACCCGCTGCCTGGATCGTCACGATCGGCGAGCTCGGCGCCGCCGCGGCGTCCGTGGTGAGCGCCGCCGCGAGCTGCTCGAGGGTCGGATGATGGAACAGGGCGGCGAGCGGCAGATCGCGGCCCAGCTGCCGGCGGATGCGCGACATGAGGCGCACCGCCAGCAGCGAATGGCCGCCGAGCGCGAAGAAGTCGTCTCGCGGCAGCACCTGCCGGACTCCGAGCACCTCCTCCCAGATCGCCGCGAGCGCCGACACCAGGGCGCCGGCCGGCGGTGCGAAGCCGGCGGCGGCGGCCCTCGGCGGCGGCGCGGCGGCGCGCGAGGGCGGCCCGGGCGGTGCCCGGCGGGCCAGCTCTTGCTGCTCGGCGAACGCGAGCGCCGGCAGCTCGGGCAGCGGCCGGGCCGGCTCTTCACAGATCGCCGCCAGCAGGCGGGCATAGCGGTCGAGCAGCCGTTCGGCGGTGGAGCCGTCGAAGAGGGATGCGGCGTATTCCAGGCGGACCGCCAGGCCACCGGCCGCGGGGATCGCCGCGAGCAGCAGGTCGAAACGGGCTTCCCCGGCGCCGCCGGCAGGCGCAAAGGGTTGGATGGCGAGGCCGTCCGGCGCCGCGGCCGCGCCGCCGCCAAGGACGGCGGTCGCCGGCTCCAGCAGGAACATCACCTGGAAGAAAGGCGACCGGGTGAGATCGCGCGCCGGCTGCAGCTCGTGCACCAGCTTCTCGAAGGGCAGCTCGTCGTGGGTGTAGGCGCCCAGGCACGACTCGCGGGTCCGCGCCAGCGCCTCGTCGAACGAAGGAGCGCCCGCGTAATCGCCGCGCAGCACCAGGGTGTTGACGAAGAAACCGATCAGGCCTTCCGTCTCGGCGCGCGACCGCCCGGCGACCGGCGTGCCGACGGCGAGGTCGGGCGCATCCGCCCAACGTGCCAGGAGGCCCTGAAAGGCCGCCAGCAGGACCATGAAGAGAGTTGCCCGCCGGTCCCGTCCGAGCCGCTCGAGGCGGGCTCCGAGATCGCCCGGCAGCGCCTGCGCGCGGCTGCCGGCGGGGCCGCCGCCACCTGGATGCCGGAGCTCCGCCGCCCGTGGCGCTTGCCGCTGCCGGTCGGCCGGCAGGTCCAGTGCCGCCGGCAGCCCCGCGAGGCGCGATCGCCAGTAGGCCAGGTGGCTCTCGAGGACCTCCCCCTGCAGCCATTCGCGCTGCCAAAGGGCGAAGTCGGCATATTGCAGCGGCAGCTCCGGCAGCGGCGAGGCCGCTCCGGCGGCGAACGCCGCGTACAGTGTCGCGATCTCGCGCGCCAGCACTCCCAGCGACCAGGCGTCGGCGACGGCATGGTGCAGGCAGAGCAGCAGCACGTGCTCGGAACCGCCCAGGCGCAGCGCCGCCGCCCGCAGCAGCGGCCCGCGCGCCAGGTCGAACGGTCGACCCAGGAACCTGGCCGCGCGGAGCCGCGCCGCGCCGTCTCGCGCCGCCGCCGGCAGGGCGGCGAGGTCGATCGTGGGCAGGGGGACCCGGGCGGCCTCCGAGATCACCTGGACCGGACCGTCCGCGCTCTCCGCGAAGGTGGTGCGCAGCACCTCGTGGCGGCGGACGACGCCGGCGAGCGCGCGCCCGAGAGCGTCCAGGTCGAGGGCGCCGCCGATCCGCAGTGCGAACGGCATGTTGTACGCGGAGCGCCCGGGCGCCAGCAGATCGAGGAACCAGAGGCGCTCCTGGCCGAACGAGAGCGGCAGGGGCTGATCGCGCGGCGCGCGCCCTATCGGCGGCGCTGGCCGCCCGCCGGCGCGCAGGACGCCTTCGACGACCCGGGCGAAACCCGCGAGCGTGGGCGACTCGAAGAGGGCCCGCACCGGCACCTCGGCGGCGAGGTCGCGCCGCACCCGCGAGATCACCTGGATGGCGAGCAGCGAATGACCGCCGGCGGCGAAGAAATCGTCCTCGCGCCCGACCTCGGGGAGCCGCAGCACGTCGCACCAGATGGCACCTGCCATGTCTTCCATGAAGGTGCGCGGCACGGCCGGTCCGGCGATCGCCGGTGTGGCGGCCCCGCCGGCGAGCAGGGCGGCGGCCCGCCGGTCGAGCTTGCCGGTCGCCGTCCGCGGCAGCGCCGCGACCTCCACGAAGCGGGCCGGGACCATGTGTGCCGGCAGGCGGCGGGCGAGCCAGTCGCGCAGCTCGGCGGCAGCGGGGAGTGGCGGTGCCGCGAGGACCACCAGGGCCGCGAGGCGGCGGTCGCCGCCCTCCTCCACCAGGACCGCCGCTGCCGACCGCAGCCGCGGGTGGGAGCCGAGTGCGGCTTCGATCTCGCCGAGCTCGATGCGGAAGCCCCGCAGCTTGACCTGGTCGTCGAGGCGGCCGAGGACCTCGAGCTCGCCGTCGGGCCGGAAGCGCGCCAGGTCGCCCGTGCGGTAGAGCCGCTCGCCGGCAAGGCCGGCGTAGGGATCGGGCACGAAGCGCGACGCCGTCAGCCGCGGCCGCCCGAAGTAGCCTCGCGCCAGCCCCACGCCGCCCAGGCAAAGCTCCCCTGTCACGCCTGCCGGCGACGGCAGGAGCGCGCCGTCGAGCACCAGGGCACGGCCTCCCGGGAGCGGCCGGCCGATCGCGGGTTCCCGCTCCTCGTCGCCCGCCAGCACGCACGCCGTCGAGTAGGTGGTGTCCTCCGTCGGTCCATAGAGGTTGAGCAGGCGGCGCACGGTGCCGAGCGCCTGGATCTCGCGCACCAGGCCGCGGCGCAGCGGCTCGCCCGCCAGGCACACCGTCTCGACCCCGGCGGGGAGGCGGCCGGCGCGCAGCAGCTCGGCCGCGACCGACGGCACCGTGTTGAGGAGGCGCACCCGCCCCGCCACCGCCGCCGGCAGCTGCAGCGCGTTCTCGGCCAGTACGGCCGTGCCGCCCCAGCAGAGGGGCACCAGCAGCTCGAAGACCGAGAGATCGAACGAGATGGAGGTCGCGGCGAGCACTCCCGACAGCTCGTGCAGGCTGAAGGCGTCCCGCGCCCAGCGCGCAAGCGCCAAGGCGCCGCGGTGCGCCAGGGCCACCGCCTTCGGGCGGCCGGTCGAGCCGGAGGTATACAGCAGGTAGGCCAGCTGGTCCGGTCCCACCCGCCGCCGCGCCGCGCCGGCCGCCCTCCTGCTCCCGGCCCGCGGCCGCAACACCCGCAGGCCGGCCGGCAGGTGCGCGGCAAGCGCCGCGCTCTCCTCCTTGCCGGCGACGAGCACCGCGGCGCGAGAGTCGCGCAGCATGAATGCCAGCCGCTCGACCGGGTACGCCGGGTCGAGCGGCACGTAGGCGCCGCCGGCGCGCAGCACGGCAAGCATCGCCGCCAGCATCGCGGGCGACCGGCGCAGGCACAGTGCCACCCGCACCTCCGGGCCGACGCCGGCCGCCGCCAGCCGCTCCGCCAGCCGGGCGGACCGCCGCTCGAGGTCGGCATAGGTGCACTCGCCGCCGTCCCAGACCAGCGCCGTTGCCTCCGGGGTCGCCGCGGCCTGCCGCTCGAACAGCTCGTGCAGGCAGTCCCCGGACGCCGGCAATCCTGCCCCGGACGCCCATTCGACCAGAAGCTGGGCGCGCTCGGCGTCGTCGAGCAGCGGCATCTCCAGCAGGCGGCTCGCCGGCGCGGCACAGAGAGCCTGCAGGACGTTGAGATAGCCGCCGAGGAGCCGGAAGGCGGTGGCGCCGTCGAAGAGGCTCGCCGCGTACTCGAGCCGGAGCGCGAGACCGCCAGCCGCGGCTGGCGACACCGCCAGGGTGAGATCGAACAGCGCGGCGCCGGGGCCTGCTTCCGGAGTGAAGGGACGGATCTCGAGGCCGCCGCGCGGCACCTTGGCCGGCGCTGGGCCGGGCTCGGCCCGCTCGAGCACCAACATGACCTGGAACAGCGGCGACCGCGAGAGGCTGCGTTCCGGTTGCAGCTCCTGCACCAACTTTTCGAAGGGCACCTCGTCGTGCGCATAGGCGCCCAGGCAAGCCTCGCGCGTCCGCGCCAACGCCTCGTCGCCCGACGGGGAGCCCGCGAGGTCGCCGCGCAGCACCAGGGTGTTGACGAAGAACCCGATCAGGTGCTCGGTCTCGAGCCGCGACCGTCCGGCCGCAGGCGTGCCGACGCACACGTCGAGCGTCCTCGCCCAGCGCGCCAGGAGCCCCTGCCAGGCCGCCAGCAGGACCATGAAAAGGGTTGCCCCGCGTTCGCGCCCCAGCCGTTCCAGCCGGCCAAGAAGCTCGGCCGGCAGATGCCGCGACCGATGGCCGCCCGGCGCGCTCCCACCTGCGGTCGCCGTGCCGCGGCGCGGGCGGTCGGCCGGCAGGTCGAGGGCAGCCGGTACGCCGGCCAGTTGCCGGCGCCACCAGGCCAGCTGGCCTTCCAGCGCGTCGCCGCGCAGCCACTCGCGCTGCCAGACGGCGAAGTCGGCGTACTGGATGGCGAGCTCCGGCAGCGGCGACGGGAGCCCCGCGGCGAACGCCGCGTAGAGCGCCGCGATCTCGCGCGACAGCACGCCCACCGACCAGCCGTCGGCGACGATGTGGTGCAGGCAGAGCAGCAGCACGTGATCGGCGGCGGCGAGCCTCACCGCCACCGCCCGCAGCAGCGGCCCGCCGGCGAGGTCGAACGGGCGCCGGAGCAGGGCGGCCGCACGCCGCCGGACCTCGCCGTCCCGCGGCGCGGCCGGCAGGGAGGCGAGATCGACGGCAGGGAGGTGCGAAGCGGGCGGCGGGTGGATCACCTGCACCGGGCCGGCCGCCGTCTCGGCGAACGTGGTGCGCAACACCTCGTGACGGCGGACCACCTCGGCAAGCGCCCGGCCGAGCACGCCGACGTCCAGCGCTCCGCTGACGCGCAGGGCGAACGGCATGTGGTAGGCCGAGCCCCCCGCTGCCAGCCGATCCAGGAACCAGAGCCGCTCCTGCCCGAAGGAGAGCGGCGGCGCACCGGGGCCGGCGCGCGCCGCGAGCGGGGGGGCCGCTGCACCCGCCGCACCCGCCGCGCCGCGCAGCGCCCGCTCGACCGCGCGCGCCTGGGCCGCCACCGTCGGCGCATCGAACACGCTGCGCAGCGGTAGCTCGACTCCCGTGGCATGACGGATGCGGGAGACCAGGCGGACGGCGAGCAGCGAGTGGCCGCCCAGGGCGAAGAAGTTGTCGTCGATGCCGATCGCGGCGCCCGCCAGGAGGTCGGCCCACAGCTCGGCGATCAGCGCCTCGCATGGACCACGCGGCGCCGTGCGTTCGGCCGCCGGAGCGGCGACGGCTTCCGGAGCGGGGAGCCGGCGGCGGTCGATCTTGCCGCTCGCCGTCCGCGGCAGCTCGTCGAGGACGACGCAACGGGCCGGCACCATGTAGTCGGGGAGGTCGCGCCGCAGCTCGGTCCGCACCTGCTCGGGCGAGAGCGGCCGGCCCTCCGCCGTGACCAGGTAGGCCACCAGCTCGAGGCCGGGGCCGAGCCGCTCGCGCGCCACGACCACCGCCTGCCGCACCGCGGGGAGACGGAGCACGGCGGCCTCGATCTCCCCCGGTTCGACCCGGAAGCCGCGGATCTTGACCTGCGTGTCGGCACGCCCGAGCAGCTCGAGCTGCCCGTCCGGGCCGAGCCGGGCGAGATCGCCGCTGCGATAGAGGCGAGCGCCGCCGCCGTCTGCCGCCGCGAAGGGGTCGGGCAGGAAGCGCTCGGCGGTCGTGGCGGGCGCCGCCAGGTAGCCGCGGGCGACGCCGGAGCCGCCCAGGTAGAGCTCGCCCGTGGCGCCGATCGGCAGGGGACGGAGCGCCTCGTCGAGGACGCAGGCCGTCACTCCTGAAATCGGCCGCCCGATCGGCACCGAATCCCCGGCGCAGCGGAGGGTCGCAGCCACCGCCAGGATGGCCGCGGTGGCGACGATCGTCGTCTCGGTGGGGCCATAGGTGTTGAGCAGCCGGACCCCGCCGCCGCGGAGGCCGGCCGCCCAGGCGCGCAGCGCGCCGGGGCGCGCCGCTTCGCCGCCGATGATGACCAGGCGCACCGCCGCCGGCAGCGCCAAGGCCTGCTCCGCGACGTCGGCGGCCAAACCGTGCCAGAAGGCCGTCGGCAGGTTGAGGACCGTCAGCTCGAGAGCGGCCGTGGCGGCGAGGAACGCGCGCGAGGAGGCGAGTGTCTCCTCGGGGCGCAAGACGAGGGTGGCGCCGGCGAGCAGGCAGGGGAAGATCTCCTCGGCGCTGGCGTCGAAGCTGATCGAGGCGAACTGCAGGACCCTGTCCCCGGGGCCGAGCCCATCGCGCCGGACGACGCTGGCGGCGTAGCTCGCCAGGGATGCATGCGTGACGACGACGCCCTTGGGGCGCCCGGTCGAGCCCGAGGTGTAGATGACGTAGACGGCGCAACGGGGATCGGGTGCCGGCAGTGGCATGGTGGCTGGGAACTCGGGCCCCGCCGCCGGCGCATCGGGCTCCTCCCCGACGGCCAGCATCGGCGGCCGCGGCTTGGGCAACCGGGCGCAGATCTCCGGCCGGCTGACCAGGATGGCGGCGCCGCAATCGTCGAGAAGCGCGGCGAGCCGGGCGGCGGGCGTGGCGGGGTCGAGCGGGACATAGGCCCCTCCTGCCTGCAGGATCGCGAGCACGGCGACGATCAGCTCGGCAGAGCGTGGCAGCAGCAGGGCGACGCGGACCTCCGGTCCGACGCCCGCCCGCCGCAGGCGCATCGCCAGGGCCGTCGAGCGCGCCGCGAGCTCGCCGTAGGTCAGCGTCCGGCCGCCGGCGACGACGGCGGCCGCCGCGGGCCTCGCCGCGGCCTGCGCCGCGATCAGCTCGGGGACCGAGAGCACGGCGTCACGCCGCTCGCGGGTGTCGTTCCACTCCCGCAGGAGTTGATGGGACTCCGCGGGCGAGAGCATGCTGATCTCGTCGACCGGGCGGTCGAGGCCTGCCGCGAAGGAGAGCAGGACGTTGCGCAGGCTGCGCTGGAGGCGGTCGACGGTCGCGGCGTCGAAGCGCTGGCGATCGTAGCCGAGGTTGAGCGCCAGCTGGCGGCGCGGCAGCACCACCAGCGTCATGGCGTAGCTCGTACGTTCGAAGGCGTTGGCGTCGACGACGGTCATCTCCCCCTGCCAGTCGGCCAGCGCCGCGTCGACGGGATAGTTCTCGAACACCAGGATGCTCTCGAACAGCGGCAGGCCGGGAGCGACCTGGCTCCAGGCCGGGAGGTCGAGCAGCGGGCTCCACTCGAACTGGCGCATCCGTGCCTGCTGCTCCTGCACGCCGGCGAGCCAGGCCGCCGCCGGACCGCGGCCGATCGCGATGCGCACCGGCAGGGTGTTGATGAAGAGACCGACCATGCTCTCGACACCCGCGAGGTCCGCCGGGCGGCCGGCGACGGTGGCGCCGTAGACGACGTCGTCGCTCGCGCCATGGCGGCCGAGCAGCAGCGCCCAGGCGCCCTGGACCAGCGTATTGAGCGTCAGGGCATGGTGGCGGGCGCGGGCGCGCAGCGTCTCGGTCTCGCTCTCGTCGAGCGCCGAACGGCTGGCGCGGGTGGTGATGCGAGGATCGGGGAGAGAGCCGGGCTGGCGGTCCCCGGGCAACCGCGTGGGTGCGGCGAAACCGTCCAGCGCACGGCGCCAGAATCGCTCCATCCGCCCCCGGTCCTGGCTCCTTACCCAGGCGAGGAACGCGCGGTACGGCACCACCGGGGCGGGCCGGCTCTGCCGCCCGGCGACCGCGTCGGCGTAGGAGGCGAGCACCTCGCGGGTCAGGATCTGGAGGCTCCAACCGTCCATCAGCAGGTGGTGGAAGCTGAAGGCGAAGTAGTGGAGCCGCGGCCGCAACCGGATCAGGGTAACCCGGATCTGCGACCGGCCGGCGAGGTCGAAGCCGCGCTCGCGGTCGGCGCGCTGCCACCGGGCGATCCTCGCGGGCCAGGCCGTCTCCGGCAGATCCGCCCAGCTCTCGGTGTGCCACCAATCCCCGGGCTCGGCCCAGACGACCTGCAGTGGTTCCGGCACGTCCTCCCAGACGAAGCCGGTGCGCAGGACGTCGTGGCGCGCGATGGCCGCCGCCCAGGCGGCGCGGAAGCAATCGGGATCGACGTCCCCTTCGAGGACGCTGCCCAGCTGCTGGAAGTAGGCGTCCGAGCGCGGCGCATAGAGGCGGAAGAAGAGCATGCCCTGCTGCGTCGGCGAGAGCGGGTAGACCGCCTCGACCCCGGGGCCGGGGAACAGGCGGTCGATCGCCTCCTGGTCGAGCGCTGCGAGCGGGAAATCGGACGGTGTGTAGAGGACCTGGTCGGCGGTCCTCGAGAGGCGGACCATCTCGCTCAGGGCGTGGACGTAGCGCTCCGCCGCTTGCTCGATCGTGGTGCGGGCGTGCCGCTTTCGGCTGAAGGTCCAGACCGTGCGCAGGCGGCCGCCGGCCACGCTGCAGCCGACCTCCAGCAGGTGCCGCCGCAGCTGCCCGGGGTGGCGGGCCGGCCCCATCGACTCGCTCGCCGCATGGAAGCGGGAGTCGCCGTCCAGGGCCCGGTCGAGCTGTCCCAGGTAGTTGAAGCCGATCTGCGGCGAGCGGGTGCCGAGCGCGGCACAGGCGGCGGCGCGCGGCGATTCGGCGGCAACCAGGTAGCGCAGCGCGCCGAAGCCGACCCCCCGGCTCGGCCTGGTCCGCAGCGTCTCCTTGACCGCTTTCAACCCGGCCGCCAGGCCGGGCTGGCTGCGGAGGTCGAGCAGCACCGGCACGAACGAGGTGAACCAACCGACGGTCCGGGAGAGGTCGAAGGTTCCCCCCACCGGCTCGCGGCCGTGCCCTTCGAGCTCGACGAGCAGGCGGCGCTCGCCGGTCCAGGGCGCCAGAGCCTCGACCAACGCCGCCAGCAGCACGGCGTCGGCGTCGACCCGGAGGCGGTGCGGCAGGAGCTGCAGCAGCGTCTCGGTGTCGCCGGCCGCGAGCTCGCGAACGACGGTCGCGGCGCTCGCCACGGTATTGGCGCCTCCGGCAAGCTCGCCACGCAGCTCGGGAGGCGCGGCCGCCAGCAGCGCGCTCCAGTACGGTATCTCGGCGTCGAAGCCCCCCTCGGCGGTGAAGCGAGCGAGGCCGGCGGACCACTGCCTGTAGGAGGTCGTCTTCGCGGGCAGAGCCGGGACCTCGCCCCGCGCCGCCTGTCCGTAGGCCGCCTCCAGGTCGCCGAGCAGGACGCGCCAGGACACCCCGTCGACGGCCAGGTGGTGCGCCGCGAGGAAGACGCGGTCGCCCAGGCCGTCGCCCGCGCGCAGCAGCCCGAGCCGGAAGACCGGCCCCAGCGTCAGGTCGAAAGCGCCCTGCAAGCTCGTCGCGACCGCTTCGATCTCACGCCGCACCCGGTGGCGCGGCAACGCCGTCAGATCGCACGCGAAAAAGGCGCGCGCCGGCTCGGGCGCCGCATAGCTCTGCTGCCAGCCCGCATCGGTCCGGGTGAAGCGGAGGCGAAGCGCGTCGTGGTGCTCGCAGAGGATGACTGCCGCGCGCGCCAGGCAGGCCGCGACGAGCGGCTCGCGGCTGGCCAGCAGGATTGCCTGGTTGAAGTGGGCAGCGTGGACCAGCTCCTGCGCCAGGAACCAATGCTGCGGCGGTGCGATCGGCAGCGGACCGGTCAGGCATCCCGGCTCGCCCGAGGCCACGTCCTCGCGGCCCACCACCGCCGCCAGCTCGGCGATCGTCGGGTGCTCGAAGATCTGGTGCGGGCCGAGGCGGATGCCGAGCGGCGCCGCCCGCGCCACGATCTGGATGCTCAGGATCGAATCGCCGCCGAGGGCGAAGAAGTTGTCGTGGACCGAGACCTCGGGCAGGCGCAGGAGGGAGCGCCAGATGGCCGCCAGTTGCTCCTCGATCGCGGTGCGCGGTGCCGCCAGGCCGTGCTCGCGCTCCGGGTCGTCCGGGGAGAGCGCGGCGAGCGCCTTGCGGTCCACTTTGCCGTTCGGCGTGAGCGGCAGCGCGGGGAGCACCACGAAGGCGCCTGGGATCATGTAGGAAGGCAGCCGCGCTTGCAGGTGGAGACGGGCCTGGGCGGCGGCCTGGCGCTGCCACTCCGTGCGTCGCGCCACCACGGCCGCCACGAGCCGGCGGCGGCCGTCGCTCTCGGTGCGCACGACGACGGCGCTGTCGCGGATCTCGGGGTGCTCGGCGAGGACGGCCTCGATCTCGCCCAGCTCGATGCGGAAGCCGCGGATCTTGACCTGCTGGTCGAGACGGCCCAGGAACTCGAGGTTGCCGTCCGCAAGGTAGCGCGCCCGATCGCCCGTGCGGTAGGCGCGGCCGCCCGGCCGCGGCGAGCAGGGATCGGGCACGAAGCGGTCGGCGGTCAGGTCGGGCTGGGCGGCATAGCCGTCGGCCAGGCAGTCGCCGCCGATGTACAGGTCGCCCGCGACGCCCAGCGGGCAGGGCGCCAGCCGCGGGTCGAGCACGTGATACCGCGCGTTGTCGATCGGCCGGCCATAGGGAATGCTGGGCCAGGCCGGATCGACGGCGCCGACGGGGTAGTGATTCGACCAGATGGCGGCTTCGGTGGCGCCGCCCAGCGCCGCCACCCGGGCGCGCGGGAACGCGGACCGCACCGCGTCGGGAAGGTCGATCGGGATCCAATCTCCGCTCAGCAGGACCTGCCGCAAGTTGAGGCCGCTCCCCTCCCCCTCGCCGGCCGCGGGCAGCAGCGGCGCCAGTTGCTGCAGCGCCGCGGGCGCCGAGTCCCAGATCGTGATCGGCTCATGGCGCAGCAGGTCGAGCAGGCCGGCCGGGTCCCGCACCGTGCCCTTGCCGGCGATGCGCACGACGCCGCCCGCCGCCAGCAGCCCGAAGATGTCGTAGACGGAGAGGTCGAAGCAGAGCGAGGTGATGAACAGGACGCGGTCGCGCTCGCCGACGTCGAAGGTCCGGTTGACCCATTGCAGGACGTTCACCACCGCGCCGTGGCGTAGCTTGACCCCTTTGGGCCGGCCGGTCGAGCCCGAGGTGAAGATGACGTAGGCGGCGTCCTCCGGCTCGACCTGCACGTGCGGAGCGGTCGCCGGCCGGCGCTCGAGGTCGGCGGTCCCCCAAGCGGCGAAGCGGGCCGCCTCGGCCGGCGGCGGCGTGGCGCCGTCCCCGAGGCAGACGGCATGCGCCAGGACCGGCAGGTCGAGCGCCGCCAGCCTGCCGAGCCGGCCGCTCTCGGTCAGCACCACCCGCGCCCCCAGCGAGCCGAGGATCCATTGCAGGCGCTCCGCCGGGTAGTCGGCGTCGAGCGGCAGGTAGGCCGCCCCCGCCTTGAGCACGCCGAGGAGCGCCGGGACCATGTCGGGCACGCGATCGAGGAACACCGCCACGGCGTCGCCGCGGCCGACCCCCAGGGCCAGCAGCTGGCGGGCGATCTGGTTGGCGCGGCGCTCGACCTCGCCGTAGGTGAGCTTGCCCCGGTCGCCGGCGACCGCCAGTGCCTGCGGCCGGTGTGCCGCCTGCCGCTCGAAGAGGTGGTGGATCGCGGCCGGGCCGGCCGCGGCGGTGGCCGTGTCGTTCCATTCCAGGAGCAGCTGGTGGCGCTCCGCGGCGGCGAGCAGCGGCAGCTCCGCCAGGGTTGCGGCCGGCGACTCGGCGAAGGCAGCCAGCAGCACCTGGAAATGGCCGAGCATGCGCACGGCGGTCGCCGGCTCGAAAGCGCGGCGATGGGTGAGCAGGCGCAGCGGCAGGCGCCGGCCGGGTGCCGCCATCAGGGTCAGGGGGTAGTTCGTGGCCTCCGGGAACTCGACCTCGTCGATCTCCAGGCTGCCCCCCTCGCGCTTCGCCACGGCGACGTCCACCGGGTAGTTCTCGAAGGCCAGGAGCGAGGAGAAGAGCGGCGTGCCGCGCGGCACCTCGCTCCAGGACTGCACCTGCGACAGCGGGCTGTACTCGAGCTCGCGCGCCGCGGCCTGGCGTTCGAGCAGGCTGCGCAGCCAGCTCGCGGGGTACGCCTCCGGCGGGACCTCGAGCCGCACGGGCAGGGTGTTGATGAAGACGCCGAGCATGCCTTCGATGCCGGGCAGCGCCGCCGGGCGGCCCGAGGACACGGTGCCGAAGACGACGTCGCGGCCGCCGCCGTAGCGGCTGAGCAGCAGGGCCCAGGCACCGTAGAGGGCGGTCGCGACCGTCAGGTGCTGCCGCTGGGTCCACTCCTGCAGGCGCACGGTCGCGCTCTCAGCAAGGTGCGCCCGGATCTCGGCCTGCGCCGCGCTCGCGGCGAGGGCGGCCCGCCGCGAGCGCGGCCGGTCGACAGGCAGCGGCGTCGGCGTGGTGAAGCCCGCGAGGTACTCCCGCCAGAAGCGCTCCGCACCTCCCAGGTCCTGCTCCCGCAGCCAGGCGATGTAGTCGCGGAAGGGGCGCGACCGCTCGCGCGAGGGCGAGGTGCCCCGCCGCGCGGCCTCGTAGGCGGCCAGCAGGTCGGCGACGACCAGCGGGAAGGACCAGCCGTCGCAGATCAGGTGATGGAAGCTCCACAGCAGGCGCCACGTCGCGGGACTCGTCCGTACCAGGGTGAGGCGCATGAGCGGCGGCTGTCGCAGGTCGAAGCCCTCCTCCTGGTCGGCGGCGAGCAGCGCTTGCCAGCGCCCGGCGGCCGCCGCGTCCGGCAGACCGCTCCAGTCGTCCACGGCAAAGCGCGGCGCGACGCCGCGCAGCACCAGCTGCAACGGCTCGTCGAGCCCCTCCCAGGCGAAGGCCGTACGCAGGATGGGATGGCGCAGAACCACCGCCTCGCAGGCGCGCCGGAAGGCGGCGACGTTCAGCTCGCCGCGGAGCCGGCAGCGCAGCTGGCGGAAGTAGACGCCGGAGCCCGGCGCGTCCAGGCTGTGGAACAGCAGGCCCAGCTGCAGCGGCGACAGCGGGTAGAGGTCTTCGAGGTCGCGCCCTGACGCGAGGCGATCGAGCGACGGCTGGGTGAGTGCGGCGAGAGGGAAGTCGGACGGCGTGCAGCCGGTGGCGCCGGACAGGCAATGGGCCAGCAGGCGCCGCAGCGCCTCCAGGAAGCGGCCGGCCAGGGCCTGGACGGTGGCGCGGCGGTGGCGGCTCTCGCTGTAGGTGAAGCTCATCCGTAGCCGCCCGTCGTGCACCAGCCCGTGCACGTCGATCAAGTGCCAGCGCCCCTGGCGCGGGCTCTGTGCCGGTCCGTGCGGCTCGGTGGCGAATGCGAACGGGCATCCCGCCGGCAGCGCCTGCTCGAACTGTCCCAGGTAGTTGAAGCTCACCTCGGGCTGCGGCAGGTCCGCCATGCGGGCCGCGGCCGGATCGGCGTCCAGGAAGCGGAGCAGGTCGTAGCCGAGACCACGTCCGGGGATGCTGCGGAGCTGCTCCTTGACTGCCTTGAGCACCGCGGCCGGACCGCCCTCGGCCGGCAGCTCGAGCCACACCGGATAGATCGCGGTGAACCAGCCGACGGTGCGGGAGAGGTCCAGGTCCTCGAACGCCTCGTCGCGGCCGTGGCCTTCGAGGTCGATCCACAGCGACCGCTCGCCGGTCCAGACGGCGAAGGCTTCGACCAGGGCGGCGAGCAGGAGATCGGCGATCCGCGTGCGGTACGCGCGGGGAGCTTCCTGCAGCAGGGCGCGGGTGTCCGCGGCGGGCAGCGAGACCGAGACCGAGCGGGCCGAGCCCGCGGTGTTGGCGCCATGCCGGGAGTCCAGGGGCAGCGGCGGCGCGGGCCGCGCCGCGGCGGTCCAGTGCGCGAGCTCGCGGCGCAGGCCGGCCGCAGCGGCATGCTCGCCAAGGCGCGCGGACCAGCTCATGAAGGACGTGGTCTTGGCGGGCAGGGCGGGCTCGCCGCCGGCTCCCGGCGCTTCACAGAGGCGCACCAGGTCGTCGAGCAGGATGCGCCACGACACGCCGTCGACGGCGAGGTGATGGATCACGATCAGCAGCCGTCCGGGAGCGCTGCCGCGGGGGAACCACGCCACCCGCAGCAGCGGCCCGCGCTCGAGATCGAGGCTCGCCTGCAACGCCGCCGCCGCTGCGGCGAGGGCCGCCGCGAATGCCGCGTCGGGCAGGCTCGAGAGGTCGATGGTGAGGAAGGGTGGCGGACCGGAGGGCGGCGCGATGGCCTGCCGCCAGCGGTCTCCCTCCGCCGTGAAGCGCAGGCGCAGCGCGTCGTGGTGCTCGACGAGCCGCGCCACGGCCCGCTCGAGGACGGCGGACGGCACCGGGCGCACGACCGCCAGCAGCAGCGCCTGGTTCATGTGGTGGGGATCGAGCGGCCGCGCGGCGAAGAAGCGCCGCGCGACGGGCGTCAGCGCCACCTCGCCGTGGACCGCGCCCTGCGCAGCGGCGGGCACCTGGCCGCTGCCGGCCAGGGCCGCCAGCTCGGCGATCGTCGGGTGCTGGAAGATGAGGCGTGGGGTGAGGCGCAGGTTGGCGCGGTTGGCCCGCGACACCACCTGGATGCTGAGGATCGAGTCGCCCCCCAGCTCGAAGAAGTTCTGGTCGGTGCCGACCTGCGGCAGCTTCAACAGGTCGGCCCAGATCTCGGCCAGGACCTCCTCGGCGGCGGTGCGCGGGGCGGCCGACCGCGACGCCGGCGGTCGCTCGGGGACCGGCAGGGCCCGGCGATCGACCTTGCCGTTGGGCGACAGCGGCAGGCTCGGCAGCTCGACGTAGGCCGCCGGCACCATCGGCTCCGGCAGCCGTTCGACCAGGTAGCGCCGCAGCTCGGCCGGCGGCGGCGTCGAGCCGGCGGTGGCCGCGACCAGGTAGGCCACCAGGCGCCGCTCCCCGGGCAGCTCCTCCCGCATCACCACCACCGCCATCCCCACGCCCGGATGCGCCGCGAGCGCCGCCTCGATCTCCCCCAGCTCGATGCGGAAGCCGCGGACCTTGACCTGGTGGTCGATCCTGCCCAGATACTGGACGTCGCCGTTGGCCAGGCGCCGGCCGAGGTCTCCCGAGCGGTAGAGGCGCGCGCCGGCCTCCTCGCGCTCGTCGGCCCAGGGGTCGGGCACGAATTTCTCGGCGGTGCGGTCGGGCTGCCCGCAGTAGCCGCGGGCGAGGCCCGCGCCGCCGATCCACAGCTCGCCGGGCGCGCCGATCGGCTGCTGCTGCCACGACGGCCCGACGACGTGCAGGGTCAGGTCGGGAATCGGCCTGCCGATGACGCTGCCCGCGGCGGCCGCGACGTCGCGGCGGTCGAGCGGACGGTAGGTGACGTGCACCGTGGTCTCGGTGATGCCGTACATGTTGATCAGCCGCGGCCGGCGGACGCCATGCCGCTCGACCCAGGGCCGCAGGCTTGCCAGGTCGAGCGCCTCGCCGCCGAAGACCACGCAGCGCAGTGCCAGCGCGCGGCGGCTCTCGGGCTCCGCCGCCGCGTCGGCCGCCATGAGCTGGCGGAACGCCGAGGGGGTCTGGTTGAGCACCGTGACCCCTTCCCGAACCAGGAGGCGATGGAAAGCCTCGGGCTCGCGGCCGGTCCAGTAGGGGACGACCAGGAGGCGGCCGCCGAAGGCGAGCGCCCCCCACATCTCCCAGACCGAGAAGTCGAACGCGAAGGAGTGAAACAGGGTCCAGACGTCGTCGGGACCGAAGCCGAACCATGCCTCGGTCGCGCCGAGCAGGCGCGAACCGTTGGCGTGACTGACCAGGACGCCGCGCGGCCGGCCGGTCGAGCCCGAGGTGAAGATGACGTAGGCGAGATTGGCAGGCTGGACATTGCTGGCCGGCCGATGCCGGGAACCCGGTCCGCCGGCGGCGCCGGTGAAGGCCAGGACCGTCACCCCGGGCGCACGCAGCCTCGGCACGAGGGGCGGTTGGGCCAGGAGCACCGTCACCCGCGCGTCTGCGATCATGTTCGCCAGGCGCTCGCCGGGGTAGGACGGGTCGAGCGGCACGTACGCCGCCCCCGTCTTGAGGACCGCCAGCAGCCCGACCAGGAGGTCCAACGACCGCTCGACGGCAACCCCGACCCGCGTCTCCGGGCCCGCCCCCAGCGCCGCCAGGCGCCCGGCCAGGGCATTGGCCAGCTCGTCGAGGCGCCGGTAGGTCAGCTGCGAATCCTCGCAGGCCGCCGCCACGCGGTCCGGCGCGCGGTCCACCTGTTCCTCGAACAGCTGGTGCAGGCAACGCGGCGGGGGCCAAGCCGCCGGCCGGGCTGCCGCCGCCCCGGACCACTCCCCGAGCTGGTGGCGCTCGGCCGTCGACAGCAGCGGCAGCTCGGCGATCGGCGTTTGCGGCGCCGCGACGGCGGCGGCCAGGACAGCCTCGAAGTGTCCCAGCAGCCGCCCGACGGTCGCGCCGTCGAAGAGATCGGTGGCGTACTCGAGCGCGCCGCGCAGGCCTGCCGGGGTGTCGGCGAGGGTCAAGAGCAGGTCGAACTTCGCGCTCCGCTGCTCGATCTCGATCGGGAGGATCTCGAGGCCGGGCAGCCGCAAAGGCTCGAGCGGTGCGTTCTGCAGCACGAATGCCACCTGGAAGAGCGGGTGGTGGACGAGGCTGCGCTCGGGCTCGAGCTCGGCCAGCTTCTCGAAGGGGAGATCCTGGTGCGCCGCGCCGTCCAAGAACGCCTCCCGCACCCGAGCGATCACCTCCGCGAACGACGGCTCTCCGCCCAGCCGTGCGCGCAGCACCAGCATGTTGACGAAGCACCCGATGAGACCCTCGATCTCCAGCTGCTGGCGGTTGGCGACGGGAGTGCCGACCGCGAAGTCCTCCTGTGCGGTCGAGTGGCCGAGCAGCACGTCGAAGGCGGCCAGGAGGGTCATGAAGAGCGTCGCATCGTGGCGCCGGCCGAGGGCATGCAGGGCTTCCGACAGTGCCGGCGGCAGGGCGAGGGCGCGGCCGGCGCCCCGGGAACCGCGCTGCACGGTGCGCGGCCGGTCGGTGGGCAGATCGATCACCGGCAGGCCGGCCAGCTCGCGGCGCCAGAAGTCAGCGAGGGCCGCGAGCCGGTCGCCGGCGAGCCAGCCGCGCTGCCACAGCGTGTAGTCGGCGTACTGCAGCGGCAGCGCCGGGAGCGGCGAGGCGAGCTGGCCCGGCGCCTCGCGATAGCAGCCGTAGAGCGTCGACAGCTCGCGCACCAGGACGCCGATCGACCAGCCGTCGGCGACGATGTGATGGAGGGCGAACAGCAGGACGTGCTCGGCGGCGGCGGCGCGCAGCAGGCAGGCTCGCAGCAGCCGATCGTTGGCCAGGTCGAAGGGTCGCAGGCCGAGCGCCGCGGCGAGCTCCGCCACCGCCTGGCCGCGGCGCCGCGCCGGCAGGCCGGAGAGCTCGACGAGCGGCAGCGGCACCGGCGCCGCCTCGCCGATCCGCTGGCAGGCACTGCCGTCCTCGACCGCGAACCGTGTCCGCAGCACCTCGTGACGGCGGACGATCTCGGCCAGGCTGCGCGCCAGGACCGGCCGGTCGAGGCGTCCGCGCAGGCGCAAGGCGCCGCGCATGTTGTAGGCGGCGCTCGCCGGCTCGAGCTGCTGCAGGAACCAGAGGCGCTGCTGGGCAAAGGAGAGCGGCAGCCGCGCCGGCCGCGGCACCGGCACGGGTGGCGGCAGCGGGGCCTGGCCGCCGCGGCGGCCCGACCGCAGGTCGGCGAGCAGTGCCGCCAGGCCGGCGACCGTCGGCGCGTTGAACACCGCGCGCAGCGGCAGCTGCAGGTGGAAGGCGTGGGACAGGCGCGAGATGAGCTGGGTGGCGAGCAGCGAGTGACCGCCGAGCGCGAAGAAGTCGTCCGTGGCCCCCACCCGCGGGAGCCGCAGCAGATCGCCCCAGATCTGGCCGATCAGCTCCTCGCTCGGCCCGCGCGGCGCCACCCGGCAGGCGGCGGCAGTCGACGGGGCGAGCGGCAGGGCGCGCCGATCCACCTTGCCGTTGGGCAGCAGCGGCAGCGCTTCGAGCTCGACCAGGAGCGCCGGCACCATCGATTCGGGGAGCTGGCGCTTCAGCCAGGCTTGGAGCTCCTGCGGCGCGAGGCCCGATGCCAGGGAGGCGACGAAAAAGGCGACGAGGCGCGCGCCCTCCGCTTCGCCCTGGACCGCCGCCACCGCCTGGCGCACGCCGGGATGCTGCTCGAGGGCCGCTTCGACCTCGCCCAGCTCGAGGCGCACGCCGCGCAGCTTGAGCTGGCCGTCGACGCGGCCGAGGAACTCGAGGCTGCCTGACGGGAGATGGCGCGCCCAGTCCCCCGTGCGGTACAGGCGGCCGCCCGGCGCGTGGCCCAGCGCATCGGGAACGAAGCGCTCGGCCGTCGCATCCGGCCGCCCCAGGTAGCCGCGCGCCAACCCGATGCCACCGATGTAGATCTCGCCCGCGACCCCCACCGGCGCTCCCTGAAGCTCCGGGTCGAGGAGATGGACACGGCAGTTGTCGACCGGGAGGCCGAGCGGCACCGGCTGCCCTGGTGCGGCGGCCGTGCAGTCCGCGGCGAGCACCTGCACCGTCGCTTCGGTCGGACCGTAGAGGTTGACCAACCGCGCGCCGCTGCGGGCGGCGAACCTCGAGACCAGCTCGGCGTGCAAGGCCTCGCCGCCGCAGAAGACCGTCGTGAGCGCCGCCGCGCCGCAGAACGCCGGTTCTTCGAGCATCGTCTTGAGCAGCGAGGGGACGAGCTGCAGCGACGTGACGCCGGCGTCACGGCAGGCAGCCGCCATGTAGCCGGGGTCCCGGTTGCCGCCGGGCACCGCCAGCAGCAGGCGGGCGCCGGCGAGGAGCGGCACGAAGAATTCCCAGATCGACGCGTCGAAGCTGAAGGGGGTCTTCTGGAAGACGACGGTGGCGGCGTCGGGCGGATAACGCCTCAGCATCCAGGCGATCTGGTTCGAGATGGCGCGATGGGTGATCGCCACTCCCTTCGGGCGGCCGGTCGATCCCGAGGTGTAGATGCAATAGGCCAGGTGGTCGGCAGCGAGCGGCGGGCCGTCGCCGGGCGCCGGCAGCACGGCCGGGGGCGGCCAGTCGCCGGTCAGGCAGCGCACCGTCGCGGCGGTCGCCGGCAGGCGGGCCGCGAGCCCGCGCTCGGCCAGCACGACGGCCGGGCGCGCATCGGCGAGCATGTGGGCGATGCGCTCGGCGGGGTAGTCGGGATCGACCGGAACGTACATCCCGCCGGCCTCGAGCGTGCCGAAGATCGCCTCGACCATGGCAAGCGAGCGCTCGAGGAAGAGCGCGACGCCCACGTCGGGACCGACGCCGAGCCGGCGCAGGGCGGCGCCCAGCCGGCCGGAGCGCCGGGCGAGCTCACCGTAGCTCAGGTGCTGGCCGCCGATCTGGGCAGCGATGCGGTCGGGAATGCGGGCCGCCTGGGCGAAGAACCGCCGGTGCAGGAACGGTGGATCCGGTTCGGCGGCCGCCGAGTCGTTCCATTCGACGAGCTGCGCCTGCCTGCCGGCCGCGGTCAGCAGGTCCACCGCCGCGAGCGGCGTCCGGGAATCGCGGGTGATCTCGTCCAGGGCCGCCGTGATCTGGGCCGCGAGGTGGCGGGCGTACGCCGCCGTGCCCCCGGCGCTCGCGGCGCGGACGGCGAGATCGAGGCCGCCGCCGTGGCGCTGGCAGGCGAGACCGGCGGTGCAGGGCTCGCCCGCGGTGCTCACGGCGTCGAGGAGCAGCGACACGGCGCCGGCGCCGGCAGCGGGCGGCAGCTCGTGGAGCTCGAAGCCGAACGGGAAGCGCTCCGCCGTGGCAAGCCACGAGCCCGCCGCCGCCAGGTCGTCCCAGCTGAAGCACTCCTGCCACTGCTGCCCGTCTCGCAGCTGCCGGCCCGCCGCAGCCAGGGCGTCGCCCACGGCGGCGCCGGGCGCCAGCTCGGCGGCGACCGGGAGATAGCGGCCGATCGCGCCGATCGCCGTCGCCAGCTCATGGTCGGTGCGGCCGTCGAAGTACACTCCGACGACCACGGCGGGATCGCCGCTGGCGCGCGTCAGCACCAGCTGCCAGGCGGTGAGGAGCACTGCCGCCAGCGGCACCCCGGCCGCGGCGGCGGTCTGCTCCGCCCGGTCCAGGAGGTCGCGGCCGATGCCGGCCCGGCAAGCCGAGGTGGGCGGCTCGGCGCCGGCGGCGCCGGCCAAGGGCAGACCCGCGGCGCCGCCGCCGGCCGGTAGCCGCGACCGCCAGTAGGCACGCCCCGGGGCGGCGTCCGCGGACGCCTGCAGGTCGTTCAACCAGCTGGCGATGAGCGGATACTGCAGCGGTTCGACGTCGTCGCCGCCGAAGGGCTGGAGGCCGCGCGCCAGCTCGCGCACCGCGACCGCCAGCGAGGGCCCGTCGGCGCAATAGGCCGAGGCGGTGAGCAGGAGGCGGTGCTCGCCTGCTGCCAGGCGCAGCAGGCGGGCGCGCAGGAGCGGCGCGGCGCCGGCGTCGAAGGGCCGCTCGCGCTCGGCGGCGGCGATCCAGTCGGCCTCGAGCCGCCGCGCGCCGGGCGGCAGGCCGGCAAGGTCGACCACCGGCAGGGCGAGGTCGCCGGCGGCGCACACGACCTGCACCGGCGCCGCGAAGCCCGGCGCCGCGAGCAGCGAGGTGCGCAGGCTCTCGTGGCGCTCGACCAGGCGGTTCAAGGCAGCGCGGAGCGCCCGCGGCGACAGCTCCCCGCGGGCCGCGATCGAGCCCTGGACGCAGGGCACCGGGCCGCCGTCCCGGCCCTCGAGCCGCCAGAGGCGCAGCTGCTGCGGCGACAGCGCGAAGCCCTGCAGCTTCTCCTGGATCATGGGGCTCGTTCGCTTCAGCCTCGCCGGTCTTCGGGCTCGCCCATCGCCGTGAGGATGCGGCGAGGCCCGGAGAAGGGGCGGCGGCCGTGCGCGACCAGCATGTTGTCCAGCATGAGGAGATCGCCCTGCTGCCAGGGGAAGGCCACCTCCTCCTGCGCGTAGGCGTCCCGCAGCGCGGCGGCCACCTCGTCCGCGATGGGCGTGCCGTCGCCGTAGTAGGTGTTGTACGGCAGGTCCTCGACTCCCAGGTCGGCCAGGAACGCCTCGCGGGTCTCCGGCTTGAGCGACGAGACGTGCCAGAAGGCGACGTGGTTGAACCACACCTCGTCGCCGCTCACCGGGTGGCGCGCCGTCGCGGGCCGCACCTGGCGGGTCCGCAGGCGGTCGCCGCTCTTCCACTCGAGCTGGATGCCGGCTTGGCGGCAATAGGCCTCCAGCGCGGCAGGTTCGTGCTGGCGGTAGGAGTGCTGCCAGCTCGGACCGAAGCCGTCGCCGAAGTTGCGGACCAGCATCCACCCGTGGCGCGCGAAGCGCTCGCGAATGGGCAGCGGGATGCGTTGCAGCACGCGCCGCACGTCGAAGATCGGGGTCTCGCCGCCCGCGGCCGGCGGCTGCACGCAGAAGAACCAGATCTTCCGCGGCCAGGTGGCGACGTAGCACAGCTCGTTGTGGGGCGCGATGGTCTCTTCGGCCGGGAACTCGGTCGAGGTGTAGACCTTGCCGCCCAGGTCGGTGCGCGGGGTCGCGCCTTCGAGGTAGTCGAGCAGCTCGACGCCCGTCGCTTGCAGGGCGCGGTCGAAGTCGGCCTGATCGCGCAGACCGAAGCCCCGAAAGAGGATCCCGCCGTGCACGAGCAGGGAGGACTCGACGAAGTCCCGATGTCCGGCGAGCCAGTGCGGGAGGTCGACCGACGGGACGGCGGGCTCGACGACCAGCGGCAGCCGCTGCTCGGGCATGAACAGGCCGGTCTTGATCCATTCCTGCTGCGTGTCGCCGATCGGCAGCGGCCGCAGCTGCTGGCGTCTCTGGGCCCACGCCCGGGCGGGGGCAGCGTCTTGGTTCGCGGTCATGTCAGTTCCTTTTCGAGTGTGGCGGGTGAGGCGGCAAGGCGCTGGCGCAGCAGCCTGCCGCGGCTTTCACGGAAGCGTCCGAGCGCCGCGGCGGTGCGCTCGCGGTCGGCGGCGCCCAGCATCGACGCGAGATCGTCGAGCCGGACCTCGGGGCGCACGGCGACCCGGGCGAGGACCAGCTCGAGATGGCCCCACAGCCGCTCGATGGTCGCCGCGTCGAAGAGGTCCGTCGAGTAGTGGCAGGAGCCCTGCAGGCCGGCTTCGGTGTCGAGCAGGTCGAGGATCAGGTCCAGCTTCGCGGTCTCGCTCGCCATCGCCCACGGCTCGATCACCAGCCCCGGCAGCTCGAGATCGCGCATCGGGAAGTTGTACAGATTGATCTTGGCCTGGATGATCGGCGGATAGGCGAGCGAGCGCGGCAGGCGCAGGCTTTCCACCAGGTGGTCATGCGGCAGGTCCTGGTGCGCGTAGGCGCCGAGCGTCGTGGCGGACGCCTGCCGCAGCAGCTCGGCGAACGTCGAGAGGCCCGCGAAGCGGGCGCGCAGCGGCAGCTGGTTGACGAAGCAGCCGATCAGCCCCTCGAGCTCCAGGCGGGTGCGGTTGGCCACGTCGGTGCCCACCACGAAATCGTCCTGGCCGCGGTACCAGTGGAGCAGCGCCTGGAAGGCGGCGAGGAGGATCATGAACAGAGTCACGCGCTCGCGCTGCTGCAGCTGCGCGAGCGCGGCGCGGAGACCGGCCGCAAAGCGCCAGCGCAAGCTGGCGCCACGGTGGCTGCGCAGCGGCGGCCGCAGCCGGTCGACGGGCATCTCGACGAGCGGCGGCGCGCCCTTGACCTGCTCCATCCAGTAGGCGAGCTGGAGCGCCTGTCCATCGCTCGCCGCCTGCCGTTGCTGCCACGCGGCGAAGTCGGCGTACTGCACCGGCAGCGGCGGCAAGCACGCCTCGCCGCCGGCAAGCCGGGCGCGGTAGAGCGCGGCGACCTCGCGCACCAGGATGCCCATCGACCAGCCGTCGCTCACGATGTGGTGCATGGCGAAGAAGGTCGCGTGCTCGGCGCTGCCGAGGCGCACCACGAGGCAGCGCAGCAGCGGCGCCCGGCCGAGGTCGAACGGCGCCCGCACCAGGTCCCGGCCGACCCGCGCCGCCTCGCGCTCGCGGCTGGCGGCGCCGAGCGCGGCGAGATCGACCACCGGCAGCGCCAGGGCGATCTCGGGCACGACCTCCTGGAACGGCATGCCCCGAGCCTCGACGAAGCGGGTGCGGAGGCTCTCGTGACGGCGAAGCAGGTCGTTCACGGTGGCCGTGAGCGCCGCGACGTCGAGGACCCCCGCCAGCCGCAGGGCGCTCGGGACGTTGTAGGAGGGATCGCCGGGGTGAAGGCGATCGAGGAACCAGAGCCGGCGCTGGGCCGCCGACAGCGGCAAGGGCTGGTCCCTGGGCACGCGGCGGATCGGCGGCTGGCGGTCCGGCTTGCCTCCCCGCAGCCTGGCCTCGAGGGTCGCGGCCAGACCGGCGACGGTCGGCGCGGCGAAGAGATCCAGCAGCGAGACCTCCGTCCCCAGGGCGGCGCGCAGCCGCGACACCGCCTGGGTGGCGAGCAGCGAGTGTCCGCCCAGCGCGAAGAAATCGTCGTGGGCGGCGATCCGCCGGCCAGGCAGCAGCTCGCTCCAGATCGCGGCCACCATCTCGCGCACCGGGGTGAGCGGCGGGAGCGGCGGCACCGCCGGCGCGGGCTCGCTCGCGGCGGCGGCGAGCAGGCGCCGGCGATCGACCTTGCCGTTGGCATTCAACGGCAGATCCGCCACCCGGATGAACGATTCCGGCACCATCGCCTCGGGCAGCCTGGCGAGCAGGTGCTGCCGGAGCTCGAGCGGCGCCGGCGCCGGTTCGGCCGCCACGAACCAGGCCGTCAGCCTGGCGTCGCCACGGTCGCCGGCCGGCGGCCCGTCGCGCCGCGCCAGCACGAAAGCCTGGCGCACGCCCGCGTGGGAGGCGAGCGCCGCGGCCACCTCGGCAGGCTCGACGCGCACGCCGCGCACGTTGGCCTGGTCGTCGGCGCGGCCCAGCAGCTCGACGGCGCCGTCCGGGAGGTAGCGTCCCAGGTCGCCGGTCCGGTAGAGGCGGGCGCCTGGCAGGCCAGGGCCGGGGTCCGGGGTGAAGCGCTCGGCCGTCGCCGCCGGATCCCCCAGGTAGCCGAACGCCAGGTGGGCGGTGCGGACCAGGATCTCGCCCGGCTCGCCGACGCCGGCGAGCCCGGACGCGGCCGCCACGAGGAGCTGCACGCCTTCGATGCCGCGGCCGATGGGCACCGCCGTGGCCGGCGCCGCCGCGGCGGCGCCGGCGTCATGCCACGCCATCGCCTGCGGCGTCTCGGTGGCGCCGTAGAAGTTGGCGCAGGTGACCCGCGGCGCGAGGTGCCGCAAGCGGGCGACGTGCCCATGGGTCAGGCGATCGCCGCCGAAGAAGGCATGGCGCAGCGCCGGCAGCCGCTCGTCCGCGGCGCCGGCGCACAGCAGGTCGGCCAGGCCGGGGGTGAGGTGGAGCACCGAGACCTCGTGCACGGCCAGCCAGCGCCGCAAGCGAGCAGGGTCGTGCTTGAGGCCGGGAGGGGGCACGCAGAGGGTGGCGCCGAGCCGCAGTGGAGTGAAGACGTCGCGCAGCAGCGGGTCGTGCGCCAACCCCGAGAGCATGGCGAAACGGTCGGCCGCGGCGAGCTCGAAGGTCGCCTCGTGCCAGCGCAGGAAGTGGGCCAGCGGGCCGTGGCCGGCAAGGATGCCGCGGGGCGCGCCGCCCGATCCCGAGGTGAAGATCAGGTACGCGAGATCGCCGCTTTGCCGCCGCGGCGCCGCCGGGGCAGCGGGTCGCGCAGGTCCCGGGCGCACGCCGGGCGGCGCTGCCGGCCCGGCGTCGATCCAGGCCGCGGGGTGCGCCGCCCGCAAGCCGCCGGCGAGGCGGACGGCGGGATGTTCCGGGTCGAGGATCAGGAAGGCCGCGCCGGCCCTGACGGCGCCGAGCAGGGCCACGACCAGCGCCGCGCCGGGGCCGGCGGCATCGATCGCCGCGAGATCGCCGGGGGCCACGCCGCGAGCGCGCAGCGCCGCAGCCAGGCGGCCGCTCTCCCGATCCAGCCCGCCGTAGGTCAGGCAACCGGCGGCGTCGACCACCGCGACGGCGTCGGGAGAACGCTCCAGGGCGGCGGCGAAGCTCCGGTCCACCGTCTGCTCGGCCACCGGGCCGGCGAGCGCCGCCGCCGGGTCAGGCAGCACCGCGCGGGCCGCCGCGGTCAGCAGCGAGTAGGCGCCGATCTCGGCCTCCGGCCGGGCCGCCGCCTGCTCGAGCAGCGCCTCCAGCTGGCGCGCCATCTCGGCGATGCGGGCGGCGTCGAAGAGGTCTGCGCGGTACGACCATTCGAGCCGGAGGTCTCCCTCCGACTCGGCCGCGTACAGGGTCAGGTCGAATTTCGCGGCCGCGCCGGTGACCGGAACCGGCTCGAACACCAGGCCGGAGAGGCGGATCTCCTCGACCGGCAGATTGAGCATGTTGAAGAAGACCTGGAAGAAAGGCGTCCGCCCGAGGCTGCGCGGCGGCGCCAGCTCGAGGACGAGCTGCTCGAAGGGCAGGTCCTGATGGACGTAGGCGTCCACGGCCACCTCCCGCACCCGTGCGAGCAGCTGCCGGAACGTCGGGGCGGTGGACAGATCGACGCGCAGGGGCAGGGTGTTGACGAACAGCCCGATCAGGCCCTCGGTCTCCGCTCGATTGCGCCCGGCGATGGGGGTGCCGACGCAGAGGTCGCGCTGGCCGGTGAGCCGGCTCAACTGGACCAGCCAGCCGGCGAGCAGGGTCATGAACAGCGTGACGCCGGCACCGCGGCCGAGCTCGAGCAGGCGCTGCGCCAGCCGCGGCTCGCACCGCGTCACGACGGTCGCGCTCGTGCCGCTCGAGCGCTCCGGCCGCGGCCGGTCGAGGGGCAGGTCGAGCGTCGCCGGCGCCTCGCCCAGCCGCTGCCGCCAGTGGCCGGCGAGCGCTGCCACGGCCTCTCCCCGCAGCGCCTGCCGCTGCCAGGCGGCGAAATCGGCATATTGCAGCGGCAGCTCGGGGAAGGGCGACGGCAGGCCGGCAAGGCCCGCCTGGTAGAGGGCGGCGAGCTCGCGCACGAAGATCGTGACCGACCAACCGTCGGAGACGATGTGGTGCATGGTGACCAGCAGCAGATGCTCGCCGGGCCCCAAGCGTGCGAGCATCGTGCGCAGCAGCGGTCCACGCGCGAGATCGAAGGGCAGCGCCGCTTCCTGCCGCGCCAGCGCCTGCGCCTGCGGCCGCCGCGCGACCGCCGGGAGGCCGGCCAGGTCGATCTGCCTCGGAGCGGACCGCGCCGCCGGCGCGATGGCGACCGCCGCCTCGCCGGCGCGGCCGGGGAACGTGGAGCGCAGCACCTGATGGCGCCGCACCACCTCCTGCAGAGCCGCGGCGAGGGCCGGCAACGACAGCGGCCCGCGCAGGCGGCAGACGAAGGGGATGTTGTAGGCGGCGCCGCCGGGCTCGAGCTGGTCGAGGAACCAGAGCCGCTCCTGCGCGAAGGAGAGCGGCGGCGGCGCGCCGGCCGGCAGCGGCGCGATCGCCGTCGCCGAGTGGTCGCGCGGCGCGCCCAGGGCCGCCTCGACCAGGCGCAGCATCCCGCCCAGGCTCGACTGCTCGAACAGGTCCCGCAGCGACAGCTCGACGCCCAGGACCTGGCGCAACCGCGACAGCAGCCGCGTCGCGAGCAGCGAGTGCCCGCCCAGGGCGAAGAAGTCGTCGCCACGCCGCACCGCGGGGACTCCGAGCACCTCCTGCCACAGCCCCGCCAGCAGCTCCTGGAGCGGTGCGCCCGGCGCTGCGCCGGCGGCGGTGCGCGCCGGCGTCCAGGCCGCCAGGGCACGACGGTCGAGCTTGCCGTTGGCGGTCGCCGGGAACCGCTCGACGGGCACGAACTGCGCCGGCACCATGTAATGCGGCAGGCGAGCGGCGACGAAGCCGGCGAGCTCCGCGGCAGCCGGCGGCGGGTGCCGGGCGGCGATGTAGAAGGCGGCCAGCTGCTGGTCGGAGCGGTTGGCGCCGCGTGCCAGGACGACCGCCTCGTGCACCCCCGGGTGCTCGCGCAGCGCCGCCTCGACCTCTCCGGTCTCGACCCGGAAACCGCGCACCTTCACCTGTTGATCGCGGCGGCCGAGGAACTCGAGATTGCCGTCGGGCAGATGGCGCGCGCGGTCACCCGTGCTGTACATCGCGCCGCCCGGCGCCGGGGCGAAGGGATCGGGCTGGAACTTCGCGGCGGTGAGGGCGGGATCGCCCCAGTAGCCCCACGCCAGGCAGTCGCCGCCGATGTAGAGGCCGCCGTCGACCCCGATGGCGCACGGTCTCAGCAGGTCGTCGAGGACGTGGTAGCGGGCCCGCTCGATCGGCCTGCCGTACGGGATGCTGATCCACCGGGGGTCGACGGCGCCGACCGGAAAGAAGTTGGACCAGACGACGGCCTCGGTCGCGCCGCCCAGGGCAACCACCCGCGCCGCCGGGAAGGTCGCGCCGGCTTGCGCCGGCAGCCCGAGCGGCACCCAGTCGCCGCTCAGCAGGACCAGGCGCAGGGGCGCCGGCAGAGCGGCCGGCGGCAGCAGCGGCTCGAGCTGTTGCCAGGCCGCGGGGGCCGAGTCCCAGAGCGTCACCTGGCCTGCTGCCAGCAACTCGACCAGGCGCGCCGGTTCCGCCAGCTCGGGCTCGGTCGCGATCCGCACCGCTCCGCCCGCGGCCAGGAGACCGAACACGTCGTAGACCGAGAGGTCGAAGCAGAGGGACGCCACGGCCAGCACGCGGTCGCCGCCGTCCACCGCGAACGTCCGGTTCACCCAGCGCACCAGGTTGACTGCCTGGCGATGGCGGACCGCCACGCCCTTGGGCGCGCCGGTCGAGCCGGAGGTGAAGATGACGTAGGCGAAGGCGCCGGGATCGACGCGGACCGAGCCGGGCGCCGCCGGCGCGGTGAGCGTGGACGAAGGTGCCGGCGGGAGCGGCGGCGGCGCCGCGGCGGGGCGATCGATCGCCAGGAGCTCCACCGGGTGCGCGAGCGCCGGCAGCAGCGACGCGAGCCGCGGGGCGAGCGCCGCCTTGGTGACCGCGGCGCGGACGGCGACCGCCTCGAGGATGGCGAGCAGACGGGGCGGCGGGTACGCCGGCTCGAGCGGCACGTAGGCGGCGCCGGCCGAGAGGATCGCGAGCAGGGCCGCCACCATCTCGACGTCGCGATCGAGGAGGACGGCGACGAAATCGCCGGGCCTGACCCCGCGGGCTGCCAGCCGAGCGGCCAGCCGGCCGGAGCGCGCCGCGAGCTCGCCGTAGGTGACGGCCCTCCGGCCGTCATCCACCGCCACCCGATCGGGAGCGAGCGCCGCCCGGCGTGCGACCAGCTCGTGCAGGCAGGCATCGTCCTCGACCGGCGACGCCGTGTCGTTCCATTCGAGAATCAGCTGGTGGCGCTCGGCGGCGGCCAGCGGTTGCAGCTCCTCGAGCCGCCGCCGGCCGGCCGGAGCGGCCGCCGCGCAGGCGGCGAGCAGCGCCGCGAGGTGCTGGACCAGCCGGCACGCCGTCGCCCGATCGAAGCGCGAGAGGTCGTAGAGCAGGCGCAGCGACAGCTCGTCGGGAGCCGCCGCCATCAGGGCCAGGGGGTAGTGGGGCTTCTGGAACGACCACGCGCTTCCCAGGGTCAGCCGGCGGTCCGTCCGCCCGTCGAGAGACGTCTCCACCGGGAAGTTCTCGAACGCCAGCAGGCTGTCGAACAGCGGTGTGCCGGCGGGCACCTCGCTCCACCGCTGCACGTCCACCAGCGGCGTGTGCTCGAAGCAGAACGCCTCGAGCTGCGCCTCCTGCAGCTCGCGCAGCCAGGCGTCCAGCCACTGCCGGGGCGCGACCCGGGCGCGGACGGGCACCGTGTTGGCCAGCACGCCCACCGTCTGCGACCAGGCCTCGGGCGCGGTGGAGCGGCCGGAGAGCGTGGCGCCGAACAGCAGGTCGCCGGCCCCCGTGTAGTGATGGAGCAGCAACGCCCAGACCGCCTGCATCACCAGGTTCAGCGTCGTCCGGGTCTGCCGCGTGAGTTGCCGCAGGGCGGCGGTGAGGCCGCGATCGAGGCCGTGCTGCTGCTCGGCGAAGCCCTGCCGCTGCTCGCCGAAGCTCAGGCGTTGCGGCAGGGTGGGCGGCGCGGCGAGCCCCGCCAGGGTGCGGCGCCAGAAGTCCTCCTCCGCCCGGCGGTCTTGGCCTTGGAGCCAAGCGACGTACTCGCCGAAGCCGCGTGCCGCGGGCAGGCGCGCCGGGCGCCCTTCACGGCCGGCGCGGTAGATCTCGAAGACGTCGGCCAGCAGCAGCGCGACCGACCAACCGTCCAGCAGCAGGTGGTGATAGCTGAAGAGGAAGTGGTAGCGGCCGCCACCGAGGTCCATCAAGCGCAGCCGCAGCAGGGGCGCGCGGTCGAGCCGGAAGCCGGCCCGCCGGTCGGCCGCGAGCAGGCTCTCGAGCGCCCGCGCCTGGGCGCTCGCTTCGAGGCCGCGCCAGTCGATCTCGCTCCAGGGCAGTGCGACACGGCGCAGGACGACCTGCAGCGGCTCTTTCCTCCCCTTCCAGGCGAAGGTGGTGCGCAGCACCGCATGGCGGTCGATCACCCTCGCCCAGGCGCGGCGCAGGCCATAGGCGTCCACCTCGCCGCGCAACTGCCAGCCAAGCTGCTGGAAGTAGAAACCCTCGGCCGGTGCGTAGAGAGCATGGAAGAGGATCCCCTGCTGCAGCGGCGAGAGCGGGTAGATGTCCTCCACCGCCGGCCCGCTGCTTCCGGACCTCGCCGCCCGATCCGCATCGCCGGCGGGCTCGCCGCTCATCTCGCCCTCGTGCCGATCTCCGCGATCTTGGCGGCGAGGCGCTCGGCATCGAAGTGGACCTCCTGGTCGGGGCTGCGGTTGTTCATCATCATCGTGGCCGCCGGCGCCTCCGCGGTCCACCGCACGCCTGGCGCGAACAGCAGGAACACGTCCCATGCCGGCGAGGCGGTGAAGCCGAGCTGGCGCCGGAACGCGGTCCCTGCGTAACGGCTCTCCGACCAGAACTGCTTGGCGCGAGGATCGTCTCGAAGCAGCAGCGACGCGGCCCCGGCCCCCGTGTCGTGATCGCGCCCCTGCGCGGGTTCCCAGACCACGAAGACGCGGAGATCCGGAAAGCGGCCGGGCGCCAGCAGGTAGCGCTGCACCATCAGAGCGCTGGCCTTGCAGTCGTGGCAGGTGGGCGAGAGCACCACCAGGAGCCTGGGGTGGCGCTGCTCGTCGTTGAAGACTTGCCGCAGCTCGGCCCCGTCCGCATCGAGGCTGCGCAGCTTCAGGGCCGCGGACCGCAGCCCCTGCGGAGCGCGCCAGAAGCGGCAGAGCAGGGTCCGCCCGCTCTCGCTGAAGTTGCCGGAGATCGAATCGTCGCCGAGGTAGCCGACGAACCGGGATTCGCCGGAGGCGTCCTTGTAGAGGAAGCTCACCTTCTGGTCCTCCACCTCGAGGTCGTCGAGCCGCCGGTGGTCGATGCCCTGCGTCGGCACGGACAGGTAGCCGGCCCACCGCTGCGACTCGCCGACGATCTCCAGGGTCAGGTCGAGCTCGGCGCGTCCAGGTTGCTCGACGACGATGCCGTCCCAGTGCCCGGCGGCTCCCGGCGCGGCCGCCGTCGCGGCGGCGGCGGCACCCGCGGCGACGATCAGGATGCAGGCCAGGGCCCAGCCGGCGGCGGTGCGAAGGTTCATGATGGCTCCTTTCAAACGCAGTCCGTGTAACCAAGCGTCAATCGTCGCCGTCGCTCCGGAGCTGTGCCATCAGCTCGCCGAGATCGTCGGCGCTGAGGCCGGCTTGCGGGAAGTCGGCCGGGGTGTAGGGTTGCGGGCTCGGCGTGCGCGCACGCGCGGCGAGGCGGCTCAGCTCTTCGATCATGGCGGCGGCGAGGCGCTCGATCGTCGTCCGCAGGTGCAGCGTCGCGCTGTAGGTCCACGCCAGATGCAGCTCGCCGCCGAAGACGCGCGCGTTGACGTCGAGGAGATGGCTGCGCGGTCCCCGCGAAGACACGCTGTCGCCGCTGCTCTCCGGCGCTGCGGCGAAGCGCGAGCCGGAGCGCAGCGCGTGGTCCATCTGGCCGAGATAGAGGAGCTTCACCTCCGCCCCCGGCAGGGCCGCGAGCCTGGCGGCGGCGGCGAGGTCACTCGCCGCGAAACGCAGCAGGCCGAAGCCGGTGCCGCGGGATGGGCAGGCTTGCACCTGCTCCTTGACGCGCCGCAGGCCGGCGGTCTCGTCGTCGACTTCCGGCAGCTCGAGCAGGAGCGGGAAGAGCGTGGTGAACCAGCCCACCGTGCGCGACAGGTCGGCGCCGTCGAAGATCGGCTCCCGGCCGTGTCCCTCCATCTCGACGAGCAGCCGCCGCCTGCCCGTCCAGCGCCGGAAGGCCCGCGCCAGGGCCGTCAGCAGTAGGACCTGCATGTCGGCGTGCAGCGCCTCCGGCGCCTCGCGCAGGAGGCGCTGGGTGTCCGCGTGGCCGAGGTGCGTCTGCACCGTGCGGGCAGCGGCCGTCCGATTGGCGCCGCCCGGGAAGTCGACCGGCAGCCGCTCGACGTCGTGGCGGGGAGGCGCCAGCCAGTAGTCGAGCTCGCGCGCCACCGCGGCGGAGCAAGCGTGCTCACGCAGCCCCAGCGCCCAGTCGAGGAAGGAGGTCGACGGCGGTTGCAGCTCGACGCGCCCCGTCGCGCCGTACTGGTCGAGAGCGTCCTCGAGGTCCTCGAGGAGGATGCGCCAGGAGACGGCGTCGACCACGAGATGGTGGGCCACTAGGAGGAGGCGGGCCGGTTCGGCGTTCCCCCAGCGGAAGAGCACGGTGCGCACCAACGGCCCGCGGCCGAGATCGAGAGCGCCCTGGGCGGCGGTGGCGCACGTCTCGAGCGTCCTGGCGCGGACGCCGGCCGGCAGGCGTGAGAGGTCGACCACGGCGGCGGGCGGTGCGGCGGCGGGCGCCGCGGCGACCGCCGTCCACTCGCCGCCGTCGTCGTGGAAGCGCAGCCGCAGCGCCTCGTGCTGCTCGAGGATGGCAGCGAGAGCCGCGCGCAGCGCCGGTGGGTCGATCGGCAGCTGCGACTGGATCAGGACGGCCTGGTTCCAGTGGTGGCGGTCCGGCAGGGGAAGGGTGAAGAACCAGCGCTGGATCGGAGTGAGGGGCAGCGGGGTGGCGGACGCCGGCCGCGGCCTGGCGGCGAGGGATGCGCTCGCGCTGGTCGCCACCGCGGCCAGCTGTTCGATCGTCTGCGCCTCGAAGACCTGCCTGGGGGTAAGGGCCAGGCCGCGCTTGCGGGCGCGGGCGACCACCTGCAGGCCGACGATCGAGTCGCCGCCCAGGGCGAAGAAGCTCTCGTCGACCCCGATCGCCTCGATGCCCAGCAACTCCTGCCAGATGGCGGCCAGGACCTGCTCCGGCGCCGTGCGCGGTGGCCGGTGGGACCTGCCTGCCGGCCGCGCCAGGGCCGGTTGGACGCGCGGCGCCGGCGGCAGCTCCGGCGGCACCGCCCGGGCCTCGCGGCGGGCGGCCTGCAAGTCCCGCGTCGACACCACGATGCGCGGCAGCGCGGCAGCGACGGAGCGCTGCAAGACCTCGATCCCTTCGGCGGAGCTGAGGCCGGTGGGGAACGCCTCCTCCGGCCGCCGTCCGAGCGCGGCGGCGGCCTCGGCCGACATGCCGGTCTCGCGCCAGGTGTCCCAGTCGATGGCGACCACGGCCGTCCGCGGGTGCTGCCGGCGGAGCTGGTAGGCGAGAGCGCCGAGGAAGGCGTTGCCGGCGACATAGTCGGAGCGGCCGGGTCCGCCGAGGACGGTGCGCAGGGAGGAGAAGAGGACCAGGAAGTCGAGCGTCTCGAGGTCGAAGGCCGCGGCCAGGTTGCGCGCTCCGCGGACCTTGGGCGCGAGGCCGGCGTGCGCGATGTCGTCCGTCTTGGCGGCCAGGAGGCCGCTCGCCGGCACCCCGGCGGAGTGGAGGATGCCGTGCACCGCGCCGAAGCGGGCGTGGGCCCGGTGGACCAGCTGGTGGACCTGCGCCGGATCGGCGACGTCGGCCGCCAGCGCCAGGACCTCGGCGCCGGCGGCTTCCAGGGCAGCCAGGCGCAGCAGGCGGGTGCGCTGCGGGTGCGCGGGCGGCAGGCGCTCGATCTCCTCGCCGCGCTCGGCCGCGGGCGGCACCGGGGAGCGCCCGACGAGCACGAGACGCGCCCCGGCGGTGGAGTGAAGGTGCCGGGCGATCTCGAAGCCGATGCCGCCCAGGCCGCCGGTGACGAGATAGACGCCGCCCTGGCGCCAGGGCAGGGAGCGTGCCGCGAACGCCGGCGGCTGCAACGGCGCATAGGTCTCGCTCCACCGGTTGCCGCGGCGGTAGGCCACGGCTTCCTCCTCGCCGTCGAGCAGCATCTCGTCGAGCAGGCAGCAGGCCAGATCGTGAAGCTGCGGTGGGCCGGCGCCCAGCTCGACCGGGGAGAGGTCGATGCTGCGGCAGCTGAAGCGAGGCGCCTCGCTCGGCAGGCAGCGGCAGAGGCCGAGAAGGAGGGCCTGCTGGGGGTCCAGATCCTCGTCCCCCGTGACCTCCTGCAGTCCGGCGGAGACCAGCCCCAGATGGAGCGGAGAGCGGTTCTCCGGGTCGCCGGCGGCAAGCGCCTGGACCAGGTGGAGGAGGTCGTGGCAATAGAGGTCCGGCACGTTCGCCGGTGCCCCGCCGGCCGCCGCCAGGCTCCAGAGGTAGAGCACGAAGACCGGGTTGATCCCCTCCTCGCGCAGCCTGCCGAGCAGCGCCTCGCAGTCACCGGCGTGATGGAGACGGACGGTGAAGTCGCATGCCGTTCGCGACGGCGCCGGTCCGGGGCTCACGAAGACGGCACGCTGACCCCGCTGGTCGAGCGCGCGCCGGAGAGCCCCGGCGAGGGAGCCGGGATGGGCGAAGACCAGCCAGGCTCCCTCGCCGCGGCGGTGCCGGGAAGGGAGCAGGGCGGCGGGCGCCGTCTGCTGCCAGGCCGGTTGGTGGTACCAGCTCTCGCTCCGCGCGCCGCCCGCCTCCGGCCGGCCGTCGAGCCGGCAGGCTGCGGCGGTGGTATCGATCCAGTGCCGCCGGCGTTCGAAGGGATAGGTCGGCAGGCTGATCCGCCGCCGCCCTTCGCCGGCCTGCCAGCCGTGCCAGTCGATGGTGACGCCTGCCAGCCACAGGCGGCCCATCGCCGACAGGAGCGGCACGAAGCCGCGCTCCGGCCGTGCGGGGTCGGCGAGCGATGCGAGGACCTGACGGCCGTGCATCGCCGGGTCGCGCCGGGCCACGGCGCTCAGGGTGCGGCCGGGGCCGACCTCGAGGAAAATGGCTCGTGGATCCTCGGCCGCGCGCCGCAGGGCGGCGCCGAAGCGGACCGGAGCGCGCAGTTGCCGCACCCAGTAATCCGGCCGGGTTGCCTCGTCGTCCGGTAACACGTCGCCGGTGACGGCGGAGACGATCGGCAGCCGCGGCGGTTGCAGCGGGACACCCTCCACGACGGTGCGGAAGCGGTCGAGAATCGGGTCCACCAGTGCACAGTGAAAGGCGTGCGAGGTCGCCAGGCGGCGCACGGCGATCTCGCGCGCCGCCAGGTGGCGCTCGAACGCCTCGATCGCGTCGCAGGGCCCGGCGACCACGGAGCGCTCGGGACCATTGGCCGCCGCGAGCGACAGCTCCGCCGGCAGGAGCGCCTCGAGCTCGGGCTCGGACAGCGGCACCGCGAGCATGGCTCCGGGCGGGCAGGAGGCCATCAGCCTGCCGCGCGCCGCCACCAGGGCGAGGGCATCCTGGAAGCTGAAGACTCCTGCCATGCAGGCGGCCACGTATTCGCCCAGGCTGTGCCCGATCATCCGCGCCGGGGTGACGCCGCATCGCCGCCAGAGGCGGGCGACGGCGTAGGCGATCAGGAAGAGAGCGGGTTGCGCGACGGCGGTCGAACGCAGCTCGCCGGCCGCGCGGCCCTCGTCGCCGGCGGGCGGGAAGAGGAGCCGGCGGAGGTCGAGACCCAGCGCGGGGACGAGCAGCTCCGCCCCCTGGTCGACGAGGTCGCGAACGAGCGCCTCGTCGCGGTAGAGCTCGCGTCCCATCCGGAGGTGCTGCGCTCCCTGGCCCGGGAACAGGAAGACGACGGTAGGCTCGCCGTCGCCCGCCTGTCCGGCGGCCGCCTGCATGGAGGCGGTGTCGGCGAGCGCCGCGGCGGCTTCCGTGGCGGTGGCGCAGGGCAGCACCAGGCGGTGTCTCCAGGGCTTGCGACCCACCTGCAAGGTGTAGGCGACGTCGGCGAGCGGTGCATCAGGCCGCTGCCGCAGGTGGGCGGCGAGCTCGGCGCGCGCCGTCGCCAGGGCCGACGGGCTGCGAGCCGAGAGGACCAGGAGGTGGCATGGCCGGGCCGGCGCCGCCGGCGCCGCCACGGGCGCTTCTTCGACGATCACGTGCGCGTTGGTGCCGCCGATGCCGAAGGAGCTGACGCCGGCGCGGAGCGGGCCGGTCGAGCGCCATTCGCCGAGCGTGGGGAGCAGGCGGAGCGGGCCCGCGGCGAAATCGATGGCCGGGTTCGGCGGCTCGCAATGGAGCGTCGGCGGCAGCTCCCGGTGCTGCAGCGCCAGGACCGTCTTGATCAGCCCGGCGATTCCGGCGGCGGCATCGAGGTGGCCGATGTTGCTCTTGATCGAGCCCAGGGCGCAGGACCCTGGCGTTGCCCGGGCGCCTCCCAGCGCGCGCGACAGCGCGGCCACCTCCACCGGGTCTCCCAGCGCCGTACCGGTGCCGTGCGCCTCGACGTAACTCAAGCTGTCGGCGGCGACCCCTGCCGCCGCCAGCGCCTCGGCGATCACCTGCGCCTGCCCGTCGACGCCGGGGGCGGCGTATCCCACCTTGAGGGCGCCGTCGTTGTTGACCGCCGACCCCTTGATGACGGCCCTGATGCAGTCGCCGTCGGCCACCGCGTCGGCCAGCCGCTTGAGCACGACGAGCCCCAGACCGTTGCCGCTCACCGTCCCCTGCGCCAGCGCCGAGAAAGGGCGGCAGTGACCGTCGGGCGAGGCGATACCACCCTCCTGGTACACGTAACCGGCGCGTTGCGGCAGGCGGATGGCGACGCCGCCCGCCAGCGCCATGGCGCACTCGCCTTGCAGCAGGCTGCGGCAGGCCGCGTGGACGGCGACCAGCGAGGAGGAGCAGGCGGTCTGGACGGCGACGCTCGGCCCGGTGAAGTTCAACTTGTACGAGATCCGGCTGGCCAGGAAATCCTTGTCATTGCTGAGGACGAGCTGCATCTCGTGCCCGGCAGCGAGGTCCGGACGCCCGGCGAGCTGGAACCAGTAGCGATTGAGGCTGCTGCCGGCGAAGACACCGACGCGCCGGGCGCCGACCCCCGGCGCGTAGCCGGCGTCCTCGAGCGCGGACCAGGCCAGCTCGAGCATCAGCCGCTGCTGCGGATCGGTGAGCTCCGCTTCGCGCGGGCTCATGCCGAAGAAATCGGCATCGAAGAGCTCGACGCCGGCGAGCTCGCCGCCGGCCGCGACATAGTCGGGGCGGCCGAGGAGCGCGGCGTCGACGCCGGCCGCGGCCAGCTCCTGGCGCGAGAAGGAGCGGATCGTCTCGCGGCCGGCGCGGAGGTTCTGCCAGAGCTCGGCGACCGTGTCGGCGCCGGGAAACCGTCCGGCAAGCCCGATGATCGCGACGTCGTGGTCGACCTGCCATGGCGGCCGCGCCAGGGGCGCCGGGGAAGGGGTGCCGGCCGTGGCGACCAGCGCCGCCTGGCTGGCCACGGTCGGGTGCTGGAAGAGGTCGATCGCGGAGATCTCGCGGCCGAAGCGCCGGCGCAGCCGCTCCTGCAGCTCGACGAGCAGGAGGGAGTTGCCGCCGAGGTCGAAGAAATTCTCCTCCGTGCCGACCGCGTCGCGCCGCAGCACCTGCCGCCAGAGCGCGGCGACCTCGCCGGCGACGGCCCCGTCGGGCGGGTTGGCCTCGAGCTCCGGCGGCTCTGCCGGGCGCGGCAGCCGGGCGCGGTCGACCTTGCCGTTGCGCGTCAGCGGCAGGTCGGGGAGCAAGACGTACGCCGCCGGCACCATGGCGGCGGGCAGGCGGGCGGCAAGAAAGCCGCGCAGCTCCTCCGGGGCCGGTGGCTCGCCGTCGAGCGGTACCGCGAAGGCAGCCAGCTCCAGGTGGCCGGCGCGCGAGGGGAAGGCGGCGACGGCCGCCGCCCGCAAGCGCGGGTGCTGGGCCAGGGCGGCCTCCACCTCCTCGAGCTCGACGCGGTGGCCGCGGATCTTGACCTGGGAGTCGCGGCGGCCGACGTAGACCAGGATGCCGTCGGAGCGCCGGCGGCCCAGGTCGCCGCTGCGATAGAGGCGCGCGCCCGGCGTGGCGCTGAAGGGATCGGGCACGAATCGCTCCGCCGTGAGGTCCGGCCTCCCGAGATAGCCGCGTCCGACCCCCGCACCGCCGATCAGCAACTCGCCGAGCGCTCCCAGGGGGGCAAGGTGCAGGGCGGGGTCGACCACGTGCAAGGTGGTGGCGGCGATCGGCTTGCCGATCGGCACCACCCCCGGCGCCGGCGGACCGTCGCCGGGCACCTCGTAGACCGCGCAGCCCACCACCGTCTCCGTCGGGCCGTACTCGTTGATCAGCCGGCTGCCGGGAGCCAGCTCGCGCAGCCAGGCGATGGTCTCGGCCCGCAGTGCCTCGCCGCCGATCACGAAGCACGCGGCCCGGCCGGCGGTCTGCTCGGGAGCGATCAGCCAGCGCAGGAGCTCGAGATGGGCCGGCGTGAGCTTGACCAGCGAGAAGCCCGGATGGTCGAGCAGGCCGCGGCTCAGCGCCTCGAGGCCGTGCTCTTCCGGCAGCAGCACGACGCTGGCTCCGGCGGCGAGCGGCGTCAGCAGCGCGGTCACGGTCAAGTCGAAGCCGAGCGGCGAGTGGACCGGGGCCCCCAGGCCGCCGGCCGCGACGCGATAGAAGCCGGCGCTGAAGCGGAGATAGTTGCAGAGCGCCGCGTGGGAGATCATGACGCCCTTGGGCTCGCCGGTCGTCCCCGAGGTGAAGAGGACGTAGGCCAGGTTCTGCGCCACGGCCAGCGGCGCCGGCGCAGTGTCGTCGCGCGGGCTCTCGCTCGGCTCGGCGGCCGTCTCGATCCAGTCGTCGATCCACTCGACGCCGGCGGGCACCGCGAGACCGCCGGCACCGTGCTGGGCGAGGACGACCCGGCAACCGGCGTGGCCAAGGCGCCAGAGGCGCTGCGCCGGCGGATGGTCGAGATCGAGCGGCAGGTAGGCGCCGCCCGCCTTCCACACGGCGAGCATCGCGATCACCAGCGCCGGGCTGCGACGGAGGTGCAGGGCGACGATGGACTCGGCGCCGACGCCGTGGCGGCGGAGGCGGCGTGCCAGCCGGTTCGCGCGACGTTCGAGCTCGCCGAAGCTCAGCTCGCCGCCAGCCCAGGAGATCGCGGTCCCGCGCGGCGTGCGGCGGGCCTGCTCGGCGATGAGCTGGTGGGCGCAGGACGGTTCGTCGCGCGAGGCGGGGGAATTCCATTCCCGCTCGAGCTGGTGCGCCTCCGGCGGGCTGAGCAGCGGCAGGTCGGCGAGCGGGACCGCCGGCGCCGCGGCCGCGCCGCGGAGCAGCGCCTCCCAGTGACCGCGCAGGCGCGCGATCGTGGTGCGGTCGAAGAGGTCGGTGGCGTACTCGAAGACGCCGGCGGTCTCCCCCTCGCGGCTCTCGATCAGCAGGCTGAGCTCGAACTTCGCGTTGACGGAGTCCAGCGCGAGCGGCCGCGGGTGCAGCTCCGCCAGCTCGGGGGGCGCGGCGGCGGCGTGCTGAAAGGCGAAGACGACCTGGAACAGCGGCTGCCGGCGGAGATCGCGCGACAGGGGCAGCTCGTCGAGCAGCTTCTCGAAGGGCAGATCCTGGTGGGCGTAGGCCTCCAGGGCCACCTGGCGGGCCCGGGCGAGAGCCTGCTGGAAGCTGTCGCCGCGGTCGAGCCGGACCCGCAGGACGAGCATGTTGACGAAGAAACCGAGGAGCGGTTCGAGCTGCAGGTGATGGCGATTGGCGATCGGCGAGCCGACGGCGACGTCGCCGTGGCCGCTGTAGCGGTAGAGGATCGCGTCGAGCGCCGTCAGCAGGACCATGAACGGGGTGGCCAGGTGGTGCTGCGCCAGGCCGCGGATCTCACCGTGCAGGGACGGCGGCAGCAGGAAGGTGAGCCCGGCGCCGCGATGGCTGGGAGCGGCGGGTCGCGCCCGGTCGGTCGGCAGCTCGGCCGCGTGGCAGCCCTCGAGCTGCCGCCGCCAGTAGCCGAGCAGGGATTCCAGGATCTCGCCGCGCAGGTAACGGCGCTGCCAGAGCGCGAAGTCCGCGTATTGAACGGCGAGCTCGGGAAGGGCGGCGGCAGCGCCGCGGCGGAGCGCGGAATAGATGGCGAGCAGCTCGCGCACCAGCAGCTCGCGCGACCAGGCATCCGACACGATGTGATGCAGGCTGAGCAGCAGGGTCCAGCTGGCCTCGCCTTGCCGGACGACGCAGGCCCGCCAGGGGAGGTCCGAGCCCAGGTCGAAGGACCGTTGCGTCGCGGCCAGGGCGAGGCGCAGGGTCTCGCCGGCTGCCGCGTCGGCGCCATGCCTGCCGCCGGCGAGGCCGCGCAGGTCGACGACCGGCAGGAAGGCCCGCGGGGCGGGCAGCAGCTGCACGCGCGGGCTGCCGTCGCGGCTGGGATAGCAGGTGCGCAGCACCTCGTGGCGGCGAGCCACCTCGGCCAGCGCGCGACCGAGCAGGTCCGGCGCCAGCGGACCGCTGAGGTCGGCGAAGTAGTGCAGCAGGTAGGCCGTGGGGCGCAGGGCGAGCCGGTCGAGGACCCACAGCCGCTCCTGGGCGAAGGACAGCGGCAGGGGTTCGTCCTCGGCGCGGTGGCGGGTGATCGCAGGCGGGGCGGCGCACGGGCCGGAGGCGAGGATCGCCGCCAATTGCTCGGCCTGACCGGCGATGGTGGGAGCGTCGAGCAGCAGCCGCAGGGGCACCGAGCACCCCAGGGCCCCGCTCAGCCGCGAGGCGATCTGGGTCGCGAGCAGGGAATGCCCGCCGGCGGAGAAGAAGCTCTCGTCCACCCCCACCTCGTCGCGTTGCAGGATCGCGCACCAGGCCGCGGCGACGATCTCTTCGAGCGCGGTGGCCGCGCGGCGCCCCGGGGCGGTGAGCGGCCGCGCGCCGGCAGGGGGAAGCCGCGAGCGGTCGAGCTTGCCGTTCGCGGTCAGCGGCAGGGCCGGGAGGAAGAGGATGGAGTCCGGCACCATGGCGGGCGGCAAGTGGTCGGCCAGGTAGCGTCGGATCTCCGGGGGGCCCGGCGGCTCGCCCTGCGCGACGACGTACGCGACGAGCCGGTTGCCGATCGCTTCGCCCTGATCGGCCACGGCGACCGCGCAGGCTGCGACCGCGGGGTGCCGCCGCAGTAAGGCCTCGATGCCCTCCGGCTCGACGCGGAAGCCGCGGACGCGAACCTGCTGATCGATGCGGCCGAGGAACTCCAGGCGCCCGTCGTCGCGCCGCCGCACGAGGTCGCCGGTGCGGTACCGGCGAGCGCCGGCGTCCGCGCGCCCGGAGGCGGGAAGGAACCTCTCCGCCGTCAGGTCGGGGTGGCCGAGATAGCCGCGCGCCACCGTCCCGCCGCTCACGTACAGCTCCCCCGCGACGCCCGGCGGCTGCAGCTGCTGCGAGCGGTCGAGGATCGAGCAGATCGCGCCGGGCAGGGGCCGCCCGAGCGGGACGCTGCGCTGCGCACCGTCGGTCGCGGCGTCGATCCGCCCGGCGATCACCCCGACCGTGGTCTCCGTCGGCCCGTAGTGATTGAAGAGGCTGCAGGCCGGTGCGAGCTCGGCGACGCGCCGGATCAGCCGCGGGTCGCAGGCCTCGCCGCCGAGCAGCAGCAGGCGCCGCGGCAAGATGGCCTGGGGACGCGTCGCGGCGAGGAGGGCGCGCAGGTGCGAGGGCACCAGCTTGAGCACGTCGACCGGGTGGCGCTCGAAGGTGTCGGCCAGCCGCTCGGCATCCAGCGCCAGGTCGGCGCCCAGCACGTTGAGACAGCCGCCGGTGGCGAGTGCGGCGAAGATCGTGGTGTTGCCGAGATCGGCCGCCAGGGTCGAGAGTAGGGCGAAGCTCCCTCCGGCCAGCGGCGGCACGCTCGCGAGGACGGCGGCGAGATAGCGCGCGAGATGGACTCTCTCCACGCCGATGCCCTTGGGCAGGCCTGTCGATCCCGAGGTGTGGATCACGTAGGCCAGCGCCTGATCGGGGATCGCCAGCGCCAGGTCCGCCGGCGACTCGCGCGCGAGGGCGGCGCGGACCGCCGCCGAGTCGAGAGCGATCCTCTTCTCCACCGCGCCGGGGAGCTCGGCAGCCAGCGCTTCCGAGGTCAGCGCGACGCGCGCTCCGACCTCGTCGAGCAGCTTGGCCAGGCGCGCCGCCGAGAGCGGCGGCTCGATCGGAACGTAGGCGCCGCCGGCCTTGAGCACGGCCAGGATGGCGAGCACCGCCGGCGCCGAGCGCTCGAGGAAGAGCGCCACCGGGATCTCGGGGCCGACTCCCTGGGCGACCAGGAGGCGCGCCAGCCGGTTGGCACGCGCATTGAGCTCGCCGAAGCTCCAGGCGACCTCGCCGTCGCGCAGGGCGGGAGCTTGCGGGGTGTGCGCCGCCCAGCTCTCGAAGCGCTCCAGGAAGGACGGCACCGGCAGGGCGCGGTGCCGTTCGGCGCCGGCTTCCACCAGCAGCTGGTGGCGCTCCCCGGCTCCCAGCAGCGACAGCTCCGAGATCGGCTGCCGCGGAGAGGCGACGGCGTTCGCGAGCAGCGTCTCGAGATGGCGCAGGGCGCGCAGGCAGGTGCTCGGACGGAACAGGTCGGCGCGGTACTCCAGCTCGAGCTGGAAGGCAGCGTCGTCGCCGCGGCCGTAGACGATCCAATCGAAGCGCGTGGCGCTGGGCGTGACCGGCAGCGAGCGGAGCGAGAGACCGCCGAGATCGAGGTCCTGCGACGGCAGGTTCTGCAAGGTGAGCAGCACGCTGAACAGCGGCGTCTCGCCGCCTCGGCGGTCGGGCTGCAGCGCCTCGACCAGCTTCTCGAAGGGAAGCTCCTGGTGGGCGAGGGCGGCGAGCGCCACCTCGTGCACGCGCGCCAGGAGCTCGGCGAAGGTTGGTCCTCCCGACAGGCTGGTGCGCAGGACGAGCGTGTTGACGAAGAACCCGATCAGGCGCTCCAGCTCGACGCGCGTGCGCCCGGCGACCGGCGAGCCGATGGCCACCTCGTCGCGGCCGTGGGTGCGGGAGAGGAGGAGGTCGAGCGCCGCCGTCAGGACGACGAACGGCGTGACCCCCTGGTGGCGGGCCAGGTCGTGCATCGCGGCGACCAGCGACGGTTCGAGGACCACGCACTCCCTGCCGCAGCCGGAGCGCGGGCCCTCTCCGGGGCTGCGATCGCGCGCCAAGGCCAGGGGCTCGAGGCCGGCCAGGCGGCTCCGCCAGTGCTCGATCTCGCGCTCGAGTCGAGCGCCGGAGATGCGCTGGCGCTGCCAGGCGGCGAAGTCGGCGTACTGGATGGGCAGGGCTGGAAGCGAGAGCTGCCCGCCGGCGCACATGGCGCCGTAGGCGGCCGAGACCTCCTCGATCCAGATCGACATCGACCAGGCGTCAGCCGCGATGTGGTGGACCACGAGCAGCAGGACACAGCGGTCGTCTGCCAGGCGGAACAGGGTGGCGTGGAAGATCGGACCCAGCGCCAGATCGAACGGCCGGTCGATGCGTTCGGCGAGCAGCCGGTCGAGCACCCTGCGGGCGGCGTCGGCCGGCAGTCCGGACAGGTCGAGCAGCGGCAGCTGCAACCGGGTGTCCGCGGCGGCCAGGATCCTCTGCGCGGGCAGGCCGTCGTGGTCCTCGAAGACGGTGCGCAGCGTCTCGTGGCGTCGCACGACTTCGCCCAGCGCGGCGGCGAGCGCACCCGGCGACAGGCGTCCGCGCAGCTCGACGGCGGTCGGCACGTTGTAGCGCGGGCTCAGCGGTTCGAGCTGATGCAGGAACCAGAGCCTCTGCTGCGCGAACGATGCCATCGTGCGCTCGCCGGGGCGGGCTCGGCGCGGGATGGGCAGGCGGTCCGGGTCGAGCCCCTGCTCGGCAAGGAGCAGGTCGAGCAGCTCCCGCTGTTGCGGGGAGAGCGCGGCGAGGGCAGCGAGCTCGCCCACCCCGCCGGTGGCCGGCGCGAAGGGCACGGGATGCCCGGGTGCCTCCCGGCTCGCCCGCTCGCTCATCGCCGGCTCGCCTCCGGCGAGGCGCCCCGCCCACGTTGGCGCAGCTGAGCCTCGACCTGGGCTGGAGTCAGCGCGCTCACCCGCAGGAGGAGGTCCGCGATGTGCCGGTCCAGACCGGCCTCCTGGCGCCGCAGCTCGTCGACACGGGCGCTCAGCGCCGCGAGGACCGGGTATTCGAAGAGCGCGCGCAGTGGCAGCTCGACGCCGAAGTCGCTGCGCACCCGGTTCAGCAGGCGCGTGGCAAGGAGCGAATGGCCGCCGATCTCGAAGAAGTTGTCCTGGGCCCCCACCTCCGGGGCGGCGAGCAGCTCCTGCCAGAGTCGAGTCATGCCCTGTTCGGTGGGAGTCCTCGGCGCCTGATGCTCGCGGCGGCGGCGCAGGTCGCCGGTGTCGAGCTGCGCCAGCGCGCCGCGGTCCAGCTTGCGCGTGCGGGTGCGCGGCAGCTCGACCAGCGGCAGGAAGACGGCCGGGACATACGCCGGCGGCAGGCTGCGGCGGGCCAGTGCCAGAAGACCCGAGGCCAGGGTGGCCCGGTCCTCGCCGGGATCGCGCGGGACGTACCAGACGACGAGCTGCTGGTCCCCTCCCGCCACCGTGCGCACCGCCGCGGCGCATTCGACGACCTGCGGATGGCGGGCGACGGCACGCTCGACCTCCTCGAGCTCGATGCGCACGCCGTGCAGCTTGATCTGGGCGTCGGTCCGCCCTTCGAAGCGCAGGGTGCCATCCGGCAGCCAGCGGCCGTGATCGCCGGTGCGGTAGGCAACTCCCGGGCTGCCGTCGTGGAGCGAGCAGCCGAGGAAGGCAGCGCGTCTGGCTGCGAGGTCGAGGTACCCGGTGGCGAGATAGCGGCTGCGCATCCGGATCTCGCCGCGCACGCCGATGGGGCAGGGCTGCTCGGCGCGATCGGCGAGCCAGATCTCGCGCCCGTGGATCGGACGCCCGATCGGCACGAAGTCGGCGCGCGCCGCGCCTGGCGAGAGCTCGTGCCAGGTGGCCAGGACGGATTCGGTCGGCCCGTAGAGGTTGAACAGCCGGCAGCCGGCGGGCAGGACCGTCCAGCCGGCCGCGGCGAGATCGGGTGGCAGGACCTCGCCGACCAGCAGCATGCAGCGCAGGGAGGCAAGCCGCGTCGCGGCGCCCGGCGCCCGCGCCTGTTCCAGCAGATGGCGGAAGTAGCTGGGGACCACCTGCAGCAGCGAGATGCGCTCCTGCTCGACCCAGCCGAGCAGGCGCGAAGCGTCGAGGCGGACGCGCTTCGAGGTGGTGCACAGGGTCGCGCCGTAGCAGAGGGCGCCGAGGATCTCGCAGTACGAGGCATCGTAGGTGGTCGAGGCCCAGTGGGCGATGCGGTCCCCCGGACCGATCGCGAACTGCCCGGCCTGCCAGGCGAGGAACTGGGCGAAGCTGCGCTGCGATTGCACGATCCCTTTGGGCGTGCCCGTCGATCCCGAGGTGAAGACGACGAAGGCGCTGGCCGCGAGATCGATGCGCGGGCGGTTCCACGTCGCGGCCGGCGGCGCGGCGGCGGCGCGGCCCCGGTGGGTGGTCACCAGCGGATGGCCGGTCTCGGCGCTCCAGGCGCGGAGCCAGTCGCGGTGGGCCGCCAGGCCATCGGCTTCGCCGATCACCGCCTGGGCCAAGGCGAGGTCGAGCAGCGCTCGCAAGCGGGAGGGAGGGTGATCCGGATCGAGGCCGACGAAGGCGCGGCCGGCGGCGAGCACGGCCAGCATGGCGATCAACGTCGGCGTCCCGGCACCGCTCAGGATACCCACCGGTCCGGTGTCCTCGGGGCGGCAGCGGCAGAGAGCCGCGGCGAGCTCGCGGCTGGCCGCCGCCAGCGCGCCGTAGCTCAGATGCTCGCCGTCGCGCGAGACGGCGGTCGCCGCGGGGTGGCGGGCGGCCCACGCGTCGAACATTCCGTAGAGGTCGAGCGCCGGCTCGGCGCCCGCCGGAGGCAGCCACTCGATGGCCAGCTGGTGCCGCTCTGCCGCGCTCAGCAGGGGAAGGTGGGCCAGCGCGCCATCCGCATCCACGAGCACGGCGTCGAGCAGGGTGCCGAGGTGGGCCAGCATCCGGGTGGCCGTCGCGCCGTCGAACAAGTCGGCGCTGTACTGCAGGGCGAGCAGGAGACCGTTCTGGCGCTGCGCGCCAACCAGCTGCAGATCGAGACGGGCGATGCCGACGTCGACGTCCACCGGCGTCATGCCCAGGCCGCTCCAGTCGGAGCCGCCGAGCGGCATGTTCTGCAAGACGAGCATGACCTGGAAGATCGCGCCGCGCCCGAGATCACGCGCCGGTTGCACCGCCTCGATGACGTGCTCGAAGGGCAACAGCTGGTGGGCGTAGGCGGCGAGCGCGGTGTCGCGCGCACGCGCCAGCAGCTCGCGGAAGCTCGGCTGGTCATGGCCACGGATGCGCAGGGCGAGGGTGTTGAGGAACAGGCCGATGAGGTCTTCGCAGCCACGCTGACCGCGGCCGGCGATCGGCGCTCCGAGGACCACCTCGTCCTGGCCGCCGTAGCGCTGGAGCAAGGCAGCGAAGGCCGCGAGCAGCGTGATGAAAAGGGTGCTGCTCTCGGCCCGTCCCAGTCTCTCGAGCCGCGCCAGGGTCTCGGCGCTCACCACCAGCTGGCGCTGGCCGCCGCGGAACGTGGGGACTGCCGGCCGCGGCCGGTCCGTGGGCAGGTCCAGGGCATGGCTCGACCCGGCAAGCTGCCGGCGCCAGTGGTCCGTCTCGGCAGCGGCGGCGTCGCTTGCCAACCAGCGGCGCTGCCAGTCGAGATAGTCGCGGTACTGCACGGCCAGCGGCGGCAGCTCGGCTGCCGCCTGGACCGCCGCGGCGCGATAGCGGGCGGTCAGCTCGCGCAGCAGCACGCCGAGCGACCACCCATCGGCGATCATGTGATGGAAGGTCAGGACGGCGCGGTGCTCGCATGCGGCGAGACGGAGCAGCAGGACGCGGAAGAGCGGACCCGTGCGCAGCGGCATCGTCCGCCGCGCCTCCACGATGCTCAAGCGGTCGGCCTCCCGCCGGCGCGCGCCGGCGGGCAGGGCCGCGAGGTCGACCAGGGGGAGAGCGGCGGGGATCGGCGGCGGGCCCACCACCTGGAAGAGCTCGCCCGCGGACTCCTCGAAGGTGGTGCGCAGGGACTCCTGGCGGACGACGATCGCCGCGAGACTGGCGCCGAAGCGCGGCACGTCGAGCGCGCCGCTGAGCTGGACCGCGACCGGCAGGTTGAACGGGATCGCCGAGGGATCGAGTTGCTCGATGAACCAGAGGCGGCGTTGCGCGATCCCGGCCGGCAGGCGCAGGGCGCCGCTCCCCGGCTCGAGTGGGACGTCGCCGCCTGCCGTGCCGCCGAGGAGGGGCGTGATCGCGCGCGCCAGCTCGGCAGCGGTCGGGGCCTCGAAGAGCCGCCGCACCGGCAGGTCGACGCGCAGGACCTGGCGCAGGCGGGAAACGACCTGGGTGGCGAGCAGCGAGTGGCCGCCGAGGGCGAAGAAGTCGTCGCGCACGCCGATGCGCTCGCGCCGCAGCACCTCCTGCCAGATCTCGACCACGATCTCCTCGACGGGATCGCGCGGTGGGGCGTAGCCGTCGTCGGCCGCGCCGGCCTGACGGTCCGGGGCAGGCAGCGCGGCGCGGTCCACCTTGCCGCTGGCCGTCAGGGGCAGCGCGTCGAGGATCACGCAGGCCGCCGGGAGCATGTAATCGGGAAGGCTGGCGGCGAGGTGCTCGCGCAGCGCCCCGGCCGCGACCGGAGCGGCAGCGGCGACATAGGCCAGGAGCAGGGTGTCGCCGCTCTCGTCCCGGCGCGCGATCACCACGCACTCCTTCACCCCGGGATGGGCGCTCAGCGCGGCTTCGATCTCCCCCAGCTCGATGCGGAAGCCGCGCACCTTGACCTGGTGATCGATCCTTCCCAGATACTGGACGTCGCCGTTCGCCAGCCGGCGCCCGAGGTCGCCCGAACGGTACAGACGCTCGCCGGCGGCATCGGCGAAGGGATCGGGCACGAACCGCTCCGCCGTCCGCTCCGGCTGTCCAAGATAGCCCCGGGCCAACCCCGGACCGCCGACGCAGAGCTCGCCGGGAGCGCCGATCGGCTGCGGTCCCAGGGCCGGGCCGAGGATGCGCAGGGTCAGATCGGGGATCGGCCTGCCGATCACGCTCCCCGCCGCCTCGCGGACGTCGCGCTCGCCGATGGGACGGTAGGTGACGTGCACCGTCGTCTCGGTGATCCCGTACATGTTGATCAGCCGCGGGCGCTCCGCTCCGTGCCGCTCGACCCAGGGTCGCAGGCTCGCGAGGTCCAGCGCCTCGCCGCCGAAGATGACGCAGCGCAGGGCCAGGGCGCCGCGGCTCTGCGCCTCGGCCCGCTCGTCGGCCGCGATGAGCTGCCGGAACGCCGAGGGGGTCTGGTTGAGAACGGTGACTCCTTCCTGGACCATGAGCCGGTAGAAGGTCTCGGGCTGGCGGCTGGTCCAATAGGGGACGACCACGAGCCGGCCGCCGTAGGTCAGCGCGCCCCACATCTCCCAGACCGAGAAGTCGAAGGCGAACGAGTGGAAGAGCGTCCACACGTCGTCCGGACCGAAGTCGAACCAAGCTTGCGTGGCAGCCAGCAGGCGGCTCGCGCTGGCATGGCTGACCTGGACGCCGCGCGGCCTGCCGGTCGATCCCGAGGTGAAGATGACGTAGGCCAGGTTCGCGGGCAGCAGCCCGGGGTCCGCGTCCCCCGGTCCGCCGTGCTCGTCGCCCGGCGCCAGGTCGTCGAGCAGGAGGCGGCGCACGCCGCCGGCGGGGAGAGCGGCCGCCTGCTCGCGGGTGCTCACGACCAGCGCGGCGCCCGACTCGCGGAGCATGAGCGCGAGCCGTTCGGCGGGATAGGCAGGATCGAGCGGCAGATAAGCGCCCCCTGCCTTGAGCACGGCGAGCGTCGCGGCGACCAGGTCGACCGAGCGCGCGAGACAGATGCCGACGATGCTCTCGGGCCCGATGCCCAGGCGCTGCAGCCGGCGGGCGAGCCGGTTGGCGCGGCGGTCGAGGTCCTCATAGCTCAGCTCCTCGAGGCCGCAGATGACCGCGGGCCGCTCCGGGTGGCGGCGCGCCTGCTCCTCGAACGGCCGGTGGAGGCCGGCGACCGGCATGGCAGGCCCCTGGCCCGGTTCGATCAGCGCCTGCTGGCGCTCTGCGGAGCTCAGGAGGGGGAGCTCGGAGAGGGCAGGGCGCGCATCGGCCAGGACTGCCGCGAGCAGGATTCGGAGCTGCCCCACCAGGCGCAGGATCGTCGCACCGTCGAACAGGTCGCTGCGGTACTCCATGCGGCCGTCGAGGCGGTCTGCCTCCTCCACGGTGAAGACGAGATCGAAGTGGACGGCCCGCTGCGGCAGCGGGATCGTCTGCCAGTTCGGGCCGGCGGCGAGACCGTCCACGCCCGGCAGCCGGTGGTGAAAATCGATCACCACCTGGAAGAGCGGCTCGTGGCCGAGACTGCGATCCGGATGCAGCGCCTCGACCAGGACCTCGAACGGCAGGTCCTGGTGGGCGAAGGCGTCGAGCACCTCGCGGCGCAGGCGCGCGAGGAGGCTGGCGAACGAGGGATCTCCCGCGAGATCGCAGCGCAGCACCAGGGTGTTGACGAAGAAACCGATCAGCCCCTCGGTCTCCAGCCGGTTGCGGCCCGCGATGGGCAGGCCCAGGCAGAGATCGCTCTCGCCCGTCCAGCGCGACAGGAGGTTGGCGAAGACGCCGAGCAAGAGCATGAGCGGCGTCACCCCCTGGCGGTGGCAGAACGCGCGCAGCTCGCTCTCGGTGCCGGCCGGCAGGTCGAGAGGCCGGCTGGCGCCGCGGAAACTTTGTACGGGGGGCCGGGGACGATCGGTCGGCAGCGCGAGCACGGGAGGCGATCCGGCGAGCTTCCGGCGCCAGAAGGCGATCTCCTGGTCGAGACGCTCGCCCGCGAGCCACTGGCGCTGCCAGGCCGCGAAGTCGGCGTACTGGATCGGCAGCTCGGCCAGCGAGCCTGCCTCGCCGCGCCGGTTGGCTTCGTAGAGCGCCGTCAGCTCGCGGGTGAAGACGCTCATCGACCAGCCGTCGCCGGCGATGTGGTGCAGGTTGAGGACCAGGACGCTCTCCTCGCGGTCGACGGCGATCAGCGCGGTCCGGAGCAGGGGACCGCGCGCGAGGTCGAACGGGCGGGCAGCATGGTCGTCGACCAGCCGGGCGAGCTCGCGCGGCCGTCGCGCGGCCGGCAGTCCGGTGAGGTCGATCCGGCGCAGGGGCGGATCGCCGGTCGGCGCGATCCGCTGCTCGGGACCGTGCTCGCCGGGAACGAACACCGTGCGCAGGGTCTCGTGGCGTTGGACCAGCGCCGCGAGACCGCGGGCCAGGGCAGCGGGGTCGAGCGGTCCGCGGGCGCGATGGGCGGAGGCCATGCCGTAGGCCGCGCTGCCGGGCTCGAGCTGGTCGACGAACCACAGGCGTTCCTGGGCGAAGGAGAGGGGCAGGG